>Ga0172373_10002887_pt1 | contig 25798 bp, 18 predicted proteins | sample Lak10m_2_FD_114546 | JGI IMG/M metagenome (GOLD analysis project Ga0172373, IMG submission 114546) | Freshwater microbial communities from Kabuno Bay, South-Kivu, Congo - kab_092012_10m | ecosystem: Environmental > Aquatic > Freshwater > Lake | place: Democratic Republic of the Congo...
AATATATTACAACAGGATTAAAAGAAAATAAGTTTGGTATTAATCTTTATGAATTAGATGAGGTCATACAAATTCTTAAGCAATTAAATCATTTAAAATTAATTGGCTTGCATTTTCACATTGGCTCACAAATTACATCTCTTTTACCGTTTGAAAAATTATGCACTAGGGTAAATGAAATTAATTATTGGTTTATAGAACGTGGGATTTATGTCCAATCAATCAATCTTGGTGGAGGACTTGGTATTAATTATCATGAACCTGATAGTGATGACATTGTTGATTTTAAATCTTATTTTGATGTGTTTAGAAAAAATTTAAAATTACATTCCGGTCAAAAAATGCATTTCGAATTGGGAAGATCAATTGTGGGGCAGTGCGGAACTTTAATAGCCAGTGTATTACACATTAAAAAAGGAATTAATACAAATTTTGCCATTATTGATGCCGGTATGACAGAACTCCTTAGACCGGCCCTTTATGAGGCATATCATAAAATTGAAAATATCACGGCTGAAAATTCGACTTTATTAAAATATGATATTGTAGGTCCGATATGTGAGAGTAGCGACTCTTTTGGTAAAGCCATTTTATTACCCGAAACAAAACGAGGAGATTTAATTGCAATTAGAAGCGTAGGTGCTTATGGGGAAGCAATGTCGTTGAAGTATAATTTAAGAAAATCTGCAGGTAAATTATATCTGAAATAACCATTGAAATTACCCAAAATATTTCTTTATTTCTCAACATATTTTCTTGAATTAAAGAATTCGTAAAACATCGCAATCTCTTAATGAAATTTTGAAGTTAAAAAGGCAATGTCATCAATAAATGGCATTTCTCCCTTAAATTCTTCGAGGTAGTACAACATCGCTTTATTGATGAATTCGCAGTTTGATTGACAATTATTTAATAAAATAGCTTTTATTTCGTCAATAGAAATATTTTCTCCTTGGCTATTCATCGTGTCTGTTAAGCCATCTGTGTAGGCAAATAAAATGGACTCCGGAACTATTTGCAACACTTCTTGTTCGATATTTTCCAAAGGATTACAAATACCTAATAATGTGCATCCCTTATCAAGAGAAATAGTTTGTGAATCATTTAAAAGAAGGGGGGCATTATGGCCGGAATTTATGTATGATAGCTTTTTTGTTCCAATGTTATATTTTGCAATAAATAAGGAAATAAATTTTTCTGTTTTGGTATTCTCACAAATCAGTTGATTGAGGCCAATCACAATTTCAGTCAAATTTTGAGTATAATTAAGCTGAACACGAAGAGCTGCTTGCAAATTACTCATTAAAAGCGCTGCGGCTACTCCCTTACCCGATACGTCTGCAAGGCAGAATACCATCTCAACTTCATTAATCCATATCACATCATAATAATCGCCACCCACTTGCTGGTGTGGTAAATACAATGCGTTCATCTCCAATTCTTCAATTTTTGGCAGATTGGATGGAAATAACATTTTTTGCATGTCCTGAGCCAATTGAAGTTCTTTTTGTATGGTAGCTTTTTGAATAGATGTTTTATAGAGTTTTTTATTTTCTATGGCAACAATGATGATGTTAGTGAGTGTTTGAATAAAAGGAAGATGTTGAATAGATGTGCTCATTTCAACTTTTGTTTCATCTATATCTCCTAATAAAACGTAAGCTAATGGAGTTTTTTTGTGATAAATAGGTATAACAATTTCAAAACGTTTGCTTAAATTACCTTTTGAGTATGATAAGGACTCAATGTCTTTAATGGCTAATAATTCAGGTTCAAATTCAAGATGATTGTATGATTTACTGACACCATATTTCAGAATACAGGTCCATTCGGTTGAAAAGCTAAACAAAACTAATTTTCCTACATTCAATTGGTTTTCAAGTATTTCTTGATAAATATCTAATAATTGAGCCGTAGTAGCATTGTTATTAATTGCTTTAGTAATTTCAAGCAAAGCATTTAGTTTGATGTCTTTGATGTTTTCTCTCGGATTCTGATTATGTAATGGAATTTGAGTCACTTTTTGGAGGCTTGAAAAACTGCTATTGTATGAGGGCACAAATATAATCATTAAGCATCTTGTGAGCTTTGTCCGAATTGAAAAAATAGTGCAGTCTTTTTTTAGGCAGTTAATTAAAAAAATTAAGAGAATGAATCTGAAATAATTCACTCAAAATTACTTTTGAAGTATAAGCACTTAAATTTCTTTCAGGAAACTTGCAGAACAAAAATAGTTTCTTTAGTTTTGCGTACGTTAAAAAAACTCATGGAGCCACAAGAAAAAATATTAAAAACATCTTTGGAGCTTTTCTTTAAATATGGTATCAAACGTGTAACCATGGATGATATTGCCAAAGAATTGGGAATGTCAAAAAAAACCATTTATCAGTACTTTAAAGAAAAAGATGATTTGGTTTATCAGTTGTGTGTGGTTGAAATGCAGAAACATCAGGCTACTTTCAGACATATTGAAAAACAATCTAACGACCCAATTCATGAAATAGTGTTAATATCTAACACAATGAGTGAAATGATGCAGCTTATAAATCCTGTGTTTTTTATGGACCTTCAAAAATTTCATCCTATAGCATTTCAGGAGTTTAAAACATTGAAAGATAATTTTGCCTTAAAAGATTTGCAGAGGAATATAAAATCAGGAAAAGAATTAGGGGTTTATAGAGTTGATATAGATGAAGAATTTGCTGCCAAATACCGTTTAGCACAAATAGACATGCTCATGTTTGGGAATTACTTTTCGTATGAAAAAATAAGTTTTTCTCAATCCCATCAACTATTACTTGATATGTTTGTTTACGGTATCTGTACTTCTAAAGGGTATCAATTGATTAACGAATACAAAAAAACGAATCATTAAGAATAAATTATAAAACAGAAATATGATTAAATTAAAGCCCTTTGCCTTATTCATAGTCCTTTCATGGATGTGCATTCAAACCCAAGCGCAAGAAACCTCATCTAATGCATTCAGTCTTCAGCAAGCCATAGACTATGCGTATAAAAATAGCCCTAATTATCTAAATGCTGAAAATGAAGTGTTGATGGCAAAATATAAACGTAAAGAAGTGTTAGGGATGTCAATGCCGCAACTTAGCACGAGTGTTGACATTAAAAATTTTCTTGAGATTCCAACAACCCTTTTACCCGGTGCTTTTCAAGGATTGCCTCCCGGGACATTTATACCTGTTCAGTTTGGAACCAAGTTTCAGGCTCAAGGAGGAGTATCCGGTTCTTTGTTAGTTTTTAGTGCTGATTATTTGATTGCATTGCAAGCTACTAAAGAATACATCAGCTTAATGAATATTAATGTCACGCGCAGCAAAACAGAATTAGTTAGCCAGGTATCTAAAGCATATTACGGTGTCTTAGTAAATAAAGAACGTATTAAATTATTGGATGCCAACGTAACGAAACTCGAAAAAATATTAAATGATACCAAAGCGTTTCAAAAACAAGGATTTGCCGAGCAAATAGATGTAGAGCGGCTTGAGGTAGCGTACAATAATTTGTTAACAGAAAAACAAAAAATTGATCGTTTAATAGGTCTTAGTGAACATGTATTGAAGTTTCAGATGGGATATGCAGGACAAGATAATTTAGTATTGACAGACTCATTGAATTTAACTGAAAGTAACGACATCAGCGCTTCTAAAATTGATGTAACCAAAAGACCTGAATACCAATTATTAGAATCGCAACAAAAATTACACACCATTAATATTAAACGATTGAAATTTGGGTATTTGCCAACATTAGTGGCTTACGGTAATTTTTCATATATGGGCATGAGAAATGATTTGAGTTATTTTAAAAAAGAGCATACATGGTATCCAACGGCATTGGTGGGCGCTACTTTATCCTTTAATTTGTTTGATGGGTTTCAGCGTCAATATAAAATTCAGCAAGCTAAACTCGATTTAACAAAAGGAGAAAATAACTTGAAAAATTTGCAGTTAGCGGTTGAATTAGAGGGCGCATCTTCCGTTGTAAATTATAACAATGCCTCGTCCTCTCTTCAAATACAAAAACGCAATTTAGAACTTGCTAAAAATATTTATGACGTTGCCCAAAAAAAATATGCTCAAGGAGTTGGCTCTAATCTTGAAATTATAAATGCACAAGTGTCACTAAAAGAATCGGAAACTAATTATTTTAATGCGATATACGATTTATTAATTTCTAAAACAGACTATTTAAAAGCAACAGGCAATTTAGTGAAATAACCAACTAATTTATAACAGTTAAAACAGACTATGTACACAACTCAATATCAAAACATCAAGAAAATTATAATTCCTGCCTTAGCATCTTCTATTTTTTTAATATCATGCGGTGGAGGTAACACCGAGGGATTGGCAGAATTAAAATCAAAACAAGCAGAGTTAAAAACTCAGTTAGCAGATATTACTTCTAAAATAGCGAAGCTCGAAGGAGATTCAGTTAAAAAAGTTGTATTAGTAGAAGCGCATGCGATTACGCCTTCTGTTTTTAAAACATACATTAATGTACAAGGTAAAGTAGATGCTGAAGAAAGTGTCTCTTTATCGTCAGAAATGCCTGGAACCATTACTAAAATAAATGTGAAACCGGGCGATGAAGTGTCAAAAGGTCAAGTATTGGCAGAAACCGATGCGCGTGCTTTGCAACAAAGTATTTCTGATTTACAAACCAATATCGAATTGGTTAATCAATTATATGAGAAACAAAAAGCACTATGGGATCAAAAAATTGGAACTGAAATTCAATTTTTACAAGCTAAGACTCAAAAAGAAAGTATGGAAAAAAAGATGGCGACTTTACTAGAACAAGTAAGGATGACGAAAATTATATCGCCTATCAATGGAACTATTGATGCAGTAGATATAAAACTAGGCCAATTAACTGCTCCCGGAATGCCAGCCATACGTGTTGTTAATTTCAATAATTTAAAAGTAAAGGCAGAGTTAGCAGAAAGTTATGCGTCTAAAGTACATAAAGGAGATGAAGTGATGCTAAGATTTCCTGATACAAACGATACATTGTCAGCTCGAGTAAATTATTCTTCGCGTGCTATCAATCCGATGAATAGAACTTTTGGTGTCGAAATCTTATTAGACAATAAAAAAGAATACCACCCAAATCAATTGGTGATTTTAAATATTAATGACTACAAATCTGTTCAGCCGGTGTTGTCTATTCCGATGAGTTATATTCAAAAAGATTTAAAAGGTGAGCAATTTGTTTTGGTTGTAGAAAAAAACAAAGCGGTGAAACGTCAAATTTCTCTTGGAAAACAATATAAAGGTGTTGCAGAAATTAAAAACGGATTGACAGAAAAAGATTTAGTAATAACGGTGGGTTTTGATGGACTGAATGATGGAGACGCTATAAAAATTAAACAATAAGTCTTTATTAATTGTCAGTTAAACATCAGGAATTAAATAACATACACACGATTGTTGCATCTATTCATCGACTAACGATCTAATCTAAAAGATATGAACTTTAAAGAATTTAAACCTAGTAGCTGGTCTATAGATAATAAAACAGCTATATACATTCTTACCATAATACTTTCTATTGCTGGTATTATGGCCTATAACAAACTACCAAAAGAAAGTTTTCCGGATATAGTTGTCCCAAAATTTTTTATTAGTACGGTGTATGCAGGAAACGCACCAAGTAATATAGAAAATACGATTACTAAGCCGTTAGAGAAAAAATTGAAATCGATACCGGGAGTTAAAAAACTCACAAGTAATTCAATGCAGGATGTTTCTTTAATAACAGTTGAATTCAATACAAGTATCGCGATTGACAAGGCACGCCAATCTATTAAAGATAAAGTGGACGAAGCTAAGTCCGATTTACCGGCAGGTTTAACGCGTCAACCTTTTGTTAAGGAGCTGGCTTTCTCAGAATTGCCTATCATGTATGTGAATATTGCAGGTGATATGGATTTGCAAAAATTAAAAGAGTATGCCGATGATTTAAAAGATAAGATTGAAGCTTTAAAAGAGATTACCGAGGTAAAAATGGTTGGTGCTCCAGACAGAGAAATTCAAGTTAATTTAGACATGTACAAAATGCAGGCCTTACAATTAGGAATGATGGATTTGGAACGTGCCATTGGAAGTGAGAATGTTACTATCAGTGGAGGTCAAATTCCGATGGACGGGACAAAACGAACCATTAGCATCAAAAATGAATTTAAAACTATTGAAGAATTAAAAAACTTAATTATTTCATCGCAATCGGGAGCAAGACTATACTTAAAGGATTTTGCTCAGGTAGTTGACACGGTAGCAGAAACACAAAGTTATGCACGATTGGGAGGTAAAAATGTGATTACGCTGAATGTAATAAAAAGAGCTGGTGAAAATTTAATTGATGCATCAGATAAAATAAAAGATATTGTTGAAGAATTAAAGAAAACTGAATTTCCTTCTAATATTGATATTAAGGTAACCGCCGATCAGTCTGATAAAACTCGGGTTACACTTCATGATTTAATTAATACTATTATTATTGGATTTATTTTAGTGAGTTTAATTTTAATGTTTTTTATGGGGGTAACTAATGCCTTATTTGTTGCATTATCAGTACCACTGTCTATGTTTATTGCATTCTTGTTCATGCCTAGTATTGGTTTTAGCTTAAACATGATCGTACTTTTTGCATTTTTATTAGCCTTAGGTATTGTGGTAGATGATGCGATTGTGGTAATAGAAAATACTCATCGAATTTTTGATAATGGAAAAATGAGCATCAAGATGGCTGCCAAAAAGGCTGCGGGTGAGGTTTTTTTACCGGTATTAAGTGGAACAGTTACTACATTAGCGCCATTTATTCCATTAGCATTTTGGCCCGGTATTATTGGAAAATTCATGTTCTTTTTGCCGGTAACTTTAATTATTACTTTACTAGCTTCTTTATTTGTAGCCTATATCATCAATCCTGTTTTTGCGGTAGATTTTATGAAACCGCATCAAGAAGAATTTAAGGAATATGGTAAATTGACGCGAAAAGCTTGGTTGAGGTTGTTATTATATACAATCATAGCCATTATTTTCCATGTTATAGGCAACCCGGCATTAGGAAATTTGATGATATTCTTTGCCATATTTATGATTATTCATCGTTTATTTCTTTACAAGGTTATTGAAAATTTTCAAACAAAGGCTTGGCCATCTTTCCAAAGAGGTTACACCAATTTATTAGTTTGGGGGTTAAAACGACCTTATCAGTTATTATTGATGACTGTTGGTTTATTTATTTTTTCTATTTTTTTAATGGCAGTTAGAAAACCGAATGTGGTATTTTTTCCTCAAGGAGATCCTAATAACATATTTGTTTATGTCAAACTTCCCGAGGGAACAGACCCCTCTAAAACTAATGATATCATGAAATTGGTTGAGCGTAAAGTGAATGGGATAGTAGGCGAAAATAATCAGATAGTTTCCTCAATTATTACAAATGTTACTATTGGTGTTACCGATCCTCAAGATGAGGATCAAAGTTCTTACCCAAATCGAGGTAAAATAGCAATTAATTTCGTGGAATTTAGCGAACGAAAAGGCGAAAGCACCATGAAGTATCTAAAAGAATTGCAGGCAACAAAATGGAATATTGCAGGCGCTGAAATTACTGCCAATAAAGAACAAGCAGGCCCTCCGGTTTCAAAACCAATTAATATTGAAATTAGAGGAGACAAATTTGACGAGTTAGTAGATAATGCACAAAAATTAAAACGTTATTTACAAGAGTCTGATGTTCCGGGTGTGGCAGAGCTAAAAACAGATTTCGTAGATAATAAACCTGAAATTGTATTTGATGTGGACAGAGAGCGGGCAAATAGGGAGGGTATCTCATCTGCTCAATTAGCTATGGAAATTCGTAAAGCTGTTTTTGGTATTGATAATCCTACTAAATTCAGGGATGCTAACGATGAATATCCTATACAGTTAAGGTACGACTATAACCAAAGAACTAATGTCGAAGAAATTAAAAACCTTAAAATTACATTTCGTGATATGAATATGGGAGGAATGTTGCGTTCAGTGCCATTATCAGCTTTTTGTGATGTTCGTTATGAAAATACTTATGGAGGGATAAAGCGGAAGCAAAATAAACGAGTTATTACTCTATCATCTGATGTGCTTGAAGGATTTAATCCCAACAATGTTGTGGCACAGGTACAACAAGCTGCAAAAGGGTATAAGCCAACTGGAACTGTTGAAGTAAAATTTACCGGACAACAAGAAGAGCAAGCGGAGACAGGTGCATTTTTAGGAACAGCCATGATTATTTCGATAGGAATTATATTACTAGTTTTAGTGATTCAGTTCAACTCAATAGGTAAACCTATTATTATTTTGTCCGAAATTATACTGAGTGTTATAGGTGTATTATTAGGGACTGCAATTTTTAAAATGGATATGAGTATTGTGATGACAGGCATTGGAATTGTAGCCTTGGCTGGAATTGTAGTAAGAAATGGAATTTTACTAGTTGAGTTTGCAGAAGAAGAAAGGGCCAAAGGAGTTAGTTTATACGAATCTATTGTAGATGCCGGCAGAACGCGTATGACTCCTGTATTTTTAACCGCAACAGCAGCAATTTTAGGATTGATTCCTTTGGCAGTAGGTTTAAATATCGACTTCGAGGGATTACTTGCGCATGGTGCCCCTCATATTCATTTCGGAGGAGATAATGTGGTATTTTGGGGACCATTAAGTTGGACAATGATTTTTGGATTAGCTTTTGCTACATTTTTAACCTTGTTGCTTGTTCCGGCTATGTATTTGATAGCTGAACGTTTAAAACGAAAAGCAGAAATCATTCTGAATCACTTTGATTTACCTAAAATAATTATGTACATCCCATTTTTTGTAGTTATATGCCAGTTAATATTATGGTTACAAGGTAAAAAACTCGATTATGGTAATTTGGATAGATAATTTAAGAAAACGTTTCTATTATTATGTTAATAACTAGATTTTTAAATACACATAAATAATAATTACTCTTTTATATTTCTGTCTTTAACATTTTTATATGAAATAACCATGTGCTTCACGCACAAGCACAAATGAAGATACATGGCGTATACCACCCTTAGATAAACTCAGGGCAAGAATGACAACTAAAAAACAATAAATACCTAGATATGAATAAATTATTTTTAGCAACAAGTATGTCTCTTTCTGTAATCTTTACTTCATGTGGGGATAAGGCAGCTGATAATGTTTCAGAAACTGAAATTGCGGCGGTACAAAAAGATACAACTCCTATTACTGTAAACGAAGAAACAAAGTTTAAATTTGATTTTGCAATTGCGAATATACCTTCACCGGTAGGAAGCATTAATGAAATTTCAACTTGGGGCATTGATTATAACAATTCTCTTTTAGTAGACAACACGAAACCTTTGTCAGCCAACAATGAATTTACCAAAGCACTTGCTTTAGGTGTATATAACATTGATATGTCTTACGCTATGATTAATAATAAAGGAGAAGATGTATTGAAGTACATGAAATCAGTCATGAAACTCTCTGATGTTTTAGGATTGAAAAGTGCTGTTGATCAAATGGTAGGTAAACGAGCTGAAAAAAATATTAGTAATAAAGATTCTCTATTAAAAATCTTGGATGAAATTTTTGTGAAAAGTGATTCATACTTAAGAACTAATGAAAGAGTTTATACAGCCTCAGCTATTTTTGCCGGTTCATGGGTAGAGGGCTTATATTTAACCTGTAAACTAACCGAATCTTCTAAAGATGAAAAGGTGACAGAAAAAGGTTATAAACATTTGTGGGATCAACGTTTTTATTTAAAGAACTTAACAGATTTATTAGCTGATTATAAAGACAAAAAAGAATGTGTTGACTTAAATAATGAACTGAAAAAAATACATTCAGAGATAGATGCCATTAAAGACCCTAAGGATTTAAAAGATGCTAATTTTAAATCTATTTCTTCAAAAATATACAATTTGAGAGCTGTTTTAGTTAAATAATATCTTCTCTATAAAAGTATATAAAAAGACCGTTTCGAGAGAACGGTCTTTTTTTTGCCCGTATTTAATTGAGAAATAGCTTAAATTAAAAAACACTGTAACATTATTGTTTTATGGTTCGTTTAATAGATAGAAATATTGATTTGATGAAGATTATTACTAAGAATATATATAGCGTTTAACAGTTGAATTCGCTTTCAACATAAATCTTTGAAATCATGAAAACTATCAAAAAAAAATCAGTACAAAGTAGATGGCTACTTACAGTCTTAAGTTTGTTTATATATTCAGTTTTGAGTGCCGCCGCGCCCGTTCCGGTAGAAGAACAATCTCATTCTGACATCATAAGCATTCTAATAATTGTTGTTATTTTAGGTTCAGGAACGGCAGGATATTTTATTTTTGCAGCTTATGAAAGAAAAAAAGAGAAAGAAAATGCGGGTTCTATGAACAACCATTATAAAATTACGAATAATCATCATGGACATCATGGTAGAGACAGAACACACAGAAAAATGGCATAAAAAAGGGGCTCATGCCCCTTTCTTTTTATATATTATTTTACTTTTACTATTGAGCATTCCAGCCGCCATCTATAGGCATAGCTGTTCCTGTTAATGTCGAAGCGTTGTCGGAGGCCATAAATACAGCCATTTGCCCTAAAATTTCTACAGGTACAAATTCTTTAACGGCTTGTTTTAGCAACATAACTTTATTTACTACGTCAGCCTCACTCATTTGATGTGCAATGGCTTGATCGGTAATTTGTTTATCAACTAGTGGTGTTTTTACATAACCAGGACAAATAGCGTTAGCAGTTATATTAAAAGGAGCTCCTTCTAGGGCAATTGTTTTTGTAAATCCTACAATTCCATGCTTACTAGCAACATAAGCGCTTTTAAATTCAGATGCAACTAAACCATGTGCGGAAGCTATGTTGATTATACGACCAAATTTTTTTTCTTTCATTCCTTTCCATACAGCTTTTGTTAAATAAAAAGCAGATGTTAAGTTGATTCCAATAATAGCATGCCATTTATCTTCAGGAAATTCTTCAATGGGAGAAACGTGTTGGATACCGGCGTTATTAATTAATACATCTATATTACCAAATTTTAATAAAGCATCTTTAACCATTGTTTGTAGCTCTTCCGGTTTTAACATATTAGCATTGCTAAACATCACCTCAATCCCATATTCTTTACCTATGCTTTCAGCTATGTCTTTACCATTTAGTTCTAAGCCATTAAATACGATATTGTATTGTTTCGTTTTTGCAAATTCTTGAGCAATACCAAGGCCTATACCACTTGTGCTTCCTGTAATTAAGACTGTTTTCATTTCTTTTAAATTAGTGTCATTCTAAAAATTAGGTTTGAGTAAATACTTACTATAAAAATCAACAATGTGTTTTACGGCTTCATCAGCAGTATCAACTATTTTAAATAATTCTAAATCAATTTCATTGATATTATGTTCTTGATGAAGCATTGTTTCTCTTATCCATTGCATTAAACCACTCCAATAGCTTTTACCAACTAAAACCACAGGGAATTCTGCAATTTTATTGGTTTGTACTAAAGTTAATGCTTCAAATAATTCATCGATAGTGCCAAATCCTCCCGGCATTGCAATAAATCCTTGTGAATACTTTAAAAAAACGGTTTTCCGAACAAAAAAATAATTAAAGTCTATACTTTTGTCTCTATCAATAAAATCGTTTGGTTTTTGTTCAAATGGTAGGTTAATATTCAATCCTACAGAATGACCTTTTCCTCTTTTAGCGCCTTTATTAGCAGCTTCCATAATACCTGGACCACCACCTGTTATAATTCCATAGCCTTCTTGAGTTAGTTTAAAAGCAATCTCTTCTGCTAAAATATAATATGGATTTTCAGGTTTTGTTCTTGCTGAACCAAAAATAGATACGCAAGGACCTATTTGTTGCATTCGCTCAAATCCGTTTACAAACTCCCCCATAATTTTAAAAATTTTCCAACTATCGGACGCCATAACGTCTTTAGATTCTCTGTTTGCAAACGCTTTTCTAATTTTATCTTCTTTTTCGGGGGTCATATTAAGTTAGTTTAGGGTGATGAAAATACAAAAGTTATTACTGATAATGTTAATTTATTGAAATTCTTTTTTCAAAAACGGAGCAGTATGTCCTTTTTTTGATTTGATTAGCTCTTCCGGAGTGCCTGTAAATAAAATTTCTCCCCCTCCTTTTCCTCCTTCCATTCCTACATCAATAATATGGTCGGCAACTTTTATGATATCCATATTATGTTCTATGACCAAAACTGTATTTCCATTTTCAACTAGTCGATTTAATACACCTAAAAGAATTCTGATGTCCTCAAAATGTAAGCCTGTGGTAGGTTCGTCTAATATGTATAAAGTATTTCCAGTATCTCGTTTACTCAATTCTGTTGAGAGTTTGATACGTTGTGCTTCGCCTCCGCTTAATGTAGTTGCTTGTTGTCCAAGTGTAATATACCCTAATCCTACATCTTGCAGAGTTTTAATATGGCGGTAAATATTAGGAAGATGTTCGAAAAATTCACAGGCTTGATCAATAGTCATATTAAGTACGTCGCTAATTGATTTACCTTTGTAGCGAATCTCTAGAGTTTCACGATTATAGCGTTTCCCATTGCAATGGTCACAGTTAATATACACATCGGGTAAAAAATTCATTTCAATTGTTTTTACTCCTGCTCCTCCACATGTTTCACAACGACCGCCTTTTACATTAAATGAAAATCTGCCTGGTTTATAGCCTCTGATTTTTGATTCTGGTAATTCTGAAAATAATGTTCTGATATCAGAAAAAACGTTCGTATATGTAGCGGGGTTGCTACGAGGTGTGCGCCCAATGGGAGATTGGTCTATATCAATAACTTTATCGATATGTTCTATTCCTGAGAACGATTTGTATGGAAGAGGACGTTTTTCGGAGTTATAAAAATGATTACTTAATATAGGGTAGAGGGTTTCATTTATTAGGCTGGACTTACCACTACCACTTACTCCAGTTACACAAATAAACTTACCTAAAGGGATTTCTATACTTATATTTTTTAAATTGTTACCACTGCATCCCTTTAAAATCATTTTTTTGCCATTACCTTTTCTTCTTTGTTTTGGAATTTCTATTGATTTTTTTCCTGAAATATAGTCAGAAGTCAGTGTATTGAATTGCAACATATTTTTTGGTTCAGATGCAGCAACAACCTGTCCGCCATGAATACCTGCTCCCGGTCCAATATCAATTACGAAGTCAGATTCTGTAATCATATCTTTGTCATGTTCTACAACTAACACACTGTTGCCCACGTTGCGTAAGTTTTTCAAAGCTTCTATTAATTTCATATTATCGCGTTGGTGTAATCCAATACTTGGTTCATCAAGAATGTATAATACACCAACTAATTGAGAACCTATTTGGCTAGCTAATCTTATTCGCTGAGCCTCGCCACCGCTTAAAGTTTTTGATGAGCGATTTAAGGTAACATAATCTAAGCCTACTTCTAATAAAAAACCAATTCTAGTCCTTATTTCTTTTAAAATTTCTTTAGCAATAATAATTTGAGAAGGGCTTAATTGAGTTTCAATATTTTTAAACCAATCTTTTAGAGCAGAAATATCCATATCAGATAATTCTGCGATGTTTTTGTTATTTATTTTAAAATATAGGGCTTCTTTTTTTAGACGAGTTCCTTGACAAGTTGAGCAATTTACTTTGTTAGAAAATCCTTCAACCCAACGTTGCATAGCTGGGGAGGGGTCTTCTTCAGCTTGCCTTGCAATGTATGTCGCTATCCCATCGAAAGCACTCGAATAGCCACTGGCATTCGTATCCGATTTTATAGTAAATAACTCTTCAGTGCCATACAGTAAAATATTTATACCCTCTTGAGGAATTTTTTCAAAAGGTGTATCTAAAGTAAAATTATATTTGAGTCCAATGGTTTCTATTTGTTTGAAAATCCAATTGCTTTTTGATGGTCCTAAAGGAGCTATTGCTCCTTTACGAATAGATATAGATTGATTGGGAACAATTTTATTTATGTCTACTTCAGATACAACTCCTAATCCACCGCAGCTTGGACAAGCACCGTAGGGTGAATTAAAAGAAAATAAATTTGGAGCAGGTTCATCGTATGAAATACCAGAGGTGGGGCACATTAATGAACGACTGAAGAATTGTACTTTACCGTAGCCAAATGAGTGGTTCGTCTTCTTTTTTATTTTTATGTCAATTTCTTCATTCTCAATAACCATAACTGTGCCTTTTCCCTGCTTCATGGCTGTTTGCAAAGATTGGTATAGTCTTGTTTTAATATCTTTGGTGATTTCTAAACGATCAACAACGATTTCAATGTCATGAATTTTATATCTGTCTACTTGCATTTTAGGAGTAATATCCACAATAACTCCGTCGATTCGTACTTTGTTAAATCCTTTTTTACGAACCTCCTCAAATAGTTCACGATAATGTCCTTTTCGTCCTTTTACAACGGGCGCTAAAAGGTTAATTTTTTTATCAGAATATTTGTCCAGTATTAGTTCAATAATCTGCTCATCATTATAACGAACCATTTTTTCTCCGGTGATGAATGAATGAGCCTCTCCCGCTCGTGCATATAGTAAACGCAAGAAATCATAAATTTCAGTAATGGTGCCAACAGTTGATCGTGGATTCTTATTGACAGTTTTCTGTTCTATTGATATAACTGGACTAAGCCCGGAAATTTTATCAACATCCGGTCTTTCCATATTCCCCAAAAATTGTCGAGCATAACTTGAAAAACTTTCGATGTAGCGACGTTGTCCTTCTGCGTAAATGGTATCAAAGGCTAAAGATGATTTACCACTGCCACTTAGTCCCGTTAGTACAACTAATTTATTTCTTGGAATTGATAGGGATATGTTTTTTAGGTTATGGGCTCTCGCGCCAATAATTTCTAATTGTTCGTCTTCCATCGTTTGTTTTTTAAATAAGAATTATCAACTAAGAAGAAAAATGTAATTCTTTAATGAATTCGTATCTTATTTCTTTATTTATATTCTGAGAAATATCAGTTAGTTTTAGATTGTAATGTATCTATTGTTGTATTAATGATTGAATCACTGAATGATTTATTTGGAAAAACATCATAATAATAAACATTCAAATCAATGTTTTTGTTTTTCGGAATTTTAAATCGATATGTTTTTCTTTCCGGATTGTGAAGGTGATTAGCAATTAACCAAGGATTAAAGGTTTTTAAGGTGAGTATATCCGTTTCAAAATATGTTGCAAATTTTTGTAAATCAGTTATTGAAGAATCTACTTTTAAAATTTTAAACGAAGGGAAACTTAGAGGTGTTTTATCTTTTTTATTCACACCAAAATGATGAGGATTAGTCAGTAAGGTTTTAAAAGCTAAAATTCTATAAATAAAGCTAGCAGTTTCCTTATTAAGTAGTAAATCATAATAGTTGTTTGTTTTTTGTTGTTTTAATGCTCGTTGAATACCCCCTATACCTATATTGTATGCAGCCGCAGATAATGTCCAATTTTTAAAATAAGCATACGCTTCTTTAAAATGTTGGCATGCTACTAAAGTAGATTTCTCAACGTCGAGTCTCTCATCGATGTTATCACTTACAGTTAATCCAAAATGTTGAGCAGTTGCAGGCATTAATTGCCAAAATCCCGCTGCACCCATTGGAGAAACGACATTTGATAAGTGACTTTCAATAATAGCAACATATTTAAAATCATCAGGAATTCCTTGTTTTTTTAATATAGGTTCTATTAAAGGAAACCATTTTTGAGCCTTTTTGAATAAAATTAAAGAAGAGTTTTGCCATACGTCATCAGTCAAAAATTCTTTTTCCAAACTTTCTTTAATTTCATAATCATTTTGAGGAACTTTTTCACCGGCAAATTCTAGGTTTACAGGCATATTTAGTCCTAAAACTTTAAAATTAGCATCTCTATAATCAGCACCTGAACGTTTTGATAGGGTAGTGGATATGCTTAATAAAATTATAATGAATAACCATACTAAAAAGCAGATACATATTTTGATATGTAAATTTGTTTTTATAGTTAATACTTTTAACATCCAAAATGAAGTATTTACTTCTTTTTAATTATTGTATTTAGGTATAAAGATATAAAAGTGATACTGCAAAAAACGATAGATATAACTGTCCAATATGTATGATGATTAAAAAAATGATTGATGCCTAAAAATAATCCCACTAATCCAATCATTAAAAATAAAATAGCTATTCTTTTTTCAGTAATACCTCTAAAAAATAAATGATGAGTAGTATGGTCTTTACCTCCGATGAATGGAGACTGCCCTTTTTTTAATCGATTTATACTTACAGTAATTGTATCAGAAATTGGTAAAATAAATACTAAAGCGATTGATAAAAAGCCGGTTAAAATAGGGTTAATATTAGCATTAGATTGTTCTATTAATTCGTAAGAATTCCAACAATAATCAATTCCTAAGACAGCCAAAAAAGAACCGAGTAACTGGCTGCCAGTATCACCCATAAACATTTTGGACGGGTGCCAATTATAAACTAAAAAGCCAAGTAAAGTCCCTAAAAATCCCAAGCTTAAAATTGGCAATGGTGATAATATTTGATTTAAGTACATATTTAAAATCACAACAAACATTAAAATTACAATAGAAACAATTGTTGTAATTGCATCCATATTATCGAGCATATTGATAGAATTCATTAATCCTACTACCCACAAAATAGTTAATGAAAAATTTAAAACTTCGAAAGAGAAAATAGTAATTTTAGTGTTCGTGAAGTACAAGATTAATCCACAAATTAGTTGAGCGATAAATTTTAAAAGCGGTTGTGTGTTATAAGCATCATCAGCTAATCCCATTAAAAATGCAATGGTACAAACAATAAACACACCTACTATTTTAAGGTTATCATAGGATAAAGGCGAAAAATGATCGATGAAATTTAGGATAATGAAGTTAATTAAAAAAGTTACAAAAAAAGAGATGCCTCCAACAGAGGGTTTTACATTGACATTCCATCTGATTTCTTTTTGCGAATTCTGTTGTCTGACACCTAAATTTTGAGAAAATTTTAATAAAATTGAATTGATAACAATAGATAAAACGAATGTCATCCCTATTGACAAAACGATGAATAAAGATATATTGCTTTGAAAATAGGTCATTCGAATGGGGTAATGAAATTGCTAAAAGGTGTTCCAAGTTGATCTTTTTCGGAAAGAATAGGGGATTCAATATTCCAATTAATATTTAAATCAGGATCATTCCATAAAATAGTTCCTTCAGAAGCTTTGTCGTACACATTCGTACATTTATATGAAAAAATAGTATTGTCTCTCAACGTTAAAAAACCATGAGCAAATCCAGAAGGTATGTAAAACATCGTTTTATTTTCTTCCGTTAATTCTATGGCAACGTATTTCCCATAAGTAGGGGAATGTTTACGAATATCGACAGCTATATCTAATACGGCCCCTGTTATAACTCGTACTAGTTTACCTTGGTCGAATGGTGGAGCTTGAAAATGTAATCCTCTTAAAACACCAGAGTTGGAAAGAGATTGATTATCTTGTAAAAAAGAAACATCGATTCCTTTTTTTCTAAAAATCGTTTCATTGTAACTTTCAAAAAAATACCCTCTGCTATCAGCAAATACTTTTGGCTCAATAATTAATAACCCATTGATGTTTGTTTCGATTATTTCCATAATTTTAATCCCTTTTTTTTGCCTTCAATTTTATCGTCAGAATAATAGCCGGAATTATTTCCGTATCCATATCCGTATCCGTATCCGTATCCATAACGATATCCATACGAAGACCGTTTAGTATCAACACCATTCAAAATCATTGAAAGATTCTTGATATTACCTTCATTGATTAGTTTATCTAAAATTTGAACAAAGGCTTTTTTCGAATAATCTGCTCTGAAAACATAAATTGGATAATCTGCTTTTTGAATAGTGGTAATACCATCTGTTACTAAACCAATTGGTGGATTATCAAAAACGATATAGTCGTAAGTTTCTTTTAATTCTTCGATGAGCGTGTTTAATCTGTCACTTATAATTAATTCAGATGGGTTTGGAGGTATGGGGCCGGCTGTAATGTAATCTAAATTCAGAAAGTGACTTTTGTTTATGCATTCATTTGTTGAAGTTTGATTAGTTAATATTGTACTCATGCCTGTGTAATTAGTAACCCCAAATCCTTTATGAATTTTAGGTTTTCTCATATCTAAGTCAAGTAAAATAACCTTTTTTCCAGTATATGCTAATATGCCAGCGATGTTTAAGCATACAAATGTTTTACCTTCTCCCGAAATGGAGGATGTAACCGCAATTATTTTTGATTTTTCAGAATTATTTATAAAATTTAAATTAGAACGAATACTTCTGAAAGCTTCTGCAATTTGCGATTTAGGGTTTTTATCAACCACTAATTGAGATACTGGTACGTCACTTTCATAATTTGGAATTATTCCTAAAACAGCAACTGAAGCATCTATGTTTTTTACAACATCATTTATTGATGTGATTTTATCGTGAAGAAAATAACGAATAAATATTAGAAGCATTGAAAGTAGAAGTGCAATTAAAAACGCAATGGTAATCGCTCCTTTTTTGTTAGGCGAAACTAAAGCACCGTCATTAATCGCTTCTTCTAAAATAACATTTTGAGACACAAATCCTGCTTTTGAGATGGAAAATTCTGTTTTTTTCTCTAAAAGCATCGTGTAATATTTTTCACTGATACTGAACATTCTCATTAATCTAGAATGCTCAAGATCTTCATCAGGATGGCCTGAATTTTTATTTTGATACTCAGAATATTTTTGAGTGAGACTAGAATATTTGGATTTATATTTTAGTCTAACAGCATTGACAGTCTCTATTAATAATTTTTTTTGCGTTTCAATATTAAAATTAATTTGTTTGATGTTTTCGCTGTTTGGAGTTACCATGTAAAGTAAATCTTCCTTCTCTAAAAGTAATTTTTGAATACTTTGAGTATATTCTTTTATAGCATTTTCGTATTCAGTTCCCGAAATCAAAGAAATGAGTTGATATATATCAATACTTTTATTTTTGATAATGTTTTGTTGTAGTTCAGAAAGAATTTTTTCTTCCAATTCTACTTTTAACATATCATCTTCTATTTTAGAAAGTCTTACCAAATTTGCATCTAAATCACCATTTTTTGATGTATAATTATGTGATTTTCTGAATTCTTGAAGACTGTTTTCTGATGATTTTAAATCACTGTAAACCAGATCTAGTTGTCCATCAATAAAGTTTAAAATACTTTTAGAACTTTCACTTTTTCTTTCAACATCAAACTTTAAATATTCTCTTGATATTAAATTTACCAAATCTTTTGATTTTTGTGGATTTACATCTGTTACTTTAATTTGAATAGTTTTTGCAGCTTCGTTAATTAATTTTATATCGATTTTCGATTGCAAATTAGCTGTTAATTGGTCTGTATTATTGATGACAAAGTATGATTTATTCTCACCTACTAATTGAGATGATAGTAAATCTTGGTTAATAGCAACATTCGGAGAAATACTTAAATCAAAAAACGGAGAGTTAATAACATTGAATGTTGTAAATGGCAAATTATAGGTTTTCCCATCAGCTGCAAATGAAATGTTTCCGGAGTTAGTGTGGTTAAATTTTATATAAATTTTTACGCCATAAATAGAAGGCTTTTTTACATTAAATTTAACGGTGTAAGGAGATGCCGTGTAAAGTTCATTATTTTTGAAAGTACCTTCATTTAAATAACTGACCTGTATATTTGATTGTTCTACGACTCTTTTTAAAAAATTTTTGGACCTAATTTGCTCCATTGCCTCAGCAATCTTATTGTCAGTACCTTCAAACTTTGACATTTGGAGAACTTGAGAAGCTTGATTGTTTTCATTAATCTGAATAACGGTAGATGACTGATATTCAGGTTGACTATACCTCAAGTAAATGAGAGCAATACTAAGGCTAAGAGCAAAGAAAATGAGAACAAACCAAAGGCTTTTTTTTATAATAAAAATAATAAGTCCCCAATCCAATTCACTACTGAACCTGGAAACGCGTTCTCTGTAACTATCTATTGAGTTGCCATCCTGTGGTTGGATCATCTGGCTCTAGAAACTAAAGTGTATAACAAAACAGTTGAACTGATTAATGAAATGATAGGAGTTAATTCGGAAACTAATGTTTTAGCTAGTCGATACCTAGGTTCTACATAAATAATATCATTGGCCATCACAACAGTGTTTCCCACCGCAATTCCTTCTATTTTTGATAAATCCATGAGATAAACCTTAGGTTTTTCATTATCCTGATTACGGATTAATTTGACCTTATAGGCTTTTCCGTCTTCCGCAATTCCCCCTGACAAGGCCAAAACTTCGATAATTGTAGTGTTGTTGTTAGTCAGGTTGAGGACTTTAGCTGTTCCGCCATTTCCAGGGAAAACAATTACTCGTTTATTTTTTATGGTTAAATAAACAAAAGGTTTGACGTAATAAGTAGAATATAATTGTTCTAAATGTTTGGTTGCTTCTCTAACATTAAGCCCTGCTAACTTTACTTTGCCAACGAGGGGTAGTTTGCATGAATCATCTCTACCTACAACATAATCTAACTCGAAAAAACGCTGTAATTGATTAGTTCCGGCTAGGTCTACAATTTTAAAGCCATCATTTGAAAAAATTTGAACATTCAATATGTCATTTTCATCAATTTTATAGTCTTGTTTTGACAATGAATCAACTATTTTGTCATAAGTATATTCTTTGTTTGTGTTTAGCATTAAGTTAGACCGAAATACCTTACAAGAATAAAAACAACAAATAATCAATGAGAAAAGGAAATAACTGAAAAAGCGCATAGAAAATATACTGTTTTACAAAGTTAAGATTTAAACCCAATAATATCAAAAATTATGATTTTTTCGTAATGTAGAATATAAATTTTGCATGTCATCTACCAAACGTTTGTAACTAAATTTTTTGACGGCCCAATTTTGTCCTACAACTTCAAAGGAATTTAGTTGTTGAAAATTTAAACAACAAGTTTTTAAATTTTCAAAATAGCTGTGGCTATCATTAATTTTTGACAATAAACCGCATTGAGGATTAAGGACATCTTCTATGCCTCCTACATTGGTGGCTACCACAAATTTTCCGGCAGCTTGTGCTTCTATTATACTAACAGGAGTACCTTCGTTTAATGAGGTTAATGAAATAATATCTAAGCCGTGTAGCGCCCATTCGACATTTGTAATCCAAGATGTAAAAATAACATCCGTGTCGTCTTCATGGTTGTCTGACCAACTTAAATTCATTGCGCGACATTTTTCGACGATGTTTTTTTTAGTTTCACCATCCCCAATGATGAAAGCTTTAAAGTTATTTATACCATTATTTTTTAAGAAATGCAGTGCCTCAATAAATAATTCATGATTTTTTATTGGGGCTAAACGACCAATAATACCTATGGCCAACTGATTATCTTTTAGATTATATTTCTTTCTAAATTCAGAACGATTTTGTTCTTTGTTAATCGTGAATTTTGTTAAATCAAAGCCAAGAGGAATAACATGAACTTTTTCTTTTTGGGCTATTTTAAAAGTTTCGGTTAATTCCAGTTTTTGTTTGTTACTAATGGCTACAATTGCAGTACTTTTTTTAGCCAAGTAGCGTTCTACAAATTTATAGAATGTTGTTTTAAATTTACCAAAGTAAGAATGAAAGACATGACCATGAAATGTATGAACAATAATAGGTACTTTACATCGTATAGCTGCCAAACGACCAATTGCCCCTGCTTTTGAAGCATGTGTATGGATGATATCAGGTTTAAATTCCCTAATTATTTTTTTTATTTCTTTATAGGCTTTATAGTCTGCTATTAAATTTATTTCTCGTTGAAATTGATGTAAAACTTTTGGTTTTAATCCCAAGCTTTCTGGTATGTATAAAGAACTATCTTCTCCTTCTTCTTCAGGCCCACCGACTAATAAAGTTTCGTATGAAGAGTCCAAATACTTAGAAAGATAACTTACGTTATAAGTTATACCTCCAATATTAAATCGGTTTATTATTCTTAAAATTTTTGGCAAATTATTAATTTAAATTTAGTTCAGTAGAAAGTTGGTTAAAATCTATTCCGTCAAAATTTCCAGAACTCATCATTAAAAGTACATGATTTTTTAATGATTTTGATTTAAGATATGTAATTAGGGCATTGCTATCTGTAAATATTTTTAAATCAGCTCTATTAAAGTAATTTAGTACCTGTTGTTCAGTAATTGGTTTTAGCTTTTTGTGTTCAATTGTATGTGGATTAAAGTAAACAATTGCTTCATTAGCAGCATCCATTGTACCTTTGTATTCTGCTAAAAAAGTTTCATTTAAACTACTAAAAGTATGTAGTTCCATACAAGCTAATAATGAGCGATCGTTAAATTGTTGTTTAGTTGCCAGTGTTGTTGCTTTTAATTTAGATGGAGAGTGAGCAAAATCTTTATAGAAAGCAAAATCGTCAGTTTTTTTTACCAATTCAAGGCGTTTGGCAGCCCCTTTAAAAGATTGAATTGCTTCATGAAATTGATTATCCGTTAGTCCCAATTGATTACAAACTAAACGTGCACCATTTAAATTCATGAGATTATGATTTCCGAAAATTTGCAAAGGAATTTCTTCACCATTATTTTCTAATAAAGTTATTCCCTTTTTAATAATATGTTTCGGAATTGTGTATGGAATTTTTGTAATATTATTTAACTGGCCTGAATAATCAGCTACTTTATGTAGTTCGTTATCATCATTACAATAAATTAAACAGCCATTAGCCTCTATTAGATTAATAAATTTTTCAAATTGTTTGATATAAATATCGAACGTGGGAAAAACGTTGATATGATCCCATGCTATACCACTCAAAATAGCAATGTTGGGCTTATATAAGTGAAATTTTGGTCTGCGATCAATAGGTGAAGCTAAATATTCGTCACCTTCAATAATAGCTATTGGTGCATCATTAGTTAGTTTTACCATTGTATTAAAGCCTTCTAATTGAGCTCCTACCATAAAATCAGTATTTATTTTATGATAGTTTAATACATGTAAAATCATAGCTGTAATAGTAGTTTTTCCATGACTCCCTCCAACTACAACACGTATTTTGTTTTTTGTGGCTTCAAAGATGTATTCAGGGTATGAATATATTTTTAAACCTAGTTCTTTAGCTTTTATTAACTCTGGATTGTCTTCCCTTGCATGCATTCCTAAAATAACCGCATCAATGTCTGACGTTATATTTTCGGGGAACCAACCTATGTTTTTTGGTAAAATTCCAGCAGCTGATAATCTAGATTTAGAAGGTTCATTAATTTCATCGTCGCTTCCAGTAACGTTAAAACCTTTTTCGTTTAATGCTAACGCCATATTGTGCATTGCACTTCCTCCAATTGCTATTAAATGAACTCGCATATTTTATTGTCAAATAGTTTATACGAAGTAAGTGTTTTTAAACAAAAAATGCAGACTAAAACTAGCTGCATTTTAAACAATCATTTGTTAAGTGGGTTAAATTAGGCCAATTTATGTGAAGGTTGTCCTAATTGATACAATAATTTGGCATGAGCTAACAAAGCGACCAAAAATGTTTTTTTAGAATAATACGGTAAATTAAATTCTAGAGCTGTTTGTTTAATAATAGGAGCTATTTTCTTGTAATGAATATGGCAAATATTCGGGAATAAATGGTGTTCTACTTGAAAATTTAAACCTCCAACAAACCATGAAAAAAGCCAACTCTTTTGTGCGAAATTCGTTGTAGTTTTTAATTGATGAGTAGCCCAATCATCTTTCATATTACCTTTGTCGTCTGGTAGAGGGAATTCTGTTAAATCAACAACATGTGCAGGTTGAAAAATAAGTGCAAGTATCATCCCACAAGTAAAGTGCATAATAGCCCAGCCCACTATAATTTGATACCAATGATTATCCATTAACAAAATAGGGAGACCTACACTGTATCCTAAATAAAATAATTTGTTCAGAATAAGTAAGAATAATTCCTTTTGATAGGTCGTTTTTCTGACTGCAAGCAATCCCATCTTATTATATCTGCTTAATTGTCTGAAGTCTTTTGTTGTAGCCCACATGATTGTCATTAATCCATAAAAAAACCAAGCGTACAAAAATTGATATTTATGGATTTTTTTATATTCAGAATGTGGAGAAAATCTTAAAAATCCTGGAGGGGCAATATCTTCATCATGACCATCGATGTTGGTATAAGTGTGATGTAAATTATTGTGTTGTAATTGCCAATTTAATGAACTTCCTCCTATGAAATTCATACTTCTACACATCAAGGCATTAAATTTAGCATTTCTAGAATACGAACCATGATTAGCATCATGCATGATTGATAATCCAATACCACTCATGCCAAGCCCCATCATTATACAAAGAACTGATTGAATAAGAAGGCTATCAAAACTGTTAGTAATTAGTAAAAAAAATGGTGTAAAATACAAAGCAAACATAACAATCGATTTGATAACCATAGAACTGTTACCATATCGGGAAATATTGTTGGTTTTGAAATATTCATCAACTCGTTTCTTTGCAGTTAGATAAAACGAACGGTTGTTATTGAATCGGATAGATTGAGTACTCATTATTAAGGTTATTTATTATTGCGTGGCAAATATAGACTATAAAAAATCAATTTTCAATTTTATCAAGTTATTAATAATGAACATATTGCTATGAGAGATTATTTGTCTTAACATTAAATTAAACATAATTGTTCAAATATTGTATAATGATAGGATAAAATGAGTCAATTCTTTTACATCTTCAATTTTGGTTTGATGTCCAAACAAAAATCTAACACTGTTGTTCATTTCGTTATCATTAAGCCTCATTGCATTTAAAACAGAGGAAAAACTATTAGTACTTGTAGGCCATTTATCATTTAAATAATGTACAACTGAATCTCCATTCTTTAGATTAGGAAAACAGATATTGGAAATATTATAAAGTCTATATCTTGTAGAACCATTAATCCTTAAATCTGGGATTTCTAATAATTGATGCTCTAAGTATCCTCTAAGTTTTGAAGTATGAGTATTATTGTCCCAAAATTCATGTTGAGCAATTTCACAGGCTTTTCCAAAACCAAAAATGTTATTTAAGTTCACACGTTCGAATTCAAATTCGTTATGATATTGTTTTATGAAATTATAAATTTTATAATTTAGAGATTGATTTTTTATATACAATGCATTAACGCTCGAGGGACCATGTAAGTTTTGAGAAGAAATACATGCAAAATCTAAACCGATATCTTCAACATCTAATGGTAATTTTCCAACAAGTTCAGAAGTATCGCTAAAAAAAACTGCATCATGTTGGTGGGTAATTTTAGCTATTTCTTCTAAGTCTTGTAAAACTCCCGTGTCGTGGTTGGCGCCTACAATAGAAACTAATATTGTTTCTTTGGTAAAACTGTCTTTTAAGTCTTCAATGTCTATTCTTCCTTCGCTATCAACATCTAAATAAGTGATTTTAGCACCCTTTTCATGTAAAAAGTTACAGGCAGATAACACTGATTTATGTTCAGTTTTCGAAACAATAATGTGATTTCCTTTCGAATATTTTGCCTCAAATATTGCATTAAATCCAAGATGAATAGCCTTTGAAA
>Ga0172373_10002889_pt1 | contig 25787 bp, 20 predicted proteins | sample Lak10m_2_FD_114546 | JGI IMG/M metagenome (GOLD analysis project Ga0172373, IMG submission 114546) | Freshwater microbial communities from Kabuno Bay, South-Kivu, Congo - kab_092012_10m | ecosystem: Environmental > Aquatic > Freshwater > Lake | place: Democratic Republic of the Congo...
CGTCCATCCGGAGACGAACGAGGCCATAAGCGAACACGCCGTCAACGAGCTCAAGGATGGCGAGCTCATCGAGGACCGCTTCGAGGGCGACGACTACCGGCTGATGGTGGTCGCGAACAAGTTTCAGACCGGATTCGACCAACCGCTGCTGGCGGGCATGTTCCTCGACAAGCCAGTGGTCGACCGGAACGCGGTCCAAACGGTTTCACGCCTCAATCGGTGCCACGCGGGTAAGAAGGATGTCGTCGTCGTGGACTTCACCAACAACGCCTCGGCGATTCTGAAGGCCTTCGCCAAGTACCGGAAGGGGACACCCTTCGTTCCTGACGATCCCGACCCTGAGCTCTGCAACAAGCTTCGCGAAGAGATCCTCGCGGCCGGCGTGTTCACCCAGACAGATGCTCACGACTTCATCAAGCTCGCGGCCACTGGCACAGACGCTCAGGTGCAATTCGCGGTCAATGGCTTCCGCGTACGCTTCCAGGCGAAGTTGACCTCCACCGAGGATAGGAAGACGTTCGTCTATCTGCTTGCTCGGCTCGTTAAGAGCTACCACTTCCTCACGTCGTTCTTCTCCTACTCGGACGATGTGAAGGAGATGGTCGCATTTGCCGAATACGTCGGGCCGCAGCTCATTAAGCAGGGCAGCGTCTCCGAGCTGATGATGCAGATCCGTCAGACACAGGTCGTGAAGGCCGCGGTCGAATACCAGGGCGAGGTTCGGAGTGGTGGGGGCGAAGTGAAGCTCCGACCGGGCGGGGGAAAGAAGGGCGTGGCCCCTCATCCAAAGAAGGTCTCGGTGCAGGACATGATCACCGAGCTCCAAACCAGATTCAGCATCAGCGACGATGAGGCCCTCTACATCAAGAAGGTGACCGAGTTGAAAGTCAGCGACCCGGATATCCGCGACACCGTGCAGGCCCACCGGGACGATGTCATCTACCTTGAGGGCGCCTACCGCGGCCAAGTCAACGGCGAGATTCAGGTCGCCTACAACGGACTGGCTCGATACGAGGAGCTCGCCGACCCCAAGTACACCGACACCGGCGGCATCTTCGACATCATGGCGATCACGGTAATCCAAAGCCATCTGGCAGCGTGAAGCCATGAGCAGACGCTTCGTGGACATACCCCAGGCGGATCGGCCGCGAGAGAAGCTGCTGCGCAAAGGAGCCGCCGCGCTCAGCGATCAAGAGTTGCTCGCCGTCTTGCTCGGCAAGGGTACACCGGGCATGGATGTGATGAAGCTGGCCGGCAAGCTCGCGCGGGTGATTGACGAGAAGGGTCTCGACGTGAGGGCCGAGGATCTCATCGCATTCGAAGGCGTTGGCGAGGCGAAGGCGACGCTGGTTCTGGCGGCCATCGAGTTTGCTCGTCGCCGGATCAAGCCGGAAGGAGCGAAGATAGCGACGCCGGCTGACCTGCTTCCGCATGTGCGGCACTACGCAGATCGGAAGCAGGAACACTTCTTGTGCGCCAGCATCAATGGCGCAAACGAAGTGATGAACATCCGTGTCATCTCCATCGGGCTCATCGATCGGACACCCGTACACCCGAGGGAGGTATTTGCGGACGCTCTGTCTGATCGCGCGTCTGCCATCATCGTCGCTCATAACCACCCGACCGGTGGCCTGGAGCCTTCGGCCAGCGACATCGAGGTGACAGGTCAGCTCAAATCGGCCGGTTCTGTCGTGGGGATCGCTCTTCTGGACCACGTCATTTTCAATCGAAGCGGCTACTACAGCTTCCTCGAAAGCGGGAGGCTGTAGATGGGATCTTTCGACGCCCAGACGGCCGAACGAGCGGTGTCTTGCTCATGACCCCGCCCCCGACCCTCGACCACCTGCTTCGCTCGGGTGAGTGGAAGGCCGCTGAATTCAAGGCCGCGAAGGTCGCGCTGCCGAAGTCAGTGTTCGAGACCGTCTCGGCGTTCGCCAACACGCGCGGCGGCTGGCTCGTCCTGGGCGTCACGCAGGACGGCGAGCGCTTCGAGGTGAGCGGCGTCGACCAGCCGGACAAGGTGCAGAACGACTTCCTCTCGGTGCTGCACGCCGGGCAGAAGGTGAACCACGACGTCGATGTCAGCGAGCACCGCTACGAGCACGACGGCAAGGTCGTCCTCGCGTTTCGGGTCGCCGAGAACCTGCGCACGCGCAAGCCGGTCTACATCGACGGCGACATCCGCAAGACGTTCCTGCGCAAGGGCGCCGGCGACTACCGCGCGCAGCAGCACGAGATCGAGCGCATGCTGCGCGACGCCTCGGAGGACCGCTGGGACAGCCAGCCGTTCACGCGCGTCGGCCTCGACGAGGGCGTGTTCCACTCGGCGAGTCTCAAGTGGTACCGCGACCGCTTCCACGCGACGAACCCCGGCTTCGACGTCGAGCAGCCGCACAACGACTTCCTGTACGAGTGGGGCTACCTCGTGAAGGAGGGCGGCAAGCTCCTGCCGACGCGCGGTGCGGTGGCCCTGTTCGGCTCGTTACGTGGCGTGCGCCAGCTGATGCCGAAGCCGGTCCTCGACGTGCGTTTCCTCAGCTACGCAAGCACGGAGGATTTCGACGACACGCGCTGGATCGACCGCCTTGTGAGCGAGGTGAACATCGTCGAGACCTGGCAGCAGCTCCTCGCCAAGTACCTCTTCTTCATGCCGAAGACGTTCCGGGACATCGACCCGGCCACGCTCGAGCGGCGTGACGCCCCTGCAGGCTTCCGCGTCTTCCGCGAAGCCGCGATGAACCTCCTGATCCACCAAGACTACGGCGACCACTCGCGCAAGGCCGTCATCGAGTTCTTCACCGACGGCATCAAGTTCTGGAACCCGGGCGACAGCTTCGCCGACGAGCAGCACCTGCTCGACCCGGGCGAGAAGGATGTCCGCAACCCCGCCATCGCGATGGCCATCCGCCGCATCGGCATGTGCGAGCAGGCGGGCACCGGGCTTCGGATGATGCAGCGCGAGTGGCAGGCGCTCGGCCACGCGCCGCCCATCAACACGAACGATCGCGCCCACAAGGCGTTCACGACCTTTCTGCCGGAGCCACGGGGCGTAGCTACCCCCGAAGTCACCCCCGAAGTCACCCCCGAAGTCACCCCCGAAGTCGCTCGGCTTCTGGGCATTCTTGTCGGCGAGATGAGTCGGGGGGAGTTGATGACGTCGCTCGGCCTGCGGGACGAGAAGCACTTCCGAGTCCACTACCAGCAGACGGCCGTCAAGCTCGGGCTTATCGAGATGACCATGCCGGACAAGCCGAACAGCCGGCTGCAGCGATACCGGCTCACGGAGCTCGGGCGTCGTACCGCGCAAGCGAGGGGGCATCGGTCATGAGCCTGAGCACGCACCGGGTATCCGACCGACCCGGCCTGCGAGGCGGGATGTGACGACCACCCCGCCCTCGGCCGACCCGAACCGCGTCATCGCGTCGCTCGCGCGCGATCAGGTCAACCTCGACCTGAAGACGGTCGACCTCTGCTTCCTCGCGGGCCTCTACCTGCGTGCAGACAAGGCGGCGCTCGCCTCCTTCGAGGAGGACTTGCTCATCGACCTGTTCGAGCAGGTCTGCGACGTGGTCGACCCCGGCGCCGAGAACCCGCGCAAGCGGGCGACCCACGCCATCCAACGACTGCGTGAGCAGCGCATGCTCGCGCGCGTCGACGGCGCCGGCATCGTGCGTGCCGGCGAGTACGCCCTGACGCGGCTCGCCGCTTCGGTGGTCGAGTACTTCCTCGCCGACGAGGCGCTGACGCGCGAGAGCCTGACGCTCCTCACCGGGACTCTGCGCGCACAGCTCGCGGAGGTCCTCGCGGCGGCCAAGAAGGCGGATGTCGAAGAGGCCTGGCGCACGAAGGTCGTGGGGCCGCTGCGCGTGACCGTGTCCGACCTCGTCGCCGGCATCGAGCGCCGTCAGCGAGGCCTCGACGCGCAGCAGGAGGAGGTACAGGCCGAGATTGCCAAGCTGCTCTCGGCCGACTGGTTCAGCGCCGTTGACCGCTGCCAGGCGCTCCTCGACGCGACAACGAGCACGCTCCGTGAGCTGAACGAGGTCCTCCTGCGCGACACGCACCACTTCGTCGCGCTCCTCCAGGAGATCCAGACGCTTGCCACTGCTGCAGAGAACGGCGACGCCGAGGCGACGGTCCAGCGCGTCATCGAGCAGGTCGACCGCATCGCGGCCTGGGGCGGCGCGCGGCAGCGGGCGTGGTCCGAGTACTACCAGTACGTCCACCGCTACCTGCGCGACGTCGTGCGGCTGGACCCAGACCGCGCCTTGAGCCAGCGGCTGCGCGACCAACTGGCGGGTTGGCCACGACGCCCGTTCCACCTCGTCACCGCGCACGCGCCGTCGATCCGGCTCCTGCGTGCGTTCGAGGCGCGCGTCGAGCGGCCTCCGGTGGCCCGGCTCCGAGCCGAGCGCGAGACCGATCCCGAGTGGGTGGATCCGGAGAACGTCCTCGCCGACATCGATGCACTCGTCGCGCGCGCCCTCAAGGAGGGCAAGACGACCCTCGCCGCCGTGTCCGAGCGGGTGCTGCCCGAGCTGCCGGAGACCATCCACTACGCCGCCACCGGGCGAATCGCCCACGCTGTCGCGCAGGCAGCCAGGGTTCGCAGCGAGCGAGAGCGTCCCTGGGCTCCCGTCGGCGAGAGGCTCGAGGTCGAGGACTGGAGCGTCGCGCGGAGGGATGGTCCGTGACCGACTCGACGTTCCACACGCTCGAGGCCGCGCTCGCGGACGACCACTTCCCGGAGGTCGACCTGATGCTGCGCCGCGGGCGGCACATCGGCCGCGACGACGGGACCGCGTACGACTACCTCGTCGATGCGCAGTCGCTCCTCGAGCCGTTCTATCGGCGCTTCGGCTGCGAACTGGTGCAGCAGAGCGACGGCTACTTCTACCTGCTGCCCTCGGGCGACCGCCTCGGTCGAAGGCAGCTCTCCGCGGGCGAGATGCTCGTCGGGCAGACGCTCGCGCTCCTGTACCTCGACCCCGCGACGCTCCAGCACGGGGGCGTCCTCCCGCGCGAGGCGCTCTTGCAGCGGCTCTCCGGCCTATTGGGCACCGACGCTCTCGTGCGCACGCTGAGCCCACGCAAGCGCAAGTACGACGAGCGAATCGCGGCCGAGACGGTCCGCACGGAGGTGGGCGAGGCGCTCAGGCGCCTCTCGGAGCTCGGCTTCGTGGATGCGCTCGACGAGGCGCGGCTTCGGCTCCGACCTGCGTTGATGCGGTTTGCAGAGCCCGTCCGCGGGCTATCCGACCCTAACGTCGCGCTCGAGCGGCTCGTCGCGCGAGGCGAGGTGCTGCTCGGCGAGCCGAACGCTGACGAGAACGGCACGGACGACGACGCAACCGAGGGCGAGGAGGCGGCGCCATGAACCGCACCCACGCCGAGGCGCTCGCGCTGGTGAACTGGAAGGGGGTGTTTTACGAGCGCTATCTGCTCGACCGGCACGTCACGGCGCTCGAGGGCGCGAACGGCGCGGGCAAGACGACGGTGATGATCGCCGCCTACGTGGTGCTGCTCCCGGACATGTCCCGGCTGCGCTTCACGAACCTCGGCGAGACGGGCGCGACCGGCGGGGACAAGGGCATCTGGGGACGGCTCGGCGAGCCGGGACGCCCGTCGTACGCCGTGCTCGACTTCGCCCTGCCGGGCAAGCGCCGCCTCGTGGCGGGCGTGCACCTCGAGCGCAAGGGCGAGCCCTCGGTCGAGCCGACGCCGTTCATTGTCGCCGGCTTGGCGGACGACGTGCGGCTCCAGGACCTGCTCCTCGTCTCGCAGGGCGAGATCGAGGTCGTCCCCGAGCTGCCGGAGCTGCGGGAGAACGCGGCGCGCCTCGGCGGTCGCCTCACGGCGTTCCCCTCGGCGCGTGAGTACTTCGCCGCGTTGTTCGATCAGAGCGTGACGCCTTTGCGGCTCGGCACCGACGAGGAGCGCAACAAGCTGAACGAGATGCTGCGCACGAGCATGACCGGCGGCATCTCGCGGGCGCTGACCTCGGAGCTGCGGGCTTTCCTGCTCAAGGAGGAGGGCGGGCTCGCGGATACCCTGCAGCGGATGCGCGCGAACCTCGACGCATGCCGACGGACGCGGACCGAGGTCCAGGAGTCGCGCCGCCTCGAGCAGGAGATAGGCGGTGTGTTCGAGGCCGGTCAGACGATGTTCGTTGCCGCCTTCCTCGCGACCCGCGAGCGCGCCGACGAGCTGTCGCGCCGAGTCGAAGAGGCGGAAGCCGCACGGTCCAACGCGGCGGCGGCGCAGCTCGCGGCCCGGGACGCGCTCGAGAAGACCCTCGCAGACCTCGAGGCGTTCGAGCGCCGACGCGGCGAGCTTGGTCAGGCCGTCGAGTCTGCTCGCGCCTGGCAGGGCAAGCTGCGCGATGCCCTCGCGGCTGCGAGGGCGCTGGCTCGATACGCCGAGGTGCTGAAGCTCGCCGAGGCGGCGGCAGCGGCCGCCGCGCAAGGAAGGGCCGTCGCCGACGAGCAACGCGCCCGCGCGCGCGACGAGCTGCGGCGAGCGCAGGAGGGCTACAAGCGAGCCGCCGCCGGCCTCGCCGACGTACAGCGCGGCATCGAGGAGCTGCATCGACGCGCAGGCGCCTACCACCAGTCCGTGCGTCGCCTCCGCGAAGCTGAGACCTGCCTCGGTGGAGCGCCGCTGCTCGTGCCCATGTTCGACGAGCGCCTCGGGGCCGCACGCGCCGAGCTCGCCTCAGTGGATGAGGAGCGCCGGGAGGCAGCCACGCTGCTCGTCGACGCGGAGTCCCATCGCGCGCGACACGCAGAGGCGATGCGCGCACTCACGACGCTCGTCGAATCCGCCGTGGCGCCTGAGCAGGCCCACGACGTCGCGCTCGACGCGCTGACACGCCACCGAGAGAAGGTCGCGCTCGCTGGGCGACTGGCGAGCATCGAGCAGGATCTCGGCGACGCGCGCCGACTCACAACACGGCAAGCCAAGGCGCGCGAGCGGTCCGATGCGCTCGACGTCGTCATTGGCGAGCGACCTGCCGGCGAGGTCGTCTCGCAGTTGCTCGAAAAGGTCGAAGGAACACGCAAGGACCACGAGGAGAACGCGCGCATTGCGGAGGCTGAGGCCCTTGCGAAGGAGCGCGAGCAGAAAGAGCTCGAGGCGCGGCGACGGGAGCTTGCGGCGCGAGAGCCCCTGTGGCGCGTGCACGCCGAGCGAGCAGCCCGGCTCGGTGAGTTCCTCGCGCTCGCCCTGGACAGCCGCGAGAGCCTCGACGCGGCGCGCACCGAGCTTGCCACGAGACTTCTGGTCACTCGTCGCGCCGAGGAGGACGCTCGAGTCAAGCAGGAGCGGCTGCTGCATGAGGCGAGGGAGTTCCTCGCGGCGGGCGGCCCGTTTCCTGCCGAGCTGTTGAAGCTCAAGGACAAGCTCGGAGCGGAGCTGGTCGCCGGCAGCTTCGATGACGTCAGCCTGAATGAAGCGGCGCGACTCGAGGCGCGACTCGGCGGGCTCGCGCATGCGCTCGTCGTCGATGACCCCAAGGCCTCGGCGCAGGCGCTCGCGCAGCGGCCGGACGCGCTGGCCAACGTTCTTCTGGTCTCGCGCGACGCGGACCTCGAGCGCCTGGTCGCGAAAGCAGACGCCATGGCCGTCGGGGATCGAGACGTGGCCGTGGAGGAAGGCGCGGCGCTTCGAGTTTCGCGCATCCCCACGCAACCCCGCCTCGGCCGTCGCGCGCGGGAGCAGCGCGCGGCAGACCTGCGGCGTGAGGCCGACCTGCAGGCGCAAGAGTTGGAGGAGCAGCGCGGCCTTCGTCGTCAGCTCGAGCGGCTCGTCGCCGACGGGGAGGAGCTGCTCGCTGGGCACGCCGTGTGGCTCGCCGGAGACCCGGCGCCGGAGTTGGTGAGCGTGAAGCGGGCCATCGTCGAGGCCGAGGCGCACCGGGACGTGCAGCGTTGTGCCGCCACTCGCCATCACGTGGCAGCGCGGTCGCTGCGCCCGCGGCTGGACGGCCTACGAGCTCTTCTGGGTGAGGCGATGCTCCTCGATCCCCCCGACCACGGCGAGCGTGCTCGTGCGCTCGAGGCCGAGCGCGACGCGGCGCGCGCGGCGAAGGACGCCGTCGCGCGGCTTGGGCGCCACGCGGACCTCGTGGACCGCCATGTCGCGACGCTCCGGCAGGTTCCGCTCTCGGACGACGACGGTCTGCGGTTGCAGGAGCGCGTGCGCGAGCTGAAGGCGCGACGCGACCGGCTCGATGCAGGTGTCGAGGCGCTGTCGTACGTGCAGGCGAACGTCGATGCGCTCGGCTGGGAGGAGGCCCCACGCCGCCTGGCGGACAGCCAGGCACTGGTCCCCGCGCTCGAAGCTCAGCTGCGCGACGCGGAGTCCGAGCAGCAGAAAGCCGAAGAGGCGAGAGCGTATGCGGAGCAGCGCTACGACGAGGCCACCGGGCGCTTTCAAGACGCGGACGGCAAAAAGCGCGTGGCCGTGCAGGAGCTCGCCGCGGCCGTGGAGCGCTTCGAGCGCGTGGGCGTTCCCGACCCGACCGAGCAGGCCCTGGAAGGGGCCACCGTCGAGCTCGAGCGCCTCGAGCAGGATCTGCGAACGCAGGACCTGCGTCGGGACGCGCTGCTGACCACGAAGGGTGCACAGGACGGCAGTCTCCGTGAGGCCGAGGGGCGCCTCCGGACATCCGAGGAGAAGCTCACGAGCGAACGTCGAGAGGCCGAGCCAGCCGTCAAGCGCTGGGTGGCCTTGCAAGAGCGCGCGACGCGCGAGCGGCTGTTGGGTGGGATCCTCGGCGGCGGGCCCGCGGAGCTTTCGGACGTTCGCGGACACGTGAACCTCGTGCAGGAGGCAAAGACCCGTCGGGAGGTGCTGCTCGAGAGGCTGCGCGGCGCCCAAGGAGGCGCCGCCCTCCTGGCTGAGCTTCAAGTGCTTCGGGACGCCTCCGACGCGGCCTTCGCCGATGCGTACCTCGACCTCTGGCTCACCGTACGGGACTGGCTGCGCCGGCGGCTCCCTGCGCAGGTCGCCGAGGTGGACGACCCCCGCGAAGCTCTCGTGCGACTTCGCGATCAGCTCTCCGGCCTCGAGGAGCGCCTTGCACGGCAGGAGAGCGATCTGCGGGGCGCGAGCGAGGACGTCGCGCGCGGCATCGATGTGCAGATCCGCAAGGCACGCGGCCAGATCACCCGCCTCAACAAGAACCTCGAGGGCGTCGCCTTCGGCAGCATCCAGGGGATCCGAGTCCGGCTCCAGCAGGTCGAGCGCATGGAGCAGGTCCTGCGCGCGCTGCGCGAGGGCGCGGCGCAGGGGCTTCTGTTCCAGGCCGACATGCCCATCGAAGATGCGCTGGATGAGATCTTTCGTCGCTACGGCGGCGGAAGGACCGGCGGGCAGCGGCTGCTCGACTACCGCGAGTACGTCCACCTCCAAGTCGAGATTCGCCGAAAGGCCGGCGCTGACTGGGAGGTCGCCAACCCCACGCGCCTGTCGACTGGCGAGGCGATCGGCGTCGGCGCCGCCCTGATGATGGTCGTGCTCACCGAGTGGGAGCGCGACGCGACCCTGCTGCGCGGAAGGAAGTCCCATGGCTCGCTGCGCTTCCTCTTCCTCGACGAGGCTAACCGCCTCTCGCACGACAACCTCGGCGTGCTCTTCGACCTCTGCCAGACGCTCGACCTGCAGCTTCTGATCGCCGCGCCGGAGGTCGCTCGCGCCGAGGGCAACACGACGTACAGGCTCGTACGGCGCACGACGCCGGACGGCCGCGAGGAGGTGCTGGTCAGCGGCCGTCGCACGAGGAGCGAGGCGTGATGTGGCAGACGCCTGCCGAGCGCCTCGCACTTCTCGAGCTGCTCGTGCGCGGGAAGCTGAAGAAGCGTCGCGCACAGACGGGCACCTGGGACGCGCTCGCCGAGCTGCCGTGGGCAAGGCGCACCGGCCGCCGCGACGAGCTCGGTCTCGTGGAGGAGCGCCGGGGTGAGCTCGTCGGCCTCTTGGAGCGAGTCTGGCCCGCGTGGGGCGACGTGCTCGCTGCTCTGACCGCGCGCGGCCTACCACCGACCCCGGAGGGGTGGGCTGCGCTCGAAGACACAACGCGCGCCGCAGGCCTGCCTTCACTCCCGGACCGCCTCAACCGGCGGACGGCCGCCGCGCTCGTGGCGCCGCACTCGAAGGCCGCGCTCACGGAGCGTCGCATCGCTGCGCTTGGCGACGCCGAGGCGACACACGACGGCTCGGTGCGACTGCGCCCGCCACGAGGCCTGGTGGCGCGCTCTTCGAAGGGGAGCATCGACCTGACCCCGGTCGCCGAGGTGCTCGGTGAAGTCTCGCTGCCCGAGCGTGCCCTGCGCGATGGCCTCGCCCTCGAAGGCCCGATGCGCGCCGCGCTCCTCGTCGAGAACCTTGGCGCGTACTGCGACCTGCCGACGCTCGACGGCTGGCTTATCGCGCACGTCGCGGGCTGGGATACGGCGACGGTCGCACGACTCCTCGAACGGCTGGGCCACGTGCCGGTCGCCCACTTCGGGGACCTCGATCCGAACGGCGTGCGCATCTTCCGGCACCTGCGCGTGATGCGACGTGACCTCCGCTGGTTTGTCCCAGAGTTCTGGGGCGAGCTCGTTGACGCGAAGGGTCAGCCCGGCGCATGGCCCGAGGACCTCGATCTCGTTGACACGCCGGAGCTGGTGCGGCTCCTCTCGAAGAGTGCGTTGTGGCTCGAGCAGGAGCCCATCGCGTTGGACCCGAGGACTCCCGCCGCGCTCGACGCCATGCTGATGGGAGCACCAGGATGAACACGCTCGCCACAACCTCACAGCCACACCGCGAACCGTCGCGCGGTTTTTGGAGCCAAATATAGCCGTTCGCTATTATCGTGAGCGGCTCCACCACGCGAAGCCCCCAGGCACATGCCTCGGGGGGGGCGTCGTTTCTGACCTTGTTTCCGTGGGTTTCGCGCGTCGAGGTCACCGGCACCGCGCCCGTCCTCCGCGCCCCTCGGGCGCCGGCGTGGGAGCCTTGAGGCCCGCGGGACGGCGACCTATCGTTTAACTGTCCCCCCGGGTAACGGGTTGCTAAGCGCCGGGTCCGTGGTTTGCCGGGTGCGCGTAACGGTCCACCTCGACAAGGCATCAGTGGTTCCGTCAATCCACTGAAGCCTGACTGAGCCGAAGTGCGAACTCCTTCGCAATAGCCTCAGAGCCGTGCTCTCTTTGCGACTATCCACTCGTGGTGAACGATAAACTTGGCCATCAAACCGTTCTTCTGGCAGTGTACGGTCATGGCTAGGATTCCTCCCGATCTTTGCGCTTACATGCAAGCTGTCAGCGGCGGGCCGGTTTCTCCAGTCCGTGCGCTCACGTCCCTGGAGAAGAGGCTCTCCCTCTCGCTTCGCGGACGGTACAGCCTGCAGTCCGTTCGCCTGTTTGGCCACGAGCTTGTGCTCGCTGTTGAGTCCACCGAGGTCGAGCCGGCGACGCCGGCGGCCTATGCAACTCACCTAGCCGCGATCGCGACCTTGGTTCAGGCGCCTGTCGTGCTGGTGCTGACAGGCATCAACTCGACGATTCGTGCGCGTCTCATCGGAGCTCGTGTTCCGTTCATAGTTCCCGGGAACCAACTCTTCCTGCCGATGCTGCTCGTGGACCTTCGAGAGCGAATGACGCGTTCCCCGCCCACGCGGGAGAACGCTCTCGGGAGCATTGCCCAACTCGTCATTCTCGCGCACCTTCAGCGCCAAAGGATGGATGCGCTGTCGCTCGCCGATGCGGCGAACGTCCTGGGCTATTCGCCGATGATGCTCACGAAGGCGAAAGATGAGCTTGTAGCGGCAGGGCTCTGCACGGTGCGCGCCGAGGGACGCTCGCTGCGACTTGCATTCGTTGCGCAGGGGCGCGAGCTCTGGGAGACGTCGTTGCCTCGTCTCTCGTCGCCTGTCGTGCGGGCGCACCTCGTTCGTGGCCCGCTGGTTGAGCGGGGAACCGCGTCCTGTGCGGGCCTGTTTCGGGCGGGCGTCTCAGCATTGAGCGACCTGACGAACCTGGCCGACGATGTGCCTGTGACCTACGCCGCAAGCAAAGCCGTCGTCGCTGCGTCGGGACCGTCGCTCGAGCGAGTGACGTTTGAGGACGATGCCAACGCTCGACTCGAGGTGTGGCGTCACGCCCCTGAGGTGTTGTCGACCGCTGGCCGAGTCGATGCCCTGTCGCTGTACCTATCGCTTCGCGATAACCCCGACGAGCGCGTGCAGGCCGCGTTGGTCGATATGTTGGAGATGGTCCGATGGTGAAGGGACTCGAGGTTTTCCGTCAGCACTTCGCCGGTCGCAGCGCCGGATTTGTTCTCATCGGCGGGGCTGCCTGCCACGAATGGTTCGCGCGGGAGAGCTTGCCGTTTCGGGCCACCAAGGATCTCGACATCGTTATTGTCGTCGAGGTACTCGACGATGACTTCGTTGAGGCCTTCCGCGCTTTCGTGGAAGAGGGGGGCTACCAGACGCGCGAGCGGTTCGATGGCACCCCGGAACTACACCGCTTCTCGGCACCGACCCAGCCGGACTTTCCCGTCATGTTGGAGTTGTTCAGCCGCAAGTCAGAGGGGCTCTCGATTCGTGCCGGGCAAACGGTCGTACCTGTCGAGGCCTCCGGCGTGGCGATGAGTTTGTCTGCGATTCTGCTCGACGAAGACTACTATTTCACGCTCCGCACGCACGCCGATGATGTCGACGGCTTGCTCGTGGCGACCACCTCTGTGCTCGTGCCGTTGAAGGCGCGCGCATGGTTGGACTTGACAGAGCGCCGAGCACGCGGCGAGCGCGTCGATCAGCGAGACATCGACAAACATCGGAATGACGTGTTCCGCTTGGCGGCGATCATTCCAGGTGAGCCGGTGTCGCTGCCTCCTGCCGTCCGCGATGACGTGCGGCGCTTCCTCGACTCGCTCCCCGCCGAACATGAGAGTTGGACAAGCATCCTCGCTGCAATCGGCGCGACATTCGGACGGCAGAAGTTCCGTCCGGATCAACTCCGCGCGGCACTCGAGGCGCATGACGGGTTGGCTGCGTAACTTGATGGTCGCGTATCCGTGGAGAGGGGCTTGCCGACCGCTATTTCTCGGAATTCGCCCCACGCCACTCGCTGCTCCGCCCAGCCCCGATCCCGTACCACCGCGCGCATGGCTCGCTCGGCCATGGGCTCGATGCCGTCGATGGCCTCAAGGGAGAGAACCTCCTCCTGGAGTTCCGGGGCGCGCAGGGTCAGGTCAAGCAGGTGGGGGACCGGGGCGTGGCTGATACCCAAGCTGCGCGGGCGGAGGCAATGGTCGCCCCGAACGGCGGTAGTCGCGCACCACGACCGCCTCGGCCTCGTTGACCAGCAGCGTCCGCTCGTTCATCGGCCTTCGCGCGAGTCGGCGAGTCCGTCGTGGGAGCGCTCGTCACCAATGACCCGCCTTATCCCGGGAATCTCGTACGGCGACGTCGGAGATCGTGTGCGTCAGCGGGTGCGACCCTGCTGTAGGGTTCTCGCGATCCCAAACCATGGAGGAGCGCCTCATGTCGCCGAAGACCAAGATCTGCCTCTGGTACGAGAAGGACGCCGACCAGGCAGCGAGCTTCTACGCCAGCACCTTCCCCAACAGCGCGGTGGGCGGCGTCCACCGCGCGCCGAGTGACAACCCCTCCGTCAAACAGGGTGAGGCGCTGACGGTCGAGTTCACCGTCTGCGGCATTCCGTGCATCGGCCTCAACGGCGGCCCGCACTTCAAGCAGAGCGAGGCGTTCTCGTTCCAGATCACCACCGAGGACCAGGCCGAGACCGACCGTCTCTGGGACGCGATCGTCGGCAATGGCGGTCAGGAAAGCCAGTGCGGCTGGTGCAAGGTAAGGTGGGGCGTATCGTGGCAGATCACGCCGCGTGTGTTGCTGGAGGCGATCTCCGCTGGCGGTGCCGAAGCCAAGCGCGCCTTCGAGGCCATGATGGCGATGAAAAGGATCGACGTCGCGAAGATCGAGGCCGCGCGGAGGGGCGTGTAGCCAGCGCGTCGGCAAGCGGCGGAGAGCAGCCCGCAGCGAGCGGCCTGACTCTACGGCCGCGAGCCCCGCCTCTCTCCCTACGCTGCGCTGGCTTCGGCGATCGCCTTTGCGAGTCGTGGATGAACGAAGTCGATGAACGTTCTCGTGCGCGGCGGTACGTGCTTGCCGCCGGCGTGGAGGATATGCAGCGGCGTGGGTGGGGGCGCGTAGCTCTCGAGCAGACTGACGAGGGTCCCCGCGCGAATCGCCTCATGGACCACTACGATCGGCAGACGCGCCACGCCGAGGCCGCGCTCGGCAGCCTTTCGCAAGACCACGAAGTCGTCGCTGACGAGTCGGCCGCCCACAGGCACCTCCACGGCGCGTTTGCCTTTGCCGAACGGCCAGGTCGTCCGTACGGCCGTCCCCGACTTGGTGAACCGCAGGCACGCGTGCGACGACAAGTCGGAAGGCCGCCGAGGCGTTCCGTGCCGAGCGAGGTAGGCGGGGCTCGCCACGACCCGGTAGGTCGACTGGCCGACGAGCCGCGCCACCAGCGACGAGTCGGGCAGCGTACCGGCGCGAATGGCGACGTCGAATCGCTCCGCACCCAGGTCGACGGCTCGATCGGTCAGATGGACCAGCACGTCCAGCGATGGATAGGCCTCGAGAAACTCAGCCACAATGGGGGCCAGCAGCCGCTCTCCCAGCGGCACGGTGGTCGTCACGCGAATGGTGCCCCGCGGCACGCTTTGATGTTCGGTAACGGCCGCGACGGCTGTCTCCAGGCGAGCGAACGCCGCCTCGGCCTCCTCGACGAAGGCCGCGCCGGCTGCCGTCAACGAGAGCCTCCGGGTCGTCCGATGCAGCAGCTGGGCGCCCAACTGCTCCTCGAGCTCGGCCACCTTCCGACTCACGGTGGTCGCCGGCATTCCGAGTGCGCCCGCAGCGCCTCGAAAGCTGCCCATCTGGACGACGCGAACCAGCACGAGGGCTGCGTTGAGATCGTATTGAGCCATGGGTGGGATGATCTATCCCAGAAAGGCGGGATTGTCCTGATCCGTCGACGGGCACAGAACAGAGCCCCTCACCTGCGCTCGACGGAGACAACCCATGACGCTGCTGAACCCTGCAAACCTCGGACGACTTCCCCTCCGCAACCGCGTCGTGATGGCGCCAATGACCCGATCCCGCGCCGACATGTCCGGTATCGTCGGCGACCGGACCGTCCGCTACTACCAGCAGCGAGCCACGGCAGGCCTCATCATCACCGAGGCGACGAACGTGTCTCCGGACGCTGTCGGGTCGCCTCTGACGCCCGGTATCTGGAATGACGCGCAGGTTGAGGCGTGGCGCAAGGTGACGAGCGCCGTTCATGCCGAGGGCGGCACCATCGTGATGCAGCTCTGGCACACGGGCCGCGTGGGCCATTCGGAGGTTCGCGGCGGCCACCTTCCCGTCGCCCCCTCCGCCATCGCCATCCAGGGGCAGAAGCACTTCACCCCCTCCGGTCCGAAGGAGTACGAAACCCCGCGGGCGCTCACGACCGGCGAGGTCCGCGCGACAATCGACGACTTCGAGACCGGCGCGAAAAACGCGAAGGCCGCGGGGTTCGACGGCGTCGAGTTGCACGGCGCTTTCGGCTACCTGCCGCATCAGTTCCTGGTCGACTCAGCGAACCAGCGCACGGACGAATACGGCGGCAGCATCGCGAATCGAGCGCGCTTCGTGCTCGATGTCATGGAGCGGCTCGTCGGCGTCTGGGGGCCGGGCCGCGCGGGCATTCGCCTGTCGCCGACGCTGGCCTACAACGGGATGGTTGACTCCGACCCTCTCGCGACCTTCTCGTACCTCGTCGAGAAGCTGAACGCGCTTCCGCTGTCGTACCTGCACCTGATGCGCGCAACGCCCGACGCCGAACGGTTCCCGCATTGGCCCAAGGATACGATCGCGTCGTTCGGTCCGCTGTTTCACGGCCCCCTCATCGTCAACGGCGGGTATGACCGAGACGCGGCCGAGGCCGTGCTCGATACTGGCGCCGCCCACGCCGTCTCGTTCGGTGCACCGTTCGTGTCCAATCCTGACCTCGTCCGTCGTTTCGAGATCGGCGCACCGCTCGCCGAGGGGGACCGAAGCACCTTTTACGGTGGCGGCGACAAGGGATATATCGATTACCCTGCGCTCACCGATCATCAGGATCCCGTCGCGAAGGGATACTGGCTCGTCCTTGCCAGCGTCACGAATCCTGCACGGTTCGGGCAATACACCGCCGTCGCCGGCCCCATCCTCGCGTCGTATGGCGCACGCGTCCTCGCGCGCGGCGACGTGGCCGAAGTCGTCGAGGGCTCTGTGCCGCGCCGCCCCTACTTCGTCGAGTTCCCGAGCTATGCCGCGGCCAAGGCCTGCTTCCACTCCGCGGCTTACCAGGACGCTATCGCCCTGCGGACCGGCGCAGCGGAGTTCGACATCGTCGTCGTCGAGGGGATGCCGCCCGTGGCAGCGACCGGTCGCTGAAAAGCACACCGACGAGGTTGCCTTCTCCGGCGACAAGGGCGGGGCGCGAGTGCTACTCCCGAGGAGCCGCTCTCACAGCCTCACTCACGGCCCCATAGAGGAGCACTGCCATGACCGCCCGTGCCATACGGACCCTAACGCACGGACAGGCGCACGGCTTCATCCGCCGCATGGTGAGCCCGAGCGACCTGGGCGAGCTGATGAAGCCGTTCGTGTTCCTCGACCATGTCGACGGCGCAGTCCGGCCTGGCACGGGCTTCGGTTGGCATCCCCACTCGGGCATCGCGACGCTGACTTATGCGCTCAACGCCGATATCGCCTACGAGGACACCGCGGGACAGAAGGGCACGGTCGAGGCGACCGGGCTGGAGTGGATGCGCGCCGGCAGCGGCACCTGGCACCAAGGGTTCGTTCATCCGCGGGAGGCGACGGTAACGGCGTTCCAGCTCTGGATCGCGCTCCCTCCCGGCGCTGAGTGCGGCCCGCAGCAAGGTATCTACGTCGCGCCGAACGATGTGCCGCAGGTCGATAACGTGCGGATTCTGCTCGGTGAATACGGCGGTCATGCGAACCCGATCCCCGTTCCGTCGCCCATCGTCTACCTCGATGTCGTGCTGACCCGTGGGGCGTCCTGGGCGTTCAGGCCGCCGTCCGGCCACTCGGTGGCTTGGGCGTTCGTCTACCGGGGCAGTGCGAAGGTGGCAGGCGTCCCGCTGACTCGCGAACTGGCCGTGCTCGACGAGAGCGAAGCGCCGGTGACGATCGAGGCGATCGAGGACGCGCGCATCCTCTTCGGCAGCGCGCAGAAGCATGAGCATTCCCTCGTGCTCGGAAGCCACTCGGTGCACACCAGCCACGCAGCGCTCGCTCAAGGTGAGGCGCGCATTCGCGAGCTCCTCGGGGAGTTGCGACGCAGCGGGCGACTGTGAATCGTCACCGAGCCTGTGCGAAGCCGTGGCGGGGATAGGGGCCTGGCGACGTGTCGATCGACCTCATGGTGCCCGAGACGATCGGCGGGCCCGGGCGCCGGAGCGTACGCCTCGGGCCGCACGGAGCAGCGGTGCATCTGCGAGCGCTGCCATGGAAATTGAGGCAGTCTGGACTGCGTTGCTGATACGTTTCGTTGACCTGATGCCCGAGCGGTGCCCACGCGAGGACATATGACGAAGAGAGTTCCCAAGGCCGATCCAGCTGCCGTCGCCGCGTATATCGACGCCGCTCCGGAGCCCGCGCGTTCCCGTCTGGAGGCGCTGGCTCAGGCCATCCGCGACGAGGCACCCGAGGCGATGGAACGTATCGCCTACGGGCTCGCCACGTGGCATCAGGGCGAGAACCTCATTCACCTCGGCGCCTTCGACCGCCATGTCGGTATCTACCCGGGGCCCGCAGCGATCGTCGCCTTCGCAGCAGATCTTGCCTCGTTCAAGACATCGAAGGGCGCGATTCAGGTTCCGCATGAGGCGCCGCTGCCGGTTGAGCTTGTTCGCCGGATCACGCGGTGGCGCATCGATCAGGTGGCGGCACCGCCGAAGAAGCGGGATGCGCCGTGATCTGAAGGTCTGAAGCCGCAAGACGATGCGTGCCCTCGCTGCGCCCGATGGCGATCGACTGTCGCTGCCCATGGTGGTCGTTGGCGAACGACCGTCACTGCGGCTAGGGTGCGCCTCATGCGGACCTTCAACACGACCGGCCCATGCCGGCCCGAGCTCCACTACATGTTGCCTCCGCTGGCGCGCGCGCCGGGCGCGATGGAGCTTGTTCGGGCGCAGCGCTATCTGGCCGTCAACGGGCCGCGGCAGAGTGGCAAGACCTCGCTCGTGCGCGCCCTCGTCGACGCCGTCAATCGCGACGGTTGGGCCCGGGCCGTCGTGCTCTCTGCCGAGGTTTCGGACCCGTCGGCCGGCGTCGTCGAGGTCGACGCAGCAGAACGGGCACTGGTGAGCCACTGGCTCACGGCGATGGCGTTGCAGTGGCCTGAGGCGCGGGGGGCGGTCGAGCAGGCCGTCTCTCGTGCGGCGGAGCACGGTCGCCTCTTCGCGTTCATGTCAGCGGCGGCAGTCGCCTCGGATAAGCCGCTGGTGGTCGTCATTGACGAGATCGACACGTTGGCGCGACGGCCTTTCATCAGTGCGCTGCGACAGATCCGAGACGGGTTTCAATTTCGTCCCGCAGGTTTCCCTCATTCGGTGGTGCTTTCCGGCATGCGGCATCTGCGCGACCACGACATTGCTCTGGGCGGTGATGGCGGCGGCAGCCCGTTCAATATCGTCGAGTTCATATCGCTCGGGAACTTCTCGCAGGATGATGTCGTCGCTCTATATGGGCAGCATACGGGCGGGACCGGGCAGCGGTTCAGTGATGCGGCGATCGCGATGGTCTGGGATCAGACGCGTGGGCAGCCCTGGTTGGTCAACGCCATTGCCAATCATTGCGTTTCGACGCTGGTTCCCGATCGTTCGCAAGTCGTTGATGACGCGGACGTCGAGGAGGCCATTCGGCTCGTTGAGCACGGGAACACGACCCACCTCAGGAGCCTCTCGCGACGCCTCGCAGAGGATCGGGTGATGCGCGTTGTTGCGCCGGTCGTTGCTGGCGACCAGCCGAAAGTCAGCGAAGACGATGAGCGGTACGCCGTCGAGGTCGGGTTACTGGAGCGGGTGAGCGCGGATGTTCTGCGGCCGGCAAATCCGATCTATGCCCGCGCATTGCTGCGATCGTTCGCCGAGCCCGAGCGCAAGCAGCTCGTGCACTGGTCGCCGTCGTGGCTTGTTGACGGACGCATCGATCTCGACAGGCTGCGCGACAACTTCCTCGCGTTCTGGAAGCTGAATCGGAACATGATGAAGGTCCGGATCACTTATCCGGAGGCTGTGGCCCACTTCGGGCTGATGACCTACCTCGACCGGGTCGCGAACGGCGGCGGACGCGTCGATCGGGAGTTCGCGGTGGGTCGGGGCCGCCTTGATCTACTGCTGCATCACGGCGCGACGCGCCTGCCCATCGAGGTGAAAGTCCACCGCGACCATGGTGGGGATCCGGTCCCAGATGGGGTGGCGCAACTTGACCGTTATTGCGAGGGGCTGGGCGTGGACCGTTCATGGCTGGTCGTATTCGACCAGCGCAGCGGTGCGACCGGAACGCGCCTCGAACACGAAGAGCTCATAAGCCCCAGCGGTCGGCGCGTTCTCGTGGTGCGGGCGTAGGTTTGGTACGGCAGAGCCTCTGGCTGTTCGATGATCAGAGGCGTTTGTCGCGGCGTTTCGAGTCACCGATCCGTCGCGCGAGGTGGCGCCGACCATGATCGTGATGAGACCGATGAACAACATATGGAGGAACACCCAGGTCATCGCGTCGACGTAGTGGCTGCTCCCGAGCAGAGCGTCAGGGACAGCGTATTGCGCCATCGCTGTCGGAATGCCGCGGGCGAGCATCGAGAGCGCCCATAGCGACCCAGTGGCACCGACTCCGATCGCGGTCGCACGAAAGCCGGTCAGCTGCGGCATGAGTCACTCCTTCGATGCCTTCGATAGAACCGGCCGAGGACCAGCCCAAGGGCCACGATGTCGTTGAGCGCGCCGTCTCGCTGGGCGAAGCGGCAGGCGCGTACTACGGTCCGGGTCATGACCAACTCAGGCAACCACCTCGCGACCGAGCTCGCTCTGGCCTGTCGCCTGGCACGAGAGGCGGGGGCTGCGATTCTCGAGGTCTATGCGACCCCGTTCGAGGTCGAGCAGAAGCCGAATGACGACGGTCCGGTGACGGTGGCGGATCGCCGTGCCAACACTCTCATCGTCGATGCGCTCCGGCGCGCGTTCCCCAACGACGGCGTGGTGGCCGAGGAGTCGGTTGAGCAGGACGATCCCTCCCGGTTTGATCGCTGCTGGTTCGTCGATCCCCTCGACGGCACCGCCGAGTTCGCGCGGCGAAGCGGTGAGTTCGCCGTGCATATCGGCCTCGCGGTGGCGGGGGAGGCGCAGCTCGGCGTGGTCTACGTCCCGGTTGAGGACAAGCTCCATGCGGGTGTCGTGGGGGCGGGTTGCACGCTTACAAGGGGCGAGGTCACGCGGGCACTCCATCTCCCGAGCGACCTTGAATCAACGACCATACGGATGTTCGACTCGAGGGCCGAGCGGACGCCCCGGGTGGATGAGGCGTTTCGGCTGCTCAAGGCGGTGCCCGCGGCGCCGTGCGGATCGGTCGGTGTCCGATGTGGCCGGATCGCGGAGGGGCTCGCGGACCTGTACCTGTACTTCGGCGATGGCAGCGCCCTGTGGGACACCTGCGCACCCGAGGCGATTCTGCGAGCCTGCGGTGGCTGGTTTTCGGCGGCTGATGGATTTCCGTATCGATATGATACGGCCGAGATCTGGAATCACCGTGGCCTGATGGGGGCCTCGATGCCGGCGCGGCAGCGTGTCCGCGATCGCCTCGGCTTCTGATCTCTATTCAAGTGCCTTGCCGATCCCTTGACGATTCGCAGCGCAGGTGTCGTCGATGGAGATACGGGGCCCTCAGAACATCGGCTCGGTCGCGTCATGCGTAGCACGGATCGTCGCCCATCGCGAGTCGTTCAATGGCACGAGCCGCTGAGCGAGGCGCGTCGGGTTGCGCCCCCAGCGCGCGAGGTCACGTGTGCGGTACGCGCGTCCGGACTTCAGCTGTGGCTCCGCAGGGGCGGTCATCGGTCAGCTCCAAATCTACAGTAGACAGCCAGTGCGAGGAGCGGCCTTGCTCCTGCGGCCTCGAAACGGTGGCACGCGCAGGAGCGCCGTCTCGCTCGGTGTTCTGAAGGAGGGATGAGCCCGACAAGGGCTCACGGACCTCAGTTTCCGCACGGCGGCGGCCGCGAATCCTCGTTGTTGATTGACAGGGGCGTATCGGCCACCGACTGTACTTGCCATGTCGATCATCCGCCGGCTCCTGCCCCTCTTTCTAGCCTTGACGGCCTGCGACTGCGACGAGCGCCTCAAGGGCATCGATTCGGAGCAGCTGCCTGTCGACGAGGCGACCTCGACCGGGGTTGCGGCGACGGCGGCTCTCGAGATCAGCCCGCAGTCGCTGAACTACGTTCGGCTTTGCACGCCTTCTCAGGACAATGTGGCGCTGTACAACGCAGGGAACGCGCCGCTCGAGGTGCGCGCCCTTCGCCTCGACGGCACCGGCTGGAGCATCGCCAACCCGCCCGCGTTGCCCACCAGCATCGCCCCCGGAAAGACGCTTTACGTTCGCCTGGTCGGTACCGACGGGACGGCCACGCTCGTGGTGGAGAGCAGTGACCTGAGCAGGCCCACTCAGTCGATACCGCTGGTTGCCCGCACCAACCGCCCCCCGCGCGTCACGATGGTCACTCCGCGGACCGATGAGATCGTCCCGGAGGGCGCCGATGTGGTGCTTGAGGCGCTGGTAGAGGATGACGACGGTGCCGATGATACGGTCACGGTCGATTTCCTCACCGGTTCCGGCGTCATCGCGAGCGATATTGCTCCGGTCGATGGTCGCGCCCGCTTCGTGTGGGTCGCTCAAGGCCGGCCGGTCGGGAAACAGACCGTCACCGCGGAGGCCCACGACGCCTGCGACGCCGCGGACGTCGCTGATCTGCCGATCTGCCTCGACGCGATCGACCGATATGAATCGATCGGCCTCGGCGACTGGAAACTTTATGGAGGCTCGATCATCGATGCGAACGGCGATCTGCAGATGACCGACGCCACCAGTCAGAAGGTGGGAACGGCCTTCGATATCAGCAAGAAGGTCTCTGCCAAGAAGGTCGATATCTCCTTCGCCTTCCGGATCGGCAATGAACCGGCGCAAGGCGGCGCCGATGGTTTCGCGCTCGTCCTGCTCGACCCGAGCCGAAAGTCGGAGCCCTTCATCGGAGCCTCCGGAGAGGGCCTCGGCTATGGCTGCGGGCCCGGCGGCGGTTGCAATCCGCTGCCCGGTTGGGCGCTGGAGCTCGATTATTTTCGTAACCTATTTGATCCCACCCCCACGCCGCACGTCGCTTTCTCTGTCGACGGTCTGATGGCCATGTCGAGCAGCCTGTCGGCGGACGGAAGCACCAAGCTCTTTGCCGATCTTCCGGAGTCGCTGGGCCTCTGGACGAGCCTCGGAACGAATGGGCAGGGCGTTGTCATGGACAGTGACTGGCATGAGATGCAGATTCAATTCGAGCTGCCCCATATGAAGGTCACCATCGACGACATCACGGTGCTCGAGTTCGATCTCCCGATGCCCTTCATCTATGACGGCAAGACCTACGACTTCAGTCACGAAGCCTACGTTGGATTCTCGGCCGCCACGGGTGGTTCTACGAACTACCATCGGATCCGGTCGCTGAGCGTCAACAAGCATCTCTGCGAGGCGACCAATCGGGGATGATCCCGTGTCGCGCGAGGCAGGTCCTCACGAGGGCGACCTCCCGCCGAGGTCTTTGGAACATAGGCCGGATGGCTCTGCGTCGCCTCTGGAGCCGGAAGGTTCGTGTGGACTTCGCCATCTCGTGTTGATTTACGACGTTATGTTGGTCACATGAAACATATTGAGTCTCGCATGTCGCTGCCCCCCACTCCGTGCTTTCGCTGGCCTCCCGATGAACGTCACGCTGGTGCTGTCCACGGCGGCGGGCGCGTCGGAACTGTCCTCTGCTGGGGTGGACGATGGAACCCCGGCGATCGCACCCGTGGGCCCCACACGCGCGCCAGAGGAGCCGTCTGCGGTGTCATTTTCCGACGCGAGCCAGAAGCCCGCGGTGCGCTGGTCGCTGGGACTGAACTTCCTCAGCGTCGACGGTCTGGCCGGTGTTCAGGGGGCCGTCCATCTCGTGTCGTGGGAGTTGGCGGCGACGTATCGTCTGCGGACCCCGTTCCTACCGACGGCGCGTCGTGTGCGTGGGTGGCCGACCGTCGTCGCGCGAGCGGCGCCCGATCATCTCCCAGGGCGCCATCTCGACATGGGCTTGATCGCTCCACGTGCGTGCCGATGGTTCGACCCGGTGACGGTGGCCGCCCGGTCGCGCGTTCCGGAGCGCTGCGCCGAGGTATGACGGCAGGGTCGTTTCGCGCCGCGGTTGCGACGCACGACCAAACGTTGGGATCGACGTCGGCCCCGGTCGATCGTAAGGTCCCGGGCGCGCCGCGTTGATGCGGCCGAGGCCCAGCCATGACGCTCCCTGCATCGCTCGACTTCGCACGGCTCTGTCGCTCGAGCACCCTCGCGCTGGCTCTTGCCCTGCCGGCGTGTCTGTCTCAGGGCGGTGACACGACCTCGGGGCCAGCGTTGAGCAGCGTCGAAAAGGTGGTCTCCAGCGTCGACTGTCCGCAGGGTGGTCTGATCGTGTCGACGGGGCACGACCAAAACGGCAACGGCTCGCTCGACGCGGACGAGGTGACAAGCGCTGCCAGCGTCTGCGGCGGGCGTGATGGCGCCAAGAGCCTCATTCGTCTGGAAAACGAGGCCGTCGGCGAGCACTGCGCCGAGGGCGGCACGCGGGTCAGCAGCGGGCTCGACGACGGACGCGAGGGTGGAACCGCCGGTAACGGCCTTCTGGAGCCGGGCGAGGTGACCGACGTGCAGTACGTCTGTAACGGCCGGAATGGCCGCGACGGGCGTGATGGCAACGCGGCGCCGGCAGCGCTGGCGAGGAGCGAGGCTGTCCCGTCGAACGTGGCCTGTCCGGCGGGCGGCTTCCGGCTCGAGACGGGCATCGATGACGGGCGGAGCGGTGGCACGGCGGCCAATGGAACCCTCGAGGCGGGCGAGGTGCGAACCACCACGTACGTTTGCAACGGCTCGCCTGGGGTGGCGGGGGTGGCAGGTCTGAACGCGCTCATCGAGACGTCGGCCGTGGTGGAGGGCGACCCCGCCTGCCCAGCGGGCGGCATCACCGTGCGGACAGGCCTCGACGATGGTCGCAACCTGGGAACGAGCGGCGACCAGGTGCTGCAGGACGGCGAGGTGCGCGACGCCCGAAACGTCTGCAACGGGCTTCGGGGGCCGTCGGGCTTCAACGCGCTTCTCGTGACCGAGGCAGAGGCTCCGGGCGCGGAGTGTGTCTCCGGCGGCAGCAAGCTGCTCTTCGGTCTCGATGACGGTGCGAATGGTGGCACCGCCGGTGACGGCCTGCTTGGTCCGGGCGAGGTCACGTCGACGCGTTACCTCTGCAACGGGCTCGCAGGTGTTGGCGCGTTGACAGGGATTTCCCCGATAGCCCAGGGGGGGGCCGACTGTTTCTTCGGTGGCGTTTCGATCGAAACGGGGCGCGACGATGGCACGCCGGCTGGCACGGCGCACGATGGCGTCCTGGATCCCGCCGAGGTGGACCAGAGCTCGATTGTCTGTAACGGCATGCCGGGGGCGAGAGGCAGCGACGGTGCGAACGCGTTGTTCGAGACCGATGCGGAGCCTGCGGGAGCGGCCTGCGCGTTCGGCGGCGTGAAGCTGATCGCGGGCGTCGATGATGGCCTCGCTGATGGCGTGGCCGGCGACGGCGCGTTGCAGCCTGGCGAGGTCCGAACGACCCGGTATATCTGCAATGGCTCGACGGGTGCCGCGGGTCCGGATGGACTCGCGGGTGCGGACGCGTTCAACAGCCTCGTCAGGACGACCAGCGAGGCGGTGGGCGAGAATTGCGCGGCGGGCGGCGTCTTGGTCGAGACAGGTCTTGACGACGGCGTGCCGAGCGGTACCGCGCGTAACGGGGTGCTCGAGGCGGGCGAGGTGACCGAGCAGCGGTATGTCTGCAATGGCACGGCGGGGGCGGGCGGCGTGTCGACGGGGCTCGGCGTCCTCAAGGACTCCGCAGATCAGACGATGGGCGCCATTCAGACGGTCGGTACGAGCAACGTCAGCCTCCGATCGCCGACCGGCTACTACTTCACCCTTGGTTGGACGGGCACGTATCCCGACCAGCAGATCTATTACAGCAATGGCGGCTGCAGCGGCTCCATGTGGTTGAACGCTGGGACGACGAACCTCTCCTACAGGTTGGCAAGGTACCTCGTCTACGAGGCCATGACCGGCAACTTTCATGTGCCCACGAACGTCGACGCCAACGGCATGGCGGCCAACGTGGCCTTCACGGCGCCTGCGCTCTGGAACTCGAGTGGCGGTGTCTGGCAGTGCGTGTCCGGCGGGAGCAACGGCGGTTGGCTCCTGACGCCGATCTCGCGGATCGCCGCGGGTATTCCGTCCGAGGTTGTCGTGCCGCTGTCGATCGAATAGGCGCGGGGTCGTCGGGCGGTGCAGGCGGTCAGCGCAGACGGTCAGCGCAGACGTTCCAGCA
>Ga0172373_10002892_pt1 | contig 25768 bp, 33 predicted proteins | sample Lak10m_2_FD_114546 | JGI IMG/M metagenome (GOLD analysis project Ga0172373, IMG submission 114546) | Freshwater microbial communities from Kabuno Bay, South-Kivu, Congo - kab_092012_10m | ecosystem: Environmental > Aquatic > Freshwater > Lake | place: Democratic Republic of the Congo...
ACATCGAACAGCCATTGTTCCACACCAGGCTGCGCCCAATCTGGTAATTGGGGAATGGTAAGCACCACCAGCATGACATACCCAACCACCAAAGCCGCCCCGCATAACAGCGGGGCGGTCATCAAAACAATCGAGAAACGGAAGAAACCCTTAACTACAAAACCCGTCCCAGGCGATCCAGGCGGATCTCGCCCTGCTGTCCTGCCTGTAAACCCATCGAGGCTTCGATGGACAAGCCATTGCGGATCATCCTCATCGAAAGCCAGTATGAAACGCCAGAACCGATAATTACAGGGGATAACAAAAGCGGATTAGCGGAATACAACTTTCCAGTTTCAGGGGTTGTTATGGCGATTACCACCAACACTGCGGGCGGAAAGAGCGCCAGAAAACGCGCCTGCCATTCCACGCCCTTGGCGGCAGCTCGCGCACGTGAGAGGACTTCCACCACCGTTCCCAGAGTCTTACGAAGAGATGCCACCAACGGTCCGATCTCGATGCGACCTTCGATGGAGGCAAGCAAAGACGTGGCGACAATATCCACAGCGGGATTGTCCCAGGCAGTCGTCCATTCGCGCACAGCCAATGCTGCTTCATCGGCGGGCGCGGTTCGCAGGCGAACCACCAGATCACCCAGCACCATCCTGCCATCCGGTCCCACAGCCTGCGCCGCATCGTCCAACGCGTCACCAAGCGGCTTGCCTTGCGAAAGCAGAGTCTCCACCACACCCAGCCCGCGCAGGATATCCTTGGCTTGTTTCAAACGAAACTCCTGGCGTTTATCGGAAAGCGTTCCGGCATATAACAAGCCGCCTGCAATCGCAAACAGAATGGCGGGAAAGACTCCCAGGAACATCCCGCCCGCCAGTCCACCGCCGACCCATGCGAGAAACCCATAGGCGATCTGATTGAATGCCAAACCTGTGCCAGTCTGGCGCGCGAATTTTTCGGGATCAAATTTTTTCTTCGGCTGGGCAATGCCCATCGCGCGCGCCATGCCCGCTTCATCCACAGTACGCCGCCAGCCAAAGGCGATGGGGATGGCTGCCAGCGCCAGCGCTGCAATTATTGAAATCAATGTAATCATCTTATCTCCAGATAAACCAGACCGAGAGTTCCTGCGCGCCGCCATTGGCAAGCCAGACGGCAAAGTAGACTCCCACAACACCCAGCAGGATGGTCAACAATGGATAGACGCCGACCTCATCCCATGCCAGACCCACCGGGCGTACCGTGGTCGATCCAGCGTGTGTATTGAATGTTGGAGCAGGCTGTTTACGTTCAAACGCCCCTTGTTCGGGAGTATGTTTTTGGGATGGTTGCGCGTTTTCCGTTTTGCGAGTCGCCGTCTGTTGATTGACATACTGGCGGGTCTGCATCGAATAACGAAATCTGCGCGTCAGCCAGACTTCGGGCGGGACACGGTCGGGTCCAAGGCGCAGGAGCGCCAGCGCCATGAACCCGACCAATACCAGAAAACCGATCACCACCTTTCCTGTAAATGATAGCGGCAGGAATAAACACAAAACTGCCAGGAGTGCCCCGGCGCCGAGAATGCCCAGATCGCGGTCGTTGAACATGGCGCTCCTAAAACGGCGGTTGGGGTTGGAAGTTCTTCAACATCTCACCCAACTGCGGCAGGAAGAGAAAGGCAAACAACACAATGATGACCAGCCCAACCACGCCGATGATCGCCATCGAGGTCATGCGGCTGCCGCCAAATGCCATGCCTGCTGTGCCTTGCAAAATAAAATACAGACCGCCCAGCAATGCCACGACGATCAGAAGTCCGGCCATGAATGCCCAGGCGTCACGGGCAATCGCGAGAATTTGCTCCATGATTGGATCGAACATAAAAATCTTCTCCTTTCAAACTTCAACAGGTACCCAGAAACCAGGCAGCTAATGGGATGGCTGCGCTGGCAAGGATCATGCCAAAAAGCGCCTCGCCACACTCAATGAGTGCATTGGCAAATGAGGATGCCCCACCGATCGAAGCGGACAACATGGTGGTAAATGCCGCCTTGAGCATTCGCAACGCCGCCAATCCGCCGATCAATCCAGACGCCAGAGTCCCAAGTTCGCTGATCGGGCCACAGCCCCCTGCGCCTGGCAGGGAGGATTGCAATGCGCTCACGATCTGCGGGATTCCCAAAAAGGCAAACAACCCCAGAATCACGATGGATGCCAATGCGGAAATGGACTCCCATACCCACAGGTTAGCGCCCAACACACTGGCGGAACTCACGCGCAACATTTGCGCGATACCTGCCAGAAGCGCAAAGGCCAGAAACGCGCCAGCGAGAGCCATCCAGGCTTCGCGCAGGAAAGTCAGCAATAGGGATGAAACATCGGTCATGAGAGTGCCATTGGGTTGTGTTTGTGGAATTCCTCTTCAAGCGCGGGATAGAAACGTTCACCCCAGAATTGCATCGGAAAGCTGCGGGCAGGTCCCGTGCGATCTTTGAGGGTATTGACTCTGAGCGGAACGCAGCCACACTCACGCACGGTACTGCTCCTTTGGGCTATCAGGATGCGATCGGCTTCATAGGGGACGCGTTCATCGCCCAGCAGGGCGGAGAGATCATCGCCATCGTTGAAATTCGCGGATTTCAGCGCAGCTGCGGCGATCACGGCCCAGTCATGATGTCGCGCCATTTCACGCAGGGTGGCGGCGGCCTCGCCGCTCTTTTTATCCTCACCCAACATGCCCGTCAGTCCGATGACAGGCACACGATTGAGATAATCCACGGCAATCAAGGCAGGGCCTTTGACGGGAAAGGCATAGTCATGAATCAGCATATCCTCCAATGCGCGTACGGTATCCTCCTGTGAATTGAGGTTGAGTAGCACGGCTTCGCTGGCGCATGCCAGTGCCACCTCCACCTTTTCCCTTGAAGCGGAAGAATGCGGACCGCCAATCTGCGCCTCCACTTGCAGGAAGAGGCGATAGCGTAATTCCTCGGGAGTGTGTTCGTAACAGCCGATGACAGAGGGGATGTGCAGGGAGGCTGCCTCGAATAACATCCGCAGCAGCCAGGAGGTCTTGCCAATTCCTGGCGCTGCGGCGAGTAGAGTCAAGCCGCCGCCCCAGAAAGGCAGGCCAGCGAAGACACCAAAGGGAGTGTAGGGTTGTGGGTTGCCCAGGGTTCCAGAGCGCGGCATGGGGTCATAATATTCAATTGTGGATGGGGGATGGGTGTTCGTGTCGCTATGGAGTTTGGAAGAACAAACGTAACAGGAGCCAGGCAATTAATCCAAGCAGCAAACCGGGCAAGGCAGGGATGGAACCCATCTGTCTGCGGATCCAAAGCCTGCGCCAGGCTTCCAAACCAAATAATGACAGCAATACGGCAGGCAAGGGGAAAAGACAGGCAAGCCCGCTGATCGCAAGCAGGTCTGCCCTGCCAACGATTCCCTTGCGATATCCATATCCAGTGAGCAGGACCGGCCAGACAGGCGGATAAAACAACAATATCAAGGCAAACCAACCGGAAAGATTTCGGAACAGACTCCAGGCACAGGCCAGGATCACGATCCCGGTTTGGATGGGAGTGATGGGCAAGGTCAGCAGGATCGTTCCTAACAGGAAGACCTCAATCCCGGGCACCAGCCGATAGCGCAAATCGGCATAACTAAACAGGGAGAAGGAGACCAATGCAAATGTTTCCGTGAGGGTCATGTTGGCTTGTCTTCTTCGTTTTTGTTTGGTATGAAGGTGAGCATCTCTTTTACACGTGTGGCGTTTCCGAGTTCGGAAGCGCGATATAACGGGTCGTGTGCTGTAATGATCTCTTCTGGATGATCCAGGTAGGCTCTGGTCATCTGCGCGGTTTCTTTCGGATATTGTGCGGCAAATGCATTCGGGTCTATTCCGTGTTTGGTGATGTCGGTGGACATCGCCTGAAAGCCTTGTTGGAATTCCTGCGGTGAACCGTTGAAGTTGGATTGAATGGATGAATTCACGGATGAGGAGAAGCCAAAATCCTGGGAGGCAGGTGTGGACGCGGACGCGACACCGCCGAAGCGTTGCATGCGTTCCCCCAACTCCGCCTGTCGTGCCGCCAGTTCATGTCCATGCGCCAGGGAACGATTGTAGGCGGCAGGCGCGTGCAACCCCATTGCATCCAAATTTCCAGCCTGTTGTGTTAATTGTCCTGCCGCATTCAGGTGACTCATGGCGGCTTCCGCGCCAGTGAGACCACCGCTCGCAGCCGCCTCCGTTGCGCCTGCACTGGCTCCTGCCGCACCGACCGCCCCCGCGCCTGCGGCTCCCACCCCGCTGGCAGCGAGTGCGCCAATCGAGATAATCTGTTGAGCCGCTTTGATCATCCCCCCAAATGCATCAGCGGTCGTGGAGATGGTCATCTTTCCAAGAATGCCTGCCAGCGACAACAACAATCCGGTTGCGCCCCACAACCAGATCACACGCAGAATTGCGGATAACAAACCCTGCTGTCCCATCCAGGTGCTGGCTGCCATACCTGCCTTGAAGACTCCGCCAGCCACAATGGGAAGCAGGGCGATCAGGATGACCGCCTTCATCCATAACGAACGTAACCAACCTGCCTGGGGGAGCACGCTCGCAATCGCGAGAGGCGGAGCGAGAACAGCAAGAATAAAGAGAACCGCATTCGCAGATGCAAAGGCAAACAACATCCCGCCGATCGCAAGCAGTGAACCAATGGAAAGGCCGATGTTTAGCAGGCTTCCAAGAAAAGTCAGGTTGGCAAGACCCAGCAACACAGAGGTCGCCGTGGTGGTCTCCACAAAGTTCATCGCCAGCAAACCTGTTTCGCCAATGACCTTCCCAACCATCCACCACCCAAGACGAACGATCAGATCTAAAAAAGGACCGGATGCAATTGCCAGCACACCGGCTGTGACCCAATCCCCGACCACGCGCAATCCACTGTCGTCATCCCCCAACAATCTTCCCCAGTGATATAAGGCGAGACGCAACAAAAATAATGCGGGAGCCAAGGCTGCCGCGACCGGCAGACTGGATTGTGCCACCTTGCTGTAATCACCCTGGCTTGGAGCCTGCACAATCTCGCCGATCACCTGGGTCCAGCGCGCGACTTCCTCGCTCATGGCACGCACTTCCTTATCGGCGGCTTTGTCGAAGATGCCAGCCAGCGCTTCCGAGATGGTTTCAGCGGGGAAGACCAGGTGATGAAAGATCTCTGAAATTGTTGTGGTGGTCCCGCCGCCATCCGGGGGCGGTGTGGGTGTGGTGGTGACGGTTACAGTTGGCGTGGGGGTGATGAGTAATTCTGCGCTTGACGCGTGAACCGGCGTGGCAGCCATCGCCAGACTGCTCAGGGACATCAAAGCAATCAACAAAAACAGAAGGATGATAGGACGGATTTTTTTCATAGGGTGTTTAACGCATGTTGTGAGATGAAATTCTTCTCGAAGCACAGATGCTGGTAGCCACATTGCTTACAAATCGAAGGTTGGCGCAGAGCGTTCAATGGCGGATAAGGTCCTTTCTTCGCCAGGTTGGATAGGGATTGAACCATTCCTTCCAGGTCTTTGTCGGATAGGGTTTGGTCGAAGTGACTCGCCTCACCCGTTTCACGATCCAACGCAAAGACAGTGGGTGTGTTTGACCAGGGTTGTTTTCCCATCGTAGTACAACGCCTCATCAGGGAAAATCGCAGCTGATCCTGTTCTTGATCTGTCACCAGCACTCCGATCTTGGTTTCCGTGACATGCCCAACAGGCACTTTCCAAATCCATGTGTCGAATTGCACGGGCAGGCGTGTGAAGGGCAGGGTCAGGTATACCTTTTCACTGGTTAGTTTGTATCCGGAGTCTCGTTCGATCTGCATTCCTATGCGCCAGTCCTGGGATAGGAATGCCCAGGCGCGAACGTAAATGAATAAATTCCGCCAGTCGCCGCCGAGATTGTTGATCGCATTCTGTGAACCGAATCTTCTGCCGGCGGGAATCTTTCCTCCACGAAAGAGCGGCATAAGTTCGGGCGAGCGGACAGGGTGCTGGGTACGATATTCCTCGACTTCACGAATGTATGTCCGTATTTCTTCTATTAATCCATCGAAGTCATACTTGATCAGGAATTCGAGCAGGGTCTCGCCGGAAGCGAGGTCCTGGAGCGACTTCCAGACCGGATTAAAGGGGGGAATCGGATCAGCTCCCACCAGCCACCAGCGTGCCGCAGTTGGACAGAAGGCGTACAACATTGCGGACAGGATCGGATGCTCGCGAGCATTCTTGCGATTGAGCAGTGCAAGGAAGAGGTCAGTGTACATACCAGAACATCAATAGGAAGGGGATGGTTCGCCAGGCGGCTGGGGACTTTGTTCCGCTGGCAGGTTGCCTTCGCACGGTTCGCCAAAGGATTTGAGCAAGACCAGTGAGAAGGAATGATGCAAATATAATTAAAAGAGCCTGTGATGAGGATTCAACAGCCCATAGCAGTGCCATCCAGAGTTTGACATCGCCGGCTCCCATCCAACCACTTGCCCAAGCGGATAACAGAGCGAAACTGGCAAGCCATACATCCAGATGACCGGGGAAATGAGTGATCATTCCGGCCAGAATCAGCGGAAGGGTGTACCAGTTCGGAATGCGTCGGGTACGCAGATCGTACAGGCTAATGGCTAAAACATAAATGAACAACCAAGTCATCGGTTGTTCATCATATAGGGATTTGTATGTGGGTATATGGAATGTGTCGGTATAAAAAATAAGCGACAGTCATCCTTGACGGGTGGCTGCGCATTGAAATAATCCATGTCGCAACCTGCCGCCCTTCGGCTGCTTTTATTTACATAATATGGTTAATAAGTTCGAAACAGAAGAATGCTTGAATGCAGGGAAAATCAAAGCGGCTTCAGACTATGGATACAATTTCTGAAGACTTTTGTATTATGAGTTCATTCCGCACCTTTTTCGTTTATGTTAGAGGGAGACAACCCTGAATATTTTACTTCGAAGCAGGCTTGTGTAGCTATCATATGCTCATGAATTTTATTGTCCCGAATATTGAACTTGGATTATGAGGCTGCACTGTATTCATAATTCGTAAATACAGCTCCAAGAGCTTGGTATACCATCGAAGCTGAATCACTTTAGTGAGGGCAACGCTCGCACTTATCCAATGCATGCGGTATTGGCCTGTTTGCGCCATTACGTATGCGGTAAGTTTTTAATAACGGGTTTAGAAGAAATCCTAAACACCTCAGGAAACTTACTCGGTAATTCTGGATTTACAGCAATACACTTTTTGAGTTTTTCATCTATTTCTGGGCGTGTCCACCAATCTATCCAAAATCTGCCCTGGACTCTAAGTTTTCGTAAATGTTCTGAAAGACTGGTTGCTAAATAAGACGATACTACTAAAAAATAACCACTGGCGTCATTGTTTTCAATGGTGTCGCGGATATCTAATACATCGGATTTACCAACAGCTTTTTGGTAGGCTTTACATTGCACTACTACGGTACGTTTTACAGATGGAGGAATTTCATCCATCACACCTTCTGCTAAAACAGGCGTAGTGTTCCATTCTGCAATTAAATCAACACCGCCATCTCTTTCACGAGTTGCTCCACTCTTGCGAATCCAATTAACGCCTTCCTCTACTTTCAAAAGTTCAAGAATGAGAAGTTCAAACTGTTCAGGGTCTATCTTTGTTTCCCATTCGATATTTGTAACAGGAAACAAAAGTTCTCTTTCTTGAATTTGTCTTAATCTTATCTTTTCTCGTTCTCTTTCAAATTGATGCCAACCGCACTCTTTATTCAGAAAAAGGAGGTGCGTTTTTGTAGCGGCGACAAGATAATTTTCTAATGGCAAGTATTCTAATGTTTTAGCGTCTTTTGCACCTTCTAAATTTACGAGGATTTTCTCGACAAATTTTAAATCGCGGCTTGAAATCGCATTTTTGAAATTGTCCGAAATGTAAAAATCTGTCCCAACACTGCGATATTTTTTCAAAGATTCTAAATCATGCACCATTGATGAAAAAGCGCTTGCTAAACCTTGTGTATGGTACAGGGTAAAGTGTTTTCGAATATTTCTATAATGAAGCCACGAAGGATTTATTCTCTTTACGTATTGAATTTTCTCGCTTTGGGGAGAATCATCTACTATAGTAGAGATATTTTTTACCCAATCTTGAATTTCCACAGAATCAAATTCTACAGATGATTCGTCAGGTTCTCCTGTATCACTGAACTGCCAGTCGAACATTTTGGGCAAGATATTTTCAAAATATTGTACAGCCACTAATATTTTACTGATTCTCTGTATTCCATCTGTGTCAAATTTAATTATAGAATTATTGGGTTGGTCGAGGGTTAAATATCTCGCATAAACTTCGGTATCAGGAACATCAACTGGATGAGGAATATCCCAAAGGCGGCATGACGCTACAGATAGCACTCGAAGAAAGGTGGCCAACATGACCGATAACTGCTCATTCGCGTCTGTTCTTTCTCCTGGTAAATCCCACGATGTTGTTCTTGCATAAATATATACAAAAAACTCATTGTCTTTTATTGCTTGAAAGTTTATCTGAAATGGAGAATCTTTCTGGCTTAGCACAACAATATTTGTATCGGCACTCCGTAAAACATAGTCAAAACTATCCGCAATGACCTTGAATTCCTGGATAACTTCGGGAGAGATTGTAGGCATAATTGTTTATTTCTTACTCGATAATAGGCCAGTTAACAACTTGGTTGATGACGCCCGCACAACTGCTTATATATCTTATTGTTGTCATAATTACGAAGCAAATTGACTATCCTCAACCCAAGATACAAAAAGCGTCTTGCTTTTCCCATTATATAGTCGCCATTAATTATAAGTCAATTCTAATGGGAAAAACCGGCATAGCTCGTAAATTGATAACTTAATCGGAATCGACCTACTGAATCAGGATGCCGCAGATTACCTGCGGCATCTATCAATTAGGAATGGAATTTATATGACTGACTTACTGCCCCGGCCATCCGATCTGCCCCTGTCCTTCTCGCACAGCCCAGTAGATGATCCCACCCCAGTTCCAGGAGCGTTGATACTGTGGGTTGTCCACGCGGTTGTTATCGTCCATGCGCCGCAAGGTCAGATTTTTGTCCCAGTATGCGTCGGGCATGCCATCATTATTGGTGTCAGCCATCACAGAAGCCGGCAGGTTCTGTACGGCGGTGGGGGGGATTTCGCCACCGCTTGAATTTCGCTCCCATTCATAACCAACAATTTCCCTGTGCCCGGTTCCGCCGCCGCAATTGTAATTTCCGTTGCCGCCAGGTCCGGCCACACATCCCATTTTGGCGACGTACTCATAGTAGCGCAATTCCCAAAACAACCTGTATGGCGCGCGTCCTGTGCCAACAAATAGGGGTATATCACCAGGCAGTTCTTCAAGACCGCCAACGCTTCCAGCCAGGGGACCGCCTCCAACAGCTGGGTGGGAGGGAACCTCCCACAAGATTTGCGTCGGGTTGCCTGTCACGCCCTGATCTGCCAATGTCAGGTTGCCGATATGTGGCAAGGTAACCAACAGCGGACCGGCGGGGCGCAGAGTCAGAGTCAAGCGTAAATCCCGCCAATCACCTTCCTGAGGATTACCCGGGGAGCCGCCGCCATTGGGAATGTAATCCACACCGCCTGAGCCAGTGGACTCTGGCTGACCGCCATTACGAACAGCAGTCGGCCAGCGAACGAGAGTCGCGGGATAAGGTCGGACATCAAGATATATTTCTGGAAACGTCACCCGGGCGCGCACGTTCCATCCCACGGCATCGCAGGTAATCCCGCCGGATGTCACAGAAAAAATGTCACAGGGATGCTGTGGCTGTGAGACTACCTGGGGACAATCACCAGTCCCAGCATTACCGCCAAAAACAATTTCGCCTGTACAATCCAACGCCTCAACATCCCAAATACTGCATTGCCCTTCTCCCAGGCGGATGGGTTCAGGTCGATAGATGGTCTCCTTATGGGTAGCCCCCGGTACACAAGGAGTGGGGGTGGAATTCGGGTTGTTACCATCGTCGTCGTCTCCTCCTCCGCCACCGCCACCAGTCGTGCATACAATACTGCCGTCTGCTTCGAATGAACAGTCGGGGGATGATTGTGCCTGTGCGCGGTGCGGTTGAAAAAACAACAAAGCGAACAGGATAAAAAGCAATCCCATTTTTTTCATGGCGCGGCTCCATTCTGTACTGTGGATATGCCATTGAGAATGGCTTGTTTCTCGTTTTCATCGGTCATGGACCGCCAGTTCTCAGGCGGGGGCTGCATGATGAGATGATGGGCATCCATCAACCACTTTGCATCCCACGGCTGCGAATCATACATTGTGGCAATGGACAGGCGTTCATTGGCGTTTGCCTGTGGGTCGGTGATTTCCAGCTTTGGATCATTCTGAGTTCCGAGCCAGACCCAATAACCATCCTCCTGATAACCGAAGAGTAGGAAGGAGCGTGTGGGTTTGGCTGTCGAAGTATAGATATGACCGTCCAGGGAATAAACAATATGTATGTTCTCGGCATCCTCCACCACCAGACAAATCACAGGATATTCACCGCCCCATATTTCCACACGGTTGCCAACAACTGTTGAGGTTCGGAAACAGCCGCGCAGGGCATACGTCACTGCGGCTTCGCCATTTACGTCCAGTCGCCATTCCGTGAGACCGGGATTCGGGGGAATGAAACTGACAGGCACGTCCGCCAGCCCTTTTGCATTGGCTGGAATGGTCACCGTTTTCACCTGTCTCATCGGCATTGCAGTAAAACCAAGTTGCCTTGTCGCCTCCGCGCGACTATAACCTTCCCTAATCGCCAATGCCCAGGCAATCGTCCTTTCCAACCCCTGGTACACACAGGCGGGCTGGATGACGTTGTAATTTTTGCTAGCATAGGTCGGTGCAAGCGACCAGTCAGCTGAATCGGTTGGGCATTCAATCGTTGTCCCACCTTCCGGTTGCATGGTTGCGGGTACTTCAGTTTCCGATGTCTCGGTAGCCTGCGCGGTAATGGAAACAGGTATTGGCGTGGACAGCACCCTGCTCATCAACAGATACCGATTTAGTGCGGCCATGCCTCCCGCTGTCAAAAGCAACAGCAGGATCAGCCCTGTGATAATGGTATACACGCGAGGCTGTCTCTTCCCCGCAAGGTCTTTATAGGTCAACCCATCCAGGATGGATTTCCAAAGTGACTTCATGGTTCTCCTAAAATTATTGATCTTCTCTTGTGACGCCATGCGCCAGATACCCAATGGCACGTACGGTCACCCAACGGGCGGATAGTAGATAGCCTGCGGAGCGGGTTTGGGCTGTTACAAAACAGGCGGGGCGTCCCTGATGCCGTCCGCAGGATACCGAGAGTAATTGGGCAGATGCGGGTCGTTGTGAATTGAAGTAAGCAGCGGCAATTCCATTCCCGGCAGTGGTGGCAGTGATGGTTCCATCGGGTAAGACTGTAATCTCCTGCGCGCCTGCATGTGCGGCGAGGTCGGCAGCTGCCACGGTCTCCATCACGCGCGCATTGGTCACCATGTAATCAAGGATGCCCAGCAGAAACAGGGACATGACCGGCATGAGAATTGCAAATAACAGAATGGACTGACCGCGTTCGTTGCGTTTGATTTTCATCGCCACCTCGCTTTCCAAGTCTCGGAGCGTGAAAGGAACCACTCGTTATTCCAGCCACTTGTGCCTAGCCCAAGCAGTCCGTTGAAGAGGGTCGGCGTTTGAAAGGAAACCAGGCATCGACCCGGCAGACCCGGACCACCCGGCGGAGAGACCCGCACCTGATATTGCACTCCTGCCGTGGCAGACCAGTCAGCATCCAGGGTTCTCCATGCGACATTCACGGCGTTACGTCGTGCGCGGGCAGGATCAGGCGATTGAGATAGAAACTGCGTACAGGCGTATGCGGCGGCAGTCGCGGCAGTCCGGGCGCGATGGGTGGGAATCCAGGCGAGCAAACCAAAAGCCATCAGGATTGCCAGCACGGCAAATAAAGCTGTCTCCGCCAACGCCTGACCGCGCTGACCCTTTGGATGCTTGACTTTCATTCGATGCCTCCGGCAGGGGGCGGACCGGGATAGAAGCGCCACAAGCGAAAATTGGTTTCTGCCCGTTGCGCTTCAATCATCTGGATGCCAAATAGCCAATCTCGCGAGTCTTCCACACTGATTAATGAGCGCACTTGGCGTGGACCGTTCTGCCCTGTGTTGATCTGATCCGCCAGGTCGGGCCACAAAACATTGTCTCTTGCATGTTCTGTGGCCGGGGTGTTGTATGAGCCGGAGGCAACACCCGTGATGAACACGCCCCAATCCATCGAGGCGGAACGAAAGGCGTAGAACGCGGCAAAGGTCATGCCGAACAGGAGCAGGATCAGGACAGGCATGATCAATGCGAACTCCGCCATCGTCTGCCCCTTTTCTTTCCAGTGAACCATTTATCCGCCTCGTGCCATCCGCAGGGCATCGATGCCCGCCTGGAAGGCTGCAATCAATTCGGTCTTGTATTGGGCAATCACGGCAATCGCGACCACGCCCACCGCACCCAGGATCAGGGCATACTCGGCAAAATCCTGACCCTCTTCCTCGCGTACAAAACGCTTCAGTAGCTTGAACATGTGAATCTCCTTTTGAATAAAAAATCGACTGGCAGAAGGTTCTGCCAGTCGTGATGATATAGATTCACGTAATGGGGTAGTGGAGATGTGTCGTTATGGAGTGTTAAACCCTTCCAAAATTACCTCTTGTAATTATCACAATATTGTGATAATATTCGGGCGGTTCGAGATAGCACCTTACAAAAATCATATATGGAAAGGAGAAAAAGTCTATGGATGCAATATTCTGCCACTCAATGGAGGTCCAATGCAGGTTGTTCCACCAACATATAAAGCAGTAATTGACACCTCGACGCAAGAATTTCTAGATGACCTATCGACCAAAGAGTTAGCCGCTGTTGCGAGGCAAATAAAGCTCCTCGAACAACTCGGTCCCCTACTTACCTTCCCCCACACCTGCCATATTAAAGATAAAACCTGGGAACTCCGAATACGCTGTAATAAAAAAATCTTCCGCCTGTACTACATAATTGACTCAGACAGACAAATTAAAATTAGTTACGGTTTCCGAAAAACAAGCAACCACATCCCAAAAAAACACAAGAAGATGGCTTTGAAGCGCACAAAGAAGAAATAAAAACACATTGAAAATCGCATAATCGAGAAATGGGGTGAGCAAAAGCTGCGCTCACCCCTCACTTCTCTGTAAATATTTAGAAGATAACAATCCGTATATACTAGCTACTATACAATCAAAATTCATAATTTAATATAAATCAGATCATATAAATTAGAGGAGATCAATCTATTATGTTCACCAGTTTCGATGATTATTTGAAACAAAAGATCCAGAAGGATCCGGAGTTCGCAAAAGAATACGAACGGCTCGAATTGCCGGGTATGCTCGCGCGTCAGGTGATCAAGATGAGGGTGGACAAAGACATCACCCAATCAGAATTAGCAAAACTCGTCGGCACACAGCAATCGAGCATCTCACGCCTGGAAAGTATGACCTCCCTACCCTCGTTGACATTCCTGCAACGCATCGCCGCAGTATTGGACGCACATATTGAAATCCGTTTCATACCAAATCAAAAAGATTAATTTTTTTATGACATAGTTGCTGGATGGAAAAACCGAAATACATCATTGAATATCGAAATTCGTTTTATACCGACCCAAAAAAACCTTTTCTTACGACTAAGTAATTAGATAGCAAAAAGAATAATAGCAAGTTGCTAGTAGCGCTATTTTATTCGTGATGACAAACAACAAATTGCCGAGGATAAAAATCACTGTTTTCGATTGTTTTGTTGTGTCACAATAAAACATAAACCTTGCACCTTTACATAAAAATATCTGCACAGAGAGACTTATTGCCCCTATTTCCTACTTCGCATTTTGGGTATTCCTGAATTTCAAACGTTCCTATATAGAAAGGAGGTAGCCCTTGGAGCAAAGTACGTAATGGGGAGGCTGACAAAACAAGCCCCGTAGATCATGCGTTATTTTTTGCGCTTTCGAAAAGATTTGTGTAGTCGTGTCCACCCCACCCGCAATAGGAGGTTTCCCTATGAGTCTCTCCACCCCCGTCCAGGCGCCTAGCGGGCGCCAAATCTACTTCCACAAAGCGGTAAAACGCTTCCTCGATGCATTACCCGCACAAGCCTCAGTAAAGTCCTCAGAGTACTTCAAGATACTCTTGGAAGTAGGCTTGAACCAAAAGTTCACACAACTCCGTCACATCCAAGGAGACCTGTGGGAACTCAGAGTAGACGCCAAAAACGTCAAATTCATGCGCTATCTGTTCGTGGCACGAAAAGGTGTTTTCTACATGACCAACGCCTTCAAGAAGCAGACTAACGATACCCCGCGGCGAGAGATCGACCTCGCCCTGCGCCGGGCAACCGAGTAGACTATATTCGGGGTCATATCAGCAATGTGACCCTGTTCAATTCCCTCTGTAAAGATATTAATGAAACCGTGTGAGGTGGAAACGAAACAAGCGAGGCTTCTCGCTTGTTTTGCATTAATTTACAAATCAATCCAGGTTGGTACTATGAGATTTAAGTAAGTTTGGTACCAGATTTGAACGTATATCAATGTCAACGATTCGAAAGTGTTACGCAATTCAGTCCCGCTCCATCGGGACCGCCAGTCAAAATAATTTGATGGGTATTTCATCAAGTTATTTTTAGTAGCCTGCACATTGATTTTGAAAATCACCTCAATAATTTCAGGTTTACACTAATATCCTGTTGGCAACCTGCCAACCCAATCTTCTCCAATACGAATCTCAATATCAACTGTCGCGGCAGGATCAGGCTGGACGACGATCTGATTGCTCTCCACTCCAAAGGTCTCCGTCAAATATCGCAGGGCATACAGCTTTTGGGAATATAGGATCAATTTTGTTTGATCAGATGCGCCTGTGGGGACGCCATATTCCAGCACCTGCATTCCCTGTGCCGTCAGGAAACTAGCGGTACGTTTGTCCAGCTCGGCAGTGTAGGTGTTATTGATTACCCGTATCCGCGCCTCATCCGCCTGCATCAAAGTGATCGGATCGCCGTGTGCCAGAGGACTAACTGGTCCACCTGGAACAAAGATCTCATCACGCAAGACGCGAATCAGATCAGGGACGGGTCGTAAGACACTTGCGGGAACTCCATTAAGCGTGACATTTGCAAATACAGCCATGTTGTTATCGATCACGCCCTGGCGGATAGATTTGATAGGAATGTCTTTTGTCAGCGCTGCCAGCTTTACGGCATCCTCAAAGGACATGTTGGTGTGAATACCGGCTGAGAAGGTTCGATAAATTTCCGGAGCCTGCGCCAACAGTTCGGGAAAGTAGGACGGGGCGAACACCTTATCCCGGATCGCCATGATGACTTGTTGCTGGCGCTTTGCACGACCCACATCCCCGCCACTGCATCCCTGCGACTCGTGACGGCAACGCGCATACGCCAATGCACGTTTGCCAGTCAGATGGCGAAAGTCGCCAGGGGTCAATACAAAATGATCCTGTCCTGAACCCATCGGGTCGAGCACCATCCGTTCTTCCACGTAAACATCAATCCCGTCGATCAGATTGATGAACGATACGAACGTCCCAAAATCCACCTGGGCGTAATAGTGAATTGGGACGCCGATAAATTGAGAGACGGTTTCCATCGACAGCCCAGGTCCGCCGCCTGGCAGTTTGGCAGCCTCTCCAATGGTCCAGGCAGTGTTGATACGGTTGTACCCATAGCCCGGAATATTGACCCACATGTCGCGCGGAATGGATAGCATTCCGGCTGTCTTCGTCACCGGATCCACGGTCAACAGGATGATCGTATCCGTGCAAGCCGGGCAATCTTCACCGCTGATCTCGCCGCCCCGTAATCCAAAGAACACAATGTTAATACGGCTGCCGCCATCCCAGGTGGGAATTTCCATCTCTGGCGCTGTACCTTCGGAGGAAATCTCATTGCCTGATGACCCTGAGCCTCCAAAGGCAGGCAAATCAGATGCAGGTGTGGACCTGGCTGCGCAATAAGAGGGTGAGACACCGGGCAGGGCCGTCAACTGCCAGCAGGCTGTCAGGCGACGCACAAAGAAAAAAACACCAATGGCTGCGATCAGGGCGAACGCCCAATATGCCATTGACCGCCACGAGGGGTGAAACGAGTCGGGCTTTCCAGATGAGGAGGTCATGCCGTTACATCAACCCCGATCCCATGAACGGCGCGATGATCGCCAGCACCAGACCCAGTACCGCCATCACGCCAAATAAGCCGGCGCGCTGGCGCACCAGTGCAGCACGGGCTTCCGTTGTTTCCACCACGGAACGATGTACAGCCTCCTGCAAGCCCTGCACACTGGATAAGACCGGGCGATTGTTGGCAAAGAAATCATAGATGTCGCGCAGAAACAGGTTGGCTTCCACATCGGCGGGATCAGGCAGATGCGCGCGTGTGACTTCCACCGCCTTCGTAAAATCCTCCACCTCCATACGCGCTACAAGCAAACCCAGCAGGTTGCAGAATGGACCACCCACGGTGGATGCGCGTCGTAATGCTTCCTGCACGCCCACACCCGAAGACAACAGCGAACTCAAGACGGATAGTCCGATCAGCATATTGTTGCGCAAAGACTCGGCGCGTTTCTTTGCCAGGTTTTTTATTCGCACATACGGACGGCGCAAACCGAGCAGGATGAAGATGACGGCAATGACCGGCGCTATGGTGATCACATTCATAGCTGCCAAAGCGCCCGCCAATAATCCGCCCACCAGCAGGAAGGTCGAGAAGTCGCGGATCGCCACGGCATAGAATTCACCAGGCGTATCGTAGGGGTAGCCAGCCCTTCTCAGCAGGCTGATCACATCCGCCGTGTTCTTCGCCTGATCGGGATCGAAACGACCAGGCAGGATGGCGACCAGCAACGCCTCCCATGTCGAGCGTCTCTTCACGGGAGCGGAGGTCTGGAAATTCATCAGGCGATTGCCGCCAAAGACACTGAATGCAGTTTGGAAGACGGACATCAATTCAAAAGCCAGCACACTCAAACTGAGCGCGCCGAGGAAAGCAAAAAAAGTCATGGGGTTTCTCCTTCGGGAATGTCAAAACAAAAGTCTAATAGTTTCTGCAAAGGGGCTTCGCCGGGCTGTCGCCCGCGAAACTTTTTGCTGTACAGGGCGCGGCGCAAGGCAGTCACGTGTTGTTCGCTGCGCTCGATGTCATGCGGTGGACGCGGCTCGGCATGTTTTAGGGAACCGCTGCCTGATTCCCATGTCGGTCCGCCAAATTCAGGCGGCCAAAGGGGAAATGCGTATGAGTCCCATTTTGGCAAATGATTGTTTTTCATCCCCCGATGCCATGCCCAGAAGGCTTCGAAACGCGGACCCCATAGACCCCAAACCAGATCCAGTTGCAATGGTTCGCTCCTTAGAAGATCGAGCGTCTCGGTGCAGTGATGGCAGATCGGGATGGCGTTCTCCGGTCGTTGGTAACGCCAGGTAATTTCCACAGGCGTATCCGGAGCGGGATTCAAAATCGGACGCCACGAACCTGGTTTGCCACAGCGCATACAGGCATTGGGAAATTCATGCCGCCAGGGAATGCCTGCGATGGAGGCTGCAACCAGTTCATCGAGATAAGGCTCTTCGACCCGCAGCACGGAATAGGACAGTTTCACCGCGCCGTCTGGTAGATTCCAGGCGCGCGAGAAATCCAACAGAAATCCTGCCGAACTTACAATCTGGCCGCGTTCCCAGGCTTCGAACTTCCTGCGCTGAATTTCGGGCCTGACTTCACCCGGATGCGCCTCGCGGATGCGGCGGATGTCGGCCACCGCTTCAGCCAGCAGGGCAAACAACAAACTGTCCATGCGAATACTGGCATCCAGCGCGCCGCTTTGAGGCAGGTCTGGCGAGATGGATAGGATGGTGTTTACGAAGGGGAGGAAATCCACCTTTGGACCGGTCTCGATCACATAGCGGCAGGCCGGCAGTTTCACCCAGCGCCATTTGGAAATGACTTCATCGAACAACACCTGACCTTCGGCGCTCAAGGCAACGATTCGCAGGGGGGGGCAGAAAAAGGTGTGAAAGGTGCGGACTCCGTCTGTTGGATAAACAAAGGCCAGAATGGCTTCGTTCAGGTTCTGCATGAACATCGCGCCAAAGGCGCGATGTTCAGAATTGACCAGGAAATGCAGTTGCATGTTATTCATTGGCTCCTTCACCAAAGAGAATGACTCGCACAGCAGGCAGGCGGGAATTATTGAAACCCATCGCCTTCTTCCAGTCCTGTGCGAGTGGATGTTCAACTTGAACGGGAATTTCGTATGGTTTTGAGGGGGTGGTGTCGATTAACATCAAAAGTTCTTCCGGCGGCAGGTCGGCAAACTTTCGGAAGACTCCACGCGCTTCCCGCAGAGGATGCTCGCGCAGCCGGCTGAGGGCATAGCCCAGTGGGTCGGCTAAATTTCCACTTTGCGGACTGGCGACATACAGCACCCACGAAACAAAGGCATGCACGGATGCCTGCACTTCCAGCAGTTCGCGTTGCACTTTTGGGTGAACGTCATTTTGTCCAAGCAGGGTTTCGAGTTCCCAAAACTGCGGCGCCGCCCCCGCCGCTTTTGCGAAGCGGGCGTGTTGGGTGGTGGAAGTGTTTTTCTTGTCAGTGTTTAAGGGGTGTTTAAAAGAGTTTAAAACAGTCCCATTTGCGTCCACCATATTGCTCCCATTTGCGTCCACTAATGCCCCCATTTGCGTCTGGCTATTACTCCCATCTGCGTCCAGCCTAATACTCCCATTCGCGTCCACCTTATTGCTCCCATTTGCGTCCAGCGGTTCATCCAGGAGCACGCGATAGGTGCGCGGCATGCTGTCCACACGCAGGTCAGGGTAGGTGTTTGATTCGGAGGTTTCCAGTTCGACCAGAAATCGTGTCATGTCGCCGCCGCGCTGCTGCGAAGTCCAGTGCAGGTTGAACCAGGCTTGCACGGTTTTATATCGGTTGGAACCAACCAGAGCCGCCATCTCCTGATAGCCTTCCTTGAAGGTCACCACTTCGCGCCGTTCGCCGGTGTGTGAGTTGAGGTAGGCCATGTCGCGCGAGACGGTCACCAGCCAGGCCTGCGCGGGCGTCAGGTTGTATCGTTTGATCGTTTCCGTAATGAAATAATGCGTGATGTGAATGTCACCCAGCGCATTGATGATCCTGCGATGCAATTCCTGCGCCAGATGATCCGCATCCGGGTGTAATGATTCACCCGACTCCAGGCGCGCCATATCCATGACCGTATTGAAGTGGATATTTGTTTTCGCTGACTCGATGGGACTGAGTAACTCCATGACATCCTCCACAGCCAGCAACTCCTGCAAGGCATTCAACATCGACGTGCCCTGATCCAGCAAACTTTTCAATTTGGAATACACCGCTGCCGCATCTGCGCGGGTCAACCTTGGAGTCATAAAAACCTGATAACGGATCGGGGCGCGATGTGGCCGGCCATCCCGGCCCCGTCGAAAACGGCGAACATCAGGATCGTCCACGCGCTGCACCAGGCCGGCAAGATCTCCTTGAATCGTTTTGTGTTTGAGCAATCGCCAGAAGGCCCCATTGCTCAAGGCGCTGAAACGCAGGATCGCCCGGCTGTACAACGCCTTGCCCGCTTCTGAATTTGGGCTCTGCACCATCCAGGCTGCCTGATGAAATCCGATATACAACCAGATCGCTTTTGGTCCGATCTCCATTCCAAGCCTGCGCAGGTAGCCTTTCACGACAACCTGTTTATGCGGCTGGACGATCCTGTCGTAGTCCAGCCATTGCACCGGTTCAATCGTGAGTTCCTGCTCGTCATTTTGTTCTTCGACTTCTGTTTCTTCGTTGGGAGAATCTCCAATTACAAATTGAACGATCACGGTTTGATTCAAAATACCGATCAATAGTCTTTGAACCGTGCTTGCCAGGCGCGACTCCAGCCAGTCACGCGCATACGCGTTACGCGCCGCGATGGTCATGACACCCTCGTTAAGGGACAACACTTCGGTATCCCGTACCCAGGTATCGAATGAGGCGCGCGGCATTTCCATCTGGAGTTGCCCCAGCACAGATTGCCAGGCTTGTTGAGGGTTCATGCTGTCCACTCCAGAAATAAAATCGGGTTATTTCCATCAGGGTGTCTCACAATGCCCATGTTATTCATTTCATTCGTTACAGCCCTGTCTGTGCGTTCAGCGTAGGCGGGAACGCAGGCGGAGATGTGGGCGGGAGGTGGACAAAGCGTAGGCGGCACGTTGTCTGTGCCGCCTGCGTTGATTTCTTTTTTCATTCCCTTGATTTGTTTTTGAGGAAAACTCATTGGATGCCCTCCTGTGCCAATGTGAAGGTTGTCCTTTTTTGAACCGGTTCGAGGGTCAACAAGCCATTGTCGTAGGCCTTCAAACCAAAGCGCAGCAGGGCGGTGATTAATTCCCCGACAGGTACGTTCAATCCATCATCGGAAGCCAGGGCTGCAAGTTCCCTTTTGAGTTCGGGAGGAAACCCGCGCCAGGTGGTGATCACACGCCATAGCGCTTGCGTTTGTTTGCGTTTGGCGGGTTTCACAGGACTGTCATACGAACGTGTTGAATCGGAAGCCGGGAACAAAGTCATGCGCATGCGATATGGGTTGGGTCGCGGGTGAAGATCCAGGTTGCCCTGTTCATATCCCCGCAGGGCATATTCAATGACAGTACGTGCAACCTCCCCTTCGGGGACCAGCAGATCGCCGGCAATCGCCTTGACCTTCAGTGCCAGTTTTGGGTCCACCCCGCGATAGACAGCCTTGTGGCTTTGATGTTGCTTTTCCCATCGACGGTTGCGCTTGCGGGGGGCAGCCACGCGCAAAGAGTCATAAATGCTCGGCGGGATTGTCACGCTTGGGACGGGTTCGGGGGCTTCAAATGGATTACGTCTCTTCGACATGACGATCTCCTAAAACTTCAATACCATCTGAGTCAGGGCTTGATATTGTTTGGCGGCGCGGCAAAGCGGATCCATCTCAAAAATCGTCTGGCCCTGCGCGGCGCATTCCCGCAACAGGGTTGCGCGATGAATGGGAGGCAGCACACTTGTGTCGAATCGCTCGCGCAGGTCTTCAATGGTGGACTTGCTTTCGCGGGTTTGTTCGTCATAGAATGTCGGCAGGATTCCCAACAAATTGCCGCGCCATTTTTTCTTCTCCTGCAGGATGCTCAACATGCGCAGAATCTTGCCGACACCATCTGCGGACAGGAATTCGGTTGCAGTCGGTACAATCACCAGGTCGGAAGCCCATACCGCGCGTTCCTGGATGCCTCCCACACTGGGCGCCGTATCGAAGATGATGTAATGCAATCCATCTTTGAAAAAGCGATTGATTGAATGGCGAATGGCCGAGATGGGTTTATCCTGCGCGTTGAGCACGGTTTGTGCTGCCATCGTTTGCTGATCACCGGGCAGTAGATACAACCCTTCCCGTCCCGAGAAGCGCACCCAGGATTGTACGAAGGTGGTCTCCTGTGGGGTCATGCCCATTGTGAGCAGATAAAACACACCGGGCTCCGGGCTGCGGCCCAATGCAGTCGCTGATTGCCCCTGTGGATCGAGATCGATCAATAAGACCCGTCTTCCTTTTTGAGAAAGACCATGAGCGAGGGAAACGGCAGTGGTGGTTTTTCCCACCCCGCCCTTTTGATTTGCAATACAAATTACTTTTGTGGACATTTCATTTCCTTGCTGAGAAGCCTGATTCTGGCATCGCTAACACAGTCGTTTCCACAGTAAAACAACTGCCATCCCAATGAGGATGGGAGCACAGAACAGAACCAGTCCGATCAATATTCCTTCAAACATGGAGGGCTAGCCTTGCTTGTTTTCCGGCAGGGAAGCCATATCCATACTGGGGAGGAATGTGGTTTTCCTTGTAACTTTGCTTTCATCGGAACATGAAGAGGTTTCAGCCGGTTTGGTTTTCTCCCGGGGCCAGCTCAAAATCAAGCGGTATGCCTTTGCAAGCAGCTTGCGTTGTTCCGGGGTGTATTCCTTGATTTCAGGAGGCGCAGTGTTCGTCATGTTTTTCCTCCTGATTTTCCGCACCCGTTTCCAACAAACCAAGCCTCTCCAATTCCTTGCGAATGATCAGAGCCGCCTGAGCCTTGGGCGCGCGGTATTCCTTCGTCGCCAGTTCATACAGGGCACTGCGTTCCTGTTCCCGCAGATAAACAATTACTTTTGCCATAGTCTCCTTTCCGCGGCATGGAATGAAAAAGAGCCGCGCATCGGCGGCTCTTTTAACATCTGGGTCTATGGTAATTGTATGGTTTAGACTACGACTATTCTACGAGATTGTGGCAGGCAAAAAACGATACAGATTATTCTGAACTGCATCATTTTCTTTTGGATTGTGCATGTTTATATTTTTTCAATTCCTTGAGAAACTTATTGCGCCATCCATAGAAGGTTTGGTTGGGAACCAGCGGCATCCCGGTTTCGGGAGCCGTGCCAAAACGCTCCTCCAGGAATTGCTGCAAAGTGACGGATGTGCCACGCGACTGCATGATCATCCAGTCGTGCACAGCCCGAAATTGGGTATCGTCCGGATGCAGGCTTTTCTTTCCGCCCCGCCTGCGTTTTCCTGTAATAACCAGTAATTCCTCAATGTCGGTCATCGTAATTCCGGGTGGCATTTCATCCGATGGCGCTTCGGCTGGTTGAGACTCTGGAATTTCTTCAAACTTGTGTCCCCATAGCTTTAGAAAAAGTTCGAGCCTGCCGCCTGGCAGGGGTTTCCTTTTGAAAATCAGGAAACGCCTGCAAACGGCCCATTCAAGCACGCCGCCAAGTCCCATTCCCACCAGAATTAGAAACAAAATTCCAATGGTCACTCCTGCGACAATGACAACAGCCAACTCATTGCCGAAGGAGGATTCCACGATATGGTGCAGACGGTCCAGCACTGAATAAATGATCACCCCCAGACAAATGATGAGTATTACAAGGAGCAGTTTTCTTTTGGGAAAGCTAGAACCGCCCCGAATGGGAAGCTCTTGAGACATAGGGCGTTTATTTTACCCGAAATTTTTTAAAAAAAAACTCGTAGTCCAACTCATAGGCATACGATAAAGAAACCATAGTGCCGCAGGTTAAAAGGAGTGTGGCACCTTAAAAACAGAATAGCGCCAGATAACCTGGCACGGTTATAATTGGCATGGAGATCACATGGAAGACTGGTTGACCACCTACGAAGCGGCGCGTATCAGCAGCTACGAATTGGATTACATTCGTAAGTTGATTCGCGCCCAAAAAATTACAGGACGCAAGTGGGGGCAATCCTGGCAGGTCAGCCGGCAATCCCTGTTGAAGTTCATGGAAGACCGCGAGACGCAAGGGGAGAAGCGCGGACGAAAACCAATTCACCGTAACAACGAGCAATAGCGCAAAGCTTTGGGGGTTGATATTTAGAATGTATGTGCTATAATTTCATTGCTGGCAATGAAATAGCTAATGAAAGAAACGGGCCGTGCATGTGCGCTAACACAGGCGCGACCCTAACCCAACCCACCGATCAGAGCGGAGGGAAAAGGGCTGAACTTATTATACAGCCCCTTTGAAACGCCCTGGTGGGATCTCATCAGGGCAATTTGTTTTCCATCCGGATACAAAAAACAGGTTGCCCAACATTCAAAGGAGATTCTTTATGCTTCAGAACCCCGTAACACCTCGTTTTCAACTTGTCACCACTTTGTCGCGCATTCGCCAGGAATGGCAGGATGCAGCTAATGGCAACAGCCTGATCGAAGTTGAAGGCAATATGGGAATGTTGCTTGCCGACTTAATCAATGGTATTGGACTGCGAACTTCCGAACAGATCCAGATTTTAGGAACGGATCTTTATCAGGAAATGCAGGATTTTTTACGTTCCCCCGACCAGAACTAACCAGACACAGACCAGCCGTCCGGACGGCTGGTCTTACAAACTTCATAAGGATATAAACCATGAATAAACGTGCAGTGATTTACGCAAGAGTAAGCACTGATGAGCAGGCAGAAAAGGGACATAGTATCCCACACCAGATTGAAGAATGCCGACGATATGCGGGCAGAGCGGGATTGCAGGTAGTCGAGGAAATCGTTGACAATAAGTCCGGGGCGACATTGGATCGTCCAGGATTTGCATTACTTGAGTCCATGCTTTCCAAGGGAGAAGCTCAAGCGGTTATCGCCTATACATCAGATCGCATTTCAAGGAACTATTACGAGTATGTGCCCTTGATTGGCAAGTGGCAGGATCAAAATATCGAATTGCATTTTGTTGATCGCGGGCAGTCTCACAATAACTTACAGGGCATGATTTCGGATGGAATTTTTGCCATGCTTGCCCACACCGAGCGGCTAAAAATTCTTGACCGAACTATGAATGGGAGAATAAAGAAAGCAAGAGATGATAAAAAACCTGTGATGTCCGGCAATGTGCCATTCGGCTATGGACGCATGGGCAGATTTCAGGACGCTGAAATGTATATCAACGAAGGCGAAGCTGAAGTTGTGAAGAAGATTTTCAATTGGTACACCACTGACGAAGATGGCGGACCTTTGTCATTAATGGCAATTGCGAAACGTCTTGATGAATCAAGAGTGCATCCAAAAAATGCAAAAATGTGGAACGCAACTTCTGTACGAATCATCCTGACCAATGAAATATATATAGGTAAGACTTATTACAGGAAAACACAAATTCTGAAGGACGGCAGACAAGTGTCTCGCCCCAAGGATGAATGGATATCTATTGATGTTCCCCATCTTGCTTTTATTAATAGGGATCAATTTGAAGAAGCTGCAATTAGGGCAAAGCGAAACCAAACATTGGCAAGACGAAATCGAAAACACGATTATTTACTTGTGGGCCATATTCGATGTGGAGGTTGTGGCTTGGCTATGTACGGATTTAGAAAGTGGGAAGGATCAACCCCATATTACCGATGTGCAAGCTACAATCACAGGGCCGTAAAGTGTAGTCACCAGAGAAGAAGCATAAAAATGAGTACCGCAGACGAGGCTGTTTGGGTATGGTTGTCAAACTTTCTTTCAGATGAAGATGCATTGCGATGCGGTATCCAAACAATGATAGATCAACGTGAAGAGGAACTTCGTCCAAAACGCGAACGGCAAGAATATATTCTCAAAACGCTAAACACAATAGACGAAAAAATACGAAGACTGATTGACGAATTGGCCGAATTTACTGGTGAAACAGTGAAAACTGCGGTCAAAGAAAAGACAAAACAATTGGAGGCCGAAAGAAATCTGTTGGAAGAGGAAAATATCAGACTTGCAGCTGAATTAGCTCAATCTGAAATCGCGCCTAACTTTGAACATAGAATCCCCAATATCATATCGTCTGTGAGGGATAAATTGTCAAATCCAACATTTAAGAACAGACGGGATTTACTGGAATTATTCAATGCGAGAGTGACATTCTACAATAGGGGAAAAAATATTAAACTTGGGGTAACAATCTGGATACCAGAGGGTGATGAAGTTATTGTATACAGTTCTTCTTGAAAAGTTTTGTCCATTCTTCTTTGGTGAGCGGATGATGCGCATCGAGCCAGCCTTTGAAGGAACCAAACTCTCTTTTCAGTTCGAGAATCTTTTGGGCATTGACGATCGCGGCGT
>Ga0172373_10002894_pt1 | contig 25751 bp, 17 predicted proteins | sample Lak10m_2_FD_114546 | JGI IMG/M metagenome (GOLD analysis project Ga0172373, IMG submission 114546) | Freshwater microbial communities from Kabuno Bay, South-Kivu, Congo - kab_092012_10m | ecosystem: Environmental > Aquatic > Freshwater > Lake | place: Democratic Republic of the Congo...
GGATGTCACCCCTTCCACATGGCCATAGGGGGTAACCTGAAGGCTCGAAAACCCCATCCCTTCGTCTAATAGGGTGCTGACAACCCCCACTGAAGGGGTCACATGAGACCATTCCAGTTGGGTACCCATCACCCGTTGCACCATCCCGTACCCTATCGACCCTGTGGGTGAAAAGAGACCCGAATTCCCTCCCAAGACCCAACCACCTGCGCCCACCCCCAGCCCTTCGATTCGGTTTTGGGTCACTTGCAACACCCGATTCTGGGTCACCCATTCACCCAACCCGCCCCGTAACAAGGGGGCCACCCCCTGCACTTGGGCCCACTTTAAGCCTGTCAGGAGGACCCCATTTCCCGACACCGCCCCCTCCCATTGTGTCGCCCTCACCGGCCCCATCACCTGAACGGCGGCACTGGGGAGCCACCCCCCAATGCCCCAACTGGTGATACCCGCTTTGGGCGTTACCGCCCCATTGGCCAGTATCCACGAACTGGCCACCGTGGGTTGCACATCCAACCGTACCCACCCATAGTCGCCATATCCCCAAAACTGTGACGCATTAAATCGCAGGCTGCCCGGCGTACCCCCGGTTACCGATCCGATTAAAAGCCCACCCCCCACGGATAACAAGGGCCCAGACACGGTGGGCTCCCCCACCGATACCTCGCCCATACTCCCCACCCCTACCCGTTCAACCTGACCGGATCGAAATAAAATCCCCCGCCCCAAACTGGCCCCATCGGCATCGATCCTGACCGAACTGGTGTTCCCCACCCCCACTGCTGGCCGTGACAGCGACCCCGTTTTTAACACTGACCCATCCGCCAATTGCAAGTTGCCCGTGCGAATGCGAATGCCGTTGGCCACATCCAACCCCATCGCCGGCACCCCCACCCCAATGCCCACACGAGGGGGCGATGCCGTCACCACCACCCCGCCTACCCGTAGGCCCGTTAACGGGCCCACCCCCCGAATTTGTGGGTAAGGACCCGCCATCGACCGGGATAACAACGCCCCTTGAATGCCACTGCTTTTAACGGATAGGGTTTGTTGGGCCAACGGTGACCATGCCACATTGGGAATGGGGCGAATGGGATACACGACTTTTCCCAACACCCCCGACACTTCAACGACCACCCCTGCATTGGGGGCTAGCAATACCGTTGGATCCAATGGGATACCCCGCCCCATTTCAACCCATATCAATCCATTTTCAAATTGATAGGGGATACGTTGTGACCATCGCAATTGCGTACCAGGCCCAATGCCATCATTCACCAATCCTGACATCAGCTCAATGGTGACATTTCGAGTGCCTTCCACGGGTTGCCTAGACGCGGCATCCCACAATTGGCCCTCAAAATAAAACCCACTGGCAGCCCAAATCCACCCCATGCTGCCCCAAATGGATGCCATGACACACCCCATCCACACCCATTTAGCGTATTTTTTCAACACGCCCCGACTCCATTCGGTATTCCACCCCATAGGCATCAAAATTCGCCTTGGCCCCTGGGTCTTTTCGATCCCCAAACACCAATAAGTTGTACCATCCTGACTTGTTCACGGTGACCACACAGTCATTTTGTTTCACCACCCCCCATCCCCGTCCAAAATGCTGAAACGGTGTCACCCATACCAAGGCATCTTGGTTTAAGGCATCAAAATAGTCGGGTAACGGGACACTGTTTTCTCCCTCATTTAGATACACCTGATATTTGTATAAATTTCCCCCGGCACTGGGGGTTTCAACAAAATAGTGTCGCAACCGAATGCCGTCCGCCGCTTTTGATGGGTCAGGATGGGGAATATCAAACGACCCGGATGTTTTGCTAATGGTATCAACCGTTAAGGCATTCACCCGAGTGGTGTCTGAAGGATCAATCACAAAGTTCACATTTGACGCATCGGTCAATTTATCAACAATCAATGTATTCAGGCGACTGGTGCCATTTAAGTCCAATTGATAGGTGGCATCGTTCAAATCCACCAGCATTGATTGATTGGTCGAAACTTGGCGCACAAAATCCGACACCGTGACCCCCGCCCTTTGGGATATATACAACGCATTTAATGCGGTTTGATTCAGGGTGACCGTCCGCTCAGCCGACTGATCCACATAGGTAAATAACACCTGATTGTTTTGATTCAGTTTCAATTGATGGTTGCGTCCCAACGTGAACGATGAGATGAGATGCAAATGATTGGCCACAATGCTATCCGACAATAAAGTCCCCACCCACCAGTGTTTCCATTTGGCGTCGCCATTGAAAACCCACTTCCCAGCATTCTGTTGGGGGGTTAAAAAGCCTGCCGGTATGGGATTGTCATTGATTCTCAGCTCATTGACCACCAGTTCATTAAGGGTAGCGGTGCCGTTGCCATCCCATGCATACCGATTGTCATCTCTGTCACTCATCCGCCTCACGGTGAGGGCATCCAATGTGAAGTTCCCTTGGGTGCCATCGAAGAAGACGCCATTGGGTAGCTGCAATCGATCAACGGTTAGGATATTCAAGGTGCTGCTGCCAGATGGGTCAATGCCATACGACGCGTCGTCTCGGTCGATCCATCGTGACAAAACCAGCCGATTCAAACTGGATATATTGGCCGGATCAATCACATACCCCCCCGCTGAGGTTTCCAATCGATTGGCGACCAATGTATTGAGTCGGCTATTGCCACCGGGTGAGAGGCGGTAGGTCGAATCCGTTCGATCGATCACATCGGTGACTTGCAACGACGTTAAAACCGTTGATTGGTTAACCGTGACACTGTCAAGTGTCATGGATCCCGACACCATCACATTGCCTTTAATATCCAACTGGGTGGTGGCATTGGTGCGATTGGCCGTGCCAATGCCCACCCATTGATTATCGGCATCCACCCACAACGTGTTGGTTCCCACCACCAACCGTTGGTTGATGGTCACAACCCCATTCACCAGCAGGGGGCCGTCCATTTTAACGTTGCCACTCACGTGTAAGGCATGGGCAGGGGTCAAGAGCCCAATGCCCACCCGTTGAGTGGGGCCATCCAATACAATCCCATCCCCCACTTGTAGCCTGCCATCAAAGATACTATTGCCTTTTACGGTCAACATCTTGCCCGCCTCTGCCACTTTGCCAATGCCCACCCCACCGGATGTGTCAATGTGCAATGGCACATTGGCAGTGATAACAAATGGATTCGTGCCCTCCAAATACAAGGTTGAATTAATGGTTAAGGCATTAAACGTTGGTCGTGCATCCGTATCCAGCGGTTGGGGCAAGGTGACACGAAACGTGTTTTGATCCGTTACATCCACGACCATTTGATTACTGGTAATGGCATACAATCCCAACGATTCTTCCCCCGTCACCACCAATACTTTATGCCGATTGTCGTCATTCATCATGTCTGTTTGACCCCGCCCCGTTCCCCCTCGGCTCACGGGCAACACCCCCAAGGATACAGCCGACGCATTTAAATTCGTGAGGTCCGATCCGATACCTGCGAATGACGGGGCTGTGACCCTGCCAGTCACCTTCATGCTGCCAACCACCTCAAAGGCAACCGATGGATTGGCGGTATTCACGCCCACCCGCTGGTTCGTGGCATCCACCCATAACACAGGGGTGCCATTACCCCCTTCCCCGATGCTCACGTTACCCGTCACAGACAACGCATTGGCCCGCAGGTGTCCTTTAATCTGGGCATCCCCCATTACATCCAAGGTCACAGTCGGTTCTTTTCGAATCCCCACCCGCTGGTTCACATGGTCCACGACCAATGTGGTGCCATTCACCCGCAACCCTTCCGAAATATCCCCCCCACCCCTTACATCCAAGGCCACCTGCGGTTCGGTGGTACCGATCCCTATTTTTTGATTGATGGCATCCAAAATAAACAGCCCCCCCAATGAAACCCCTTCTTGAATGCTAATGGTATCAACACTCAATGTGTTAACCTCAAATCGATTGGCGGTGATGCTACCTGCCACATACACATCCCCCCGCACATCCAACGCCGCCCCTGCATCCCCCACCCCAATGCCCACCCGGGGTTGTCCCGCCACTTGTTTGACGCTGAGTAATGGTGGCGCCACTCCTTTTTCAATGCGCAACTCACCGTTAATGGTCACATTATTGCCCACCCATAAATCACGGCTAATATTGGCCGTTCCCACCACATCCAATGCCACATCCGGTTGTAATTTTCCGATGGCCATGCGACCCGATGCCAATAGCACAACACCCGCATTGCCTACCCTCAGGTCATCCGTAAACCGTCCGGTGCCATTCACATCCAACGTGTACTCAGGGGTTAAGGTATTAATCCCAATTTTTGAGTTGCCATTTAATAAAATACGCAGGGGCAAGTTGTCTTCAACCTGAATGATGCCCGTGGTGCCTTTGAACGTAAGGGGCCCGGTTAAGGTCAACGATGTGAAGGTAGGGGATACACTGGGATCAATGGGATACCGCAACCCAAGTTTAATTTGATTGTCTTCGATTACCAGTGTCAGTTGGCTGGTGTCGACCGCGATTTGTCCCAATGCATACGTCCCATTGGGTTGACCAATGAGTATCTGGCCATCCAACGGGGGCGTGCTTAAGCCCGTCCCACCGTGTGAGACGGGCACCACCCCACCAAATTGCGTGACACTAAGGTTGGTGATGCCCGCACCATTCCCAACCAACCGATTGGCCGTGACCGTTCCCGACACCCACACATCCCCTCGCACATCCAGTTCGGCTTGGGGCAATGCCCCCGCCGGAATGCCAATCCCCACTTGTGGGGGCGCGACCCCAATGTAAGACTGCTTGGTCCCATCTGGTGCCATCAGGGTGGCATTACCCGACACCCGCACGGCCCCTCCCACCGCCACATCGCCGGTCATTTTGACGTTTCCCACCACATGCAAACTGGCTTCGGGCGATGCGGTATTCACCCCCATCCGCTGGGTGCTGCCATCCACCCACACCACAGGGTTTAACAAGGTCCCCACCCGTACACTGGTGGTAACAGCCAATGAATTCACGGCCAACGCCCCATCCAACCGCACGCTGCCCCCCACATCCAATGCCAGTTCGGGGTTACTGCGATTGATCCCCACCCGTTGGGTGGCGGCATCCACGACCAACACCGAATTTGCCACCGTCAGGTTTCCTTTTAATTCAACATCTTGGGCGGTCATGGTCTGGCTCACCCGCATGTTACCACTCACATCCAAGGTTGTTTGCGGGTCACCGGTCTGAATGCCCACCCTGCGGATACCCCCTGAGATGGTTTTGGCGACCAAGAGGTTTTGGCTCACCGTTAACACATTGGCACTCACATGCACAGCCGATATCGTCCCACTCACGTCGGCATTCCCCGCCACCGACAAGGCATTGTTTCCCACGGGTGGGGTGTTAATCCCCACTTGGGCACTGTTGGCCATCACCTGCAACACGGGGGTTGAATTGGATCCCATGACCCGCACATCCCCCGTGACACGCAAAGACCCCGTCTGATTCAACTGCCCTGACAACCGCCAATTGCCCACCACATCCACCGTGGCTTGGGGGGATAAAGTATTGATGCCAATGCGATTATTGCTGCCATCCACCCAAAAAACCGATCCCACTTGTAACGTCTGTTGACTGACGATGTCCCGTGCCTTTAACACAGCGGATACCCCCGTGTTCCCTCGAACATCCAAGGCCACCAAGGGGGTGTTGGTTAAAATACCCACCCGGCTATTGAGGGCATCCACTTTAAAAATCGATTGCGAGGTGACCGGATTCACATACTCGACGTTGTCCGATACCCGCAGGGTGGTCACCTGCAAGGTTCCGGCAACGGTCACGTTGCCCGACACATCCAACTCAACCGATGGGTTGTCTTGATTGATCCCCACCCGTTGGGTGGCGGTATCCACCTTTAAAATGGTGAGACCCTGGGCATTGCGCACCCACACATCGCCCGTTACTGCCAATTGATTGCTTCGAAGCGTCCCATTGACCAAAAGCCCCCCCCCTACGTGGAGGGTATCCAAGGGGGTGATCACGTTGACACCGACTTTCTGAGCCTCTACCTGTAACAAGGGGGTCGTGGTGTCGCCCTGAATGCGAAGCGAACGGGTCACGAACAATTCGCCCGTGGTCAGTGAATTGGCAATGGCCAGGCTCCCATTTACATCCAACGTGGCCTTGGGGTTTGGCTCGTTGATGCCCACCCGCTTGAGTATCGATTTGACCGTCATCACATTGCCCAAGCGCATGTCCCCATTCACGTTGACATCCCCCACCACGTCCAATGCCACCTCGGGATTGGCCGTGCCAATGCCCACCCGTCCCATCCCGGCCTTCACCACCAATGTGGTGGTGTTCACATCGATATCACCCGCTACCTGGATGCTGCCCGCATTCAATTGGGTGGATACCTTGGCGTCGCCGACCACATCCAAGGCGGCGGCGGGGGCGGCGGTGTTAATCCCCACCCGGTGGGTGGTGGGCTCCACCACCAGGGTCCGGTTGTCGTTATCACCCACCCGCAATGCCTGGGCAATTTCCATCGTTTGGGCCATCATGCCACGGGATATTCTGATATCACCCGATACATCCAGCTCATATTCCGGTAACAGGGTATTGATTCCCACCCGTTGATTGGGGGCATCGATCAGCAACCCTCCCCCACTTCCCCAGCCCAGTCGGGCATTGTTTTTGACACTTAACCCATCCACAGTGGCCGACCCCGACACCACCAAATTGCCGTTAATATCCAAGGTTTGAGAGGGGGCGGTGGTGTTAATGCCAACCCGCCCCATTGAATCAATGACCAAACTTGACGGAAACACAAGCTGTTGCGACACATCCAAACTCACCACTTGCAGTTCATTGACAGAAGCGTTACCCATCACGGTCAATCCCGACACGGTCACCGTGGTGGCATTTAATGTGCCACTAATGCCCAAGGACCCCCTGATATCAATCGCCACAGGTACCCCATCCGTGCCGATTAGCACTTGCTGCGTATCGGGTTTGATTTCGAACGACCCATTCGCAACGGAGACCCCCCCTGCCACCACCAACTGATTGGCCTGCAGGGTCTCGCCCACGGTCATTTTACCCCCCACACGCAGTGCGTCTGACACCCGCATGTTGCCTGACACATCCAAAAAGGTGGTGGGGTTTTCAACGCCCAAGCCAATGTTGCCTTTACTTAACACGACCAACATACTGCTTCCCTCGGGCCCCTGCCATCGTGACGACGTGCCGTTGAATCGCACCCCTTCGATGGCGGTCACCGATGCAAACGTAGGGGATGCGGCTTGGTCGATGGGTTGGGGCAATGACAGGGTGATCGCACCCGATAGATTGGTGACCTCAATATGCCCTGGGGTGCCTTGAATCCGCCCGAGGGTGGGCATGCCGTCCCCTGTTCCGATGATCAATTCCCCCGCACCAAATACCCGCGTCGCCACGAGGTTATCACGCCCATTGCCCAATAAAACCCCGCCCCGTGTGAGTTCAGATAGGCCCGTACCACCCAATGATACGGGAATGATGCCAATGGCATCTGCCAGTTGAATATTACGCAATTGAGACCCATCCCCCACAAAATATTGTGCTTTGACGGTACCGGCTGCCATACTGTCACTGGTGGGCACCCCTACAAACAATTGTCCGGCAATAAATGTTTGGGTGGGCCGTGACACCCCGTTGCGATTGCGCACATAAAAATCAATGTTACCCGCATCATCTTGGGCCATAATCGGATAAACGGTACCCGAAAACCCCGAATAATTGGATATCAGCACCTTGGTCCCCGTTTGGTTCACCCCCGTATTGGGCGCCCCGCCCACCATCAATTGAACCCCCCCTGCTTCCCCTGACCGACCGTATCCATCCCCGCCAATCGATACAAAGGCACGGGGTTGTACCTCATTTAATCGATCAACACCCATCACAATACTCCCTTGCCCTGCTGGATTGATCAGTAGGTGCTGATCCGTTTGGGTGGTGATGGCGGGTTTGGAGAGCGGGATATCAAAAATCAATGTCCCAGTGATGCGAATATCCCCTTCCCGGCGCAACAAGGTATCCACTTCGTCTTTTGTGTAATACCGCAGATCCATGTTGCGGGTTCGAATGCTGTCAATATGACCATAGGCATCCACCCCAATCGATTGCAACACATCGCCATTGGCCAATGTGGTCACTGCGGGCACGGCAGCATTACGGGCAGGGTGTTCAATCCGTAATTGGCCCGGCACACTTCGAATGGTAATGCCTTGCCCCACCAAAACCGACCCCGTGGGTCCTTGATCCGATCCCATTAGAATCTGCCCGTCTGACAACGCGATCCCCCGCAAGGGGTTGTCAGCATTGCCGATCAACACACTATTAACCGGAAACGTGGCGACCCCTGTACCACCTTTGCTAACGGGTAGAGGGGATGAAAAATTCAATGGGTTGATATTGGTAATTTGGCTGCCATCCCCACGAAACATGGCCGCTGTAAAGGTGCCTTGCACGGTGTCTCCCACGTCCAAATTGACCCATCCCGTGTCGTTATACCCCTGAAACCTGCCATTGTGATACTGAATCGTGCCAGGGCGGTTAACGGGCAATACCACCGATATGTCGGTGCTGGCCACCCGAATGGCCCCGGCCACATCCAGCATGGCCCGGGGCGTGGTGGTCCCAATCCCCACCTTGCCGGTTCCCCCTGGCATAATGGTAAACGCCCCCCCGCTGCCCACCAGATCCATGCCATCCACGTCAATGGTGAGGGTCCCGCGCAGGGTTCCCCCCTCTGTGGACAGATACTGATTGTTGGCATCGCTTTTTAAAATGTATCGATCATCCAATGATTTGGTGGTTAGCCCGACCAATCGACCATACGTATCCAAGGTAATCATCTCCGGCACCGACCCATTATCAAAGGTGATGGTGTTGGGCAGGGGGGTCGACCCTGACAATGCAATTTCGATTTGGCCATCGGACGTGGTGACCCGAATCCCACCACCCGCGACAATACGCCCCCCCACCATCCCTTGGCTTCCACCCATCAGCAGTTGCCCCGGTGCCAGCGACAGGGTTTGCAGGCTGGCACCTTCCCCACCGCCGATCAACACCGATTGTGCGGGCACCACCGACAAGCCGGTCCCGCCTTGTGACACGGGTAACACCCCCTGCACTTGCGACCACGTTAACCCGCTTAACCCTGACCCATCTCCCACCACATAGCTCGCCGACACTGTCCCCACCACCTCCAACTCCGTGGCGGGGGTCATCGTTTTAACCCCCAATTTGGCCAGGCTATACGCGGCGGTACGGGTGGCATCCGTAAATTGCACCGCCCCTTCTGATTGGGAATTATCCAACGCCACCCAGCCATTGTTGGTGTACCCATAAAACCGATTGTTACGGTATTCCACGATCCCTTCGGTGGGGGTACTGCCGGCATATGTCCCGACCCGAATGGGGCCGGCCACATCCAAGGTTGCCTGCGGGTTGCTTTCGCCAATGCCCATTTTGCCCCCCACCCCCAGGTCAATCCATAGCGTCGCGCCATCTGACACCGCCACCCGCGAGCCCGTGGCCATTACCGTGGTCCCGGTCATGCTGACATTATTCAGGGTCACCGATTGCAACGTGGTATTCACAAATGTTTTATCCGTCATCACTTGGGACGCATCCGACAACCCCACTTCATACCGTATCCCATCTGATAATGTGACATACAATTTGCCACTGCTAAATTCAAACGCCCCCGGCATGGGGGTGGTCAGCAAGGGCCCTTCGGTCAATCGAAAGGCCGGCACACTGGCGGTGCCCGCCCGCACATGCAAAAACGCAGCGGGCTCATCCAGTCCCACTCCCACATACCCCGATTCTTTCACGCGTAATAACACCGTACCGGTTTTACCCCTGACATCCACCACATCTTGGGACAAGTCCCGGTCTCCCCTCACATTCAACTTGGCCCGTTGAGAATCCAAGATCGATCCAATGGCCACCCTTGATCCTGGTGACGTGGCCATGCTACCCCCATAGGGAACGTCCAATAATGACAGGGTGGTGCCATTGTTAATTAAAGACCCCCCCACAATCAAATTGCCTTCGACATATAAGTCAGATGTATCCGCCCCACCGCCCACGGGTAAGGTTTGGTATTTGCCAATCACCACATCCCCGTTTACCACCAACGAGACCCCTTCCATCGGATTGGCATTGATGCCCACCCCTCCGATTCGGGCATCGACGGTCACCACCGACCCCACCACCAACCCCCCGGCGTTGAGGGTAGAGGAAATGCTCACCATTTGATTGGCCGATACCACCCATTTGAAGGTGGGCGAAAGGGCCGAGAGGGTATTCCCATCCAAGGTCATAACATCCCCAATTTGGAGTGTCCCATTGGGAATCACCGTTAACCCCCCCACCCCTTTTACGGTGTTGGTGGTGACCGTGGCAAACGACCAGGGGCCGGTAATGGTACCATTGGCTGATATCCCCAGTGCCCCCACCCGTACCCCATCGGTTACCTGCAAGGTGCCGCCCACCAGCACCCTTTCATTGCTATCAAGCCCACTCACATCCCCCACCCGCCACCGATTGGCCGACACCGCCCCATCGGGGACCGACCAACTACCCGACCACACACCAGGGGTGATCAGATACTCCCCCAGTTGAATCCGTTCGTTAACGGTAAGGCTTTGCCCCACCCACACCCCCTCACTCACCATCACCGAACCCGACACAGCCAAAGTCGCCACGGGATTCAGTGTGGCAATGCCAACCCGTTGAATGCCAGCTGATACAATCGTGGTCCCCGACAAGGTCCACCCACTGTCGCTATTGACCACTTGGTCCAATACCCGCCAACTGCCCCCTGCATACCCTTCAAACTGGGTCCCGGTGAATCGGATGCTACCAGGCTCGGCCACGGCGGTATTGCCAATGCGAATGCCCCCTGCAATGTCCAGTTTTTGTTGGGGATTGGCCATGCCAATCCCCACTTTGGTATCGGCAGATGGGGCAAATTGCAACACATCGGTTCCGCCGATGGATGCCCCCGATTCAAAATACAAACTACCGTTGATGATGCCCCCTTCCGTACTCAAAAAACGGGCATTGGCCGATGCTTGGGTGTAGTAGCGCTCGTCTAAATTGGCCGTTACCAAGCGGGTAACGTGACCATACGTATCCAACGCCACGCCGGTCACCATCACACCGGGCGCCTGCGAGGTGCCAATGGGCACCACGGGGGAGGCGGCATGGTCAATTAAATACCCTGTGGGTGTCAATACCACTTGAATCCCCGGTCCCGCTGTGATGCCACGGGCCACCACCCCCCCGGTGCCATCCCCCATGGGAAATTGTCCCCGCCCCAACGCAAGGGTGGTTAAGGCATCGCTGGCCGGCTGATAGACCACCACCCCCGGCGATGAAAAATTGGCGGTGCCCGTCCCCCCCGATGCAATGGGCAACACCCCGGTGAGTTGGGTCATTCCGATACCCGTCAGACCCGACCCATCCCCTTTGAACACGCCTTCAAATTGGGTGGCTTTAACGGTGCCACTGACATCGAGTGGGTATTGTGGGTTCTGGATACCGATCCCCACTTTTAAACTGGGGCTTTTGAGTCGCACCACCCCGGCGGTTGTATCCGATTCCCAAATGCCGTCTGAATTGGCCTGCACATCCAATGCTTTCCATTGGGTGCCATCAAACCCTTCAAACGACCCATTCATGTACCGCATGGTGCCGGGGGCAGCCAAAACAGTGGGGCCAATTTTAATGCCACCGGCCACTTCCAACAATTGGGTCGGATTGGTCACCCCGATTCCCATTCGTCCCGCATTGGTAATGGTCACACGGTCAACGCCCCGTGTTCGAAATCTGATATCCCCAAACCCCCGACCCGACGTATCCGCATCAATTAAGACTTCATCGTTGCTGCTGACTTGTTTCGCGATCATGGTATCGAGTGGGGCACTCGACAAGACGGTGCCATCCGGAAACGTAATCCCCCCAGCCCTTAGTTTGATCGAGCCACTGACTTCAAGTGAGACCCCTGGGTCAGAAACCCCGATGCCCACCCGATTGCTGAGTCCTTGAATCACCAGCGCACGATCGCCTACGGTTAATGCATTTAATGTGCCCACTGCGGTAATGCCTGGATAAGCCCCACTTAACAGGGCCGACGGCATGATCCCTGTAATGGCCGATGCCGATACTTGTTGCGCTTCTAAACTCATCAATGCCACCACCCCAATGGGTTGGGGCAAAATGGGAATCATGACCACCCCTGGAATCCCTTCAACCTGAAACAAAAAGCGAAGATCCCGGCCCAAAAAAATCGTTTCATCCAAGGGGGTCACCCGGCCCAATTCCGTGACCAAATTCCCGCTCACAAAGGTATAATCAAAATATTCGGTCCACAACGGCACCACCCCGCTGGTGAGATTACCCGATACAATTTGTACCATGACCAGGCGTTTACCGGTGACCACTTCACCCGTCACGTTATTGGTAAACTGACCCGAAAACGGAATGATCACCGCCCCCATAATCGAGATTGCCCACCCCAATAAAGACAAAAATGCCAACAACCCAGTCATGAAGACTGGCCATTTGATGATGGCCTTCCCCTTTAATGGCGTCATATGTGGCACGTTATCCTGACTTCTAGTGAGCCCCTTCCCCTTGGTAACAGCCTGGCGGTTGATTATCCCCTTGATGCATCACCCCCATCAAGGTTCTATATGCCCAATTTGTTGGTTTCCCAAACCATACACCACATTGATGTCGCCGGTTTTGGCATTTCGAAACATCAAAAATGGGGTGCCCCGCGACTCCCATTCCGACACCGCATCATCCACATCCATGGGTTTGGGTTCGTAATGGCGATCCAATTCATCGGCATGATCCGTGCGCGTCAGGGTGGTGCGGGTGCGTTTTGTTTTGGGGGAATGCGCATGGTGATCGCGTTGTTTATCCCGGTGTTTTTTGACCTGCACAATCAATTTATCCATGACTTGATCGACACTGGCGTACATGTCAAACGAGGCACATTCGGCACGAAACGTGACGTGAGGGCCTTTGGCAGTGGCCGATACCACTTGACGCTCGTTGTCGTTGGATGAATCCACAATATCCAATTCGATGGCAATTTCTTGTACCCCATCAAAAAAATCCAATACCTTGGCCGCTTTTTTTTCGGCATATTCCCTAAGGGCACCAGTAATATTGATGTGGGCCGCTTTGACGATGATGCTCATGGGTTGACTCCTTAGGAAATGATAGGCGATACCCCGTCGTGGGGCCTTTCGGAGCCACCCCCTGTATTAAGGGGACTGAATCGGAATGGTCACAGTGGATGGGGGATCTTGGTTTACTTGATAGTCAAAGGTTACAGATACAGGGTTCCCAGGTAATGTATCAAATGAAACATCAACTGTCACCGCTTGATGGGGGGATAGCGAGTGGCTATTCAGTGTCGACAGCACCCCACACTCGCGTGTCGCCCCTTGTCCCCATGGGGTTTGACACTGAATGGTGGCCGACACAGGGGTTCTCACCCAAGAAAACACCATCGACTGCGACGACACCACCGACACCCTCAATGTGCGAGGGGTCAGCGCCCCTGCCCATTGAATGCCCTCACGGGAAAGATACGCAAACGACCATTGCGAGGGGGCCGTCGATCGTGACACACTGCCACATCCCATCACCCCCCCCATTATTACCAGCGATACCATCCGCACGATCCACTGCATACAGCCCCTCCGCTATCCTCCGCTATTCGGTTCGATCCCCCTGATTATCGGATGGGGGCACCTAAAAAATTCATCGAATGTGTGAGACGCGATACACACCCATCTGTTATCCCAGCCACTCACATTCGAGTGGGGACCGTGATTCAGTTTGAATCCCCCTTATACCCTATTCAACTGTTACGGTTGTGCTGGCAGAGGCCCTTGCGGCGGAAAGTGTACAAAAAACGCTTGCTGCAAAGCAGTAGCATGATCAGCAGCAGCGGCAGCAGCCAACTGTAGAGGAGAAGCCGCTTGAACCGCTGGCGCTACGGTAGCCCCTTGAACCGCTGGCGCTACGGTAGCCGCACCGGCTACTACCACTGCGGCGATAGCTGGCGCCGCACCTGCTATTTGATTTGCAGGCCCAGCTAGTTGTAGCCGACCAGAAATATTACCCATACGAATCATCCTTTCATACCCATTGGATACACCCAGCATTTGGGCTCACCAATCGGAACCCAATACGTCTCCCTCGTTGGCCAACGCATCCCCTCCTTGGTTCAATCGATCACCACTTGCCCTGTTGTCGGTGACACCCCTCTGAAAGTTGTATCGATGGTTTTGGGTGGATACCCCCGGGGATCTTCGATCCCCGAGCCCCAGACCAGGGGCTTCGCCCCTGGACCCCAATTTCAAGGGCAACGTCCCTGGGCGGGGATTCTTAAGGGGCAACACCCCTGGGCTGGGGCCTGGGGACCTGCGGTCCCCAGACTCAACAATTTTTTCCCTTGTCTTGGGGATCTAAAGGGGCGAAGCCCCTTTGCAGGGGCGTGGGGACCTGCGGTCCCCAGACTCAACAATTTTTTCCCTTGTCTTGAGGATCTAAAGGGGCGAAGCCCCTTTGCAGGGGCGTGGGGACCGAAGGTCCCCAAATTTAAATTCTTACTCCCTCCCCTCTGGGGAGGGTCGGGGTGGGGGTAAAAATAGACCGATACACCCCACCTGGATGCCATGTTGCACTACCAGGTGGGGATCACCCAACCACACCCTGGGTAATGCCCCCGGGTGTTACCTCGCTACTGGTTGCCTTGCGTGCCTTGCTGACTGGCTTTCTCAGTCCAAACTGCTTGTACTAGAGCCAAACCGTCTATTACATTAGGCAAACCTACTGGTCGCGAAACGCCTCCTAGCCGCACCATTCCTTGGGGGGCTTGCCCAACATACGAATTCCTGGGTGTGGCAGGCGGTGTGGCAGGCGGTGTGGTGTAACCACTACCATTACTAATACCATTCATACGCTCAATCCTTTCATACCCATTGGATACACCCAGCGTTTGGGCTCACCAATCGGATACCAATACGTCTCTCCCTCGTTGGCCAACGCATCCCCTCCTTGGTTCAATCGATCACCACTTGCCCTGTTATCGGTGACACCCTCCTAAAAGTTGCATCGATGGTTTTGGGTGCATACCCCTGCCTGATCAGACAAATACGTCTGATCCATCGGGTCCTGTCAGGCCGTTGGCTACACTCGCTAATCCATGGTATGGTACGCTAGCTGGTTCGATTCGACTGATACTCGAAGGAGTTTGGGTGATTTTTCGTTCAAAACATCACATCGGAAAAGTACAACCGTCCCGTGCGGGGGTTCGCTCACAATTGGCCCGCCGGCACCCATTCTTGCGTCGTGGGTTGATGCTGCTGGGAATGGCCGCCGGATTGGGGGCAGTGGCCCTGACCGTGGCCACCATTGTGATCGCCAGCAACCTTCCCAATGTGGATCAAATTAGCACCTACATTCCGGCCGAAACCACCAAGGTGTATTCTGACAATCAAATTGTATTGGCCGAGTTGCATCAAGAAGAAAACCGGCAAGTGATTCCCCTCAAAGACATTTCCCCTCTAATCATCAAATCGGTATTGGCCACCGAAGACACCGATTTTTATTTGCATCATGGCATTAACATCAAAGGCATCATGCGGGCCATGTTCAAAAATGCCGTATCAATGGGGTTTAGTGAGGGGGCCTCGACCCTGACCCAACAGCTGGCCCGCAACTTGTTTTTGACCAAACGAAAAAAATTGTCCCGCAAAATTGCCGAGGTGATTTTGGCCATTCAAATCGAACGCCGGTATACCAAAAATGAAATCTTAGAAATGTATCTCAACCAGGTATATTGGGGTCACAATGCGTATGGCATCGAATCTGCCGCCCAAATGTATTTTGGCAAACATGCCAAAGACCTTAATTTGCCCGAATCCGCCCTGGTGATTGGGCTATTAAAGGGGCCCGAGTTATACAGCCCTTTTCGGCACTATGCCATGGCCAAGCAGCGGCAACGCACCGTGTTGAATCGCATGGCCAAGTTAAATGTTATCACCCAAGACGAAGCCAACGAGGCTTTTTTGACCGATTTACAATTGGCCCAACCCCGCACCTATCGATACAAGGCCCCCTTTTTCACATCGTATGTGGTCAACCATTTGTTTGCCACCTATGGGTATGATGCCACCCTGACGGGGGGGTTGCAGGTGCACACCACCCTTGATTATGAGTTGCAAATGGTCGCCGAAGCCGTGGTACAAGACTTTGTATCGAAGGGTCGAAGTGAACAATTTGTAACCGGTCGACAAGAAGAACGGTATCAATTTGATCAGGGTGCTTTGGTGGCAATGGACCCCACCACGGGCTACATCAAAGCCTTGCAAGGGGGGGCCTCTTATCGCGAATCACAATTTAATCGGGCCACCCAAGCCCTTCGTCAACCAGGGTCTACTTTCAAACCATTTGTATATATCGCCGCATTAGAACGTGGGTTTAACCCTGCCTCAGTGGTGCAAGACTCTCCCATTACGTTTAGCACGGTACAAGGCCCTTATTCGCCCACCAATTACACCAAAACCTACCTGGGCAATATCTCACTTCGCAAAGCACTCGAAAATTCGATTAACACCGTGGCCGTCAAATTAAACAACCTGGTGGGCCCCGAAGAGGTCATCCGATTGGCCAAGGCCATGGGTATTAAATCACCCTTGCAACCAGTGCTATCGCTGCCGTTGGGTGCCAACGAGGTCACCATGATGGAATTGGTGACAGCCTATGGGGTGATTGCCAATCGGGGATTGCGCAACGACCCCACTGCCATTGTCAAAATCGAAGACCGTGAAGGATCGGTGTTGTTTAAGCACCAACCCCAACCCAAGCGGGTGCTTGACCCGATGGTCGCCGCCACCATGGTCGACATGTTAAAAGGGGCGGTTCGATATGGCACGGGTCAAAACGCCAACTTACCCCGTCCGGTGGCAGGCAAAACCGGCACCACCTCCGATTATAAGGATGCATGGTTTATTGGGTTTACGCCCCAACTGGTCACCGCCACGTGGGTGGGCAACGACAACAACAAGCCCATGAACAAAGTCACAGGGGGGGGGATTCCAGCCTTGGTGTGGCGTGCGTTTATGAAAGAAGCGTTAAAAGACGTCCCCGCCACCGAATTTGAACGGGCCGGCAACATCCCCGAACGGTTACCCGAAGATGGGGTGGCATCCGGTAACCTGGATGTGCCAGCCACTGGGTCAGCCCCACCCCCCACATCCGATGCGGATGTGGATTATGCCAGCCTGTAAGTATAAAAGGAGCCCCTCATGATTGAATCTGTTGTGATTATTGGATCAGGACCCGCCGCCCATACCGCCGCCATTTATGCTGCCCGAGCCCAACATCGTCCCCTGTTATTTGAAGGGGAAATGGCAGGGGGCGTTGCCGCAGGGGGGCAGCTCACCACCACCACCGAAGTAGAAAATTTTCCGGGTTTTCCCAAGGGTATTGGGGGCCCCGAGTTGATGCTGGCCATGCGGGAACAATCCGAAGCCTGTGGCACCCGCATTCTCACCGAAACCGTTACCCAGATCGACTTATCCACCGCGCCGTTTGTGGTGACCACCCCTTATCGCACGGTGTCGGCCCGCAGCGTGATTGTGTCGACGGGTGCCACGGCCAAACGACTGGGCATCACCGGTGAAGACCGGTTATGGCAAAAAGGGATCTCGGCTTGTGCCGTATGCGACGGGGCCCTGCCCATGTTTCGCCAAAAACCCTTGGTGGTGGTGGGGGGAGGCGACAGTGCCTGTGAAGAGGCCACTTTTTTAATGAAGTATGCGTCTCATGTCACCTTGGTGGTACGCAAAAACCATTTGCGTGCCTCCAAAGTCATGCAAGACCGGGTGTTACAGCACCCCCATATCACCGTGGCATGGGAATCGGAAGTGATCGAAGCCAATGGTGACAAGCGCCTCGAATCCGTGACCCTTTCCAAAGGGGGGCAACGACAGGTTATTCCGGCTTCGGGCTTGTTTTATGCCATCGGGCATATACCCAACACCGCGTTTTTAAATGGCCAGCTGGCGTGTGATGAGATGGGGTATATTGTGACAACCCCGGGTCGAACCCTCACCAATGTGCCCGGCGTCTTTGCGTGTGGGGATGTGCAAGACCATCGCTATCGTCAGGCCATCACCGCCGCAGGATCGGGTTGTATGGCCGCCTTGGATGCCGATGCCTACTTAGGGCATTAGCACTTCCCGGTCTCGTGTGCTATTATTCGGGCCGCCGTAATCCACCGCCACCTTGGTGTGTCGTGTCGCATGGAGGATATGATGGGAAGTTCAATTAAAACCACTGTGTTATTGGCCTTAATGACGGGGTTGTTTGTGGCCATTGGCCAGGCCCTGGGGGGTCAATCGGGCATGCTCATGGCCTTGATCATGGCATGTGTGATGAATGGGGTCATGTATTGGTTTTCGGATCGCATTGTCCTTAAGATGCAACGCGCGACGCTGGCCACGTCTGAGACGCACCCTGAATTATTGGCCATGGTCACCCGGTTGGCGGCCAATGCCGACTTACCCATTCCCAAGGTGTATATCATCCCCGATTATACCCCCAACGCATTTGCCACGGGCCGTAGTCCCTCTCATGCTGCCGTGGCGTTTACCCAAGGTATTTTAAACCTGTTAACCCCAGCCGAATTATCCGGCGTGGCCGCCCACGAGTTGGCACACATTAAACACTACGACACGCTCATCAGCACCGTGTCGGCGTGCTTGGCGGGTGCGGTGTCGATGCTGGCCAATATGGCACAATGGGCCATGATTTTTGGGGGGCGTCGAACAGAGCAAGAGGGCGAAGGGGGAATGGCCGGCGGGTTGTTAACGGTGCTGATTGCCCCCATTGCGGCCACCTTGATTCAAATGGCCATTTCACGGTCTCGGGAATATGTGGCCGATGAAGCAGGGGGGCGGATTCATGGGAACCCCCTTGATTTGGCGTCGGCCCTGTCGCGCATTCACAATCGAATGGAAACCGTCTTACCCGAACCTGGCAATCCGGCCTTGGCTCATTTGTATATTATGTCGCCATTGTCTGCCCGTGCTGGCGGTGGCTTGTTATCGTTGTTTAGCACCCACCCCCCCGTTGAAGAACGGATTCGCCGGCTTAAATTGCAGTCTGTTTAAATCTTCTCGGTAATACTAATGCCAATGTGGGCCTTAAATTGCCCCCTAAACAACGATGGATTGGGGGGCGAAGATAGCATCAGTGATACCCTCATGGGTCCTTCATTGGATTCACCCGTGGGGGTAAACAGCCATTCAACGGGGGCATCCAAATAAACCCACTGGTCCAAGTCAGTGCTGGTGTGGGTGAGTGGGCCATCCCCCATTGGATTCAATCGAACGCGATAGGGTGCCATTTCACCTTCTCGGCCTTCATACGCTCCCTCTCGAATCAAATACCGCCCCAATGCCGATGATACTTGAATCACAAACGATTGTGCCGTCGTGGCTGACACATTCAGGATGGCAACCGAGTGACTGCCAATCCCATTCGACAATGGTGGCAAGGGGGTATTGCTTGGTTCCCAGGTGGCATTAAACGCCATGATCCCCACACACCCCGCCAACCAGACCCCCATTATTCCCATCATACCGCGTGTTTTCATACCCCACCTATTCCCATTTTGGGTGGGTTTAAACCCAAGTAATGGTTTGGCCAGATCGTGAGGCCCTTATTTACCGATACAAAACCGAGAAAAAATACCGTCTAACAGGGTGTCAGTCAGTGCATCCCCTGTTAGTTCACCCAATTTCAAAATGGCACGGCGAAGGTCGACGGTGACCATATCATCCGGCACTTGCCCCAATTGTTGCATCAAAGACCCCATGGCCTCACGGGCCGCATACAGGCTGGCCAATTGCCGGGCATTGCATAACACGTCCCATTCATTAACGGGCATATCATGCATAATATGGGCCACAATTCCCGCCATCAAGCCTTCGATGCCAGCACCGGTGTGCGCACTCACCGCGTGACACGGCCACCCATCGGGTAAGGGGGGGTGGGTACAGGGCGTGCAATCGGCTTTGTTTCGCACCACCATCACGGGTTTGTGGGGGGGAATCAGGTGGGCCACGTCCCAATCCTCGGTGGTCAGGGCAGACGACTGATCACACACCCACAACACCAAATCCGCCTTATCCAACTGGTCTTTACTGCGTTCAATGCCAGCGGCTTCTAGGTCTTGGTCGGTGTGCCGAATGCCAGCGGTATCCGTCCATTCCACCAAAAACCCATTTAAATGGGTGCACACTTGCACATAGTCACGGGTGGTACCCGGTTGTGCCGATACCAAGGCCCGGTTTTCGCCGGACAGGGCATTTAATAACGATGATTTGCCGACATTGGGCTTGCCTACCAATACACACCGAATCCCACCATGCACCCATTGACCCCAATTACCAATCGCCATGACCTGATCCATTTCATCACACAAGGGCGTCAATAGGGTGTGGGTTGCCACTGGGTCAATGGGTGCGACTTCATCCGGAAAATCCAAACTGGCCTCAATGTGTTCTAACACGCCCATCAAGGCCTGTCGCATGCGTTGAATACGGGCATATAATTTGCCCTGGTGATGGCCCATGGCCACATCGTGCGCCCGATCCGATTGGGCATCAATCAGGCTTAAAATAGACTCGGCTTGGGTTAAATCCAACTTGCCGTTTAAAAACGCACGCTTGGTAAACTCACCCGCCCCTGCCATGCGGGCCCCCATTTTGCCTAAAAGGGCCAATATCCGCGACAACCCATGGGGGGTGCCATGCAGGTGTAATTCCACCACCGACTCACCCGTAAACGAGTGGGGGGGCTTGAACCACACCACATAGCCCCGATCCAAGGGCAGGCCCGTATGGGGATCGGATACGGTGGCCAAGGTCATGCGGGCGTGGGCCAATCGGGAGCGGTTAATGACACGGCCCACAATGGCCCGGGCATCGGGTCCGGATACCCGTATGACGCCAATCCCACCCCGCCCCAAAGGGGTGGCAATGGCCGCAATGGTATCCGTCATGAACCCGTTCGTTGGCGCAATACCACGTGGCGCTGGGCCCCCGTGCCTTCTGATTGGGTCACATACAAGGGATGTTGTTCAAAGTGAATGTGAATAAACCGACGATCCATGGATGTCATTTTGGGAAAGTGATACACACCCTCCGTACCCATTGCCTCGATTGCGTTGTCAATGTAGGCCAACAAGGCCGACTCTCGGTTGGGGTTGCATTCGCCCACATCAATGGTAACCCGAAACCCCCGTTTGTAAGTGCGATTTAACAAAGCCTTGGTCAACAATTGAATCGATTCGATGGTGGCCCCTTCTTTGCCGATGAGGCGCGATGGATCGGTGGCATTAAGAATGGCCAGCTGAATGGTATGCTCATCTGGCACATGGGCCGTTACCGACCCCCCAAACGAATGGTTCAAAATGGCTTGAATATAAGATTCCGCCACCTGCCCTGGTGTGCCTTGAGTGGATAAACGGCCCACTGTATTCCCCACTGGCTTTTTAAACAATGACAACAGTTGTTTGATCATGATTCTTTTTTTCCCTTTCGTTTGGCCTTTACCGTAATGACCACCTCATCCTGGGCGGTCGCAACCGTGGGGGCTAATGCGGCCCCTGTGTCGCGCAATAACCACCACTGCTGAAGGGTCGAAATGCCTTGTTGGGTGACCCAATAAATCAACACACCGGCGGGCAAATTAAATGAAATAATCCCCATCATCAAGGGTAAAATACTCATGAGTAATTTTTGATTGGGGTCCATGGGCATTTGCCGCTGAGACAACCAGGTCAATATCACGATGCTGGCAGGTAATATAAAAAATGGATCCGGCTGGGATAAATTCGTCAACCAAAATGAGGTTAATCCAGGATTCACCCCGTCTGCCCCAATCATGGCTTTAAACGCCGGACTAGAAATGGCACTGTAAATGGCAAAAAAGAATGGCAATTGCACCACCAGTGGCAAACACCCACTCAACGGGTTGGCATTGTGTTGTTTCCACAAGGCCATCATTTCTTTTTGCAGGGTTTTGGGGTCATCTTTGTGTGCCTCTTGCAACCGCTTCATTTCGGGTTGTAATTTTTGGGTGATTTTCATGGCCTGAAATTGGCGTTGGGTGAGCGGAAAAAAAAGCAGTTTGATGATGAGGGTGAGCAACACAATGGCAACCCCATAATTGGGATACACCGTGGTATAACACAACGACAAAAACGGTAGCATCAACCCATGGGTCAGCGCATCAAATGGGTGGCGAATAATATCTAACATGAACAACGCTCCTTAGGGCTCAATATGGCCAGTATGAAAGGGGTGACAAGAACCAAGACGAACCAAAGCCGATACCCCACCTTTGAGCACCCCATGGGTGGCAATGGCCTGTATCGCGTGCTCCGAACAACTGGGATAATGGCGACAAACAGGGCCCAACCATGGGGACACCACTTGTTGATACAACCGAATGCACCCCATCACACACCGCGACACCCACCTACCCATTGGGCATATCCGGTTGTTCTTCTATCTCGTGTATCTCGTGCTCGGGCTCGTGCTCGGGCATCTCGGGCTCTTGATCGGTGAGTACCCGATGCAGGGGGGCATGATCCCACTCATGAAGGCCCTGCGCAATGGTTTCCATGAGGGTCGAAAACTCTGTCTTTAATTTTGAAAACGAGCATTTTAAGAGGGCGGGCTTTGCAATCAATACCATATCCACAGGGGGTTTGGGATCATGCAACCGATAGAGTTCTCGTAACAACCGTTTGGATAAATTGCGTTGGGGGGCATTCCCCTGACGCTTGGTGGCCACAAATGCCACCATGGGCCCCTTTAAATAAGGGGCACCGTATTGAATTCTCACAATCAAATTTTCAGCCCGTCGCCCAGACGAAAACAGATAATCAAAATGGCTTTTTTGTGTGATCCGGGTGGATTTGGGAAGACCATTGTCAACTTCGGTCATGTTAACCACGCCCACGTTATGCCGAAATACGATGACGGCCTTTGCGACGGCGGGCGTTTAGCACCCGTTGGCCCCCTTTGGTTCTCATGCGAATACGAAACCCGTGGGTTTTTTTTCTTTTTCTGGTATTGGGTTGAAACGTACGCTTCATTTTCATTACTCCTTACTGATTGATGGGTCACAACGCGACAATGGGGCGACTAACGGGTAGCAAGCTGATGGCGGTGTTGGGTAGGGGTCTTCCCTGTCTTCTACAATCCGTCATCGAATCAAAAATGAATCAGAATCACTGGTTTTTTATCACAGGTATCAGGCCAACTTCATTTTAAGTTGCCTTTCAATCAAGGTCATAAAAAACGCAACCGCTTAAACTGTTCGATGCTTCCATACAAACCATACACTTAAAAATGCCCGTACACTTAACATGCAAAGGATAGAAAGTGGCACATTGCAACCAAGTACACGGGCCATTCTCGTCAAGGATTTTAATGGGGGATGAAGGGGTGGTCAATAGGCCGTTTTTTGAGTGGTCAGCCGGGGTCTATTTTGATCCTCATGTGATATCGGGGGGCCTTGATTTTCAGCATCCGACCGTTTGAGCTTTTATCGATGACTGTGGTTTAATGGCCATATGCAACGAATCTCCTGTGGTATCGAAGGGGTGGATCACCTATTGGGGGGTGGCCTACCGAAGGGTCGTGCCGTATTGGTGGCAGGTGAACCGGGGGTTGGCAAAACCATTTTAACCTTGCAATTTTTATTAGAGGGATTAAAAAACGGTGAGCAAGGGGTTTATATTTCAATTGATGAGCGGGCCGATCATGTGATTCAAGATTCATTGTCATTGGGATGGGATTTGGGCCCTTATTTGCAAAGTGGGCAACTTAAAATGGTGGATTTAACCCAGCCCTTTTCAACCCATTCGAACGCATCCCTTTCCATGACGGACATGGTGGACATGGTATTGGGATATGTTAAAACCCAGTCGGTGTCCCGGTTGGTGGTAGACCCGGTGACCCCCTTGCGGCTCATTGAGTCAGAGATCAAAGAAATTGGGGATTATATTCGATCGTTGATTTATGCCATTGAAGGCCAAGGGGACTGCACCACCCTGTTAACCTCTTATTCGCCCGTTGGCAGCCACAAGGTGAGCACCCATGGCATCGAAGAATTTGCCACATCAGGGATTTTGGTGTTAAAGCTCGAAAAAATGGGCACCAATTATGCGCGCACCATTCGGGTGAAAAAAATGCGCGGCACCCGAACCGATTTGTCGGAGTGGGTGTTTGAAATCATGACGGGGCGGGGGATTGTGTTAAGGCAAGCCCTGTGACCACTGTATTGGTAGCGGATGATGAATTGCACATTTTGATGCTAACGGCCATGCTGTTTGAAGAATTGGGCATGACAGTGATTACCGCCACCGATGGTCGTGCGGCACTGGAGCAAGCCAAAATCCATCGACCCGACCTGATTATCACCGACATCATGATGCCCTTTAAAACCGGGTTTGAAGTATGCCGAGACATTCGCAAAGACCCTGAGCTCACGGATACCCCCATCATGATTATTTCGGCGTTGGGCGACGAATACAATAAATTGACGGGGTTTGAAGGGGGGGCCGATGACTTTGTGACCAAGCCATTTAATGTTGAAGAATTAAAAGCCAGGGCCAAGGCGTTGTTGCTGCGACGGGCCACCCGGGACGTTGTGATTCAAGAGCCCACCGAGCCCATTCCGATGGTGCCAACGGGGGTTCCGATGTTGGATGACGCATTGGGTGGGGGGGTGCCCGTGGCCTCTAATATCTTATTATTAGGGCCACTGGGATCGGGCAAATCATTGTTTTGTCGCCGTTTTATGGCATCGGGCTTGGCCAAATCCGACCGTTGTTTGTGGTTGGCCTTGGACGACAACCCCAAACAGATTCGCCAGAGCATGCAACGCACCCTTCCCCACACCATGTTGGATTATGAATCCTTGAATTTGATACGGTTTGTGGATGCCTATTCGTGGTCGAGCTTTGTGCCCCCCGAAGATGAACCTTATGCGGTGACAGGATCGTTGGATTTGGGACAATTGTCTGGGTTAATTGCCGATGCCAGTGGCGACATTGGCCATACGATTCACCACAAGTTGGGGGGGCGCCGGGTGGTCGATTCGATTTCGAGTTTATTGGTTCATTTTGAATTGTCATTGGTGCAGCGTTTTTTAACTCAAATTGCCCGAACGTCGCTGGCCTTTGGGGGTGTCACCACGTTGTTTGTGTTAGAAGAAGGGACGGTATCCGATCAAATTGTGAACAATGTGGGGTATTTAATGGACGGGGTATTGGAATTTGGGTTGGAAGATGATCAGTTTATGGTGCGTGCCAAAACCATGAAGTGGACGCCGTTTCAAAACCGATGGAATCAGTATGTGTAGGGGGGTAAGCCCCTCCCCAGAGAAGTGCATCGGTTAAACCGCCGTTCCACAGCGTTATGTTGGGGCTTAAAATCCTCACGTATAGAGGTGGATTTTGAACCCCACCCTGGCCCTCCCCAGAGGGGAGGGAGAATAAGTGCATCGGTTAAACCGCCGTTCCACGGCGTTATGTTGGGGCTTAAAATCCTCACGTACGGTCAAGTACGCTCCGGTTTTAAGCCCCAACATGCC
>Ga0172373_10002896_pt1 | contig 25743 bp, 22 predicted proteins | sample Lak10m_2_FD_114546 | JGI IMG/M metagenome (GOLD analysis project Ga0172373, IMG submission 114546) | Freshwater microbial communities from Kabuno Bay, South-Kivu, Congo - kab_092012_10m | ecosystem: Environmental > Aquatic > Freshwater > Lake | place: Democratic Republic of the Congo...
GCCGCGTTTTTTCATGGTTTTTTCGGCGACTGCACAACCACCAGCTGGTGGGCATCGACATCATATTCCCAGGCCAGCCCGGGCGCCAGCTGTGGCAGGTTGATGCGATTTTCCTGGATAATACGAGTCATAAATTCTTCGAGTGTGGCTGGATACCTGCCTTCCGACGCGTGAAACAGGCTGATGGCGTGCTGAATGGCAAGTTGGGGTATTTTTTCGCGGGCATTCTGAAGTGCGGCGAGTGGTCCGGTGATGGGGTCGGTGATGGGTCGAGTGGTATCGACGACTGTTTTCCCTGCGACCGGATCAAACTGCTGGACGTCAGCGGACTGTGCAGCTTGAGCGGGCTGGGGGGCTGCGGGTTCGGGGTCGGGAGGAACGGGCGGGGGATTGAAGCAGCCGGCGACAAAACTGAACAGCAGCAGCGAGCGACAGTGGAGAGAGATCGACTTCATTGAAGCGTCCGTAAGCAGGAGGTTCTGGCAGAGGTCTTTCAGGAGGATACCGACTGGAAAAAAAAAAGAAATCCTTGCCATGCGGCGATTGTGGGCGGCAAATTCAAGGTTTGCCGGATTGCCCGCGGCAACCTCGAATGGCAGAATGTGGTTGGAGAACCCAGTGTCGCATCCTCATTCCGAGATTAATCGTTCACAAGGCAGCCGGACAGCATGACGGAACGCAGGATTGGACCATTCATCATCGGTCGGCAGCTTGGCGCCGGAGGTATGGGTGTGGTGTATCGAGCGGTGTACACCGAGACGGGGCGTGAGGTGGCGTTGAAGGTGCTTCCACCGGGGCTCATTGGTGACGACAAGATTCGTGCCCGCTTCGAACGGGAAATCGGCATCCTGAAGAAACTCTCGCACCCAAACATCGTGCGTTACTACGGTGGCGGTACTCACGAAGGACAGCGCTGGTACGCCATGGAGCTCATCGATGGAGGGGCCGTCAGCCAGTTGCTCAAGCGCCGCGGTCGACTCACTCCGGAGCAGGCCATCGAGGCCGGACGTCAGCTCTGCGCTGCGCTCGAACACGCCCACAACGCCGGGATCATCCATCGCGATCTGAAACCCGGCAATCTGTTCATCACTACCAAAGGCCGGATCAAGCTGGGAGACTTTGGTATCGCGCGGGACACTGAGGCGTCACCGCTGACAGCCGCTGGCAAGACTGTTGGTACCTATGCTTACATGGCCCCCGAACAGATTCGCGGGAGTGCCGCAATCTCCCGCAAGACAGATCTCTATGCTGTCGGCTGTCTGCTTTATGAACTGCTCACCGGACAAACTCCGTTTCTCGCTGATAACCCCGCTGAGATGCTGCTGGCACACATGGAGCATGAGCCGTTTCCTGTGCGCAGCAAATGCCCGACGTGTCCGGTGGCCCTCGAACTGCTCGTTTTCAGGCTTCTCGAAAAGGATCCCGACGATCGGCCATTCGATGCTCTGGCCGTTCATACGGAGCTCACAGAAATCGCCGCATCGCTGAAGAACGGGCCTGCAGAACCGGCCGCTGGTCCCGCGGCACTTCCGCAGACACGATCCGCTGCGGAAGCTGCAGCCCCCACCAGGAAGAAGCGGAAGCGCCGCGGTCATTTTTTCGAACGCACGCCCTTTCTGATTTCCGCCCTTCTGCTGCTCATCGTGATCACAGCATGGCTTCTCCAGGGACCCTCAGAGAAAACGCTTTACGAACGCGGTCGCGAGGTTGTTGAAAGTGTGTTGCGAAATCCCGATCGCCCGGACGCTCTTTCACGTCTGGACGATGCCCGCCGCCGCTGGCTGGAACCGGCTCGCAGTCGTTTCCCGGAAGGTCAGTACGCAGCCGAAACATCCGTCCTGCTCGATCAGGCTCGTTCGCTCACGCTCGAACTGCAGGCTGAAGTTCGTCTCAGAACCCGACGTGACGGCCGCAACGCGTTTGAAAAGGCCGCCATCGAGGCGTTTCGATCGGAGCAGGAGTCAGCGGCCGGCCCACTGACCGCTATCGATCGACTTCAGGCATTCGTGGAATTCACGGAAAGTCCCGGCATTCCGACGCCCGCAGAGGACTCGGCACTGTCGGCCGCTACGGAAAGCGACTCTGCCAGCTCCGACGTCAACCAGCCCTCACTCTGGAATCAGGCCGCTCAGCGCAGACTTGCAGCGAATCGAGACGCCTTTCTGAAACGTCCGGATTATGAAAAGCTGCTGCGTGACTACATCGAGGAAGCTGGGGGTGATCTGCAGAGTGACACTACCGGATCCGCAGCCGTGAAACTGACACGACTGCTTCGCGTCTTCGAAAATCATTCGTCAGCCTCGGGGGCCTGCAATCTTGCTCGCAGTTACCTTGACCGAACTCAGAAACCGTCAACGTCCGAATCCGGGTTAATGCAGGGGCCAGGGCCGGCGACAACAGAACCACGGTAGCTGTCTGGTGTGCGTTTATTGCAGAGCACTGCCGAGGGTATCACCATCCTGAATTCACTCTGTCAGAAAGTCGTCCCATGAAATGCACCGCTTTGACGCTGTGTGCACTGTGGAAGTCACTGGTGATCCGCGTGTGTTGTACGGGGCTGATGGTGCTGACCGCTTCGGTAATCGGCGCGGCCGACGATGTGTTCCCCGGGACCGAACCGCTGGACATGCAGCGACCGCTTGACGAGGTGATGGTGGAGGGGCTTCAGCGATTCTGTCTGCGGGAACTGGCGGCTTCCCCCGCAGAACGATCCCGACACTGGCAGCCCCACCTTGTGAATCGGGACGTGTTTTCAGCATTTCAGGAGTCAGCCAGACCTCGACTGCGACTCATGCTCGGCGTTGTGGATGAGCGACTGCCTGCGAGTCGGTTTACGACGCCGGGTTTCGAGCTTCTCAGCACGTTGGAACGTTCTTCCGTCGCCGCTCGAACTCCATTCGTGACTGTCCACCACGTTCGCTGGCCCGTGCTCGAAGGAGTCACAGCTGAAGGACTGTTGCTGATTCCCCGCGTCATTCGCGCTGCGGTTGTCGCGCTGCCTGACGCCGACTGGACGCCCGAGCTGTTCTGTGGACTTGAGCAGGGGTTGCCGGAATCCGTGCAGTTTGTGCGTCTGCTGGCAGAGTCGGGCTGCATGGTGGCAGTGCCTGCGCTGATCAGCCGCAGTGACGAATTTTCGGGTCACCCGAACGTGGGTTTCACAAACCAGCCGCATCGAGAATTTCTGTATCGCCAGGCATTTGAGGCTGGTCGCCATGTGATTGGGTACGAGGTGCAGAAGACACTGGCGGCTGTCGATCTGCTGGAGCAGCATCTGCGGCGACTGAAACAGTCCGCGGACATTGAATCACCTCGAATCGGAGTTGTTGGCATCGGGGAAGGCGGTTTGCTGGCCCTTCACGCAGCGGCCCTTGATCCGCGCATTCAGGTTTGCTGGGTGAGCGGCTATTTTCAGCAGCGGGAGGACGTGTGGCAGGAACCGATTTATCGCAATGTCTGGGGACTGCTGAAGGAATTTGGCGACGCGGAGCTGGCGGGTCTGATCGCGCCACGGCGTCTGGTGATCGAAGCGGCTGCGGCTGTGAATGTGTCGGGACCGCCACCAGCTCGCGATGGTCGCGCGGCGGTAGCGGCTCCCGGAGCAATCACGACATGCCGGCTGGATTCGGTGCGGGCGGAAATCGAGCGTGCAGGGACTTTTTACGGGGTATTTGACGCCGCAGGTAATCTGTCGCTGGTGGTCACCGGTGACGAGGGCGACGGAGCGTCCGGAAACCGGGCCGCTCTGGAAGCCTTCGCTGCAGGACTGGGGTTTGCGGCCGCGCCTGGCGACTCTGCGGCGAACTGGCAGATGGAGGTCCGGGGGCAGACGGAACAGTCGAGTGCACAGCAATTCGCCAGTTTGCGGGAGCAACGACAGTTTGCTGAGTTAGGGGGCCGAGTTCAGGATCTGCTGCTGAAAAGTCATCAGGTGCGTGACGCCCGCTGGAGACTGAAACCCACTGCCATCGAGACGTGGAAGCAACAGCAGCCTGAGCTGCGTAAATGGGTACATGAAGAGCTGACAGGTCGTCTGCCTCACGCGCGATCGGCTCTTCGCCCGCGATCACGCAAGGTTCTGGAGACGGCCGAATATGTGGGGTACGAGATCGTCCTGGACGTGTTCGACGACGTGATTGCTGCTGGAGTCCTGCTCGTGCCCAAAACGCTTCGGGAAGGCGAACGCCGCGCCACGGTTGTCTGTCAGCATGGGCTTGAGGGAACGCCTTTTGATACGATTTCGCATGAACCCGGGCCGTGGGCGACGTACAAGGCATTCAGCGAACAGTTGGTGCTGCAGGGTTTCGTTGTGTACGCACCTCAAAACCCATATCGGGGAGGTGATCGCTTTCGCGTGCTGCAGCGGATGTCCAATCCACTGAAGCGTTCGCTGTTCAGTTATATCATTGCGCAGCACGAACAAACGCTGGACTGGCTGTGCTCGCTGCCGTGTGTTGATCCCGATCGCATCGCGTTTTACGGCATTTCCTATGGAGGCAAGACGGCCATGCGTGTGCCTCCACTGGTGGAACGATATCAGCTGGCGATTTGTTCGGGCGACTTCACTGACTGGCCGCGTACTCTGGCTTCCGACAATGAACGCTTCAGTTACCTGTTCACGTCGGAGTATGAGGTTTTCGAGTGGAATCTGGCGCATGTTGCCAGTTACGCGGAGTTGGCGACGCTGATGTCACCTCGACCGTTTATGGTGGAGGAGGGGCATCGTGATGGCGGGCAACCCAGCGAATGGGTGGCTGGAGAGTTCGGAAAGGTTCGCCGTCATTATGACCAGCTGGGGATTGGTCAGCGAGCCGTGCTGGAGTTTTTCGATGGTCCTCACACGATTCATGGCGAAGGCACATTTCGATTTCTGCGGGAGCAGGGAATGGCAGGGGAGAAGTCTGATTGATGGAACGAGGGGTCGGAGGCGTCCGGTGATTCCTTTCGGCACAGGACTTGCCCCATTTCACTCGCAGCAGTTGATCTGCAGGTGTCGTAACCCGTATTCTTTCGAATCAGCAACTCCTGCTCGTTCATTCCGGACACATATCATGACTTCTGCCGTTACTGCCGAAGCCGCCGTGCAGTCCCTCCTGCCTGGAATGAAGGTTTTCCTTCACGGGGCCGCGGCGACTCCAACGCCGCTCATCGAGGCCATGTGCCGTCGACAGGATCTGAACGATGTCACGCTCTACCATCTGCACACTGAGGGACCGGCTGCGTTTCTGGACGATTCCTGTCGTGGACGGTTTCGATCAGTGTCGTTCTTCACGGGTGCACCTTTACGCACAGCGGTTCAGGAAGGGGCGGCTGACTTTATTCCGGTGTTCCTTTCCGACATTCCCCAGTTGTTCATCAGTCGTACCATTCCACTCGACGCGGCTCTGGTGCAGGTGTCTGCGCCGGACAGACACGGGCAATGTTCGCTCGGCACATCCGTGGATGCCGCCCGGGCGGCTGTGGACACGGCTCCCGTTGTGATTGCCGAAATCAACCGTCAGATGCCGCGTACTCTGGGCGATACCACACTGCCGCTTTCCCGAATTTCCGCGTGGATTGAGACCGATCGACCACTGCACCAGCACCCGGTTGCTCCGGAAACCCCTGTGGAAGCGGCCATTGGCGAGCAGGTGGCGGCGCTGATTCCGGACGGAGCGACGCTGCAGGCTGGCATTGGCAGTATTCCGGATGCAGTGCTGCGAAGACTTCGGCACAAACTGGAACTGGGAGTGCATACCGAGATGTTTTCGGATGGTGTCGTCGAACTTGCCGCCTCCGGAGCCATCACGAACAACCGAAAACGCATTTTTCCTGGTGTATATGTGACGAGTTTTGTGAGTGGTTCGCAGCGGGTGTTTGACTTTGTGAATGACAATCCGGAGGTGAGCTTTCTGCCGTGCAGCATCACCAACGACACAAATCTGCTCAGAAAGATCGAGCGGCTGGTGGCGGTCAATTCCGCACTCCAGGTGGACCTGACCGGGCAAGTGTGTGCGGATTCGCTCGGTCACCGTATCTATTCAGGAATCGGCGGGCAGATGGATTCTATTCGTGGTGCCGCCATGTCGCCTGGCGGCCTGCCGGTGATTGCTCTGCCATCAACGGCAGCTGCGGGGCGGTATTCACGAATCGTAGGGGAACTGACAGCCGGTGCCGGTGTGGTAACAACTCGGGGCCATGTGCACTGGGTGGTGACAGAATTCGGCGCAGTGAATCTCCACGGTCGTTCATTGCGTGACCGCGGAGACTTGTTGATTGGTATCGCTCATCCGGACTTTCGGGGCGAGTTGCGTCGCCAGCTGTGTGGGATCCGACATTACTCGTTCTGAATTTCGGCGGTACTTTCTGAAGGAGCTGACAAATGAGTCTGGACGCACCGAATTTGCTGCGAATGCTGCACTCCACTCGATTTGCGGAAGGACTGCCACATATCGAACTCACCAGCCTTGCCCGAGCGGCTCGGGTGGTCGAGGTGGGTTCGGGAACTGTATTGTTCCGCGAAGGGCAGGTGGAGGATGCTGTCTTTGTGGTGTTTTCCGGCCATGTCCGACTGTCGATGAAAGTCCCGGGCCGCGGCGAAGTTACGCTGCTCACCGCTGGCCCGGGAGATCTCGTGGGCTGGTCCGGGCTGATCAGTGATGGAGTGATGACAGCCACGGCAACCGTGATGGATTCGGCGCGTCTGATAGCGCTTTCCGGGCGTGCCCTGCAGCAGCTCTGCGAGTCCGACCCCAAACTCGGCTATGTACTCATGAAACGTATGGCTCAGGTGATCTCAAGAAGACTTTTGTCCACGCGCCTGCAATTACTGGATCTGTTTGCTGATGCGGCCGAACTCGAAGCAAAGGCAAAGCAGGGAGCAGTTCGATGAGGGACGAGCAGACAACTTACTGGCTGCCTCGTGCGGCACTGGACCGACTGATACGGATGCTGGCCCAGGACGGCTATGAAGTTGTCGGTCCCACCATAGATCAGTCGGCGATTGTTTACGGATCAATTGAATCTGTAGCTGATCTTCCCGTGGGCTGGACGGACCGGCAGGCTCCGGGTGAATATCGTCTCGAGGAGCGTGGTGACGATCGCATGTTTGGCTTTGTGGTTGGTCCGCATTCGTGGAAGAAATACCTGTTCCCGGCGGACGAGCTGGTGGCTTCTGCAGGCAGAGCGGGCGATAGTTGGCAGTTCACAACTCCGGACTTCGTTCCCCGGAAGTATGCATTTCTGGGAGTGCGCGCGTGCGAGCTGGCGGCGATTGGAGTGCAGGACCGTGTGTTTCTTGGAGGTCCATACGTGGACCCGCTGTATCGTGCTCGTCGCGATGCTGTGCTGCTGATTGCGGTCAACTGCACTCAGGCTGCCGCAACCTGCTTTTGCACGTCGATGAACACCGGGCCACGTTGTGAGCGAGGCTTTGATCTGGCGCTCACGGAGCTGGACGAGGGCTTCACGGTGGAATGTGGCTCTGATCGAGGCAAGGACATTCTGGGACGGCTGACGGCTGACGGAGTTCCGACAGTGGCGGACATGGATCAGCTGCAGGCCGCCGAGTCTGCTCGTGCCCAGGCTGTCACGCAGATCACTCGCAGAATGGATACAGATGGCCTTCGCGAACTGCTGCTGGGGAATCTGGAAAGTCCACGCTGGGATTCGATCGCTGAGCGCTGCCTGTCGTGTACGAATTGTACGATGGTGTGCCCGACCTGTTTTTGTTCGACAGTGACGGAAGTTGAAGAGCTGACGCAGGTGGATCGCAGGCGACACTGGGACAGCTGCTTTAACATTGATTTCAGCCGAGTCAACGGAAATCCGTCTCGAAATTCAATTGCCGGTCGCTATCGCCAGTGGCTCACGCACAAACTGGCCACATGGCACGATCAGTTTGGCACTTCCGGCTGCGTCGGCTGCGGTCGCTGCATCACCTGGTGTCCTCCCGGAATTGATCTGACTGAAGAAGTTGCGGAACTGCGGACGATTTCCCGGCTCAGGAACTCTGCCGATCACGTTTCTGAATCCGAGGATTCATTGGAAGGCATCCAATGACAGGCGATGGAGGCGTCTCTTGTACAACTCCTCCTGCGGATCCATGGCGGCAGCACGCAGCGAGGATTCGCCGGGTGATTCAGGAGCTTCCCGGGGTCGCCACGTATGAGCTGGTGCCTGAGAGTGGCGTGGGCAGCAATGCTGGTTCCGGCCTCTGGCCATTTCGTGCTGGCCAGTTCAATATGCTGTATCTGCCTGGAATTGGTGAATCTGCGATCTCGATCAGTGGTAACCCGGATCAGATCGATGTGATTCCGCATACGGTACGTCAGGCTGGGAATGTGACGAACAGTCTTGCAAAGCTGCGTGAAGGGGACGTTCTTGGGCTGCGAGGCCCGTTTGGTTCCAGCTGGCCGATAGAACGCTGCGCGGGCCATGACGTGGTGCTGGTCGCCGGAGGCATAGGTCTTGCACCCCTGCGTCCGGCGATTTATCACTTGCTGGCAAATCGCGTTGGGTATGGTGAACTGACCCTGATTGTGGGATCGCGGGAACCGCGGTTGTTGCTGTACCCCGGTGAATATGACTCATGGCGTGCCGCTGGATTGAATGTCATCACCACGGTTGATCGCGCCGATGACGGATGGAAGGGCAGCGTTGGTGTTGTGACGGCGGTCCTTGATCGACTCTGGATACGCGATCCCGTACGGACGCTGGTGTTTACGTGTGGTCCCGAAGTGATGATGTGGTACGTGATGCGAACGGCAGCATCGCGTGGAGTGCCCGCGGATGCATTGTATCTGTCGCTGGAACGCAATATGAACTGTGCAGTTGCCTTCTGCGGTCACTGCCAGTTCGGTCCCTATTTTTTATGCCGTGAGGGACCAGTGCTGAGCTTTGAAAGGGTGCGGCATCTGCTGCGCGTCGAAAATCTCTAGGGCAAGCGAAAAAAAAAGGGCGAACGCAGGTGACAAATCATCCAGAGACAGAAACGTCTGCACAGCCGCGGCCACGGCTCGCTGTCTTCAAGTTTGCCTCGTGCGACGGGTGCCAGCTGTCGCTGCTGGACTGTGAAGATCAGTTGCTGCAGGTGGCTGAACTGGTGCAGATTGCCTTGTTTCCGGAGGCTTCAAGTCGCATGGAGCCTGGGCCCTATGACGTGGCTCTGGTGGAAGGTTCCATCACGACAGCCCACGACGCAGCGCGAATTCAGGAAGTCCGGCGACAGTCGCGAGTTCTGGTGACGATTGGCGCATGCGCGACCGCTGGAGGCATTCAGTCCCTGCGAAACTGGGCCAGCCATGCCGACTACCTGCAGGCCGTCTACGCTCGTCCGGACTTTATCTCCTCACTTGCCACTTCGACGGCAATCGCTGAACACGTCCGAGTCGACTATGAGCTCCGCGGCTGTCCAATTGACCGCGGTCAGCTTCTGGAACTGCTCCTGGCACTGGCAGCCGGACGCCGACCGCGAATCCCGATGCACAGCGTCTGTCTGGAATGCAAGCGAAAAGGAAATGTCTGCATTGAAGTGGCGCAGGGAGTGCCGTGCCTTGGACCGATCACTCAGACCGGCTGTGGCGCGATTTGCCCGTCGTTTGACCGGGGCTGCTACGGCTGCTTCGGACCAGCCAGCCAGGCCAATTTCGCCAGCCTGACCAACAGCCTTCTGGCTGCTGGCCACACATCCGGGACTCTGCTGCCACTGCTTCGCGGCATCAACGCGGCCGCGGATGGATTCCGGGAACAGGGCGACAGGCTGGCCTGAGCCATCAGCAGGGAAACCGGCGACCAATTTTTGGCAACAAAATCCCACAAAGGTGCCATGCACCTTGACATGAGTTACTGGGGTTTTTACAATGTCGGGCGTACTTTTTGAAAGGGTTGGTATGCCGCGGGTCAGTCGTCGTGAAATCTTTTCGGAAACGGACGTTCAGGTATTCCACCTGATCAGTCGTTGTGTTCGTCGGGATCATCTGTGTGGGCGTAATCGTCGATCTGGTCGTGACTATTCGCATCGTCGCGAATGGATCCGCAGTCGTCTTGAAGAGCTGGCTGGCATTTTCGCCATAGAAACGCTTGGATATGCATTGATGGGCAATCACATGCACCTTGTCGTTCGGACTCGCCCGGATGTGGTGGCGACGTGGTCTGACGACGAGGTTGCTCTTCGCTGGTGGGCGTTGTTTCCTCAGCGTCGCACGTCTGCCGGCCATCCTGCAGAGCCAACCTCTGAAGAGCTCAATCACATCAAAAACAGCTCAGTCGGGCTTGCCGATAAGCGTCGTCGGTTGTCCAGTGTCTCGTGGTTCATGAAGTGTGTTTCTGAGCCCATAGCCAAGCGTGCCAACCGCGAGGACGAGGTGACTGGTCATTTCTGGGAAGCCCGATTCAAGGCTCAGCCGCTGCTCGACGAGTCTGCGATTGCAGCCTGCATGGCATACGTCGATCTCAATCCCATCCGCGCCGGGGTTGCTCAGACGCCCGAAACCAGCGAATTCACAAGTCTGCACGATCGCATCTGTGACCGCCAGTCTGGTACCGCTGCCACATCCAGTGTTGTGGAGGACGTGCAGGTTGAGCATGGTTCCAAAGCTGGCTGGCTGGCTCCGATTGCGCTCGAGTCTGCCAGCAGGCAGGCCCGCGATCACAGGACGACGCGTCGGCTTACCAATCGCGGCTGCCTGCTGATGTCGCTCGACCAGTATCTGCAGCTGGTAGACTGGACTGGCCGACAGTTGCGTCTGGACAAACCAGGCCTGATCCCCGCACACCTTGACGCCATACTGACTCGGCTTGACTGCAGCACCGACACGTGGCTGGACCTCATCAGGAACTTTCGCAGGCGATTCCTGACAGAGGCTGGGCGTCCCGAAACCCTGCAATCGGTCGCTCAGCTGCGGCGACACTGCCGGGGCACGCATCACCGTCCGTAATTGCCTTTCGTTGCGGCACTGCTTTGTTCGTAACGAGTGAGGGTTTGAATTCGGGGGGGGCGCTGGTTTCCGAATGCTGCTGCGGATATCGCCCCCAAAGACATTCGAAAAACCTGCATTTTCCTGCTAACATTCACGGGACAGCAACGGCATATCAGGATGGTTGGTCTCAGTCGTCAGCGGTAGCTTTGCCGAGGGTATTGGCGCAGAAAGATCCAGCGGGGAAGCGTTCACTGCGACGATTTTGGAATTCACTGAGACACGATCAGCAAAACGTTCAGGGAAACCATGAACAATAGAAGTTCGTCAAAATCGGGTGCAAGGCATGCGCTGCCGCGATGGCTTACGGCCACCCTGCTGCTCGTGCTGGTACTCACGCTCCCGGCGGACGAACAGCCGCAGGTCGGCAGACCCGGTCCGGGGACACATACTCGCAGTCTTCGCGTGGGGGACCGCGAGAGGAAATACCGGGTTTATATCCCGAAGTCTTATGACGGTCGCAAAGCCACGCCGGTGGTGCTGGTGTTTCACGGCGGAGGTGGCGACCCGGATGGCATGATGAAGCTCTGTGGCATGAATTTCAAAGCGGAGCAGGCGGGCTTTATGGCCGTGTATCCGTTCGGCACCGGGAGATTTGGTGACAGGCTGCTGAGTTTCAACGGTGGCGAGTGCTGCGGCTATGCTTTGGAAAACAACGTCGATGATGTGGGCTTCGTGCGAGCTCTGCTGGATGATCTTGCGACGGTGGCCAGTGTGGACGCCGATCGCGTTTTCGCCACTGGGCTTTCGAACGGCGGGATCATGTCGCATTATCTGGCATCCGAACTTTCAGATCGAATTGCGTCCATCGCATCCGTGGGCGGGCCGCTGATGCTGGAACAGCCCCGCAACAGCCGGGCTGTGCCGGTGATGCAATTTCACGGAACAAAAGATGAGTTTGCTCCCTTTGAGGGAGGTTTCGGCAAAGGATTTCTGGGACGGAACGGGATTACAAAGTTTCGTTCGGTCGAGCACACCATGCAGAGCTGGGCGAGGGCGAATGGTTGCGACACCGAGTCCGAGGCGGTGACGCTTCCTGACAGGGCAGCCGACGGGATGCTGGTGAGCAGGAAGACATGGACCGGGGGGCGTGCGGGCAGTGAGGTGGTACTGATTGAGATTCAAGGTGGTGGGCACACGTGGCCTGGTCAGCGACCTGTGATTGAGAGACTGGGCGAATCCACCATGGACATTTCGGCAAATGATCTGATGTGGGAGTTTTTTCAGCGACATCCCCGCACCCGGAGGGCTGACAGCAAACAGAAAGAGAATCGATGACTTCCCTGCTCAGACTTGCGTTTGTTGCTTTTGCTATTTTCAGAGTCTGCAGTCCGGCGGCTGCGCAGACTGAGACGAAACCAGCGCCGCTGGCGTTGAAGAGTTCGTGGGTTACGCCTGAGATTACAGCACCGCGGGTGTCGTTTCACACGTTCGAGAGTGCTGCGGCGAAGTCAGCAGTGAGTTATCACCTGTACACACCGGCCGCATACGACCGTGAGTCTGAACGGCATTTTCCGGTAGTTTACTGGCTGCACGGTTCGGGCGGAGGGCTGGCCGGAATTCCTCAGGTTGCACGGCAGTTCGATGCAGCCATCGAGGCTCAGAAGGTCCCTCCCTGTCTGATTGTCTTTGTGAATGGACTGGTCGAAGGCATGTATGTCGACTGGAAGGACGGTTCAGCACCTGTGGAAACGGTCATTGTGCAGGAGTTGTTGCCGCACATTGACAAAACGTACCGAACGTTGGTGAAGCGTGAAGGTCGGGTACTGGATGGCTACAGCATGGGTGGCTATGGTGCTGCGCGACTGGGGTTTAAGTACCCAGAGCTGTTTCGCGGGGTTTCGATCATGGGTGGCGGACCGCTGCAGGCGGAGCTGATTCAGGCTCCGCGGGCTGGGCGGCAGCGAGCGGCTGAGGTTTTGCAGCAGGTTTATGGAGGGGATCAGGAGTACTTTCGGAGTGTCAGTCCGCGGCGGATAGCCGAGCAGAATTTGGCGACAATCAGCAGGGACTCCGTGATTCGGCAAGTGTGCGGCGATCAGGATGAGACATTTGCGGTGAACACGGAGTTTCATGAGTACCTGCAGAGGCTGGGGATTCCGCACACGTGGACGGTGCTGGAAGGTGTGGATCACAACCCGATGGCTACAATCACAAAGCTTGGCGACGGAAACTGGAGCTTCTATCGTCAGGTATTTGAGGGCGGAGCGAGCGCGGGAGTGTCGTCAAAGAAAGCAGACTTTGAACTGTCATTTGTTGTAGGCGGGAAGCAGCGTCGCGCCCTGGTTGTGAATGCCGCAACGGACGGTGCAAAGCAACCTGTGGTGCTCGTGCTCCACGGCGGCATGGGGAGTGCGAAGGTCATGCAGGCAAACTCTGGTTTCGACCGTGTGGCGAGGGCAGAGGGGTTTATGGCGGTTTATGCAGAAGGAACATCCTTCGCAGGTGACGCGCGACACGCATGGAACACTGGTTATCTGCTGCGGCGACAGGTTCAGGACGCCGATGACATTGGGTACTTTGATGCGCTGATTGAGCGATTGACTGGCGAGCACGGCGCGGACCCGGAGCGAATTTTCATGACGGGCGGATCGAACGGGGGAATGATGACATTCGTATATGCTGTGACCCGGCCGGAACGGCTTGCGGCGATTGCGCCGGTGGTAGCGTCGATGTTCACCTTTGACCAGCGTCCGGCCGTGCCCCTGCCGGTACTCCTGATCAATGGAGCGAAGGACGAGGAGGTACCAGTGGAGGGAGGAATGAGCCGCAATCCTCTGGTCCGTCGAGCTCAGGAAGCACCTTACAAGCCACTCTCGGAGATTGTGCAGTTCTGGGTCGAAGCAAATGGTTCGGTGGCGGAAGCGAAGGTTGAGCGGATGGGGACTTTGACAACAACAATTCATGAAGCTGGCCGGAATGGAGTCACCACAGTTTCGATTGTTGACTCTGCCGGCGGTCATGGCTGGCCGGGATCACGGGTACGTCGGCAGGCGAATCAGCCGATCATGTCATTCTCAGGAGCGGAGCGAATCTGGGAATTCTTCCGGGACAAGCGCAGGGAAAAGCGGGAATGATGAGTGCTGGATGATTGGGACTGGGAAAGCGATTCGGGCTTGCATTGAGAAGTGGATTGCGTAAATCTTCGGTCTGGCAAGCGGAATCCTGTTCAAGGATGGAGAAATTGTGGCGCTGCAACCGCAGAAAACGTGGGCCGTGATCACCGGCGACATCGTCAGATCAAGCTCACTTTCCAGCGACGAGCTATGCGACGTTCGTGCTCAACTGGTGGATGCGGTTGCGGACATCAGGGGTTGGGGGCGCCGAATTCTCAGGGGTCGCCCGGATTTCTTTCGTGGGGACGCGTGGCAGGTTTTGCTAAGCGATCCCCGCAGGGCACTGCGAGTGGCGCTCTACGTCCGTAGTCAGCTCATCAGCATCGGGCTTGCTGACACGCGTCTGTCGATTGGACTGGGGGAGTGTGGATGATTTGTCCCGCAGTCGCGTATCGTTGTCAACAGGTGAAGCTTTCAAGCTATCTGGGCACGGGCTCGACGGAATGTCTCCTGCAGCCGGACTGGCAATCACGTGTCCACAATCGGCCGGGCCGATTGCAGCATGGCTGACGCTCACCGGTCAGCTTTGTGATTCGCTGATTTCGGGCTGGACAGAGCGTCAGGCTGCCGTTGTCGCAGTCAGTCTGCATCCTCGAGACTCGCGGCAGGACGAGATTGCTGAAGCCGCCAGTGAGCCGTATCGAAGACAGTCAAGAAAGCCCCCACTGGACTTGCCGATTTTCGGTTCACTGAATACAACCAGGAAGCGTGGTACATGACTCATACTTGTGGTTCCTGACTCCGTGGCAGCTCTGCATTGCTCGGCTGCCGGATGTGGATTTCGACACATGGTCGAAACACGGCTCGCACTCATCACAGCCCATCTTCTCGGCGACTTCGTGTTTCAATCTCGTTATCTGGAGTCGAAAGACAGGAAGCTGGCGGAATACATTATCATCGGGACGTTTCTGAGCTTTGGATGGGCACTGGCATGGTCGGTGCCTGCTCAGAACGCCATCGAATACTGGAGGCCCCGGCAGCCTGCTGCTTATGTGCCTCTCCGAGTTTTGCTGGAGCAATCAGCACCGGCACAGCGATAAGCTTCTGAGAGTGGCCTCAAGCCACCACCAATCGAGCACGCGGTCTTTTACCGGTTGACTGTCAGACTCCCTTATATTTTTTTATCAGCATCTTTGCCTCATCGAGCAGTTTCTTTTGCAGTGTCGAGTTGACCGGTTCGACACGACTGAATTCAAGCATTCGATTCAGAGCTCCGAGACAGTTTTTTGCAGCTTCGCGAGTTGAGCCGGCTTCGGTCATCAGGGCGACGTAGGCCCCGAATTCTCGTTTCATCGCCTCCTGCTGCCCCTTGAACTTCGCCTCTTCGGTGAGTGGATTGAGCTTTTCGCAGGTGTCGATGGCCAGTTCCATCCGGCTGATGTAGCGGGCTTCGTCGGTCTTGAAGTATCGCATGAGTGGTGTGTAGCCAAACCAGAGGGCAGCGATCAGGCCCAGCCCAAGCAGGGCCTTCACGGGGCCGTTGAATTCCATCTGGATGTCTGGCAGCCACGGACCGCTGCGAGATGATTTGGATTTTGGAGTCGCTCTCAGGACTGGCTTTGCGGCGGCCGCAGCCGCAGCAGTGGTGGAGAACTGTGGCGACGAGCCCACCGATCCCCAGTTTCGAGGTCCGGCGACAGCGGGAGTTGCAGCGGGTGCAGGCGCAGCGACGGGGGCCGCAACGGATGAGGGTGAAGGCTGTTCGGCAGCGGCCGGTCGTGAAGGTGCAGAGGTTTCGGGACCTGTCTCTGCGTCCTTTTCGTCTTCATCATCGGAGAAGACTTCGCTGAGTATGTTATCGACGAGTTTTTCTTCGGCTTTACGATCTTTCTTCCTGCCGCGGCCACGGCCACTGACAGGTTTCGTGGAAGGCCCGGAGGGTGTTTTCCTTCCAGTTTCTGACACCGCCGCCGAGGGTTGCTCTGCAGGAGCATTCGCTGGGGGGGCTGAGGTGGCCGCTGTGGACTCGCGCGGTGTGGCGGGCGGAGCAGTGACAACAGCAGTACCAGCAGCGGTGCCCGGCACGGGGCCAAGGGGTGTTGCTGGAGTCGCGGCGCCGGAGGCTTCAGCCTGGGGCTTTGCCGGTGTGTCTGGCATCCGCAGCAGAAATGCCGCCGACAACTCAGAAAACTCACAAGCTGCCTGCCACAGAAAATCCTCTTCCGCGCGCACCAGATCGGATTCCGCCAGTCGGCCCGCCTCTGCCATGCGAATGAGCGTATCAAGCGGGATTGGGCCGAGTGTTTGTCCGAAAAACTGATAGTAGTACTGGGACGGACCCTGGGGGCGATCAGCGATGGCGGAACCAGCTCTGTTTTTCGCCGGCGCCGGATTTGCCGTAGCCGAAGACTCCTCAAACTCAAAATTCAGCTCTGACATATCCGTCACTCTGTCAGTCGCCGTGTCAATGCTGGCGTCAGAAAGCGGGATCCATTCCGCCGACGTCTCGGCGCGGACCAGATCTGAGTTGCTGAGGGTGCCGTCAATCAGCAGTTGACGGAGGCTGGTTTCGGATACGGGCCCAAACTCTTCACCCAGCAACTGGTAGTACCACTGCGCCATACCTGCCTCGCATCCGACTCGGATCAAATGACGGTCATCCATCATGCTGGGGGCTCGACTCTTCGGGGCCAGCATCGGAGGTAGTCTACCGGGCAGAGCCGTTTCTGCGGCCGCAGGGAGGACTTGTGTTCACAGGAAATTCACACAATGGTGTGTCGATGGAAGCGGGATCCCCATTTTGCAGGAATTCGCAGCAATGCTCACGTGGACCGGCGTTCATGAGCCTGAGGTAAAAGAGGACGCCCAGCACTGCAGAGTCATGCTGCTGCGGTGCTGGGCGACAAAGAATTGGTCGGGAGGTCAGCCGCGCCGAGGGAATCAATCGGCCAGGATCAACTGAGCTGGCGCGAGGTTGTTGCTGTTATCCGGGGACCGAAGGTTGCCGGCGAGTCGATCGAGGACGAAGACGAGCAGATCGAGGGATTGTTGGGAGGAGAGCGTTCGAGTGGAGCGTCGGACCGTGATTTTGGGTTGTGGTTTGGCGGTGTAGATGCCATTGTTGCCTGGGCCGCCGTTGATTGAGCTGGCGACTTTGACGGTCACTGTTTCGCCGATGGTTAGTTCATCATTTCCGAGACCGAGTGCGACGTCGAGTCGATTGACACTCACGCGGTCAAGGCTGATTTTGGCGGCAATATTGCTGCCGCGAATATTGAGCTTTCCCACGGCAGTGAAGTTCTGGAGTGCGAGTGATTCAGCGTCGGTGAAGCCGGTGTTGCGGGCAGACCGCAGGTTGCTGGCGACGATGGTGTCAATCCCGGCCGCGGCAGCAACGCTGAGATTACGACCGGATTCAAGATTGAGCAGTGTCAGGCGGTCGTTGCCTGCTCCGAGGTCGATGGACGCGTCGCGATTCGCGCGAATTCGCTGTGCCAGAGGTATCTCTGAGTTGTCCTGGAGGGCGTTAAAGTTCTGCTGGCTGTAGAGGTTATCAAGATCAACGTAGTCATCATCACCAGTGACAATATAGTCGTCACCGGCACCGCCGCGGATGGAAATGTCGCGTCCGGCAACGATACTGGCGGCATCGGCAACGAAGACATCGGCAAAGTCATCGCCAGCGGCGAGGTCCAGTGTGATGCTTTGGTTGACTTTGAGATCCGCATTGACGACTTTCATGACGAGTGAATCGTTACCAGCTCCGAGATTGACAACGATGTCACGAGTCACGGTGGTGTCCGAGGCCACAGTGACGTTGAGTGTGTCAGCGCCACCGGCAAGATTAATTGTGATACTGCGAACGGTGGTGGGGCGGGGCACTTCGAGCAAGGGCTGGGCCGCGGCTCCGGGAACCCGGAAAGAAGTAACTCCTGCTCCCTCGACAAGCACCGTACTTCCCTGAATCTGGATATTGACGGTATTTGGTTTGGCGTCGCCAGTGAGCGTGATATCGCCGAATCGCGAGACAGAAACGGCTACGGTGCCACCGTCGATGGGGGCCGCATAGGCCACGATTTCAGGATCAAATTCGCTTATGGGCTGGATGTTGATGAGATCGGCAGCCAGCAGTTGGCGAATTTCCAGAGACTGGATTTCCAGTGGACAGGGATTGGCGAGTCGGCGGTTGCGGTTGCGTTTGTTGAAAAGCATGGGTGGCTGCCTCGTGATCAGTTGATGCGGGATCGAGAAGAAAGAACACGGCTCTGGCAAGCTGGGGAATTTACCGCGAATTTGGCTGACAGGTGAAATTTGAAGGCGAAATCAATCTGGTTTTTCAATAGTTTTGGCGGGCGGTATCGGGAAACGAGGAAGATTTCGAAGTGGACGGACGGATTTTTTGGTTTTTAGAGAGGGGTTACCGCATTGCGATTGAACCGCTGCATTTACTGTTCGCTGATTGATTTATTCGCCAAAGGTGACAGTCTGAGGATATTCCGAGTACACTCTGCAACAGGACCTTACCCTGACGTTTCACGCGGCTCGGCCACTGTCAATCAAGGAACCCACGTCATGCGCGCGATTGCTGTCACTTTGCTGTGTCTCCTTACAAACTGCGTGCCTGCCCTGGCGCAGCAGAAAATCGAAAACATCCCCTATCGCGAAAACGGCCACCCTCGTCATGTACTGGACGTCTATCGCCCGGACGAGGCGGCCGGACAAAAGCGTCCAGTGCTGTTCTGGATTCACGGCGGAGGCTGGCAGGCAGGCGACAAGAGCGACGTTGATCTCAAGCCCAAAGTGGCTCACGAGCGTGGAATGATCTTTGTTGCTGCCAACTATCGGCTGCTTCCAACTGTGACCATGGAAGAATTAACGGACGACGTCGCGGCAGCTCTTGGCTGGGTCCGCAGGCATATCGCCGACCATGGCGGTGACCCGGATCGAATCCTTGTTGGTGGCCACTCCGCGGGTGCTCAACTGGCTGCACTGCTGTGCATCGACGGTCGCTGGATCGAGCGACATGGTGTGCCGATGACCGCTTTGAAAGGGTGCATACCAGTGGACGGCGACACGTATGACATTCCAAAGATTATCGCCACAGCAGAACACCGTCAGATGCTCTACGGCGGAAAAATGTTCACTTACGGGCATCGTCAGAAGTTTGGTAATGACCCGGAAAAGCACGTGAGCTTCTCCGCTGTAACTCACGTAGCTCCGGATCGAGGCATTCCACCTTTTCTGATTCTCTTCTTCACCGGCAATCCGGACACCACGGTGCAGGCCAGACGTTTGGCAGATGTTCTCCAGCAGTCCGGCATTTCAGCAAAGGCATTTGGCAAGGGTGACAGCAATCACAGTCAGCTGAACAACGATCTTGGCAAGCCGGAGGACCCGGCGACGCTGGAATTTCTGGGATTTCTGGATCGTGTGACTGCGGGGAGCTCTCGATGAAGGACTTTCGCAGTGACACGGTGACGCGGCCCACTCGACTCATGCGGCAGGCGATGGCTGACGCGGAGGTTGGCGACGATGTTTGGGGCGAGGATCCGACGGTGATTCGTCTGGAGCAGCGTGTGGCGGCATTGTTTGGTCACGAAGCTGCGGTGCTGGCCTGCTCGGGGACTCAAAGCAACCAGATGGGGCTGCGAGTGCACTGCATTCCGGGTGACGAACTCCTGATACATGAATCGGGACACATCTGCAATTTTGAAGGCGGTGCACCAGCGGCGCTCAGCGGCATCAGCATTCGCCCGGTGAATGGAATTGGTGGAATGCCGGACGTTTCGGATTTTGAATCCCGTGTGCGTCCCGACGACCAGCACTTTCCCCGGACTCGACTGGTATGCCTTGAAAACACGACCAATCTCGGTGGCGGTCGAGTGTTTTCACTGGAGCAGCTTCAGCGAGTTTCCGGCTGGTGTCTGGAGCGGGGTCTGAAGCGGCATCTGGATGGTGCGAGACTCTTCAACGCGATTGTTGCCGGTGGCTATTCGCCGCAGCAGCTTGGGGAATGTTTCGACACGATCTCCATTTGTTTTTCCAAGGGCCTTGGCTGTCCGTTTGGTTCAATTCTGACGGGTACCCGGGCTGACATGCAGAAGGCCCGGCGAATCCGCAAGATGTTCGGCGGTGGTCTGCGACAATCCGGAATCATCGCCGCCGCCGCCCTGTATGCTCTGGATCATCATGTAGAGCGTCTGCGGGACGACCACGTGAATGCCCGGCGACTTGCCGAGGGATTGTCCTGTCTGGACGGTCTGCACATCGACCCGCAGACGGTGGAAACGAATCTGGTATTCTTTGAGCTGGCTCCGGAGATTGGCACAGCAGTGCAGCTGGCGTCAGCTTTGCGTGAAGAAGGCATTCTGGCAGGTCCGATGGGCGGTCAGCGAATGCGGATGGTCACGCACCTCGATGTCACACTCGACGATGCGGAGCTTGCAATTGAAGCGGTTAAACGCTGCCTGTCGCGCGGAATACAAAGCCGATCTGTGGTGGGCAGCGGTCCTTTTGCGAGGTAGAGGCTGGAATGCTTGAAGCCGGACTGAACCTTGATTTTCTGGTACTCGCGGTACTATTGATCGGATCGGTTGTGGTGGGACTGCGTGCCGGTCGGGGTATGAGCAGTGCGGATGCGTATCTGCTGGGTGATCGGTCGCTTCCGTGGTGGGCCATTCTGGGTTCCATCGTGGCCACCGAGACGAGTACAGCGACGGTTCTCAGTGTTCCGGGAGAGTCGGCTTCTGGTGTGGGTTTTCGCTGGCTGCAGTTGCCGCTCGGCTATTTGCTGGGACGTCTGATCGTGGCCCGTCTGCTGTTGCCTCGCTACTTTGATGGCCAGCTGATGACGGCATACGAACTGCTCGAAAAACGGTTTGGCGTTTTTACTCGCCGCGTCTGTTCGCTGGTGTTTCTGGCTGCTCGCAATCTGGGTGATGGGTTGCGACTGTTTCTCGCGGGCATAGTGCTTCAGACCATGCTCGACTGGCCCTTCGAAGTGGGCGTTGCAGTGATGGGCGTGGTGACGGTGATCTACACCGTGCTGGGGGGACTGAAGTCGGTTGTCTGGAACGACTGCATTCAGTTTGTGATCTACATGGTCGGCGGAGTTGCGGCTGTATTTGTGCTGTTGGATCGCATCCCCGGCGGCTGGGACGGATTCACAGCGTTTGCCGCGAAATCCGGTCAGCTGCAAATACTGGATCTGACGTGGTCGCTGGAGCAGCCGTTTAATATCTGGGCGGGTCTGATCGGGGGTGCGGTGCTGACGATTGGAACCCATGGCACGGATCACATGATGGTGCAGCGTTACCTGAGTGCTCGCAGTCTGCACGATGCGCGGAAGGCGGTGATCTGGAGTGGTGTGGTGGTGCTGCTGCAGTTTGCCCTGTTTCTGCTGATTGGGGTGCTGCTGGCCTGTTTTCTGGATGCAAGCTCGCGACCGCAGCCCAAATCCAGTGATCAGATTTTTGTGCAGTTCATTGTCGGTGATTTTCCACGAGGATTTGGTTTGATCGGGCTGATGCTTGCGGCCGTACTTTCGGCGGCGATGTCGACCCTTTCCAGTTCACTGAATGCATCCGCGTCGGCTGTTCTCAATGACTTCTGGCTGCCGCTGCGGCAGAAAACCCCTCCGGACGCCAGCACACAGCTCCGCTGGTCCCGCTGGCTGACCGTGATGTTTGGCGTTGTGCAGATGGGCACGGCACTCTGGGCACAGACTCTGGAAAAGTCCGTCGTACAAAATGCTCTGACGATCGCAGGCTTCTCCGCTGGTTTACTGCTGGGAATCTTTCTGCTGGGCGTCTTCGCGCAGCGTGCCGGGCAGACGGCTGCGATGGTCGGTGCGGCGTGTGGACTGAGTCTTCTGCTGGCCGTGAAGTTTGTGCTGCCCGCTGGAATTCAGGCCGGCGGCTTTTCATTGCAGCTCAAGCTTGCCTGGCCCTGGCTGGCCCTTACCGGAGCACTCACCACCTGCGTTTGCGGCAGTCTTGCGGCTTTGATCTGGCCGGGCACGATTAAGTCATGAGCACTCTTCGCATTGGTCTCGAGGTGTTCGCAGAAAGCCAGCGAGACAGACTTTCGAATACGCGACTGGGGCTGCTGATGAATCAGGCCTCAGTTGACCATCGCTGTCGCAGTGCCTGTGAAGTGCTGGCCGAGGCGTTTCCTCGGCAGCTAAAACTGCTCTTCTCTCCACAGCATGGATTCTGGAGTGAGCAGCAGGCGAATATGATCGAATCAGCAGACACTCGTTATGGCAAGCTGGATCTGCCCGTGTGCAGTCTGTATTCATCGACTCGCCGGCCATCTCCGCAGCATCTGCGAGATATCGATGTTCTGCTGATTGATCTGCAGGACACGGGAACTCGCGTGTACACCTTCATCTGGACAATGCTGGAGTGTCTGCGAGCAGCGGCGGAAACAGGCACGGAGGTTATTGTGCTGGATCGACCCAATCCTCTGGGTGGCCGGATCGTGGAAGGTCCACTAATTGAACCGGGGTTTGAAAGTTTTGTCGGTGGCGCGGCGATTCCGATGCGACACGGGCTGACCATGGGAGAACTCGCACGACTGCTGAATGCCGAGCTTGCGCTGGGAGTTCGGCTTGGAGTAGTTTCCACTGAGAATTCCGAGGCCAGCGAGCTTTGGCCCGCCACAAAGCGGCTCTGGGTCCCACCGTCACCCAATATGCCTCGCTGGGAAACAGCAGTCGTTTACCCTGGGCAAGTGCTGCTGGAGGGCACAAATCTGTCTGAGGGACGTGGCACCACGCGCCCTTTCGAATGCTGTGGCGCACCATGGATTGACCCGTATAAGCTGATCGAGGCCCTCGGGCCGGAGGCATTTCCCGGTCTGATTCTGCAACCGATCCGCTTCCGACCGACATTCGACAAGTGGTGCGGCGAAATTTGTGGCGGTGTCGCACTGCATATCACCGATGCGGCGGCAGTCCGGTCGTTCCCATTCACGGTGCAGCTGCTGCTGACTGTGCGGCAACTGTATCCTCGAGAGTTCCGATTGCTGGATCCGCCGTATGAATATGAAACAATCAGGCGCCCGATCGACATTCTCTACGGATCTTCGCGACTGCGTGAGGCATTGTGTGAGGAACCCGCGACCGAGCCCTGTCTGTTGGCACACGAGTTGTGCGGCCTCGACCGCGGGGCGTGGTGGGCTCGAACAGCACGATGCCTGTGAATGGAATCAGAGCATCAGCGAGTTCGCGATCGCGAGTCGAGTCTATGGAATCGCGACAGACAGGATACGACCATCGACTAACCTTGCTCGGGTGATCTGACCAACTGCTGCCAGACGCAGCACGGCAAGCCCCCAAACTTCGTTTTCGGCCGCTGTGGCGGATGTCAGAGTTGCGGCAACGGCTCCATCGTCAAGCAACAGTTCTGCTCCTGCAGCGGAAATGGCAACAGTCGCAGGATCCACAACGCTGTCGCCAGTTTCTGATGCGCTGAAGGACAGTCTTACAAGCCGCAACGCACGGTTGATGTGTCCGAGGGCGTCGATTCTGGCAATCGGTTCCTGACCGAGGTAGCAGCCTTTGTTATAGCTGATTGCCTGAGCATTTCGGTCGGCCTCCGGAGCCAGATGGTCGATCGAAAGGTCGGTCCCGATGATCGGGTATCTTTCTGTGATTCGGTACTGCTGAAGGTTGATGTCGCTGATCACTTTCGGCTGCAGATCCGAGGATTGCCGCAAATGAGCAATGGTGGCTGCAGTTCCACAGTACAAAACAAGAAGTTGACCTGACCATGACACGCACAGCCCGATAAAAGCCACATTTGGATCCGTAACCGGACTGCAGTTTCCAGCCATGACTACAGGCAAACCCGGCAGCGAAGACAGTCCGGCGGCATGTACTGCAAACGAGTCGCAGTGATCAGGAAGGATGAGTTTGACATCTTCCGAGATAATGTAGCGATCGAGGTGCTTATGCAGACGCTGAGGATCGTCTGACAGCAGCCAGATCTGCAGCTGGTCTTCAAGCATCAGCACGTAGCCATGTGCGACAATCCTCGCTCGGGCATCGGTAAAGAATGCTTCGGCAGCACGGCCCACTGACAGTCCGCGAATGTCGGCCGTACAGAAATTGTGCAGAAATCGCACACGATCCCGGCCCATTACCAAAATCGCCTGGAGTTGATTTGACATCAGTAAAGGCTTGTTTTTTCTTCAGCTGGAATTCGGGGGCAGTCTGTCCGAGCCACCGCAAACGCGGATCAGCTGTCGGTGATCAGGATCACAGCGAGCGGGATCGTAGCATTTGGCGACTGGATACCAAACTGCACTTTCTGACAGCTGCGTGCAAATTTGTGGTCTTGATGTCGCGTTGTACCGAGGACGCCATCTGCCACTTTTGCGGTTGCTGCCACTGGGCCGATTGTCATCAGCTGCACGTCCTTGTCAAATCAGGCCGTCAGTGCAGGTCGGGACTGGTAAATCCGGGCACAGTCATGGCAAATCTGGCTCCATCAATCGCAAAACGCTGCATCAGCAGTTTGCTGCCAATGCTGTTTTCGGCCTCGCTCGCTGCGGATGGCCAATGTAATTCCCACTGTCGGAGCAACTCGTCTCGTTTCTGATGCAACACCCAACGGCCAGCAGAACCGCTGACAGGAATGGTAGTATTCCAATAAACATCAGCAGATTGCTTAGAAACTCTGATCTGTGCCTCAACCCAGCCTTTTCAAGTCTTCGGGTGATGCTTTTATAGAATGGCGTTACCTTTCTCCCAGAGTGTGACCGAAGTGTGACCGCACCTGCGGTGTGAGAATAGAGAAAACTGGTGGTGTGGGAAATTGGCCTTCATGCAATGCTATGCGGGTGTAACAAACCGTATGACGCAAGGCATGGAGGCCGGTGATGCGCATGACAACTGGAGATGAATTGGGCAAGTCAGATGTGTTTGTGAAATTGGCCGTGATGCTCTCTCCCCTGATTGAGGAAACCGTTCGGCAGGGTATGGTGATCAAAGAGCTTGAACGTGGACCGTTCGGGGGTTTGCTTTCTGCCGGCAGACAGGTAATCGACCAGTTCCTCGTTGCTCAAATCGAACCTCGACACCACTCCCCCAAAGCGGGGACACTGTCCGACGGGCCTTGCAAACTCTGCGGCGGAGTACTCTGGAGCGCCTCAGGAGTGCCATTTCCTGCCTGCTTACCTTGCCTATTTTGGAGCACAGAAATCGGACTCTGCAGACGACACCCAAAGCACGAAACTGGCCGCTTCCACCGCTACAAATACTGAAACCACTTCAACCGTCAAAACCGAACCTCGACCCCAATCCCCCGCAGCGGGGACACTCCCCGACGGGCCTTGCAAACTATGCGGCGGTGTGCTCTGGAGCGACTCAGGAGTGCCATTTTCTGCCTGCTAAACTTGCCGAATTTGGAATGCAGAGAGCGGACTCTGCAGCACACAGCCACAGCACGAAACTGGCCGCTTCCACCGCTACAAAGACTGAAACCGCTTCAACCGGCAAAACCGTCAAAATCGAACCTCGACCCAAATCCCCCGCAGCGGGGACACTCCCCGAAAGGCCCCGCAACCTACGTGGCGGTGTGCTCTGGAGCGACTCAGGAGCGCCTTTTCCTGCCTGCTTAACTTTGCTGATTTTGGAATGCAGAGATCAGAATCTGCAGCGGACAGCCACAGCACGAAGCTGGCCGCTTCCACCGCTACAAATACTGAAACCACTTCAACCGTCAAAA
>Ga0172373_10002900_pt1 | contig 25717 bp, 17 predicted proteins | sample Lak10m_2_FD_114546 | JGI IMG/M metagenome (GOLD analysis project Ga0172373, IMG submission 114546) | Freshwater microbial communities from Kabuno Bay, South-Kivu, Congo - kab_092012_10m | ecosystem: Environmental > Aquatic > Freshwater > Lake | place: Democratic Republic of the Congo...
CACGCTGGGCACGTGGTGGCGCAAGGACGCGGCATGGATTGCCGTGGCGTGCGTGGCCACGATCGGTTCGATCGTGCTGCTCTGGCAAGTGCCCGTGAGCCCGATGGGCGAGTGGCCGAGCGAAGGCACGCTTCCACGACGGGATCTTCTGCTGGCGGCGCCCGTCATCATCGCCGGCTTCCTGGCGTGCCCTGCGCTGGACCTGACGTTCCACCGCGCACGGCAATCGGTGGAGTCGCCGCGGGCGTTCGTGGTCTTCGGCATCGCGTTCGGCCTGACGATCGTCGGTGTCGCCATGCAATGGGATGGCACGGCCGCCGCACCGGGCGCGGCCATGCTCTGCGTCTGGTGCGTGCAACTGCCCTTCACCGCGCTCGCGCACGTTCGTGAACTCGACGGCATCGTGCGGCGCGGAGGGCTCGATGTCCGCAGCGAATGCGGGCCGGAGCTGTTCCTTGCCGGGCCTCGCGTGGGCGACAGCCTGCTGCGCGCCCTCGTCGCGGTCGGCGTGATCGCGGCGATCGGCATCGTGGTGCAGGCGCTCGGACCGGAATCACCCTTCGCCTGGTATTTCCCGGGCGAAACGGGCTACCTGCGCTGGCTGGCGATGTACGGGGTGGTCTTCCCCGTGCTTGTGCTCGCTGCACGTGCAGGCTGGAGCTTCGGCAAGGGCGTGGTCGCCGTGGTCCTGGCGAGCATGGGTGCGGAACTCGGCTTCCTGCAGGACAGCGCGTGGTGGCTGCTCTGGCCGGCGGGCGTGATGCTCATCGCCCTGATGGATGCACCGCGCGCATCGACGCGGAGCGCGCGATGAGGCCAGAGCTCATCGAAGAGGCCTCGTCGCTTGCACCGTGGTCGGGCTGCGCCTTCGTCCCCACGATGGGCGCCTTGCACGAGGGCCACGCCTCGCTGATCCGATCGGCCGCACGGGGCGGTCGGCCCGTCGTCGTGAGCATCTTCGTGAACCCGACCCAGTTCGGCCCCAGCGAAGACTTCGCGCGCTATCCGCGCACGCTCGAGGCGGATCTGGTGACCTGTGCGGCCGCAGGTGCAGCTGCGGTGTTCGTGCCCGCCGTCGAGGCGATCTATCCGCGCGGGATCGAGGCAGCGCGCGAGGACGCCGCGCATCTGTCGTTGCCTGCCGTGGCGACGCAGCCAGGACTCGAGGATGCCTGCCGGCCGGGCCACTTCGCAGGCGTGGTGCAGGTGGTGTCGCGGCTCTTCGAACTCGTGCGGCCCGCCGTGGCGCACTTTGGCGAGAAGGACTGGCAACAGCTTCGCGTGATCACGGACATGGTCGAGATGCACCCAACTCGCTTCGATGGCCTGCGGATCGTGCCGGAGCCGACGGTGCGGGAAGACAACGGCCTGGCGATGAGCAGCCGGAATCGTTACCTCGAGCCGGGCCAGATCGAGGCCGCGCGTGGACTCAGCCGAGCGCTGCAGGTCGCCTGCGCCGCGCAACATCCCGGGACCGCCGAGGCGCTCATGCACGGCACGCTCGAAGAACACGGACTTGAGGTGCAGTACGCCGTGGTGCGCAGTGCGCAGTCGCTCATGCCGGTGCACGGGTTCGAAGCCCCCACGCGCGGCTTGATCGCGGCGAAGCTCGGCAACGTCAGGCTGATCGACACGATGGCGCTTCCGATCTGGCGCTGAGCACCGCTAGAATGGCCGCATGCTCCGCCTTGCAGCCTGCATCGTGCTCTTCTTGGTCGCCGCGGCACCCGATGACATCGTGCCACCCGCAGCACCGCCGGCCAAGCAGCCGCCCGCCGCGCCGAGCGGCCCTGCCGATGCCCCTGCGTCGAAGCCCAACGCACAACCAGTCAGCCTGCCACCCGTGCCCGTCAAGTGGCTCGAGAAGCTCGACGGCATCGATCGTGCATCGCTCGATGCGATGCGTGGATGGCGCATGCCGCCGCTGCCCGAGAACGCGACGTGGATCGGCGATGCCCCCGCTGCTGCGGCGCTCAAGGGCAAGGTCGTCCTGATCCAGGCCTTCACCACGGCGGACTCCTCGTCGAAGGCGATGCTCGGCAAGGCTGCCACCGCCACGAAGCAGGCGATCGTCGATGGCGATCTGGTGCTGATCGGCCTGCACACTCCCGAGGGTGCTGACGGCGCCGCCAAGGCGCTGCGCAAGCCGGCGGCCCCAACGCTGGTTGATTCAACTGGTGCTCTGTGCGATGCGCTCGGCGTGTTCCGCGCGCCCGTGAACATGTTGATCGATCGCGACGGCACCGTGCGCTACGCCGGGCTCTCGACGACCGGGCTCAAGGCTGCCATCAAGGAGCTCTGCGCCGAGAGCGCAGGCGCTCGCCAGCCGCAGCCTCGCCCGGCCACCGCCGCGGGACCAGCGCAGGCCGACCTGCCGGCTCCCAACGATGCCGTCGATCCGCGCTTCACGCAGGACCGTCGCGGCCAGCAGGCACCGACCTTCTACGTAGAGTCATGGCTCACCCCCACGCCCGATCCGACCGGCAAGGTGCTGGTCATCGACTTCTGGGCGACCTGGTGCGGTCCCTGCGTGGCCGCGATCCCGCACATGAACGAACTGGCGCAGCACTACGGCAACCAGGTCGTGGTCGTCGGCGTGTCGAGCGAAGCGGCTGATGCATGCAAGACCGGCATGAACGCCAAGAACCTGCGCATGAACTACGCGATCGCCAGCGACAGCTCGGGCGCGATGTCGGGCTTCTACGGCGTCAAGGGCATTCCGGCGTGCGTGGTCGTGACGAGTGATGGCGTCGTGCGGTGGCAGGGCGCGCCAAACGGGCTCACCGCCGCGCTGCTCGATCCGATCGTGAAGGCCAACAACGAGTGGTTCGCCAAAGCGATGGGATCCATGAAGGACGGCCGCTGGGCCAAGGCCTTGAAGAACGCGCCGGATCGTCCAGTGGGTGGTTCGGGCAAGGGTTCGGGCAAGAGCTCGAAGACCTACTGAGCGCGATCACGCCGAACGGTCGACGACCGCATCGGCCATCGTGTGCAGCAGGTCGCGCACCGGTCCGGGCGGCACGCACGCGAGCTGGCCCTTGGCTTGGTGGACGAGCCCGAGCGCCACGGTACGCGCAGCCTCGAGCGAGCCCGACTGGACGACCTTGGCGCGCAGGCCGACCGCATCGTTGCACTGGATCAGGTCGAGCGCGCGCACGCGGCTGTCCGAGCATTCGCCGCGCAGGAGCTTCACGACCGGCAGCGTGAGCTTGCCCTTGGCCAAGTCGCGACCGGTCGACTTGCCGACCTCGTCATCGGTGCCCATGAGGTCGAGCACATCATCCTGGATCTGGAAGGCGATGCCCAGGTCCTCGCCGAAGCGGCCGAGCGCCCTGCTCACCTGGTCGTTGGCGCCGGCGAGCTCGGCACCGAGTTCGCAGCTGGCGCCCACGAGCGAGGCGGTCTTGCGGCGGACGATCTCGAAATACGTGGGTTCGTCGAGGTCCCAGTTGCCGCGGTTGGAGAGCTGCACGAGCTCGCCTTCGCAGAGCGTGTTGGTGACCTTGCCCAACGCGAGGTTGAGGCGCGGATCGCCGAGGCTGCTGCAGAGGTGGAAGGCGTTCGAGATCAGGTAGTCACCGAGCATCACCGCGGCCTCGTTGCCCGAGAGCGCGTTGATGGTGCGCCCCTTGCGTCGCAGCTCGGCCTCGTCGAGCACGTCATCGTGCACGAGCGTGGCCATGTGGATCATCTCGACGGTCGCCGCGAGCACGCGGTGGCCCGGCAGGATGCGGGCGAGCCCGGCGGGCCAGCGGTCGGTGGCGGCGGCGGAGAGCAAGACCAGCATGGGTCGCAGCATCTTGCCGCGGTAGTGCTCGATGTGGCGCGCCAGGGCATTCACGCACGGCTGGTCGCTCTCGAGCTGGGCATCGAAGACCGCCGTGACCTGCACGAGCTCCGAACGGATCGCCTCGGCCAGTGGTTCGGCTTGGTCGAGCTTGGCGATCATGTCGAAGCGTAGGACGCTCATGGACGCCACGCCGAGATGTAGGCGATCCAGGCCTCGCACGCCTCGCCGCGGCGGCTGGGGGTGAAGACCCCGTCGCCGGTGCCATCCTTGGCCGTGCCCTCCCAGTGCACGACCGGCTCTCGGAAGCCTGCCTCGAGCAGCAGTTCCTGCAGTTCCGGCAGGGTCCACAGCCGCCAGTCGTACGTGAACGCCTTCTTCAGCTCGGTGCGATCCGGGAAGCGGAAGTGGATGTGGTTCAGCACCTCGCCGGTGATCGGGTTGTAGACGTTCTGGTCCCACACGTAGGTGAAGCCATCGAGGTGTCGTTCTTCCTGCTGCTCGACGTAGCTGCCCGAGCCGCCGTAGGCATCGCACGCGAACATGCCGCCCGGACGGATCCCCTTGTACGCCGCCTTCAGGTAGCGCAGCATGAGCTCGCGCGTCTTGAAGACGCAGTAGGAAAAGTTCATCGCAACCGTGACGTCCACGGGCGTGCGCCGGGACGTGAGCACATCGGCCTTGGCCAGCGTGATGCGCGAGCGCTGCTCCGGCGTCAGCGTGGACTGCTGGCGCGCGCGGCCCCAGTCAAGCACGTACTGGTCGAGGTCGATCCCGCAGGCACGGTTGGTGCGACGGCGCGTGACCCACTCGCGGCAGACCGCGTGCGAGGCGCAGAAGTCCTCACGAAGCGTGGCGGGAAGCCTGCCGACCTTCTTGCGGTAGGTGGCGTCGATGAAGTCGCACTCGGCATCGGGTTGCTGGACCGCCAGCTCGTAGAGGTGGTGCGGATCGGCCGTGCGGGCGCTGAACCACTGCTTGACGGCGCGCTGCGCGCGGGATCGGGGACGCTGGGTGGTCGTGGAAGCCATCGGGGGCGCGGAGTGTAGTGCTCCACGCCCCCGAGGCTGCATGCAGGTCGCACCGGCTCGACGGCCGGGACGCGATCAATAGCGGTAGTGGTCAGGCTTGTACGGACCGTCCTGCGCGACGCCGATGTACTCGGCCTGGTCCTTGCGGAGCTCGGTGAGCTTGGCGCCGAGCTGCTTGAGGTGCAGGCGGGCGACCTTCTCGTCGAGCTTCTTCGGAAGGGTGTACACCTTCTTCTCGTAGCGCTTCGTGTTCTGGAAGAGCTCGATCTGTGCGATCACCTGGTTGGTGAAGCTCGAGCTCATGACGAAGCTCGGGTGGCCAGTCGCGCAACCGAGGTTCAGCAGGCGGCCTTCGGCGAGCATGATGATGCTCTTTCCGTTGGGGAGCTTCCACTCGTCGACCTGCGGCTTGATGTTCACGCAGGTCGAGCCCTTGACCTTCTTCAGGCCGGCCATGTCGATCTCGTTGTCGAAGTGGCCGATGTTGCCGACGATCGCGTTGTGCTTCATCCGCAGCATGTCCTCGGCGCGGATGATGTCCTTGTTGCCGGTCGCGGTGATGAAGATGTCGGCCGTCTCGACGACGTCCTCGAGGGTGACGACCTCGTAGCCTTCCATGCAGGCCTGCAGCGCGCAGATCGGATCGATCTCGGCGACCTTCACGCGACAGCCCTGGCCGCGCAGGCTCTGGCAGGAACCCTTGCCCACGTCGCCGTAGCCGAACACCACGGCGACCTTGCCGGCGAGCATGACGTCGGTGGCGCGCATGATGCCGTCGACGAGCGAGTGGCGGCAGCCGTAGAGGTTGTCGAACTTGCTCTTGGTGACGGCGTCGTTCACGTTGATCGCCGGGAAGAGCAGCTGGCCGAGCTCCTGCATCTGGTAGAGGCGGTGCACGCCGGTCGTGGTCTCCTCGGTCACGCCCTGGATGTTGGGCGCGGTCTTCGTCCAGTAGCCGGGGTGCTTCTGCTGCAGCGCCGTGAGCAGGTTCAGGATGACGCCGTACTCCTCGCTGTCCTCGGTCGTCGCGGTGGGCACGCTGCCGTGCTTCTCGAACGCGAGGCCCTTGTGGATGAGCAGCGTGGCGTCGCCACCGTCATCGAGGATCATGTTCGGGCCCTTGCCGTCGGTGAAGTGCAGCGCCTGCCAGGTGCACCACCAGTACTCGTCGAGCGTCTCGCCCTTCCAGGCGAAGACGGGGATGCCCTTGGGGTTCTCGGGGGTGCCGTTGGGACCAACCGCGACGGCCGCCGCAGCGTGGTCCTGCGTGCTGAAGATGTTGCAGCTGCACCAACGGACCTCGGCGCCAAGCTCGACGAGGGTCTCGATCAGGACCGCCGTCTGGATGGTCATGTGCAGGCTGCCGATGATGCGCGCGCCCTTGAGGGGGAACTTGCCCTGGTACTCGGCGCGCAGCGCCATCAGGCCCGGCATCTCGACCTCGGCGAGCTCGATTTCCTTGCGGCCAAAGCGAACGGTCTCGGCCGAAAGGTCCTTGACCTTGAAGGGCAGGAACTCGGTCGTCGAGAGCGTGCTGGTGAGGAACGGGTTGGTGGTCGGCGTAGCGGTCGCAGTGGTCACGGGTGCTCCTGGGTTCGAGTGATTCATCCGTCCATATGGATGAACGGATGGAGTGTAGCCCGATCGCCCCCGGCCGGCACCGTTCGGGCTAGTCTTTTTCCGAAGGAGCCTCCATGAAGACCACCGCCATCCTGTCGTTTGCCGCCCTCGTCGCCTCGGCTCTGGCCTTCCGGGCGCCCGACGAAGCGATGAAGGGCTCGCCCTACTGCCTCGCGACGTGCCCCGTGAGCGGTGAGAACCTCGGCGAGGGTGCCGTCACCATCGTCGTCGAGGATGCCTCGAACAAGGCCAACGACGGTCGCGAAATCAAGTTCTGCTGCTCGAAGTGCGCGGCGAAGTTCAAGGCCGACCAGGCGACCATCCTGAAGAAGGTGGACGAGGCCATGATCAAGGAGCAGCTGAAGTGGTACCCCGACGCGTCGTGCGTGGTGATGCCCGACGACAAGCTGCCCGATCCGCGCGGCGCTGACGCGATGGAAGCCAAGAACATCGTGGTGCAGAACCAGCTCGTACGCCTGTGCTGCGGCAAGTGCGTGCGGAAGGTCCAGGCCAATCCCGACGCTTGGGTGAAGAAGGTGCAGGAGCAGGTCATCGCGGCGCAGAAGCCCGGCTACCCGCTCGACACCTGCGTCATCAGCGGCGAGAAGCTCGGCGACTCCTCCGTCGACACCGTGATCGGCAGCCGCCTCGTGCGCACCTGCTGCGGCAAGTGCGCCGCCAAGGTCAAGGCCGACCCGCAGGCTGCCTTCGCCAAGCTCGATGCAGCGAAGAAGTGAGCGCCAACCAACACGCCTGATTCCCGCGCGGGACGCTGCATGCAGCGTCCCGCGTGTCGTTCCGGGGCTGCATGCGCTGCGACGGAGCGATCAATCCCACGACGGACCGTCGTACGACGGGCCATCGTCCAACGGCTCCGGCTCGGGCGCGCGGATGATCCGCGGTTCGATGCCTTCGGGCAGCGCATCGAGGAACAGCCGGCCGTAACGCTTGGTGGCGATGCGCGGATCGAGCACCACCACACGGCCCGAATCGGTCGCGCTGCGGACGAGTCGACCGAAGCCCTGCTTGAAACGCAGGATCGCACGAGGCAGCTGGTCATCCATGAAGGCGTTTCCGCCGCGCGACTGGACCAGTTCCTGGCGCGCCTGCACGAGTGGCAGGTCGGGCACCTCGAACGGCAGGCGCGTGATGATCACGTTGCGCAGGGCTCGGCCGCGCACATCGATCCCCTGCCAGAAGCTGCTGACGCCGAACAGCACGCTGCGTTCGTCCTGCCGGAAGCGCTCGATGAGCAGCCGGTTGGGAACGCCGAGCCCCTGCACATGGAGCGGGTGCCCTCGCGACACGAGCTCGTGCGAGGCGAGCTCGGCCACGCGATGCATCGTGTCGATGCTCGTGAAGAGCACGAACGCCCCGCCATCGGTCTCGCCGACGTGGCGCAGCACGCGATCGGCCAGCGACTCGACGTACGCGGGGCTCGACGGCTCGGGCATCGAGACATCGAGATAGAGCTCGACGAGATTCGCGTAGTCGAAGGGACTGCCGACCTGCAACGTCGTGGGATCGTCGCAGCCGAGCGCAACGGCGGTGTGACGGAAGTCGCCGGGGCGCGTGCTGAGCGTGGCGCTCGTCATGACGACCGACACCTCGCGCCCGAAGAGGTTCTCGCGCAGCACGGGTCCCACATCGACTGCCGCGCTCACGAGGGCGACATCGGGCCGCGCCCCGCCATGCGCCTTGCGACGCCCGCCGGCCTCGACCCAGTAGACGCAGCCCGACAGCGACTGCGCCACCAGGGCTTCAGCGGCGGCGGCCATGTCGGCCGTGCGTTGCTGCCAGGCATTGACCTCGGCCGCATCGCCATCGCTCGACGCTCGCTCCCGAACGAGTGCCAGCAGCGCCGCCAACTCCGACAACGCGGGGGTGAGCGGATTGACGACGATGCCTGCTTCGCGCACGCGCCCCGCCCCGCCCGCGGACTGGTGCCAGCGCCAGAGATCGCCGAAGAACGCCTCGCTCGCCTCGCGGCAGCGATCCACGGCAAGGATCGCCTGCTGGATCGTGCCTTCGCCGCCGTCCTGCACGCGCACGGTCCACAGGCCGCCCCGGTGCTGGCGCGCATCATGCAGCGTGCGCAGGAGATGCGCCACGCGCGACTCCGAGAGCCGGGCACCGAAGTGCTCGCAAGCGACTTCCTCGATCGCGTGCGCCTCGTCGAGGATCACGTGCTGGTAGTCAGGCAGGAACCCGCGGCCGATGCGACGCAGCGCGAGATCGCTGAAGAAGAGCGCATGGTTGCAGACCAGGAGATCCCCGTTCTCCATGCGCCGTCGTGCGGCCTGGTAGAAGCAGGCGTCGTGATTGGGGCAGCGACGGCCCAGGCAATTCCCGGCATCCGACTGCGCGTGCTCCCAGACCTGTGCCCGCGGCAGCTGCGGCAGCGTGCTGCGCGTGCCATCGGTGGTGCGGTACGCCCAATCCTCGATGAGTTCGAGCGAGTGCCGTTCCTCTTCGCTGCCGAGCAGCCGATCGGCGCGCTCGCTCGCGAGCCGCAGCCTGCGCAAGCTCACGTAGTTGCCGCGCCCCTTCACGAGGACAGCGCTGAACTCATCGGGAATCACGGCGTTCAGCAGCGGGATGTCCTTGTCGATCAGCTGTTCCTGCAGGGCGATCGTGTTCGTGCAGACGACCACGCGCTCCCGGTGCGAGAGGATCCGCTGGATCGCGGGAACGAGGTACGCGAAGCTCTTGCCCGTGCCGGTCCCTGCCTCGACCATGAGTCGGCCGCTGCGCGCAAGGCACTCCTCGACGGCCGACGCCATCTGGAGCTGCTGCGGCCGCGGCTCGAAGCCAGGAAGCCGTCGGGCAATGGCGCCGGCATCGCCGAGCAGTGCAGCAACCTGCACGCTCATCGCGAGCGCTCCTGCGCGCTGGATCTCCCGTTGGTTGCCTCCATGCAGGTCACGAGCGTAGCGTAGGACCATGCGCCTCCTGTCGATCGCCGTCGCGCTGCTCGCTCTGGCCGCCTGTGCCGCGCCACGCGCTGCGCGCGTGCTCACGCCTGCCCAGCGCGACGCCGCCGCCGGGGCGCTCGTGATCCGTGATGGAACCACCGGCGAGCGGATCGATCTGGACGAAGCCGCCCGCCGCGCCGCCCGCGCGGACGTGGTGCTGCTGGGCGAATACCACGACAACCCCGATGCCCATGCCGTGCAGCAAGCCCTCTACGCACGCCTGCTCGCGCGCGAGCCGCGCACGGCCCTGTGCCTGGAGATGCTGGAGCGGCACGAACAGCCGATCGTCGATGCCTGGGTGCGCGGCGAGCTCACGACCGACCAGTTGATCGATCGGACCGGCAGCAGGATGTGGTCAGGCCAGCCCAACAGCTGGCTCGCGTTCTACCAACCATGCCTCGACCTGGCGCGCGAGCATGGTGCAGCGATCGTGGCCGCCAACGCGCCCCGCGAATACGTGTCGCGCGCCAATCGAGAGGGCTACGACGGGCTGCTTGCCCTGCCGCCCGATGAGCGCGAGCTCTTCGACCTGCCGATCGCGCCTGATGTGGGCGCGTATCGGCACCGTCTGGCCGAGCTCATGCAGGAGATGCGCGGGTCCGACGCCGCCGTGCCCGATGACCAGCTCGATCGCATGCTGCGCAGCCAGCGCGTGTGGGACGCGACCATGGGTGCGAGCGTCGCGCGCGCCCTTGATGCGAGCCCCCGCGCCGTCTTGCTGGTGGGTTGTTTCCACAGCGATTTCCTCGGCGGCACGGCGCTTGAGCTCATGGCGCGCCGCCCCGGGACGAGCGTCTTCGTGGTCGCGATCACCCAAGACGTCAGCGAAGGCTTGGCTGCAGCGGATCGTGGACGCGGCAATGTGGTGGTCCGGGTCGGCGACGGACTCGGGCTGGACTAGAGGCAGGCGATCCTGCACGGGGCCTGCTCGCCGGGCCTGATCACCGGACCTGATCACCGGACCTGAACGCCCGACCTGAACCCTAGCCCCGATCAGCGGCCGCAGAGCGCCTGGAGCTGCGCTGCGGTGTCGGCGATCTTGTAGAGCTTCTCGATCTTCATCATCGCCAGGAGCGCCTTGAGATCCTTGTTGACCCCAAAGAGCACCGCCGTGGCGCCCGACTGGGCCGCAGCGTTGCGCATGTCGATGATCATGCCCAGGCCCATGCTGCTCATGAACTGGACGCTCGAGAGGTCCATCACCATGACCTTCATGGCCTTGCCCGCGGCCTTGACCACCGGATCGATGTCGGCCTTCATGATCGGTGCCTCGCGCTGACCGACGTTGGGGCCCGCGGGCTTCACGATCATGATGCTGCCGTCGAAGGTGATCTCGAGGAGCGCGGTCTTCTTGCTCTGCGGTGTCATGGCCGATGGACTCTAACCGAAGCAAGGAGGCCCCTGCGCGCTCGGGTAGGCTCCTTCCGTGCCGCTCCTGATCCACGATGCGCGCGTGCTGTCCATGCCGATCGGCCGTGAACCGGCCCGCGGTGCAGCCATGCGTGAGCTGGGCGTGATTGACGGGGGCTGGGTGCTCGTGGGCGACGACGGGCGGGTGCAGTCGGTCGGCGCAGGCACGCCACCGAGCGCCCCGATCAGGATCGATGCGCGCGGCCGAGTGCTGATGCCGGCGCTCATCGATGCGCACACGCACGCCTGCTGGACCGGTGATCGGTGGAGCGAGTGGGCGCGCAAGCGCGCAGGCGAGCCGTACCTGTCGATCCTGAACGCTGGCGGCGGCATCATGAGTTCGGTGCGATCCGTCCGCGGGTCGAGCCGCGAGGAACTCGCCCGCACCACCGCGCTGCGGCTGCAGCGCATGGCCCGCGTGGGCACCGGAACCTGCGAGGTCAAGAGCGGTTACGGCCTGTCCACCGAGGCAGAACTCCGCATGCTCGGCGCGATCGATGACGCCGCAGCCGCGTGCACGGGACGGATCGAGGCCATGGCGACCTGCCTGGCGGGCCACGCGATTGACCCGGGATGCCCGGACTTCATCGCACGCACGCTCCGCGAGACGCTGCCGGCGATCGCTGCCGCGCGGCCCGGCACGACGATGGACCTCTACATCGAGCAAGGCGCGTGGACCGGCGACGATGCCGTGCGGTTCGTCGCCGCGTCGCTCGCGCTGGGCTGCCCGGTGCGTGCGCACGTGGACCAGTTCACGCGATCGGGATTGCTCGCCGACCTGATCGGCATGGGCGTGCGCAGCGTGGACCACCTCGAGGCCTCGAGCGCCAGCGACTTGGCGACCGTCGCGCACAGCGGTGCATTCGCCGTGGCGCTGCCGGCGACGGGCTTTGCGCTCGACATGCGCTTCATGGATGCGCGTCGACTGCTCGACGAGGGCGGCACGCTGGTCATCGCGAGCAACGCGAACCCCGGCAGCGCACCCGGCCTGGGGCTCCCCTTCGCCATGCAGCTTGCCGCACGCTTCATGGGGCTCACGACCGCCGAGATCCTGCGTGCGTCGATCACCAATGCGGCGCACCTGCTCGGTGTGGCCGGCACCGTCGGCTCGATCGAGCCCGGCCAGCGCGCCGACCTCGTGCTGCTGCACGACACCAACGAGGACGCACTCGTCCACGGGCTCCCCTCGGGTGCCCCCGGCCTGGTGCTCCACGCCGGTCGTGCCGTGAATCCCGATGAACCAGGCTTCGAGGCCACGCCATGATCGAACCCCAGGACCAGGATGCCGCGACCGCAGCGGCCGCGTGCGTCGTGACCATCCACCATCGTCTCGTCGACGAGCTCCGGCCGGGGCTCACGCTGGCGCACCTCGATGCGTTCGTCGCGCAGCAGCTTGCCGACCTCAAGTGCACCTCGTGCTTCAAGGGCTACAAGGTGCGGGGGCACCCACCCTTCCCGAGCCACTCGTGCCTGAGCGTGAACGACTGCGTCGTGCACGGCACGCATGACATGAGCGAGCGCCCGCTGGCCGAGGGCGACCTCATCAGCGTCGACATCGGTGTCAAGCACCAAGGCTGGATCGGCGACGCAGCGTGGACCTACGCGATCCGAGGCTGCGACAAGCTCGCCGCGGAACTCATGCAGGCCGGGCGCGAGAGCCTTCGTCTGGGCATCGAGGCCATGCAGCCGGGTCGACCGCTGATCGACTGGGCGAAGGCGGTGCAGCAGCACGTCGAGAAGCGCTGCGGCTTCTGCCTCGTGCGTGGTCTGGGTGGCCACGGCTACGGCCGCTCGCTGCACGCAGCGCCCTACGTGGCCAACACCGTTCCAACCTACCCGGGTGAATGGAGCGAGGCCTGGTCGCTCTGGCGGCCCGGCATGCTGGTGGCCGTCGAGCCGATGATCGCGATCGGCACCACCGAAACGCGCTCGGAAGGATCGGCCTGGCCGATCTACACGGCCGATGGCTCGCTCAGCGTGCACCATGAGGCCGATGTGCTGATCACGGCCGGCGGCCCGGTCAACCTGACGGCAGGCCTCTTCGACCTGCCCGACATCGTGGGAACCTGACATGCAACCCATCGCCATCCTTGCCGAAAACGTGCACGCCGCAGCCGATCCGATCTTGCGCGACGCGGGCTTCGCCATCGAACGCCACGCCGGTGCGTTGGAGGGCGATGCGCTGCGCGCCGCGCTCGGTCGTGCCACCGTGCTGGGCATCCGCTCCAAGACCTCGGTCCGCGAAGCGGCGCTCCTCGCGGGGCGACCTGTCGCGATCGGCTGCTTCTGCATCGGCACCGACCAGGTCGATCTTGCCCCGGCGAGCCGTGCAGGAATCCCTGTCTTCAACAGCCCATTCAGCAACACGCGCAGCGTGGCCGAGATGACGGTGGCCGAGGCGGTCTGCCTCGCGCGGCGGCTCTTCGAGAAGAGCTCGCTGCTGCACGCGGGCACGTGGGACAAGAGCGCCAAGGATGCGCACGAAGTCCGCGGACGCACGCTCGGGATCGTCGGCTACGGCCACATCGGCAGCCAGGTCAGCGTGCTCGCCGAATCGATGGGCATGCGCGTCGTCTTCCACGACATCGTGCGCAAGCTGCCCTTGGGCAACGCGCAGCCGCGCAGCTCGCTCGATGCGCTCCTTGCCGAATCGGACATCGTGACGCTCCATGTGCCCAGCACGCCCTCGACTGAACGCATGATCGGTGCCGCGCAGCTGGCGCGCATGAAGCCGGGCTCGGCGCTCATCAACAACGCTCGCGGCAGCGTGGTGGACGTGGACGCGCTCGCGGCCGCGCTGCGCTCGGGCCACGTCTCGGGCGCCGCGCTGGACGTCTTCCCGCAGGAACCCGCGAGCCGCGACGAAGCGTTCGAGAGCCCGCTGCGTGGCCTCGGCAACGTGATCCTGACGCCGCACATCGGCGGCAGCACGGAAGAAGCCCAGGAATCGATCGCGATCGAGGTCGCCGAGAAACTCGTGCGCCACTGGACCAGCGGCTCGACGGCCAGCGCCGTGAACTTTCCCGAGGTCGACCTGCCCACGCTGCGCGCGGGCCAGGTGCGGATCATGCACGTGCACCGCAACGTGCCCGGCGTGCTGAGCACGATGCACGGACACTTTGCCCGCGAGTCGGTCAACATCAACGCGGAGTACCTGCAGTCCGACCCGCACACGAGCTACGTCATCCTCGACGTCGACCCCTTCGAGGGCGACGGCATCGTGCGGGCCCTCGCGGCGCTGCCCGAGACCGTGCGCATGCGGCTCACGCAGGCCTGAGGCTGGCTCGGGCCGGCTTGCGCCGGCGTGGAGGCCTGAGGCCGGCTCGCGCCGACACGCGCCGACATGCGCCGACGTAGAGGCGCGACACCGACCGATCACCCGAAGCACCTGGTGCGGCTTAGGATCTTGACATGCTGCTCCACGCCGTCCTCGTCCTGTCCATCGCCAGTGCCCCCCCCGTGACCGTGCAGCGCCCGGCCACCGAAACGCTCCACGGCGAGTCGTTCACCGACGAGTACCGCTGGCTCGAGGCGCTTGAATCCGAGAGCGGCGAGGTCGCTGCCTGGACCACGCTGCAGAACGATCACACGCGCCGCGTGCTCGATGCCCTGCCGTGCCGCGCCGCGCTCGAGAAGGCGCTCACGCCGCTCATGCAGATCGGAGGCATCTCGGCTCCGTCGATGCGCGGCAACCTCTACTTCTATTCAGAGCGGGCTGGCACGCAGAACCAGCCTGTGCTCAAGGTGCGCGAGGGCTTCGACGGCACGCCGCGCACGCTGCTTGACGTGAACGCGATCGACGAGAAGGGACTCACGAGCCTTGACTGGTACGTGCCGAGCCCCGATGGCCAGTTCGTGGCGTTTGGTCTCTCGCGTGCGGGCGACGAGATGAGCCAGCTCCATGTGCTCGCGACCTCGGGCGGGTCCTGGCTCGCCGACACGATCCCCGGCAAGGCAGGCTTCGGCGGCTGGGCGCCCGATGGCCGGCAGTTCCTCTACTCGCGCCTCTCGGATCCGAAGGATCCCTACTCGCGCACCGTGAAGTGGCACCTGCTGGGCATGCACGAGCGCAACGATCCGGTGCTCTTCGTGCAGAAGGAGCCCTCGCGCGTGCCCGGTGCAGGGCTGAGCCGCGACGGCAAGTGGATCACGCTGGGCGTGAGCGAAGGCTGGCAGCGCAACGACCTGTACGTCGCGAGCGTCGATGAATGGCGCCGCACGGGACAGGTGCGCTTCGTGCCGATCGCCGTCGGGCTCGACGGACGCTTCGATCCGGTGGCGATCGAAGGCACCACGCTCTACGCATCAACCACCTTCCAGAGCCCCAACGGGCGGCTGCTGGCGATCGATCTCACCGAACCTACGCAGGAGCGCTGGCGCACGGTGATCGCCGAGCGCAAGGACGCGGTGCTCGATGGCGTCTCGCCGACGGCATCGTGGCTCGTGGCGTCGTGGAAGAAGGACGTCATCACGCGCATGGAGCTCTTCAGGCGCTCGGGATCGAGCGCCGGCGAGATCGCCCTGCCCGGCCTGGGCAATGCCGGCATCGCCACCGAAGAGGATCGCGACGAGGCCTTCGTGACCTACGAGAGCTTCAACGAGCCGCGCTCGATCTATCGCACGGTGCTCGAGGCAACGGCGTCGAAGCTTGCGCTCTGGGCGCGCCCCGAGGTGCCGGTCGATCCTTCGATGGTCGAGGTGAGCCAGCGCTTCGTGTCCAGCAAGGATGGCACGAAGGTCCCCGTCTTCATCGTGCACCGCAAGGGACTGAAGCTCGACGGCTCGAATCCATGTCTCCTCTATGGTTACGGCGGCTTCAACGTGAGCATGGAGCCGGGCTTCAACGCGACCAACTGGCCGTGGTTCGAGGCCGGCGGCGTCTACGCGCTGGCCAACCTGCGCGGCGGCGGCGAGTACGGCGAATCGTGGCACCAGGCGGGCATGCGCGATCGCAAGCAGAACGTCTTCGATGACCTCTATGCGGTCGCCGGCTGGCTCGCCACGAACGGCTACACGAAGGCCGATCGACTCGCCGTGATGGGCGGTTCGAACGGCGGGCTCCTGACGGGCGTCGCGATCACGCAGCGCCCCGACCTCTGGTCATGCGTGGTCTGCCAGGTGCCGCTGCTGGACATGCTGCGCTACCAGCAGTTCCTGATGGCGCGCTTCTGGGTGCCGGAGTACGGCAGCGCCGAGGATGCGGATCAGTTCCGCTGGCTCCGCGCGTACAGCCCGTACCACAACATCAAGCAGGGCCAGCGCTATCCCGCCATGCTCATCACCGCCGGCGAGAACGACACGCGCGTGCATCCGTTGCATGCCCGCAAGATGGCTGCGCGCCTGCAGGCCATGGCCGCCAACGACCATGACACCGATCCGATCCTGCTCTGGGTCGATCGCGACGGCGGCCACGGCCAGGGCAAGCCCCTGTCGTTGCGTGTGCGCGATGCCGTCGACCGGTGGTCGTTCATCATGTCGCAGACCGGCTGCTGCCGTTGACGCCCCGCGGGCGGCCGGGCCCGCTCAGTTCACGATCTCGAGCCGCGCGTACTCCGCGACCAGGCTCTTCACGCCGACCGTGCGGAACGCGACCCGCAGCGTGGTCACGCTGCCTTGGCGCAGGACCGCCTCGATCTGGCCCATGCCGAACTGGCGGTGGCGCACGCGCATCCCGGCCTTCCAGCCCTGTCGTTCATCGGGATCCGGTTCCCACGCGGGCGCATCGGGATCGATCGATGCACCGCGCGTGCCGCCGGCCAGGTCGCGCCTGGCCACGCGATCCCCGGGCAATTCCTCGATGAACTGGCTCTCCATCGTGGCCTCGCGAATCCCGCGCAGCGTGCGCATGGCCGCGCTCGACAGCATGAGCTGGCGCTCGGCGCGCGTGATGCCCACGAAGAGGAGCCGTCGTTCTTCCTCGAGCTGCGCTGGATCGGCCTGCACCCGGCTGTGGGGCAGGATCCCCTCTTCGCACGCGAGCACCGCGACGAACGGGAACTCGAGTCCCTTCGCGGCGTGCAGCGACATGAGCGTGACCGCGCCGGCCTCGGGATCGAACGCATCGGAGTCGGCCACGAGCGCGACGCGCTCGAGGAACGCGCGCAGCACATCGACGAGCTGCGGTCGCGGGGCCCCCGGCTCCTGCGCCGGCATGCGGAACTCCGACGCGGCCGTCACGAGTTCGGCCACGTTCGCGCGTCGCTCGGCGGCTTCTTCGGCATCCGCGCTGCCCTCGCCGGCAGCGGCCTCGAAGCCGCTCTCGGTCAGGACGCGCGCGACGTACCCGCCGAGCATGCCGCCCAGCATCTGCGGCAGGTCCTCGTCGTCGACCTCGTGCGGGGCGCCCTGCATGAGGTCGGCGCGCCACTGCGCCACGTTGGCCAGGAACCCATCGATGGCCTTGCGCGCCCGCGCGGTGAGCCCGTCGGTCGCGGCAAGCGCCGCCTCGAAGCGGAGCCCGTGCGCAGCAGCGAGCGCATCGGCTCGAGCGATCGTGGTGGCACCGATCCCGCGCGCGGGCACGTTGATGATCCGACGCAGGGCGACCTCGTCGCTCGGGTTGGCGAGCGTGCGCAGGTAGGCGAGCGCATCCTTGATTTCGCGGCGTTCGTAGAAGGCCGTGCCGCGCACGACGACGTACGGAATCGATCGGCGGCGCAGCTCGTCCTCGATGACGCGGCTGAGCGCATTCATGCGGTAGAGCGCCGCCATGCCCTTCCACGGCACGCCGCCCTCGTGCTGGCGCACCATCTCATCGACGACCACACGCGCCTCGTGCCGCTCATCGAGCGCGCGGATGACCTGCGGCATGGCGCCGGCCTCGAGCTCGGTCGTCAGGTCCTTGTGCTTGCGGCGCGTGTTGTGCTGGATCAGGCCGTCGGCCACGGCGACGATGTGGGCCGTCGATCGGAAGTTCTGCCCCAGCGGAATCACGCCAGCGCCCGGGAAATGCTGCTCGAAGTCGAGGATGTTCGTGATGTCCGCCCCGCGCCAGGCGTAGATCGACTGGTCAGGATCGCCGACGACCGTCAGGCTGCCGTGCGCCTGCGCGATCGCACCCGCAATCACGAACTGCGCGTGGTTGGTGTCCTGGTACTCGTCGATGAGCACGTGCCGGTAGCGCTGCTGCAGCTCCTCGCGCACGGAGGCGTCCTGCTTGACGAGCCGCGCGACCCGCAGCAAGAGATCGTCGAAGTCGACGGCGTTGCACTTGGCCAGTTCGGCTTCGTAGGCACGGTAGATCTTCGCCAGCGATCGGCTGGTGAAATCGCCCGCCTCGGCCGCGTACGCCGCAGCATCGAGCAGCTTGTTCTTCGCGTCGCTGATGCGCGAGAGCACGAGCGCCGGCGGCCAGTTCTTGGTGTCGAATCCAGCCGCGGCAATCGCTCGTTTTGCCGCATCACGCGCATCGTCGGTGTCGAAGATCGAGAAGCCCGGCGCGAGCGGCGTGCCATCGCTGGCTGCTGCTGCGGGGCTCGATCCGTAGCGACGCAGCAGCGTGGCGCAGAAGGAGTGGAACGTGCTGACCTGCAAGCCGCGCGCCCCCGCGAGTTCAGCCTCGAGCATGGCGTGCACGCGCTCCTTCATCTCGCCCGCTGCCTTGTTCGTGAAGGTGAGCGCGAGGATCGACCATGGCGCTGCACCCTGCGCCACCAAGTGCGCAATGCGCCGCGTGATCACGCGAGTCTTGCCCGAACCCGGTCCTGCAAGCACCAAGAGCGGAGTTGCTGGGTGCACCACCGCGGCGCGCTGCGCATCGGTGAGACCGTCCAGCCATGGGCCTTCCGTGACCATGGAGCGAGTCTAGAAGGTGCTATCCTGCTTCCCCGGCAACTTGTCCACCGTTCGGTGGCGATCGGGACGTGCCGCCTAAACCATGTCAAGACGGCAAGTCTTGACGAAGTCTTGACTTAGGAGAGGGACCCCAAAAGCGCGATATTTTGTGATTCGCGCCCTTGCAACCACTACATGTAGGGCTATCGTGCGCTCCTGCCGGTGAGGTGGTGGTTCCCCTCATCGGCATGGATGCCTCGGAAAAAGTTGGTTCTCGGACTTACTTTCAACGCTGCATTCGACCCATCCTGCTTGGCGCCGGTCGTTGTGGAGACCCGGCATTCAACCCAAGCGACGATGGACTGGTGGATCGTGGGCGCACTGACCAACGTCGGTGGCGAGCACGATGGAGACCAGCCGCCTCCCTCAACGGAGTCGGCTGCACAGGCTGGGTGCTTCCAGCCAAGGTCGTCGATGCCATGCCATCGGCCGCTGCCCATCGCCGGGCGGTGCAGGAGGAACAGAGAAGATCCATGGCAGTGCTCTGTGACACCCAGATCCGGGAATGCGTTCCCATCGAGCCGTTCGCCGAGAACGTCAAGCGCCCCGGCACCGTCTCGTACGGCGTCTCCAGCTACGGCTACGACGTTCGCGTCGGCACCAAGTTCAAGATCTTCACCAACGCCACCTCAGGCGGCGTGGCGATCGTCGATCCCAAGAACTTCACCAACGACCTCTTCATCACGATCGACACGGCGCAGACCGGCAAGGATCACATCCTGATCCCGCCGAACTCCTTCGCGCTCGCCGAGACGATCGAGGTCTTCGACGTGCCGCGCGACGTGCTCGCGATCTGCGTCGGCAAGAGCACCTATGCCCGCTGCGGCATCATCGTCAACGTGACCCCGCTCGAGCCCGAATGGCGCGGCAAGGTCACCATCGAGATTTCCAACACCACTCCCCTTCCCGCCAAGATCTACGCCAACGAGGGCATCGCACAGATGATCTTCCTCAAGGCCGATCGGGTCTGCGCGGTGTCGTATGCCGACAAGGGCGGCAAGTACCAGGACCAGGGCGGCCTCACGCTGCCCCGGGTCGACGGACTCCCCTTCCAGGGCCATTGATTTCTGTGTCCCCCGGCCGGCACTGCCGGCCCCGGGACGTCACGCCTCACGATTCAGCACCAACGCACGGATTGCACAGTTCCAGCAGCGCACGGACGCAAGGTAGGAAGCCATGAAGATCAATCGACGATTCACGGACGGCAAGCGCGATGTGTTCAGCACCATCGAATGGACCACGCGCACCAGCAAGATCCACAACTCCGACGGCTCGGTCGTCTTCGAGATGAACGATGCCGAGATCCCGAAGGAGTGGAGCCAGCTCGCCACCGACATCGTGGTCAGCAAGTACTTCCGCAAGGCCGGCGTGCCCCAGTTCGACCAGGACGGCGTCCCGGTCGTGAAGGATGGCAAGCCTGTCTTCGGTCCCGAGAAGAGCGTGCGCCAGGTGGTGCACCGCCTCGCCGGCTGCTGGGCGCACTGGGGCCAGGAGCACGGCTACTTCGATTCCGCCGATGATGCGCAGGCCTTCTACGACGAGCTCAGCTACATGCTCGTCACGCAGATGGCTGCACCCAACAGCCCGCAGTGGTTCAACACCGGCCTGAACTGGTCCTACGGCATCAACAGCCCCGCACAGGGCCACTGGGTCGCCGACCACCTCACCGGCGCGCTGTCGCTCGCGAAGGATGCCTACACGCACCCGCAGCCCCACGCGTGCTTCATCCAATCCGTCAGCGATGACCTCGTCAACGAGGGCGGCATCATGGATCTGTGGGTCCGCGAGGCGCGCCTCTTCAAGTACGGCTCGGGAACCGGCACGAACTTCAGCCGCCTGCGCGGCGAGAACGAGCCGCTCTCGGGCGGCGGCCGCAGCTCCGGCCTGATGAGCTTCCTCAAGATCGGCGACCGCGCCGCGGGCGCGATCAAGTCCGGCGGCACCACGCGCCGCGCAGCCAAGATGGTCTGCCTCGACGTCGATCACCCGGACATCGAGGCGTTCGTCAACTGGAAGGTCCGCGAGGAACTGAAGGTCGCCGCGCTCGTCGAGGGCATGAAGAACCTGCCCAAGGACCAGCAGGACCTGGCCAAGGGCATGGGCCTCAAGCTCGACTACGACTTCAACGGCGAGGCCTACTTCACCGTCAGCGGACAGAACTCGAACAACTCCGTCCGCCTGTCCGATGCGTTCTTCGACGCCGTCGACGCCGACGCCGACTGGTCGCTCACCCGCCGCATGGATGGCAAGGCCTCCAAGACGCTGAAGGCGTCGGCGCTGTGGGAACAGATCTGCTACGCCGCTTGGCGCTGCGCCGATCCCGGCCTGCAGTACGACACCACGATCAACGCCTGGCACACCTGCCCCGAGGGCGGGCGCATCAACGCCAGCAACCCGTGCAGCGAGTACATGTTCCTCGACAACACGGCTTGCAACCTGGCGTCGATCAACCTGATGAAGTTCTACGACGCCGAGTCGAAGGCCTTCGACATCGCGGGCTTCGAGCACGCGATCGACGTCTGGACCATGGTCCTCGAGATCAGCGTCCTGATGGCGAGCTTCCCCAGCCGCGAGATCGCCGAACTGAGCTGGAAGTACCGCACGCTCGGCCTGGGCTACGCCAACCTGGGCGCCATGCTCATGCAGGCGGGCATTCCCTACGACAGCAATGAAGGCCGTGCGATCTGCAGCGCGATCACCTCGATCATGACCGGCCGCTCCTATGCGCTCAGCGCCCGCATGGCTGGCGAGCACGGCGCGTTCGCCGGCTACGAGGAGAACCGCGAGCACATGCTGCGCGTCATGCGCAACCACCGCGCCGCGGCGCATGGTGCAGCGCGCGACTCCGGTGCCTACGAGCAGCTCCGCATCGCGCCGGTGCCGATCGACCACGCCCTCTTCCGCAGCGGTCGCATCAACGTGGCCAACGCCGAAGCCATGCTCGCGGCCTCGACCGCGGCCTGGGACCAGGCCCTCGAACTCGGCACGGAGTACGGCTACCGCAATGCCCAGGTGACAGTGATCGCCCCCACGGGCACCATCGGCCTGCTCATGGACTGCGACACCACGGGCGTCGAGCCCGACTTCGCGCTGACCAAGTTCAAGAAGCTCGCCGGCGGCGGCTACTTCAAGATCGCGAACCAGTCGCTGCGTCCGGCGCTGCGCTCGCTCGGCTACACGAACGCGCAGACCGATGACATCCTCACCTACGTCATGGGATCCCTGAGCCTCGACATGCCGATGGCCGACGAACGCGGCACGATCTCGGCCAGCCGGCCCTCGTTCCGATCGTTCCTGATCGAGGCCGGCTTCACCAACGAGGAGCTCATCACCCTCGAGAACGGCCTGCCGTCCTGCTTCGAGATCGGCTTCGCGTTCTCCGCCTGGAGCATGCCCGAGCGCGTCCTCCGCAAGGCGGGCGTCGATGCTGAGCGCGCCAAGGCCGACATGTCGTTCAACGGCCTGCGAGCCTTGGGCCTGAACCGTCGCCAGATCGATGCCCTCAACCGCGTCATCTGCGGCACCGGCACCATCGAGGGCGCACCGCACCTCAAGGATGCGCACCTGCCGGTCTTTGACTGCGCCAACAAGTGCGGCACGATCGGCAAGCGCTTCATCGCTGCCGAGGGCCACATCCGCATGATGGCTGCAGCGCAGCCCTTCATCTCGGGCGCGATCTCCAAGACGATCAACCTGCCCAACGAGGCGAGCGTCGACGAGATCGGCAAGGCCTACCGCCTGTCGTGGGAGCTCGGCCTGAAGGCCAACGCCCTCTACCGCGACGGCTGCAAGCTGAGCCAGCCGCTGGCGACCAAGAGCGACACGGCCACGAGCGATGCGGCGGACCACGCGGAGGAAGCCGACCTCGACGGTCTCCCCGACGAGGCCAAGGTCCCGGCGGCCGATGGCCAGCCGCAGATCATCGAGCGCGTCGTCGAGCGCATCGTCGAGCGCGTGATCGAGCGTCCGTCGCGCCGTCGCCTCAGCGACACGCGCCAGAGCATCACGCACAAGTTCAACGTGGCCGGCCACGAGGGCTACCTCGTCGTGGGCCTCTACGAAGACGGCATGCCCGGCGAGCTCTTCATCACCATGGCCAAGGAAGGCTCGACCATCGGTGGCCTGATGGACTCGCTCGGCACGGCGATCAGCGTCGCGCTGCAGTACGGCGTTCCGCTGCAGAGCCTCGTCAACAAGTTCGCGCACCAGCGCTTCGAACCCATGGGCATGACGCAGAACCGCGACATTCCCATCGCGAAGAGCCTCGTGGACTACATCTTCCGCTGGATGGGCATGGAGTTCATCCAGGGCTACCGTGAACAGAACGCCCCGCACCGCCCCGGCATGGATGCCGGCTCCCACGCTCCCGCCGTTGCCGGCGGTGCTCGGGATCACGTCAAGGAGGACTCATGGAACGACCGGACCGCAGCGTCGCACGCTTCCCGCACCTCGAGCCACACCGCTTCGGGCGAACTGAATCCGGGCGACCGGATCAGCGGGACCCATGGGCAGTCCGACTCGTCGGAGTGCTGCGATGGGGATTCCGCCTCGTGCAAGCACGCCGCAGCGCCCGCTGGGAGCGTGACGAGCTCGACCGGTGCGAAGGTGATCACCAACGCACTCGACGCGCAGGCAGCATCCGCCATGGGTGATGCCCCGCCGTGCAGCGTGTGCGGAGCGATCACCGTGCGCAACGGCACGTGCTACCGATGCTTCAACTGCGGCGCCAGCCAGGGCTGCAGCTGATCGAACCACCGGTGGCCGGTCGTTCCGGCCACCACCAACCATGCTGGGCGCTTCGCTCCGACGACGCCCAGCAGACAGCGATGGGGGCAGTTGCCCCAAGGAGACCAAGCGGTCGGCAAAGAACGGATCCTCTAAGCACTGGTCAGACAAGCACGGAACGGTGGCGTCTGACCCCCTGAGCGGGTTCATCCCGAGCAGGTGTGGCCGTCCTCGGAGGCACTCCCCCATCGCACTTGCCACAACCCAGGGCCGCAAGGCCCTGTTCCTCCCGGCCCGCCGCAGACCCACCAGCTGCGGCGGGCCCTTTTTTGGCGCACAAGCGTTGGCGTCGCGATCGGCAAGGCCCTTGGCTGCGGCGGGCCCTTTTCTTCCCACACGCGTCGTCAACGCCCACAGCAAGCCCCTTGGCTGCGGCGGGCCCTTTTCTTCCCACACGCGTCGTCAACGCCCACAGCAAGGCCCTTGGCTGCGGCGGGCCCTTTTCTTCCGCGCGCTAGACTCTTGGACTCTCATGACGATCTCCACTCGACTGCAGCCGCGCTACCGCTTCTGGATGGCGCTCTACACGATCATGTGCCTCGCCTTCGGGATCTGGGGCGCTTATGACTACTGGGTCAAGTACCCCGCGCTTGAAGCCGAGGCGCGCGACTACACCCGCCTCAAGAACCGCCAGGACGAACTCGCCACCGCAGCCAAGAACCGCACGCTCTCCGAGGACGAGACCAAGGAGTACGAGGCCGCCAAGGCCCGCCTGACGGCTGACTTCGCCGAGCCGCCGACCCCGCCATCGGGATTCGACAAGCCCTTCCAGCTCTGGGGCTACGTGATCGGCTGCGGCGTCGTGGGCTTCCCGTGGTGCGCCTGGCTGCTCATCGGTGCCGCTCGCAAGCGGTGGACGCTCCACGAGGACGGTTCGCTCGACACCCCCGAAGGCTCGATCGCCGCTGAGCGCATCGCCGACATCGACATGGACAAGTGGATGAGCAAGTCCATCGCCGTCGTCAAGGATGCCGACGGCCGCGAATACCCGCTTGATGACTACAAGTGGAAGAACACCGACAAGATCGTGGTCGAGCTCTGCCGCCGCTTCCACCCCGGACAGTGGACCGATGAGGCGCGCCCAGTCGACGAAGGCAAGGACTCCGACGACTCCAAGGGCAATGACACCGAGGAGGCGCCCACGACGGAGGTCTCGCGATGAGCGTTCCGTCGCTCCAGGATCCGACCAGCGCCATCGAGAAGCGCGACCGCTGCGGCGATCTGCCGCACCGTCCGCGCGTGCTGCTGGGCAAGATGGGCCTTGATGGCCATGACCGCGGCGTCAAGCTCATCGCACGCGTGCTGCGTGATGCGGGCGTGCACGTGATCTACAGCGGGCTCTGGCAGACGCCGCGCAGCCTGGCGATCGGCGCGCGCGACGAGGACGCCGATGTCATCGCCTGCAGCATGATGAGCAACTCGCACCTGGTGCTGGTGCCCAAGCTGCTCGACGAATGCCGCGCGCTCGGTCGCCCCGACATGCCCGTGAACGTCGGCGGCATCATTCCCCAGGAAGACGTGCCCACGCTGCTCTCCTCCGGCGTGCGCCGCATCTACCACACCGGCACCGGCATGGAAGAGATCGTGCAGAGCGTGCGCGAGTGCGTGCGCGCGTACGCACCACTCCAGTCGCCGGCGACCAATGCCGTCCTCGCGCGGCAGATCAGCATCGCCCACGCCGGTTCGCTTCCCGCCGATGCCGCGCTGCGTCGTCCCGCGCGCGTGGTCGGCATCACCGGATCGCCGGGTGCGGGCAAGAGCACGCTGGTGGCAGCCCTCGCCGCCGAGGCCGTGCGCCGTGGTGGCCGCGTGGCCGTCATCGCGTTCGACCCCATGAGCCCGATCACGGGCGGTGCGCTGCTGGGCGACCGGCTGCGCGTGGATTTCAACGCCGTCGACGAGAAGGTCTTCTACCGCAGCCTGGCCATCGTGGGCGAGGACTACCGCAGCCTGCCGCAGATCACGGGGCTGATCGGCGCAGCGGGCTTCGACACCCTGATCGTCGAGACCGTCGGCGCGGGACAGAACGATGTCGCCATCCGCGAGCATGTGGACCGAACCGCGGTCGTGGTCGTGCCCGGCATGGGCGATGCGGTGCAGATGGACAAGGCCGGCATCCTCGAGATCGCCGATCTCTTCGTCGCCAACAAGGCCGACCACGCCGGCGAAGCCAAGCTCGTGCGCGAACTGCTCGACATCGCCTCGGGCCGTCGCATCCTCGAGACGATCGCCACGCAGGGCAAGGGCATCGTCGAGCTCTACGAGGCGCTGCTTGC
>Ga0172373_10002901_pt1 | contig 25714 bp, 12 predicted proteins | sample Lak10m_2_FD_114546 | JGI IMG/M metagenome (GOLD analysis project Ga0172373, IMG submission 114546) | Freshwater microbial communities from Kabuno Bay, South-Kivu, Congo - kab_092012_10m | ecosystem: Environmental > Aquatic > Freshwater > Lake | place: Democratic Republic of the Congo...
ACGGTCGCATCATTAAAATAACTGCGATTTTGTCGGCAACGCCGTCAAAATCGCAGTTTGTAATGGAGTAACAAGCAAGGTCATTCCGACTGAAAGGAGGAATCTCATTCGTTGCTTTGCGTTTGTGAATGTCAAAATTATTACTAACTTTACAAGCGACATGAACAGATGCAAAGAGAGCTGGTCGGGAAAATTTGGACAGCCACTCAAGAAAACTTAAACTTGCAGTTGCTTGTGAAGACTAATCTGCCAGCTGCAACAATCAATTATGAAAAAAAGAGCCCATTACTGTGTCCTGTTCGCCTTGGTGTGTCTGAATGTTTCGTTCGGCCAGAACAACAGAAACTCCACGTCCAACACCATTGGCTGGTATAACTACTTCGGAACTTTTCAGCTGAGCGACAAGGTCAGTCTGCACACCGAATACCAGTGGCGCAGAACGAATCTCGTTACCTCTTGGCAGCAAAGTCTGCTACGGGTGGGTATCAACTACCAGCTGAGACCGACGGTGCTTGCCAGACTGGGTTATGCCTGGATTGAAACCTACGACTACGGCGAGTTCCCGCTGAACAGTCTGGGTCGCGATTTCACCGAACACCGGATATACGAGATGCTGCAATTGTCGCACAAGGAGGGCAAGGCCGATTTATCGCACCGGTTTATGCTCGAACAGCGATTTTTGGGCCGCTACTCATCGGCGTCTGTGCAAAAAGAGGATGAATTTCCCTTGCTAAACCGGATGAGATATATGTTCAGGGTGAAGTATCAGCCGGGTGGCTGGTTTCCTGACAAGTTGTACGGAGTATTGTACGATGAAATTTTTATCGGATTCGGCAAAAATGTGAATGTCAACGTGTTCGACCAGAATCGAATCGGAGCGCTGATCGGCTTTCAGGTGGGTAAAAACCTGAAACTGGAAGGCGGGGTCATCAACCAGACTTTGCAATACGGACGTTTGATAGAGGGCAAGAATGTCTTTCAGTATAATACGGGGCCTGTAGTTAATGCCATTTATCTGTTTGACTTGCGTCAGAAGCAGTCATAAACGTCGCTACCATGAAAAAAAGATTATTGCTCTTGCTGATTGCATTGCTCTCCCGGTCGAATCTGTCATTATCCCAATCCCTTGCTGCCGCGTTCGAAAATATCGCGCAAGAATACGATATGATGGGCGGGGCGCTGGTCGTGTTTTGTAAAGACCAGATCAGTACCTCTTGTTACTATGGGAAATCTGATCTGCTTCGCAATATGAGCGTGGATACCGGCACACGGTTCAGGATAGCCAGCATATCAAAGACTGTCACCGCCATGGCGATAATGCAGCTCACCGAGCAGGGGATCCTGAGTCTGGACACAGATATTGGAAGCATACTGGGCTTTTACGTCCGAAATCCGAATTATCCAGACAAAATTATTACAGTAAGAATGCTTCTGTCTCATACATCTTCCATTGTGGACGGTTCTACCTACAGCGCCTTCCTTCAGGCTACCGTGAATTCAAATCCCGTCCCCGGACTCAACGAAATACTGGTGCCGGGCGGTACATATTACACTGCGAACCAGTTCAATAACCAGTTGCCCGGCACCTGGTTCAATTATGCCAATGTCAACTACGTTATTCTCGGTACCATTATTGAAAAAGTGTCAGGTATTCGTTTTGATATGTATTGCCGGGAGTACATATTCGAGCCGCTCGGACTGGATGCCTCGTTCAATGTCAACGATCTGTCGGATATAAATGATGTGGCTGTTCTGTACCGGAAAAATAATGGTGTCTGGACTCCGCAAATTGATAATTACGCCGGAATCGAGCCTGTATTTGCCAATTTGTCCGGTTATGTACCCGGTACGAACGGAGGCAGGTTTGGTCCGCAAGGGGGATTGCGTATTTCGGCCGAAGATCTGGCTACTCTGATGATGTGTCTGTTCAATCCCGGAACCTGTATGGCACCGATACTCTCTGCCCAAAGTGCCGCTGATATGATGTCTGAGCAGTGGACCTATAACGGAAATAACGGGAATAACTACTACGGCCTGTTCCGAAGCTGGGGACTTGGTATTCACCGGGTTAAGTCAGTCCCGGGTGGCGACTATATCTGGTCGGGCAATCCTGCCCTGTTTGGTCATACCGGTGAGGCGTACGGGCTCGTCAGCGATGCGTATTATGATACTACACGAAAAGCGGGATTCGTCTTTATTACCAACGGAGTGGGAACCGGTTACCAGTCTGATGCCAACTCTGCCTACTATACCGTGGAGCAGGAGGTTTTCAGGGCGGTTGAGCATCATGTTGATGCGGGAGCATGTGCTGTATCATCTGCCGGATTTATACCTGAAGATGACAAAACTGACCGGATTTATCCCAATCCAGTATCCGGGGATATTCACATTAGTATCAGCCAGTTTACCAGTCCGGTTTGTCTAAAACTGCAGACTTTATATGGATCCACGCTGATACAAAAACAGATAACATCGCCGGAAACTACTATCAGTTTATCAGGAGTAATACCCGGTACATATCTTCTACGAATAAATGAGCGTGCTAAAATAATCTGTAAACTGTAGTAAATCGCATTTTTTTGAATTAACTCCGCCGAATTACTACATTTGACAATTATGGAACTCTTCCTGTCATGAAACTAAACAAAATAGCCGCTTTTTCCATCCTGAACGGACTCATTCTGATGTTCCTGACGCTCGCCGAGTTTCTGGGACTGATGAAGTTCGGGCCGGTGTTATCGCTGCAGTGGCACAAGGTGCTGCACATTGCGGGAGTTATCCTGTTCATCGGAAACATGACCGTGGGTCCGGTCTGGTTCATGTTCGCCTACTATTCCCGCGACAAGGCACTGCTGCGTTTCTCGTGCCGACTGCTCGAACTCACCGATCTGCTGATTACCATTCCCGGACTGGCGCTGACGGTACTGAACGGACTGTGTCTGGCTTCCGTACTCGGCGGCAGCAGAAGTCAGCCATGGCTTTTTCAGTCGGACATGCTGCTGTTCCTGATGTGGGGCCTGTCGTTCCCGCTGATCTTCCTCCAGAACCGACTGTTCCGCACCGTGGAGCAGGATGGCACTCCCGACCGGAAAATTGACCTGCTCATTATTTACTGGGGAATACTGGGTACCATCGTAATGATACCAGCGCTCATCATTTTTTACCTGATGGTGGTCAAGGCTGTCTGAAATACATTCTTTCACATAAATTGAAAGGTTATGCGCAAACATCTAGCAGTTTGTCTTTTGGCAATGATTGCCTTCCCGGCGTTTTCCACCAGCTATTATGTGAGTGCAGCCGGTAATGATGCGGCCAGCGGCACCTCCACTGCCACAGCCTGGAAAACCATTGCCAAAGTGAATTCGATACAGTTTGCTCCCGGCGACAACCTGTTTTTCCGGGGCGGCGATACGTTTTACGGAAATATATACTTCGACAGCAGCGACGGGAACAGTCCGGATGCTGTTTTTACCGTTTCTTCCTACGGTACCGGCAGGGCTACCCTGAACGCGGGTAACAGTTACGGTATTTTCGCCTACAACACGCAGGGAATCCGGGTGGAAAACCTGATTCTGACCGGCTCCGGGATGAATACAAACAACCAGGACGGACTCAGCTTTTACGCCGATCTGCCGGGTGATGTCAAACTGCGGGGACTCAGTTTCTACAACCTGGAGGTTAAAAATTTCGGTAAAACAGGGGTGAAAATCGGGAGCTGGAATGGCAACACCGGCTATCAAAACCTCATCCTCGACGGTCTGGCAGTACACGATAACCTGTGGGACGGCATACTGGTGTACGGCTATATCGGATTCAATAATTACGTGGGTTATCCGCATAAAAACGTGACTATTACCCATTGTACTTCCTGGAATAATCCGGGCGTACCCAATCCGGATGCCATCAGGGGAAACGGAATCGTGCTGAGTAATACCGACGGAGGTCTGATTGAGCGCTGTGTGGCTTTCAACAACGGTGCCGGCAACATACACTGCGGCGGGCCCGGCGGAATATGGGTGTATGATGCGCGCGGCGTAACCATACAGTACAACGAGAGCTTCAGCAATCACAGTACCAGCACCTGCGATGGCCTTGGCTTCGATCTCGATGGCGGTTCCATTCAGTGTGTCATGCAGTACAATTACTCGCACGATAATGATGGCGGCGGTTTTCTGATGGGTCAAATGCTGAACGGTCGCCCCTGGAAGAACAATATCTGCCGGTACAATATCAGCGAGAACGACGGCCGGCACAACGCAGCGGGTATCACGCTCTTCAAGGAAGGCAGCACTACGATAATGGATAGCTGTCTGGTACACAACAACACCATATATATGTCTCCGGCTCCTGCCAACAGCAGTGAGGCGGCGTTCAAAATTACCGAGTGGTACACCGGCATCAATCATGCCCGGGTATTCAACAATATCTTTGTCACGACGGGTGGGGTTCCGCTGGTGGACGTCCCGGCGGGTTACTCCGGCTATTTCGCGGGCAACCTGTACTGGTCGTCGGGAGCCCCTTTTCTGATCAGATATCAGGGGGCAGAGTACAATACCCTGGGTGTCTGGAGAGGTGCCACGGGCAACGAGATGACGGGAGGCGCCGAAACAGGTATTGTGGCCGACCCGCAGCTCGCAGGCGCAGGTGCGGGCGGAACAATTTATCCGCAGGATCCAGGCGAACTGACAGCCTACCGGCTTGCGCCCGGTTCGCCGGCCATAGATGCAGGTCTCGATCTGGCATCCCGGTTCGGCGTGGACAATGGCCCCACAGATTACTGGGGTAATCCGTCTTTGTCGAGTTCCTATGGTGATATTGGGGCGAACGAGTATGCCGGTTCGACTGCTGTGTACGAGACGGGCAATACGGAAAACCGGGCACCGGTGGTTTTTCCCAATCCGTCAACCGGCGTGCTGAATGTGCGCGGTGCCGGAAAGGGCTGGCTGGAGCTGTACAACAGTGCCGGTTTGCCTGTTTTGCGGCGTACGATACAGGGTAATCTGCTGGAGCAACTGGATTGTTCCGCTCTGCCGTCCGGTGTTTACTGTCTGCGAGTCGCAGGCGGGGGGAATACGCACGTTGTCAGGGTACTGCTGATTCAATAAATCGCCCTCTTCCAGCGTATTTCATGAGGTCTGGGGTGGGGGAGTTTTGTTTAACCGCAGCGTTTACCGCAGAGTTAACCGCAGAGTTAACCGCAGAGTTACGCAGAGTTAACCGCAGAGTTACGCAGAGTTTAACCGCAGAGTTTCACAGAGTTTTAACGCAGAGTTTCGCAGAGGAGCCAAAGATTTTTCTCTGCGAAACTCTGCGTCATACTCTGCGCAACTCTGCGGTTAAACAACGTACATCTCCGCCCGCAGCTTTTTGATCTTGTCGCTGTGCAGGTATTCGCCGTACGACATGGACTGGTCTATCAGGCCGCGCGGGGTAATTTCCACGATGCGGTTAGCCACAGAATCCAGCAACTGGTAGTCGTGTGAGGTAAAAATAATATTACCGGTAAAATCCTTCATTCCGGTATTCAACGCTGTGATGGACTCCAGATCCAGGTGGTTGGTGGGCTCATCCAGAATCAGCATGTTCGGGTTGGCCAGCATGATTTTGGACAACATGCAGCGCACCTTTTCCCCGCCCGACAAGACGCTGGATTTTTTGAACACCTCCTCGCCACTGAACAGCATGCGGCCCAGGAAACCGCGGATGAACGGCTCGTCTTTTTCTTTGGAGTATTGCCGCAGCCAGTCAATCAGGTTCTGGTCCTGATCTCCGGTAAAGTACATGCCATTATCGTTGGGCAGGTACTGGAAGGCAATGGTTTGTCCGTATTGAAATTCGCCTTCAAAGTGCTCCTCCTCTCCGGAAAGTATATCAAACAGGGCAGACACTGCCATGGCATTTTTGCTCAGTATTCCCACCTTGTCGCCTTTGTTCAGGCGCAGGAAAAGATCCCTGAAAAGATACTCGCCCACATTGTTTTTGACACCCAGTTTTTGAATGTCCAGGATCACATCACCGGGTTCGCGCTCGGGGCGGAATGCGATGTAGGGGTATTTACGGCTGGATGCCTGTATTTCCTCCAGATTGAGTTTTTCGAGCGCTTTTTTACGACTGGTTGCCTGTTTTGATTTGGAGGCATTGGCCGAAAAACGGGCAATGAACTCCATCATTTCCTGCCGTTTTTGCTCTGTTTTCTTGTTTTTATCCGCCATTTGGCGGGCCATGATCTGACTGGTTTCGTACCAGAAAGTGTAGTTACCCGTAAACATCCGGATTTTACCAAAATCTACATCCACCACGTGGGTGCATACCATGTCGAGGAAGTGACGATCGTGCGACACTACAATGGCAATGTTCTGATAGTCTGCCAGAAAATCGCAAAGCCAGTCAGTCGTCTCGGCGTCCAGGTCGTTGGTGGGTTCGTCCATGAGCAAAATATCGGGAGAGCCGAACAGGGCCTGCGCCAGCAGCACCTTCACGCGGTCGGTGCCAGCGAGGTCGGCCATGAGCGAGTAGTGCAGCGATTCGGGTACCCCCAGATTGCTGAGTAACTCAGCCGCATCGCTCTCGGCCATCCAGCCGTTCATTTCTGCGAATTCGCCTTCCAGTTCGGCCGCCCGCATGGATTCCTCCTCGGTAGCGTCCGGATTGTCATAGATGGCGTTTTTTTCCTTCATGATGCTGTACAGTTTGGGGTATCCCATAATTACTGTATCCATCACCGGATATTCGTTGTAAGCGAAGTGGTTTTGGGAAAGTACAGCCATGCGTTCGCCCGGCGTAATATCTATGCTGCCGCGCGTACTGTCTATGGCCCCCGACAGAATCTTCAGGAAGGTGGATTTTCCAGCCCCGTTTGCTCCGATTACACCGTAGCAGTTGCCTTTTGTAAATTTCAGATTGACCTCATCAAAAAGCACCCGCTTCCCAAATTGTAGCCCGACGTTTTGAACTGTTAGCACCTTGTTTGTAGTAAATATGTGAAAAGAGCCGCAAAGGTACGTCGGTGGCAGCAGTTTTGCGGTACCCGAAAAAAGTATCGGTCATAACTGGAAAAATCGCCGGGACTGGTTGAGCCAGGCGCAGTGCCGGAAATTACAACTCTGCGTTTAACTCTGTGCAACTCTGCGTTTAACTCTGCGCAACTCTGCGTTTAACTCTGCGCAACTCTGCGTTTAAACTCTGTGCAACTCTGCGTTTAACTCTGCGCAACTCTGCGTTTAACTCTGCGCAACTCTGCGTTTAACTCTGCGCAACTCTGCGTTTAAACTCTTTATGCAAAGGTTCCCCTGTTGCCAAAGGTGCAAACAGGTCTTGTCCTGAAACTGGCAGGAGAGGTTTTTTGAAAAAAAAGTGCCGATGAGGGTCATATCGTTTTGTTTGATGAAAAAAACAGAATGATATGAACCTGATCGGCACGAACAAAATGTGGAGCTGGCGAGAGTCGAACTCGCGTCCGGACAAAGCGTCGTAACGCTTTCTACATGCTTATTCGCTGATTGGGTTTTCGTGCCCGGGGCAGGTTCAGTGACCAACCAGTCCGGGCCTTATTCCCTTTATTTCACCATCGGGTCGGGACATCCCCTCAGGCAATCCTGCTTTTTTGATGATGCGCGGCGGCCTGTGTAGCAGGCATCAAGGCTAAGAGGGGGACGCTGAGCGTAGCCCTCACGCGGCACAAAGGCTTTCTAACTCGCTTGAATTAGGCAGCCATGGCATACTGAGTGTTGCCAGTTGTTGTTCGGTCATTATTTGATAACGGGGTAACCAACCATGCCCCGGCATGCTTACGAAACGACTACACTTTCCCGTCAATACCAGGCAGCCCCTTTAGCAGGAGAGGTAAGAGAGATGTAGTCTCGTATTCCTCAAAGAACTATGAACCAAAACGCAGGAACTTTCCGTTTAGTTCATCCTTCAGACGAATTCCCTGAAAAAAGTCACATCCAGCACCATAAAAAACACAAACAACCCTTGAACCCGGCTTCTGACGTTCAAAAAATACCTTGTTTGAAAAAAAATTCGCTTTTTTGAACAATTGAGCGTTACCTTTGCGTCCGCTTCGTTTGGAAGCAAGTGCAATTTTGAACTTAAAATTCTGATTTTCAAATAATTAGACGAATATGGCTTTAATCGGAACGATTCGCAAGAACGGATGGATCCTGATCGCAACCATGGTACTGGCGCTTGGTGGCTTTATCCTCATGGATATTGTTTCCAACACGCAACGTTACGGCGCGGGCGATGTGAACTCACTGGGAAATGTAAACGGCAAGGAAATCAAGCGCAGCGAGTTTGATAACTATGAAAAACTCGTTTACACCAACGCACAGGGCAATTCTTACCAGATTCGCACTCAGGTGTGGGACTACTTCGTACAGGAGGCTATTGTTTCTCAGGAAGCTGAAGACGCCGGTCTTGGTGTCAGCAGAGATGAACTTCTCGATCTCCAGTTTGGCGAGATAATCAGCCCGGTGATTGTGGATCGCTTCAAGGATGCCTCTGGTCAGCCCAACCGCGCCATGCTCCAGAGCGTCAAGCAATCAATTGATGCCGGTACATTCACTGATCCGATGAACCGTGCTTACTGGGCTGTTCAGGAGAAAGAGGTTATCAAAAAGCGCCTGGAAGACAAACTGATGACGGTGGTCTCCAAGGGTATGTACACTCCGGCCTGGATGGCAGAAATGGCCTTCAAAGAGGGCAACGAGCGTCTGGACTTCCGATATGTGGCTGTACCTTACGATCGCGTTAAAGATACCGAGGTGTCCGTTACTGATGCAGATTACGAGAAATTCCTCGACGAGAATCCGCACCTGTACGACCAGACGGAAGAAACCCGTGTGCTTGCCTATGCTGAATTCACCGTGGTGGCTACACCTCAGGATTCTGCGAACGCACGCACCGCAGTGGCTGCCCTGCTCGATGGTTTCCGCAATGCCAAGAGCGACTCTACCTATGTTATTGCCAATAATGGCACTATTGACGGTGAGTTCAAGCGCAAAACACAATTGCCATTCACTATGGCTGATACCCTCGCCTCCCGTCCGGTAGGTACCATTGTTGGTCCGTACCTCGACATGAGCGAGTGGAAGATTACCAAGATTCTCGACCGCAAAGTGCTTCCCGATTCTGTACGTGCCCGTCACATCCTGATTCGCAACGCGCAGGATCCGGCTTCCAAGAGCACTATTGACAGTCTGAAAACAATGATTGAATCAGGCAAGGCCCGTTTCGACTCACTGGCTGTCAAAGTGAGTCAGGATCCCGGTTCCGGTGCCAAGGGCGGAGATCTGGGCTGGTTCCCCGAGGGCGCCATGGTAAAGGAATTCAACGAAGTGTGCTTCATGACCGGCGAACAGGGAAAACTCTACACTGTATCCACGCAGTTTGGCTGGCACCTGATCGAAATTACCGGCAAGAAGTTCATCAAAAGCGAGGCGAGCGTAAAAACCGCTACTATTGCCCGCAAGATCGAGCCAAGCAAGAACACACAACAGGCTGCCAAAGACAAGGCACTGGCCGTGCTGCAGTCAGCCAAGAAACTCGAAGATTTCGTATCTGCGGGTGGTCAGCAGGGTTTCTTCATCCAGAATTCACCCATGCTGAAGGAAAATGACTACAATGTAGGCAACCTTGGCAGCGGCGAAGATGCCCGTGAAATGGTTCGCTGGGCGTTCAACGAAAAAACAAAACTGGGCGACGTAAGTCCGGAGTTGTTTGTTTTCCGCGATCAGACCGGTGGTTACTTCGACAGCAAATATGTAGTGGCTGCACTCCGTACGATTGTTCCGGAAGGCAAGGCTTCTCTCGCAACGCTGAAGAGCCTGCAAGAGGCCGAGGTTAAAGTGAGAAACGCTGTCAAAGGAAAATATATCGCCGAAAAGATTGGAGCCAATCAGGACTTCACAGCTATCGCAGCCCAGTGGAATGCCCGTATGGACACCGTGCGCAACGTGAGCTTCCTGCAGACACAGGCTGGTGAGCCTCGTATTCAGGGTACATTGTTTACAATGACTACCGGACAGGTCAGCAAGCCGATCATCGGAACATCAGGTGTTTATGTGATTTCACCGGTTACAGACCGTACACAGGTACAGACTCCATCCGATCTCACCATGTTCCGTCGTCAGGTGTCCTCCACAGCTATCGTGAATGTGCGTTCCAACCTGATGAAATCACTGGTCAAGAATGCAGAACTGAAGGATAACAGGGCCAGATTCTTCTAATACAGGCCATCTCAACCAATATACTACAATCGGGTTTCCGGGGTTTTCCTCCGGAAACCCGATTGTTTTTCAGGCAGTTTCCGGACTTTTTATCAGCCGGATATCATAAAAATGGTACCCAAATTGTTTTTACCGTTTCTAAATAAAATAAGCTGTCAACGATTTTCCTTTATTGTTCTTTTAAAGATTACTCCTATTAATAGTTTTGCGGTGCAAAGCGGCATTTATGCAGTTTACGCGTAAAATGGCCGGAACCGGTCTTCAATCAAACAAAACTAACAACATAAACTCTGGTAAATAATGAATTGGTTTACCAAATTCCTTTCATCTTCTATTGGTCAGAAAGTGGTGATGTCGCTCACCGGTATCTTTCTGATGCTGTTCCTGGTCGTACACCTTATTGGCAACCTGCAGTTGCTCAAAGACGACGGGGGAGAGGCGTTTAATACCTACGCCTATTTCATGACGCACAACCCGCTGATCAAGACAGTCTCCTACTCGCTTTACGCCTTTATTCTGCTCCATGCGTGGCAGGGTATCTCGCTGGCGCTCAAAAATCGCAAGGCACGGGGTAACGTGCGTTACGCTGTGACTTACGAGCGCAGTTCCGAGCGTACATCTCGCAGTATGGCGTGGCTGGGTGTGATTATTTTTGTTTTCCTCATACTGCATCTCTGGCAGTTCTGGCTCAAAATGAAGCTGGGTGTGTTGCCTCCGGCGGAGGTAGCTGCCTACGACCATCCGGTCGCCAATCTTTACATCCCGGTTGCAGAGGCCTACAGCAACCTGTTCTATGTCATATTCTATGTAATATGCATGGTCGTGGTCGGCCTGCACCTCTGGCACGGGTTCTGGTCAGCTTTTCAGACACTCGGATTGAACCATCGCCGCTACACCCCGATTATCCGGGCTATCGGAATGGTTTATTCTGTGGGCATGGCGGTCGGCTTTTCCGCTATTCCTGTTCTGATGTACCTGAAACGCTAAACATTCACCGACTTTATTCTCAAGGATTGATATGGCAAATTCATCTGCCCAAAACGGAACGCTCAACTCCGGTACCCCGCAGGGAACGGTAGGGGAGAAGTGGGAAGGCTACAAAGGTCACGTTTCGCTGGTAGCCCCCAACAACAAGCGCCGCATTGATGTCATCGTCATCGGTTCCGGTCTGGCCGGCTCCTCAGCGGCGGCTTCGCTCGGCGAACTCGGTTACAATGTCAAGGTATTCACCTACCACGACAGTCCGCGACGCGCTCACTCCATTGCTGCACAGGGCGGTATCAACGCCGCCAAGAACTACCGTAACGACGGCGATTCTGTTTATCGCCTTTTCTATGATACCATTAAAGGCGGCGACTTCCGCGCACGCGAGGGCAACGTACACCGCCTCGCCGAGGTCTCCGTTGATATTATTGACCAGTGTGTGGCACAGGGTGTACCCTTCGCCCGCGAATATGGTGGCCTGCTCGACAACCGCTCTTTCGGCGGTACGCAGGTGTCGCGCACGTTCTATGCGCGCGGACAAACCGGACAGCAGCTGCTGATTGGTGCCTATCAGGCGCTGAGCCGTCAGGTGGCACTGGGGGCTGTAAAGTTGTACAACCGCCACGAAATGCTCGACGTGGTCACTGTTGACGGCAAATGCCGCGGGGTGATTGTACGCAACCTGCTCACAGGTGAACTCGAACGCCACTCGGCGCACGCCGTGGTGCTCTGTACCGGTGGATACGGAAACGTATTTTACCTGAGTACCAACGCCATGATGTGCAATACGACGGCCACCTGGCGTGCACACCGCCGGGGTGCCTACTTTGGCAACCCCTGCTTCACCCAGATTCACCCTACCTGTATCCCGGTTTCCGGTGAGTATCAGTCCAAACTGACGCTCATGTCGGAATCGCTCCGCAACGACGGCCGTGTCTGGGTGCCGAAGAAGGCAGAGGACTGCAAGAAATCGCCGGTGCAGATTCCGGAGGAAGACCGCGACTACTATCTCGAGCGCCGCTATCCGGCCTTCGGAAACCTTGTTCCGCGTGATATTGCCAGCCGCGCCGCCAAAGTGGTGTGCGACGAGGGCAGGGGAGTGGGCAAGTCGGGTCTGGCTGTTTATCTCGACTTCGCCGATGCCATCAAGCGCCAGGGAAAAGCGACTGTGGAAGCCAAATACGGCAACCTGTTCGAGATGTATGAAAAAATTACCGGCGATGATCCGTACACCACGCCCATGCGCATATACCCGGCCGTTCACTACACCATGGGCGGATTGTGGGTTGACTACGAACTGATGACCACGGTGCCGGGTCTGTACGCCTGCGGTGAAGCCAACTTCAGCGACCACGGCGCCAACCGCCTCGGCGCTTCCGCCCTCATGCAGGGACTGGCCGACGGTTATTTCGTTCTTCCATATACAATCGGCTCATACCTGTCCAAAGAAATTCGCACAGGTGCCATTTCCACGAATGCACCCGAATTCGAACAGGTAGAAAATGAAGTGAAGGAGCGCATCAACAAGCTTGTCAGTATTAATGGCAAGCAGAGCGCCGAGAGTTTCCACCGCCGACTGGGCAAGATTATGTGGGATCAGTGCGGTATGGCCCGCAGCGAACAGGGACTGAAGCAGGCTATCAGCGATATTCGCGCCCTTCGCGCCGAATTCTGGAGTGATCTGTTTGTACCTGGTTCCACCAATGAATACAATCCTGAATTCGAGAAAGCGTGGCGTGTTGCCGACTTCCTTGAGCTGGGAGAACTGATGTGTCAGGATGCTCTGTACCGCAACGAGAGCTGCGGCGGTCACTTCCGTGAAGAATATCAGACCGACAAGGGCGAGGCCCTGCGCGATGACCAGAACTTCATGTATGTGGCAGCATGGGAGTGGAAAGGCGAAAGTCAGGAAGCTCAACTCCACAAGGAAGCCCTGAATTACGAGGAAATTGAGGTGGCTCAGCGTAGCTACGAATAAAAATTCCGTTTCCGGGCTGACCTTTCGGGAAACCAAATTTTTCTAACAGATCAAAACAATCAGATAAATGAAGCTCACGCTAAAAGTCTGGCGCCAGGGTGGCAAATATAAAGGTGAATTCGTCACCTATCAACTGAATGATGTGAACCCCGACATGTCCTTCCTGGAGATGCTGGATGTACTGAACGAGCAGCTGGTAGCGCAACGCGAGGAGCCCGTCGCTTTCGAACACGACTGTCGCGAAGGTATCTGCGGCACCTGCTCACTCGTTATTGACGGTCGCCCGCACGGGCCGATGAAGGGTACTACCACTTGTCAGGTGCACATGCGTCATTACCACGAGGGTGATACCATTGTTATAGAGCCATTCCGCGCCAACGCCTTCCCGGTTATCAAAGACCTGGTGGTGAACCGCTCCGCTTTCGACCGCATCATCCAGTCCGGTGGATATGTCAATGTAAACACGGGTCAGGCCCAGGACGCCAACGCCATTCCGATTGAGAAAGAGACAGCCTCCCGGGCTTTTGATGCAGCTGCCTGTATCGGCTGTGGTGCCTGTGTGGCTGCCTGTCCGAATGCATCGGCCATGCTCTTCACTTCTGCGAAGGTGTCCCACCTGGTTTTATTGCCGCAGGGACAGGTGGAACGCCAGAAGCGCGTCATTTCCATGGTCGCCCAGATGGACAAGGAAGGGTTCGGACAGTGCTCGAACGTCAAGGCCTGTGAAGCCGAGTGTCCGAAAGAGATATCGGTGGAAAATATCGCGCGCATGAACCGCGAGTACCTGAGCGCTGTATTTGCTTCCGACAAGGAGATGGTGTAACCGGCCCGGGGAATCTTCTTATCTTGTTGACTGAAAATCCCCGCAGATGCGCCAACTGTATATACTTGTCTTGTGGACTGTTTTCGGATGTTTGCCCGGAACGCTCCACGCTACACATATCGTAGGCGGTGAAATCACCTACAGATGTCTGGGAGGCCAGACGTACCAGGTAATGCTCACTGTTTACCGAGATTGCTACAATGGCCGGCCGCCTTTCGACGACCCGGCCATTGTAGGCGTTTATGAAAACAGTACCGATTTTTTATTCAGAAAACTGGAGTTGGCCTACGACGAACAGACCAACGATACGCTCCCGATTATACTCAATAACCCCTGTCTGGTTGGCCCGCCCAGTGTATGCGTACACAAAGCCACCTACACGGGAACCGTCGCACTCCCTTACCGTCCCGACGGGTACACACTCATATACCAGCGCTGCTGCAGAAACCAGCTGATACGCAATATACCTGCTCCCCTGAATACGGGAATCAGTTTCACTGCCAGTATCTCCGGCGAATCCCTGCTGGATTGCAATACCTCCGCCAGTTTCGTGAACTGGCCCCCCGTGGCAATATGTGTGCATCAGCCCATTGACTTCGATCACAGAGCCACCGATCAGGACGGCGATTCGCTGGTTTACAGATTGTGTACACCATTAAACGGCCCGGATTCACTGAATGCCGTTCCGGATCCGCCATCGCCACCCCCTTATCCCGAACTTGAATGGATCAATCCGCCCTACAGTCTGGCAAACATACTCGGCGGACAACCGCTTTCCATTGATCCGGCGACCGGCTTCATGACCGGCGTACCGAATACCGTGGGTAACTTCGTCGTCGGCGTTTGCGTGGATGAATACCGCGAGGGGATCTACCTCTCCACCACCCGGAGAGATTTTCAGTACAACGTGGCCGACTGCGGGCAGCCCACGGCTTCGTTTTTTATACCACAGACAGTCTGCGATACCCTGACCGTTCGCTTTGCCAACCAGAGCCGTTTTTCCACGTTTTTCAGGTGGTATTTCGACTGGCCGCAGCAACTGAACCAGACCTCCGTTGATTATTCACCGGTTCATACCTATCCCGACACCGGAACATACCAGATAGCCCTCGTTGCGGAACCCAATACAATTTGTGCTGATACCTTCATTTATTCACTCAACCTGACCCTGACAGAAGGCATACTCACGGCCATTGCCGATCCGGAAGAGATAAACAGAGGCGAATCTTCCCGGCTGACTGCTCAATGGGAGAATGCTGTTTCCTATTCATGGGAACCACCTGTGTTTCTGGACGTTACTTCGGGACCGGGACCGGTAGCGTCACCCCTGGAGACCACCACCTATACAGTGACCGCTACCCTGGGCAATGGCTGTTCCAGACAGGCGGCGGTATCTGTTCGCGTATTGCCACCCGTGTGCGGTCCGCCCTTCGTTTTCCTGCCCTCTGCCTTTTCGCCCAACGGCGACGGAGAGAACGATATATTAAAACTGGAGAGCAATATTACCGTTGAGGTTTACTGGGCCGTTTACAACCGCTGGGGAGAAAAAGTGTTTGAAGCAGACAGTCTCGACGACTACTGGGACGGCTACTACAAAGACGTGGAACAGCCTGCGGAAACGTATGGTTATTACCTGAGAGCCCGTTGTGCCGACGGTCAGGAAATGTTCAGGAAAGGCAATATCACCCTGTTGCGGTAGATTACCACGCATCGTATTCTGAATCATCATGCCGGATGATCCAGACCATCACAAGAGCCATAAGAGTGGTCTAATTTTGACCCGGTTTTAGAGCTTGTTCAGGATTCTCTCACCGAGTCAAAAACGGCAGAGAATCCTGAACAAGCTCTTAACCATTAACCTTTGTGGATCAGACATTTAAAGCGCTGATTGCTTTTGGTTTGAACTGCAATAACTCTATTTCTTATGGCAACCAAATATGTATATCTGTTCGGCGCTTCGAAAACCGAGGGGAACGCCTCCATGAAGAACCTGCTGGGTGGCAAGGGTGCCAATCTGGCCGAAATGTGCAGGTTGAATATTCCGGTTCCTGCCGGATTTACCATTACCACAGAGGCATGTACCGAATATACCCGGGAAGGCCGCGATCACGTCATCAACCTGATACGCGAGGAGGTGATGTCCAGCGTGAAATTCCTGGAGCAGGAGATGGGCAAGCAGTTTGGCAACAACGACGATCCGCTGCTGCTTTCCGTGCGTTCGGGTGCGCGCGCATCCATGCCCGGGATGATGGACACCATCCTGAATCTTGGCATGAACGATGAAGCCGTGGAGGGACTTGCCAAAAAATCGGGCAATGAACGTTTTGCATGGGACTCCTACCGTCGCTTTGTGCAGATGTACGGCGATGTGGTAATGGGACTTAAACCCACCTCGAAAGAGGAGGAAGATCCTTTTGAAGTTGTGATTGACCACGTAAAAGAGGAAAAAGGAATCAAACTGGATACAGACCTTGATACGGAGGACCTGAAAGAGCTGGTGCATCGCTTCAAGGCGCTGATACGAGCCCGTCTGGGCCGCAATTTCCCCACTGATCCGTGGGAGCAGCTCTGGGGCGCCATTCTCGCCGTATTTGAAAGCTGGAACAACGAGCGTGCACGCGTATATCGCGCGCTCAACGAAATTCCGGAAAGCTGGGGTACCGCGGTTAACGTTCAGGCGATGGTATTCGGCAATCTGGGCAATTCGAGTGCCACCGGCGTGGCCTTCACGCGCGACGCGGGCACAGGCGAAGACCTCTTCAATGGCGAATTTCTCGTGAATGCACAGGGTGAAGACGTGGTGGCGGGAATCCGTACTCCGCAGCAGATTACCCTCGAGGGGTCGCGCAGGTGGGCAAAACTGGCCTGTGTGGAAGAAGATAACCGGAAAGCAAATTATCCGTCGCTGGAAGAGCTGATGCCAGAGGTATATAAACAGCTGCTGGACGCCGAGACAACCCTTGAAAACCACTATAAGGATATGCAGGATGTGGAGTTCACCATACAGGAGGGTAAACTCTGGATGCTGCAGACCCGCAACGGCAAGCGCACCGGTGCTGCCATGGTGCGCATAGCCATGGAGATGCTCCGGCAGGGAATGATAGATGACAAAACTGCGGTGCTGCGCGTTGATCCGAATCGCCTCGACGAGTTGCTGCACCCGGTATTCGACGGAGAGGCCCGCAAGAAAGCGAAGCTGATAGCACGCGGGCTTCCGGCATCGCCGGGAGCGGCTACCGGACAGATTGTCTTCTTTGCCGATGAGGCGGAGGAATGGGCTTCACAGGGCAAAAACGTCATCCTCGTCCGGCTTGAAACCTCCCCTGAAGACCTGCGCGGGATGAGCGTGGCCAGGGGCATTCTGACCGCCCGGGGCGGTATGACTTCACACGCTGCGGTGGTCGCCAGAGGCATGGGCAAGTGCTGTGTTTCAGGTGCCGGTGCTCTGCATGTTGACTACAAATCGCGTACTGTAACCGTAGAAGACACGACCTGGCACGAGGGCGACTGGATTTCACTGGACGGATCTACGGGCGAAATATTCTCTGGTCAGGTGCCAACACAAAATGCTGAACTGAGTGGAGATTTTGGAGAACTGATGAGAATGGCCGATAAATTCCGTCGCCTGGAAATACGGACGAACGCAGACACGCCTGAGGAAGCAGCGATGGCGCGTAGTTTCGGTGCTACCGGAATAGGTCTTTGCCGTACCGAGCACATGTTCTTCGAGGGCGACCGGATAGTAGCTGTCAGGGAGATGATACTTGCCGATGACGAGGCCGGACGCAGGAAGGCACTGGCCAAATTGTTGCCCATGCAGCGCGGCGACTTCGAGGGACTTTTCCGGGAGATGAGCGGTCACCCTGTCACCATTCGTTTGCTTGATCCGCCCCTGCACGAGTTTGTTCCGCATGAAGAAGCGGCGCAGAAAGTAATGGCCCGCGACATGAAAGTTTCCGTTGGAAAAATAAAAATGCGTGTGGAGGAACTGCACGAGTTCAATCCGATGATGGGTCACCGTGGTTGCCGTCTGGGCATTACCTATCCTGAAATTACGGAGATGCAGGCCCGGGCCATCATTGAAGCGGCACTGAACATGAAAGCAAAGGGAATAGACATCAGGGCAGAGATTATGATTCCGCTGGTAGATACGGTTCGGGAGTTCAATGCGCAGGCGGCAGTTATCCGCAAGGCAGCGGCGGCCGTGTTTGCCGACCGCGGAGAAACCATACATTTCATGATTGGCACCATGATTGAGACACCCCGTGCGGCGGTGATGGCTGACAGCATTGGGAAAGAAGCCGAATTTTTCTCTTTTGGCACCAACGACCTGACCCAGATGACCTTCGGATTCTCCCGCGATGATGCCGGCAAGTTTTTGCCATACTACATCAAACAGGGCTTGCTGGACCACGATCCGTTCAAGTCGCTCGATCAGAAGGGTGTTGGTCAGCTGGTAGAGATAGCGGTTAAAAGAGGCCGTGAGGCCCGTCCCGGCATCGAAATGGGTATCTGCGGCGAACACGGCGGCGATCCGTCGTCTGTGGATTTCTTCCACCGTGCCGGACTTGATTACGTGAGTTGCTCGCCATACCGGGTGCCCATTGCAAGGCTCGCGGCCGCGCAGGCAGCCATCCGCGAAGCTATCAAATAATGAGAGGTTAGCCTGAACAAGCTCGTAGTGATAGGGGGCGCCTCGCATGGTCTGAAAGCAGATGGTGCGGGGCGTCTTTTTTACTTTGCAGCGGCAAGCTGACTGATTACCCGAAGTTTCCTATTTTTGCGACATAATTCATATCCATTAACAGTTTGCATTCAACACTATCATGAGCGAGACAACAGGAAACGGCATTGAACTCAGACTTGGTTTATTTATTGCAGTTTTTGCTGCCGTACTGGCTATTTCCGATCTTTTTGCCGGCAAATACGGCGATGACGAGATCATTGCGCACAATGAACAGACGAAAGCCTACAACTGGTACATGTCCAAAAGTATCAAGCAGGGCATGGAGGAAGGGCATCTGAATATCCTGCAGGGCATGGTGGCCGGGGGTATGGTTCAGCCGGGGCATGAGGCTGCTGTTGATTCACTGATGAAAGAAACAGAGAAAGAAATCAGGCGGTATGGCAGGGAAAAAAAGGAAATACTGGTCGGGTCTGCCACGCTGGATTCGACAGAGTGGGCGCAGGACAAGAACGGTAAATTCGGAGAAATTGTGGGTGCCAACGAATGGGCCGGGAAAGCGGAAAAGCTCGGAGCTGCCGGCGACTCATTTGATCTGGCCAGTCTGTTTCTGCAGATGTGTCTGGTGATGGGCGCCGTCGGACTGGTGATTGGTTCTGCCCGGCTGAAGCATGTGTTTTTCTGGTTGCTGGTTTCGCTGGGGGCGCTCGGCACCTGGTTTGCCGTTACTGCCTGGATGGCAGCATCGGCAGTTTGATACCACATATCAGGTTTTTCAGGTCTCCGGATGGCTTTTTCAGGTTTCCGGACACCTGTTTATTAATGTAAATATTAAGTTATCATCAAAAAAGTTTGATTCGGATACGCGCGTAACAGTTTTTTTCTATTTTTGCATTTGTAATTTTAATAATTCTCATGAAAGATCTCTCCACGAGTTTGTCTCTTGCTCTGAGACTGGCCTGCATTTTGGGCATATCCCTGTCTTACAGCACAGTGGTTTCTGCACAGTTGCAGCTTTCCAACGGAAGCGCTTCTGCTGTCATTGACTTCAGCAGTGCCACACAGTCGTCGGTAGGTACGAATCCCGGCTCAGCCATTACCGGTACCGGTTTCTCACCCAATCCGGCGACTGCCGGTTTGCTGAATTCAAATGCGTGGGCTGTGGCTGGCTGGTCTAACGGCAACCTTGCGTTTGGCGGCACACAAACAACGGTAAATACTGACTATACCCGTGGTTCTACGGCTATTGCGGTTACTACCGGGGGTATGTATGCTTTCACCGGCGCACCGCATTCTGTAACCAATCCGTGTCTGATGATTCAGCCGGGTGGTTCAGACTGGGCACCTGGTACGATGTCTCTGAGAATTCAGAATACGGGAACGACGAATATCACCTCTCTTTCTATTTCTTACAATTTGTACGTAAGAAACGATCAGGGTCGTTCCAACTCCTTCAATTTTTCCCATTCTGCTGACGATATCACCTATACGGCTGTTCCTGCGCTTGATTACACATCGGTTGCAGCGCTGGATGCACTGGGATGGGTACAGGTGGGCTCATCACCCTCCCGTTCTACTGTTATTTCAGGTATCAGTGTAGCTCCGGGAGCTTTCTACTATATCCGCTGGAGTGGCGCCGATGTCGGAGGCTCTGGTTCCCGCGACGAGTTTGGTCTCGATGATATATCGGTTTCAGCCACTTACGCCTGCGGATTTACTTCCTCCGGTCTTTCGGGCGTTCAGTGTTTTGATAACGGAACTCCTGCACTGGGAACAGATGATATTATCAGATTCACACTGGATCCTGCCGGAATCAGCCTGGGTGCTACCTACAGCGTCACGGCTACCGGTTCCCAGACCATAGTAAAAGATTCTGACGGCTCGCCTGCAACGGGCATTCCTTATGGTTCTCCCGTTGTGTTCCGGGTACTGCCTGCCGGTTCTGCCGGTGCTGGCAACGTTCAGATTACGGTAACCGATGTGAGTGGCGGCTGTACTGTACAGTCAACCATCACCGATCCGGGTCCTTGCTCCAACGCTGCACTTCCCTGTGATCTGAATATCAACAGTGTAACCTTCACCAATCAGAGTTGCACATCGGGCAGTCTGACGGTGAACGCTACCTGTGGCAACTGTACCGGACCGCTTTCCTATTCCATAGACAATGTGAACTGGCAGGCGTCTTCCACATTCACCGGACTTGCTCCGGGTACCTACACAGTCCGTGCCCGCGATATTTCCTATCCGATAGCTTGCAATGACTCCGAGCAGGCGGTGCTTCCTCCATTCGACAACGTACCGCCGGTTTTCAATACACCACTCCCGCAGAATTTCTCCATTGAATGCGGGCTGACGATACCTCCGGCGCCCAGTGTTACCGCCACTGATCTGGTAGATCCGATGGTAACGGTCACACTTGTCACCACCACTATCGCGGGTGCCTGTCCACAGGAATACCAGTTGGTTCGCACCTGGACAGCTACTGATGATTGCAATAATACGGCTGTTTACACGCAGACTGTAACCGTAACGGATGATACAGCTCCGGTATTCAATCAGGCACTTCCCCAGAGTTACGCCGCGTATTGTGGCAACACCCTGCCGATGCCACAAATGCTTAGCGGTACCGACAATTGCGATCCGGGTGTTTCTCCATCGGTTATTTTCATTAACGAGGTACACTATGACAATGTGGGTACAGACGTGAATGAATTCATTGAGGTAGCCGGTACAGCCGGCACTAATTTGTCACAGTACAATATTGTATTATATAATGGTTCAGGTGGCACACAGTACGGTACCATGATTTTGAGTGGTACTATTGACAATGAGGGTAACGGTTTTGGTTCAGTAGCATTCCCTTATCCCGTTAACGGCATCCAGAATGGTGCACCCGATGGCTTCGCTCTGGCGACCAACTCTGGTATGGTCATTCAGTTCCTCAGTTACGAGGGTTCGTTCACTGCAGTTGGCGGAGTTGCCGATGGTATGGTATCTACTGATATAGGTGTACTGGAAGACGGTCTCAATCCGGTTGGTACATCCCTTCAGCTTACCGGTACCGGAACGCAGTACGGCAATTTTACCTGGGTTGGTCCGGTTACAGCCAGTCCGGGCACACTGAATGCCGGACAACAGATCAATGCATTGCCGGGAGTAATTCCTGCTTCATTCAACCAGACTATGCAGTTTGGAAGTTGTGACGGCGAGTCAATAGTAACCCGTACGTGGACTATTACTGACGCATGCGGCAATGCGCGTTCACATACACAAACCATTACGCTGTCGGACAATCAGGGTCCGGCCTTTGTTCCACCGCTTCCCCAGAATATCACCATCAATTGCCAGGACAATGTTCCGCCGCCTGCCAGTTTGCTGGCTGCTGACGCCTGCGACATGGGTAACCTGATGCAGCGAGTGTGGATCAACGAAATTCACTACGACAATGTCGGTGTTGATGTTGCTGAAGCTATCGAGATAGCCGGTACAGCGGGGGTAAATCTGGCTGAATACTCACTGGTGCTTTACAACGGAAGTGGTGGTGCTGTTTATGACACCGATGTACTTTCCGGGCTCATTCCCAACCAGAGCAACGGATTCGGAACAGTTTGTGTTCCTTACCCGCTCAATGGCATACAAAACGGTTCTCCCGATGGAGTAGCCCTTGTACACAATGTCATGGGTGGCATGGTGGTACAGTTCCTGAGTTATGAGGGAACCTTTGTGGCCACCGGTGGTCCGGCAGTTGGCATGACATCTGTAGATATAGGTGTACTGGAAGACGGTCTGAACCTGGCCGGCACTTCTGTTAGACTTGTTGGAAACGGTGACGAGTATGCCGACTTTACCTGGGCAGTACCTGCAGCCTCCAGTTGTGGTGCTGTAAATCCGGGACAAACATTTATTCCTGTCAGCAGTGGTCCGACGGTAACTTTCAACCAGTCAGTGGCTCCCGGCGTTTGTGTGCACGAGCGTACGATTACGCGCACATGGACAGCTCAGGACGACTGCGGTAACGTGAATACCCACACCCAGGTTATCAGTGTGGTTGATGATACAGCTCCGGTACTGACTTGTCCGGCCAACGTTACTGTCAACCTGAATATTCAGGGGAATGCTTCTGTTTCGACAGGCAGTCTGAATATCACAGCAACGGACAACTGCAGTCCTGTCGCATCAGTTAGTGTGGCCAACCTGACCTATACTTTTGATTGTGACGATGAAGGAACGACTGTTCCGGTTCAGTTCTCTGCTACTGATGAATGTGCCAATACAGGATTCTGTACAGTGAATGTAACGGTATCCCCATTTCCTCGTTGCACACCCGAAATATCCATCACCGATCCTTGTGTATGCAAGAACAATGCTACTACACTTGCCAACGGACAGTTTGGCGAAACCATCCGTGTGCAGTCACTTTCAGGAAAAATCTGGAGAGTAGATGCAGTGTCGGGTCTTTTTGCTGCCAGTAGCGTTGCACCACCTGCTGCACCCACACCTATATTAATTGGTACAGCTCTGACGGAAAATCCGGTTGGCAGTGGCGACTACTTCCTCAGCGGAGTACATGTTGATGCGGTAGGTTATTCCATCACCGTTAAAAGCGAGATTGGAGAAACACTCACGATCGGAAACAAGTGCGAGTATCCGAATCCTTCCATTCTTTCCAACCTGAATGGTCCTTTCTGCCTTTTCTCTGATCAGGTTGCACTCAACGGCGATCCCGGAGATGCGAATATTGTAAGTCAGGGATTCACCATCAACGGTACCCCGGCAACTTTATTTAATCCGGCACAGGGTGTGGGAACATACGTTATTGAATACACAGTAAATGGTGGAACCCCCAAGGCATCGGGCCCTGACGATCCCGGTTGTATCCAGAAGGTTTCCAAAACAGTGGAAGTACTTGCTACTCCGGATGTGCTGATTTGTAACGATCTGGTACACGTATCCATTGATGCTGATTGTCAGTCCACCGTGATGCCTGACGATGTACTGGAGGGCAGCTATGGCTGTTACGACGATTATTTTGTAGAAATAGACCGCACACTTCCTTACGGCAACGGTCCATGGGGTACGTCAGTTGTTACATCCACAGATATCAACAAGACTTATCAATACCGGGTGACGCACAAAGTATCCGGCAATTTCTGCTGGGGATATGTAAATCTTGAGGACAAACTCGAACCGGTGGTCAGTTGTGCAGATATTACACTGTTCTGCCCGATTACCCGTTACGAGCCTTCCTATCTGCGTAACACCCTGGGTATTGCCACAGCACTGCCTACCATCGTTGATTGCGACAATACCACTACGGAGTACATTGATACATGGCACGATCTGGGTTGCGGTGAAGGCTATAATGGCGTTGCCGACCTCAGTGCCTATGTTGACCGCAAGTGGACAGTAACCGATGCCACCGGAAACAGTACTGTTTGCGTACAGCATATTTACTTCAAACGGCTTCACCTGCCAGACCTGACACTGCCTTCTATTGATGTGAATCTTTCGTGCTCTAATGCCAACACATCTCCTGCAGTTACAGGTTCACCGTCAGTTACTGCCTTCGGTCGCCGCTGGGACTTGTTCCCGGACCCCGGTTTTTGTGAGCTGCAAATCAGTTATGCAGATCAGGTCATTCCTGTTTGTGACGGAACGACCAAACTGATCAGGAAGTGGACTGCACTTGACGGTTGTGCACCGGTGAGCGCCTCCAATCCGTTATACTATACACAGGTTATCAACATACTCGACCAGGCTGGTCCGGCCATGACTTGTCCGCCCAACATGACAGTCTCTACGGATCCAGAAGGTTGCTGTGCCCTTGTTGACATGCCTGATATCGTGATTGAGGACGCCTGTTCCAGGGTATTTGCCGTCACAGGTATGGTCACAACCTACGAAAAATATACAGGCGAACAAACCGGGATGGTTGCCTTTGGTGGCAGCCTGAGCGATTTCCCGACCAACAATTACTGGGACCTGGACACAATGGCCATGTTTGGAATAACACCGTGCCTGCCCGAGGGTTCGCATGTGGTTACCTATACTGCGCAGGACAATTGCGGAAATACATCATCCTGTACCTTCCGTCTTAAAGTTGAAGACATGATTCCGCCGAACCCTGCCTGTGATGAAGTTACACAGGTGGCAGTTACCGGTAACGGACAGGCTGTTGTGGATGCCATCAACTTTGACAATGGCTCATTTGACTATTGCTCGCCCATACTCGACTTCAAAGTACGCAGAGGCAGCGGTTCACTGGGTGATGATGTCAGGTTCACTTGCAGCGACATCAACAACACGATTACCATCACACTCAGGGTATATGATCTGGATGTGCCTGCGGGAACCATACAGCCGGATGCCTTTGAGAACCACTATAATGATTGTGTGATCAGTGTGCTGGTTGAAGATAAAATCAAGCCGGTTTGCGCACCTCCGGCAAACGTAACAGTTACTTGCGAACAGTTTGATCCAACTCTTGTACTGTACGGCAAGGCCTCTGTATCCGACAACTGCTGTCTGGACGGAACCAAGACTTATCTGGGACAGAAGGGCCTGGTTCATACCGTAAGCTACACCACTTTTGATACGTTGTGTAATAAAGGAACTATCGTGCGTACATTCCGCGCGTTCGACTGTTATGGAAATACCAGCCAGTGCACACAGCGTATCGTAGTGAACTACGAGCAGGACTACTTCGTACGCTTCCCGGATGACAAGATCGTATTTGTATGCGACGGCACCGGCGACTACGGCGAGCCTGCGTTCTACGGCGAAGACTGCGAACTGCTGGGTGTAACATACGAAGATGAAATCTTCACAGTTGTACCTGACGCTTGCTACAAGATCGAGCGCAACTGGAAGATTATCAACTGGTGTACGTTCAATCCTAACGGCGGATGCATCAACGTACCGAACCCGAATCCGAACGCGATCACAAACCACCCGACCAACCTGCCGGGCCCGATTGTATCGCCCGTTCAGAATGCAGGTGATCCATGGAAATCTAC
>Ga0172373_10002902_pt1 | contig 25701 bp, 20 predicted proteins | sample Lak10m_2_FD_114546 | JGI IMG/M metagenome (GOLD analysis project Ga0172373, IMG submission 114546) | Freshwater microbial communities from Kabuno Bay, South-Kivu, Congo - kab_092012_10m | ecosystem: Environmental > Aquatic > Freshwater > Lake | place: Democratic Republic of the Congo...
AAAAAAATGAATTCCTTGACCCATGTTGAACACTTAGAGTAAAAATTTACCTCCATCGATGCGTTGGATTTTAGGTGTTCAAATTCGGCCAGAATCGGTGTTCAAATTAATCAGAATACGCAGATGATCGGCGTAATCCATGCGATGGCGGTTGTTGGCGAAATACGTCTGTGCGGCGGCCAAGTTTTCCTGGGTGCTTTTCGTGAGCCGTTTGCGTTTGGCGAGTTTTTCCATCTCGGTGATGATAGCGTCGATCGAGCAGGCGTCGTGTTTCAACTGTTGACAACGTTCATGCAGCCAAGCTTCACGTTGCGGTTTGTCGGTTTTACCAGGGAAAGCAGCCTGCGCCACGTCGGCCAGCACTGATGGGACAACAAAGGTTAAAAAGACTCTTTTTGGTTGGTTCTTAGTGGTTTTGGGGTGGCAGTTAATGCCATAAGATCAGCCGATTTTATCAGCCAAGAGTGGGTGTGTTCTTAATGCGGAAATGGATGATATTGTTGTGCTGTGTTGCCTTGAAATGTCCCGCCAGTGTCCCATTGATTAGGTCTTGTCGTTATATCTCTAGGTAACTTATTGATTTTTATGGTGGCGATAGGTGGACTTGAACCACCGACCCCGGGGTTATGAATCCCGTGCTCTAACCAGCTGAGCTATATCGCCATTGGCAGGTATGTAAAAGGCGGCAATTATAAGTAGCCGCCACTATATTGTCAAACGTTGAATCTAAAATGCATGACATCGCCGTCTTTGACGATATATTCTTTCCCTTCGAGCCGCCATTTTCCAGCATCTTTAGCGCCCTGCTCGCCTTTGTAACTAACAAAATCCTGGTATGAAATAACTTCAGCCCGGATAAATCCTTTCTCAAAATCAGTATGAATAACGCCCGCCGCTTGCGGTGCGGATGCCCCGATGGGAATAGTCCACGCCCTGACTTCTTTGACGCCCGCCGTAAAATAAGTCGCCAGGTTTAATAATTGGTAACCGGCTCTTACTACCCGGTTTAGGCCGGGCTCTTCCAGCCCCAGATCTACAAGAAACTCTTTCCTTTCCTCGTCTTCCAGCAAGGCTATTTCAGCTTCTATCGCGGCACAAACAGGAACAACCATTGCGCCTTCCTTGTCGGCGAGTGCCTGCACTTTATCCAGCAAGGGATTGTTTTCGAAGCCGTCATCCTGCACATTGGCGATATACATCGTCGGTTTTAGCGTCATCAGGCAAAGATCTTTAATCAGCGCTTTTTCATCCTCGCTTAAACCCAATCCGCGAGCAGGCTCTCCGGCATCGAGCTGCTTGAGTACCTGCTCCAAAACCAGCTTTTTTTGCAGATCATCTTTATTGCCGGATTTTGCGCTTTTGCTTACGCGCAGCAAGGCTTTCTCAACAGAGGCCATATCAGCCAATGCCAGTTCGGTATTGATGACTTCAATATCCGACACCGGATCAATTTTTCCAGCCACATGGACAACGTTGTCGTCCTGAAAGCAACGCACGACATGCGCAATCGCATCGGTTTCCCGGATGTTGGCGAGGAATTTGTTGCCTAGCCCTTCGCCTTTTGACGCGCCGGCAACCAATCCCGCTATATCGACAAATTCAATCGTTGTCGGCAATACGCGTTCCGGTTTGACGATTTCCGCGAGCTTATCCATCCTGCTGTCAGGTACGGGTACCACGCCGACATTAGGGTCAATGGTACAAAAGGGATAATTTTCGGCGGCGATTTTTGCGCGGGTTAATGCGTTAAACAGAGTCGATTTGCCGACATTGGGCAAACCAACGATTCCACAATACAGTGCCATAGAATTTTTTAGGTAGGGTTTGGGTTAAGAGGAGGGTTACAGCAAACATCAAGCCGGAACAGGCCGGTAATTATACAAGCTCTCGCTTTAATCCAAACAGCTAAAAAATAAAGGACAATCGGTCGATTCATTAACATACAAGCAACAGCGCTGTTTTCCGCCGGACAAGGCAAAAAAAGGGGGCATTAAGCCCCCCGTTAAATGAGCGCACCTCAAACTTGTCCGGCAGGCCTGTTTTTGTTGATATTGGTTTTTACTGCTTTAATATCAACCGGTTCAACTTTTTCCTGCTTGCTGAAATTAGGTTTGTTGAGACTATCGTCATCTTTTGGCGGCTCCGGGTCCTTGCCCGCTAACAGCGCATCGATCTGGTCCTTATCTATCGTTTCCCATTTCATTAACGCATCGGCCATCTTGTGCAGGATGCTGATGTTTTCGGTCAAAATGGTTTCTGCGCGTTGATAACTGCGGTCGATAACGGCACGGATTTCCTCATCGATCTGATGGGCGACATTACTGGATACCTTGCTGCCTTGCGAACCTGGGTAACCCATGAACGGCTGGCCGCTTTCCTCGCCGTAAACCAAAGGACCGAGCTTGTCTGAAAAGCCCCAGCGGGTCACCATGTTGCGCGCCAGTTCAGTCGCACGCTCGATGTCATTCGATGCGCCTGTCGTAACCCGGTCGCCGCCGTATATCATAAGCTCGGCGACCCTGCCGCCAAACAGGCTGGCGATCTGGCTTTCCAGTTTACGCTTGCTGGCGCTGTACTGGTCTCTTTCAGGCAAAAACATCGTAATACCCAAGGCCCTGCCCCTGGGCATAATGCTGACTTTATAGACAGGGTCATGATCAGGCGATAACTGGCCGACGATACAGTGGCCCGCTTCATGATATGCAGTAAGCAGCTTGTCATCTTCAGTCATCACCATCGTATGTCTTTCCGCGCCCATGAGTATCTTGTCCTTGGCTTTTTCAAGATCGCTCATCGTGACTTCTTTTTTGTTCGACCGCGCCGCAAACAGCGCCGCTTCATTGACTACATTAGCAAGCTCGGCACCGGAAAAACCGGGCGTTCCCCTGGCGATGTACTTCAGTTCAACATCGGCTGCGGCCGGAACTTTTTTGATATGGACATTAAGGATTTGCTCCCGTCCGCGCACATCCGGCAAGCCGACATTAACCTGGCGGTCGAACCGGCCGGGCCTGAGCAAGGCTTTGTCCAGCACATCCGCGCGGTTCGTGGCGGCGATGACGATGACGCCTTCGTTACCGTTAAAGCCGTCCATCTCCACCAATAACTGGTTTAGGGTTTGCTCGCGTTCGTCATTACCGCCGCCTATACCTGCGCCGCCGCGCTGACGGCCGACGGCATCAATTTCATCGATAAAAATGATGCAAGGCGCATGTTCTTTGGCTTGCGCAAACATGTCCCTGACCCTGGACGCACCGACGCCGACAAACATTTCAACAAAATCCGAGCCGGATATCGTGAAAAACTTAACGCCAGCTTCACCGGCGATAGCCCTGGCAATCAGCGTCTTGCCGGTTCCCGGAGGGCCTACCATCAATATGCCGCGCGGTATTTGCCCACCCAGTTTCTGGAATTTCTGCGGATCAGACAGGAAATCAACAAGCTCGGCGACTTCTTCCTTCGCTTCTTCACAGCCGGCCACGTCATCAAAAGTCGCCGTCAATTTGTCTTCTTCGAGCATCTTGGCTTTGCTTTTGCCGAAATTACTGCCTCCCAAACCACCGCTACCCTGCATCTTGCGCATGTAAATAACCCATACGACAACCAGCAGCAACATGGGGAACCACGATATGAATATCTGCATAAGCAGCGACTGCTGGGCAGGCGGGATAGTTCTTATCTGGACTTTGTTATCGAGCAGGTCATCAATTAAATGGGGATCGCCGGGATTGAAGGTCTCGTAATTCTGGCCGTCTGTCGTCCTGATCCTAATAAGCTGGCCGCTGACTTCGACGCGATCAACCAAGCCGTTTTTAACCTTGGTGATAAATTCCGAGTAGGCTAACGAGTCTTGTAACGGCGGCGTAGTGTTCACCCGGTCGTAAATGAGAAAAGCACCGGTAAGCACAACCCCCCAAAGCAGCGCGTTCAATATATATTTTTTCATCTTTCATCTCCTGACCTTATCGAAAGGCCACAATTAGAGTCACGTTTGTTTAACGATACTTGTCACTATTCAAGACTCGACGCCTCCACGCCGCTATCACATTGGTATTTGTACAGTCACCAATATCTGCAAAAACCCAGCATTTGGCTTGGTTATAATTAAATCACCTTTATCTTTAAAAGTCTTTCAATACCGATTGACTTTATAAGAAACATAACTTAATCATAAAAAACACAATAACTGCTGCCCGAAATTAAGCTTTATTTTATTCAGCGCCATGACCTGGATTTGCCGGACCCGCTCCCTGGTCAGGTTGAGTTCCGAGCCTATCTCCTGCAAGGTCATTTCCCGGTCGGCATCGACACCGAAATGCGCGCAAATCACTTGCGCTTCACGGGGGTTAAGCGTTTCTATCGCTTTGTTCAGCAATTGCTCAAGATCGGTCTCTGCGATGCTTTTAAAAGGATGCGGGAATACCTGCTGTTCTAAAAAATCAATCGGTGCAAAGGCCTCTTCGCCGTCATCCAGACCTTCCAGCGATATGGCGGTTTGGGAAATAGTCAGGATGGTATTAATCTCGTCGCTCGACAGTTTTGTATAATCGGCCAATTCCTTGACGGAAGGCTCCTGCCCGGTTTGTGAGATGATTTCATTTTTAGCGCGATAGACTCTATTGATATTGGCTACCTGTCCGCAAGGCACACGCACCAACCTCTCGCAACGCGACAATGACCTGGAGATAGCCTGCCTGATCCAGTAACCCGCATACGTCGAAAACTGGAAGCCCAAGCGGTAATCAAATTTATCGACCGCTTTCAATAAGCCCGTTTGGCCTTCCTGCACCAAGTCGTCAAAATCAAGAAACCCCGTCTTGTATTGATTGGCAATAAATAACACCAGCTTGGCATTCGCTTCGGCGAGCTGTTGCCTTGTGTTTAACCAAAGCTGTTCGGCAATAACCATCTCCTCAGCATAGTGATGCATGTCGCCGGAACATAAAAACAGGAATTCTTCATCATGGTTATTGTCCTTGAGCGCTTCCAGCCAGCCGGATAATTTCGCGTCATCCAAGCGGCCCCGGCGCCTCAGTCCATCCATTCGCCGGCTCAATAAGCCGGGATTTTTGTTTGCGTGACGGCTTGAAGACGGACCGCAAAGCCCTCTGCATTGACACCTATAAACAATCAGATCGGTAATTTTTGTCAAGTCTTCAAAAGAAAAAGGGACGCGTTGCAGTGCCGCCGCCAATAACTGCCTCTCGGCTAGGCAGGAAGCAGGGGTTTGGCCGTTAAACGATCGGCCTGCCGAAAGATAATGTCTTTTGACTTCAGCCAATACCGTCGCCAAATCCGATGCCAGCGACACACCCTCTTCCTGCTCAACAACATAGACGTTTTTTTCATGCTCATTCAATAAGCACAGCGCGGTAAACGGAAATTGCGACAACGCATGAATAAGCCGGGTCTTATGGTCATTCAAGTTGCGGGCTACCTGGAAATTGCCATGCTCGGCGCCGTTCCGTGAACGATTAACCACACTTGCAGCCTCGACTGCGCCGACAGCACTGTCACTATCAACAATACCTGGTTCTTGCCTTGACAAATGTTCAGTTAAATAAGCCATTTCACCAATTCCTCACAGAGCGCCTTGAAACATAAGCAGTTGGGCTGCGACGGGCATCAATGCCGCTTACGCATATAATTTTTTCAAACGTATGACAATTTATACATTTAATAGTTTTTGTGACACTTATTAAATTATTTGTTATCCATTCGTTTATTCATTATTTCATGATAATGTAACAATTAGATAAATCATCGTCAAGATATAGTTTTACAAAACATGAACAAAACATAAGATATTTATTTGCAACAATACGGAACTAAACAAACGGAGTTCTTTTCACTTATCGCAAGACCGCTTTCAAATACGCACAGCCACCGGGAGACAGGATAATGAAAAATGTTGTTATTGCCGGCTTCTGCCGGTCACCTTTTACGCCGGCGCACAGCGGTCGTTTGAACAAAGTACGGCCGGATGACCTCGCCGCCCAGGTCGTTAAAGGCTTAATCGCAAAAACCGGGGTCAATCCGGGGGATATCGAAGACCTTATTCTAGGCTGCGCTTTTCCCGAGGCAGAGCAAGGCCTTAACATCGCCCGCCTCGTCGTTCACCTGGCCGGATTGCCGATTACCGTGGCCGGCATGACGGTTAACCGCTATTGCGGCTCATCGATGCAGGCCATTCATATCGCCGCCGGCGCGATTCAGCTTAATGCCGGCGACGTATTTATCTGTGCCGGTGTTGAATCGATGTCCCGCATACCGATGGGCGGCTATAACGCCATGCCTAATCCCGTTCTTTATGAGCGCTTCCCGGAGGCTTATATGCGCATGGGCGATACCGCTGAAAACCTCGCCAGGCAATACCATATCGACCGATTTGAACAGGAAGCCTTTTCGCTGCTGAGCCAGCAAAAAGCCTATGCGGCCCAACAGCAACGGCGATTTGTCGATGAAATTATCACGATAGACGGCGATATTGACCGGGATGCCTGCATCCGTCCTGATTCCACCGCCGCCGCACTGGCGCAGCTGGCTCCCGCCTTTAACGCAAGCGGCAGCGTAACGGCAGGCACGGCTTCGCCGCTGACTGACGGCGCCGCAGCCGTGCTGGTATGCAGTGAAGTCTATGCCAGGGCGCACAAGCTGGATGGCCTGGCCCGCATCAAAGCCACCGCCGTGTCCGGTTGCGCGCCCGACATCATGGGCATAGGGCCGGTCGCGGCGACACACAAAGCCTTGAAGCGCGCCGGCCTGGAATTGGAAGACATCGATATTGTCGAGTTGAACGAAGCCTTTGCCGCGCAAACGCTTGCCGTGCTTAAAGCGATGCCGGTGGCCTTGCCGAAACTCAATCTCGATGGCGGTGCGATTGCGCTGGGCCATCCGCTGGGCGCGACCGGGGCCAGAATTACCGGCAAGGCCGCCGCCCTGTTGCAGCGGGAACATAAACGCTATGCCTTGGCTACCCAGTGCATAGGCGGCGGCCAGGGGATTGCAACGATACTGGAGGCTATCTGATGAACATCAATAAAACCGCCGTGATCGGCGCAGGCGTCATGGGTGCAAGCATCGCCGCGCATCTCAGTAATGCGGGCATTCCCGTGTATTTACTGGATATTGTCCCGGACGACGCTAAAACCCCGGCAGCCGCGCGCAACCGCATCGCCGAAGCCGCTATGCAAAAACTGCTGAAGGCCGAACCGCCGGCATTCATGCACAAAAACAACGCCCACCTGATTACGACAGGCAATATTGAGGATCACCTGCATGACCTGGCTGATGCCGATTGGGTCATCGAAGCCGTCGTCGAACACCTGCAGACCAAAAAAGCCTTGTACGCCAAACTCGATGCCGTTTGCGGCAAGGACTGCCTAATCTCGTCCAACACCTCTACGCTGCCGCTGCATCTATTGTTGCAGGATATGCCGGATGCCTTTAAACAGCGCTTTATGATCACGCATTTTTTTAACCCGCCGCGCTATATGCGTCTGCTGGAACTGGTATCCGGCCCGCAAACACGGCCTGAACTCGTCGCCGCCGTGAGCCGCTTTGCCGATACGCTACTGGGTAAAGACTGCGTGATTTGTAATGATACGCCGGGATTTATCGGCAACCGCATCGGCATTTACTGGCTGCAGTCCGGCTTGCTGGAAGCCCTTGCATTAGGCTTGACCGTTGAACAGGCCGATGCCGCGATGACGCTCTTCGGCATCCCGAAAACCGGCATATTCGGCCTGCTGGATTTAGTCGGTCTTGACCTGGTTCCGCTTATCCTGGACAGCATGAAGCGGGCACTGCCGCCCGATGATGCGTTTCACGAGGTCAACCGGCTTCCTGGACAGGTGCAAAAAATGATAGACGACGGTTATACCGGCAGAAAAGGCAAAGGCGGCTTTTACCGCTTAAGTGCAATAGACGGGAAACGCGTCAAGGAAGCGCTAGACCTTGACACCAGCGCGTATTATCCCGCCGAAAAACCCAGGCTCGAGGCATTGCGTGAAGCCCAAAAAGCCGGCTTGCCGGCCTTATTGAGCTGCCCCGAACTCTGCGCCTTTTATGCCTGGCGGGTCTGGTCAAAAACCTTGAGTTATGCCGCAGGCCTGATTCCTGAAATCTCCGACGATATAGCGGCTGTCGATACCGCGATGCGCGAGGGTTTTAACTGGCAAAGCGGGCCGTTTGAATTGCTCGACCAGATAGGCGTAGAGTGGTTTGTCGATAAGCTGCGGGCAGAGCATTTACCGATACCGCCGTTGCTGGCAAACCATAAGGCCTTATACAAAATCGCTGCCGGTGAACTTAAGGCCGTCGATTTAACGGGCCGTTATCATCCCGTCCACAGGGCCGAAGGCGTCTTACTGCTAGCCGATATTAAACGGCAAGGCCCGGCCATATTGAGCAATCCGTCGGCCAGTTTGTGGGATGCCGGTAATGGCGTCGCCTGCCTGGAATTTCACAGCAAAATGAATACGCTGGACAGGGATACGATGACGCTGATCCGGCAAAGCATCAGCAAAGTCGACAGCGAATTTTCAGCGTTGGTGATTCATAACGACGGCGAGAATTTCTCTGCGGGGGCAAACCTGGCGTTACTGGTGCCGGCGATCCACGGCAAGGATTGGGCAAGCGTCGAGCAATTGCTTCTCCAGGGCCAGCAAACCTGCAAAGCCTTGAAATTTGCGCCGTTTCCCGTCGTGGCCGCCCCGTCCGGGCTGGCCCTGGGCGGCGGCTGCGAAATATTGCTGCATTGCGATGCGGTACAGGCTCACGCCGAACTGTATGCCGGGCTGGTCGAAGTCGGCGTCGGCCTGATTCCCGGCTGGGGCGGCTGCAAGGAATACCTGCGCCGTTGGCAGATAGCGCCGAAACCGGCTAAAGGCCCTATCCCGCCGCTGGCCAAGGCATTTGAAACCATCAGCCTGGCCAAGGTATCCACATCGGCCATCGAAGCAAAAGAGCTGCTGTTCCTGGACGATGCCGACGGCATTACGATGAACAAAAGCCGTTTATTGGCCGATGCCAAGGCCAAAGCCCTGGCCTTATCGAAAAACTACAGCGCGCCGGCCCCGCATAGCTATCCATTACCGGGAAAAACAGCCGGAATAATGTTGGGCATGGGCATTAAAGCGTTTCATTTACTCGGCAAAGCGAGCGACTACGATGCCGAGATAGCGGAAAAACTGGCTTTTGTATTGAGCGGCGGCAATGCCGATATCAGCAGCCCTTTAACGGAAGACGACATGCTGGCGCTGGAGCGTGAAGCCTTTCTCCAGTTAGTCAAACAACCTGGGACATTGGCAAGGCTGGAACATATGCTCAAAACAGGCAAGGCCTTGAGGAACTAACCCGCCCCCATCACCAGACAGGAGAACGCGCATGTCCTGGATATTCGCATTAGTCATCTTCATCGTGCTGTTGTCCTATTACAACGCGCCGATACGCTGGATCACGGCCGAAATAGGCTTGTTACTCGCCAGCTATAGCCTAATCAACCCGCTGACGTCCGTCAGCATCAGTTTATGGTGCGGCTTTTTGCTGCTGTTTATCCCACTCAATAGTCCTGCTCTCAGACGGCAACTCTTCAGCCGCCCGATCTTCAAACGGATGAAAAACGCGTTGCCGCCGATGTCCAAAACCGAGCGGGAAGCGCTGGAAGCCGGCAATACCTGGTGGGATGCCGAGCTGTTCTCGGGCAATCCAATCTGGAGCCTGTTGCAGGACTTGCCTGCAGCAAAACTGAGCGCTGCAGAACAGGCCTTCCTGGACGGCCCGGTCGAAACGCTGTGCGCGATGCTGGATGACTGGGATATTACCGAATATCGCAAGGATTTGCCGCCGGAAATATGGGCTTATATCAGGCAGCAAAAATTTTGCGGCATCATCATCCCGAAGCGCTACGGCGGCCTGGAGTTTTCCGACACGGCCCATTCGGAAATCGTCATGAAAATTTCCAGCCGCAGCACCACTGCCGCGGTAAGCGTCATGGTGCCGAATTCCCTGGGACCTGCAAAACTACTGCTGAATTACGGCACAACACAGCAAAAAGATTATTATTTACCGCGCCTTGCCGGTGGTGAGGAAATTCCCGCCTTTGCATTGACCGGCCCCGATGCCGGCAGCGACGTCGGCGCAATGCCCGACACCGGCATCGTTTGTTACGGCAGTTTTCAGGGGCGGGACCAAGTCCTGGGTATCCGCCTCAACTGGGAAAAGCGTTATATCACGCTGGGCCCGATTGCTACGGTACTGGGATTGGCGTTCAAACTCCATGACCCCGACCGGCTTATCGGCGATAAAGCCCATATCGGCATTACCGTCGCGCTGATTCCGGCCAATACCCCCGGCGTATCTATCGGCAGGCGGCATAACCCATTAGGCTCCGCCTTTCAAAACGGCCCTAACTGGGGGAAAGACGTCTTCATCCCGGTAGACTGGATTATCGGCGGCATTGAACAGGCCGGCAAGGGCTGGAAGATGCTGATGCAAAGCCTGGCAACCGGAAGGGCTATCTCATTGCCCGCCCTCAGTGTCGGTGCGGCAAAATTCACCTGCCGGAACACCGGCGCCTATGCCCGCATCCGCAAGCAATTCAAGCAGCCCATTGGCGAGTTTGAAGGCATAGAAGAACCGCTCGCGCGTATCGCAGGCGAAACCTATATCCTCGACGCCGCCCGCACGGTAACCAATGCCGCATTGGACAACGGCGAAAAACCCGCCGTTATTTCCGCCATCCTCAAATACGAGCTGACCGAAAGAATGCGCCGCATCATTAATGACGGCATGGATATACAGGGCGGCTCCGCTATTTGCATGGGGCCTCGTAATTACCTGGGCCGTTTGTACCAGGTTATCCCGGTCAGCATTACCGTTGAAGGTGCAAATATTTTAACGCGCACGATGATGATTTTCGGGCAAGGCGCTATCCGCTGCCACCCTTACCTGCAACAGGAAATGGCGGCATTACGGCAAGATGACCTGCGGCAATTCGACAAACTCCTGTTCAGGCATATCGGTTTTTTTGCGCATAACAAAATAGCCTGTTTATGGCTGGGTCTCAGCAATGCGCGCTGCCAGAATGTGCCGGGCGACAGCAACACCCGGCGTTATTACCGGCATATCGCACGCCTGAGCGCCGGCTTCGCGCTGATCGCTGATTTCGCGTTATTGACGCTAGGCGGCGCATTGAAACGCAAAGAGCGGCTTTCAGGCCGTTTTGCCGACGTTTTGAGTAATTTATATTTATGCTCCTGCGTACTGAAGCATTATGAAAACCAGGGCGGTCATGAAGATGACCTGCCGTTATTGCACTGGGCTTGCCGGCATACGCTTTATCGCGCGCAACAATCATTACTGGCCGTGTTCAGGATATTGCCGTTCCGCCTGCTGGTGTGGCCGTTGCGCCACCTGGTATTTCCTTTCGGCAAGCCCTGTTCACCGCCGGATGAACGTTTAATCCACCAGGCAGCGGCGTTATTGCTTGATGATACGCCTGCCCGCGACCGCTTGACCCGTGGCATATATATCAATACCGACGCCGATGACGCTACCGGCAGGATTGAAGTCGCTTTTAAAGCCGTATTGGCGGCGGCTCCGGCAGATAGCAAACTCCGTCTTGCCAAAAAACAGGACCTCCTGGCCCAAAAGGATTGGCCTGCCATGCTTGCCGAAGCCCTAACCAAAAATATCATTACCCCGGTTGAAGCCGACTTGCTGTCGGCAGCCGAAAACGCCAGGTCGATAGCGATCAGGGTTGATGATTTCGGTGTTGATCTTGATTCTTTTCCGGTAACCGTCCGGCCATCAAGCACAATAGAACGCTGATGACGCGGATGGATAGGATGAACACGGATAAGATCTTATTTGGCAATGAGCATAATAGCTTCGGTAACTATTCAGTCTCTCGCTAAAGCCACAGACTGGGCGGTATCTACATTGACAACATAAACCCAAGATCCGCCGTCGGAAAGCGGTTTAAATGCGGGAATATCGCCTGCAGTTCATCACCGCCGGCGCCGAACCAGGCCGCCAGCGTCGCACCGTATTGCTCGACCGAAACCGTGGGGATTAACCTGCCATAGCCGGCATCGTCAGGGCCGTCCAGTGTTTGGTTCGGGAATGCGCCGTAGACATTGCCGCCGGCAACCGAACCGCCGGCAACCAGTTGCACATTGCCCCACGAATGGTCGGTACCGTCCCCGTTCGATGTCAGTGTACGTCCGAACTCAGATAACGTGAAACTGGTAACCGCGTTGCCGACGCCGAGTTCATCCATCGCGGCATGAAAGGCTTCAATGGCCTCAGACAATTCGGCAATCAAGTTCCCGTGATTCTCCATCTGGTTATCATGCGTATCGTAACCGCCGTGGACGACATAAAATACCTGCCTCGACATGCCGAAGGTTTCACGCACGCTGATCATCCTGGCTACCATCTGCAACTGTTGGGCCAGGTAGCTTCCCGGCCATATGCCGGAGCCGGTACTGCCGTTTTCCAGCGCATCAATCAGCGTCTCGCTAAGATTCATCGTTCCCTGAACCGACTTGGCCAACTCCCGCTCCAGTAATCGCCCTTCAGTCAGGGCCAGACCCAGCATTTTTTTAAACGCCCTGGTACGCGAATGTTGCTCGCCGCCTGAAGTAACCGAAAAACGGTCAACCCCCCAGGAACCTAAATAATAAGGAACGGCTGTATTCCCTACCTGGAACAGGTTATTACCGGCCACCGATACGCCTAAAGGCAATGCCTTGGCGCCGTTCAGGTTCGACATCAGGTCCGCGATACGCCCGCCCCAACCGATCCGTTGCAGCGCATCGAGTTGGCTCGACATCATCTGGTCGGACTGGTCGTTATGCGAAAATAACTGCGGCGGCAGGTTGGTTCCGGCCTCATAATCCCTTTTTGTGGTCGGCTGCAGCAACGTGCCCATATTGGCGACGAATGCCAGTCGGCCGTTGTTGTACATCGATTGCAATCCATCGGCCTGGTCATGAACGGCATAGCTTAAATCCGGCGTCGACGCGATCAAACCCAGTAATTGCTCTTTAGGCAACGCCAGATTCGAGCGCGCGTCTTTGTATATCTGGTAACGCGCGTCATCGTTAGGAACCAGTACGTTAAAGCCATCGTTACCGCCGGCGAGGAATATGCAAACCAATGCGCGGTAATCTTTAGGCGCAGCCTCAACGGCGGCGACCTGGGCGCCCGCCAGCAAACCCAATGCGGCGGGACGGGAACATGCGCCCGCGGCGGTAGCCAAGGCGCATTGCAAAAAATCGCGGCGTGTCCAATATCTTGATGTCATCATGGCGACCCTGTTATCAGCGTTGAATAAGGTAATACGGAGAACTCATGATCAGGTACAGCGCCTCCAGCGAACGGCGGACGCCTTTCTCACTTCCCCGATCCAGCGGAATCGTGCGGAGATAACCTTCCAATACCCGCTTCGTGCCGTCCGGCAGCTTCTTGCCCGTCAATACCAGGTCAAGGTAATTTACCAAGCCCGGCGGCGATTTGGCATGATTCTTCAACATGTTGATATTGATTAAAATATTATTCCGGTCGGCATAAGGATTGCCTTTGTAATACCATTGCGTCAAGCCGAACAATTCATTATAAAAACGGGTGTTATTGGCATCATTAACCCATTGAAATTCCGGCGCTACGAGGCCGTTGTTCTTGACGCCGCCACTGGGCGCATAATCGGGGCGGAAAAAGTTGAAAACACTGGGAGCGGATTGCGGCGCTTGTCCGATAGCGGAATCCGGGTAGTAATAAGGCAGCGTCCCGTCCGCCGCATTGCCATCGAAAGCGCGCCACAGGTGCGTCAAGACCAGCAAGGGTTCGCGCAATTTGCCGAACCTGGAATTCACTGACACGCCTCCCAACGCTTCAGGGTCAAGCAGCACCGCCTTGACGACCGATTTCATATCACCGCGCACGCCCTGCCCGTTGTCATCAAAGCGCCGGGCAACCCTGGCGATATACTGCGGCGACGGGTTGCTCGTCACCAGGCGCTGGATTAGCCTGCGGCCGATAAACGGCCCTACGTTGGGATGGTTGAACAAGGTTTTTAGCGCAATATCCAGGTCTTTTTCGGCGGTGCCGCCTGCGGCAATGTGTTTGCGGTTAACGATGATTTTTGCGTTGCGGTCATGATGTGACTGGAACGGCGCCATGCTGATACGCCAATCATCGCCGTCGAAAAACCCTAAGGAATCACCCCAGGTCCAGCCGGTAAACACACGCGCCAAGCCTTCGATGTCGGCCTGGGAATACGTTGCGATAGTTTCGCCGTTTTCACGGACCGGCACACCCGAAGGGTTCAATTGCACCAAGCCGATCGTAAACAGCTGCATCACTTCACGGGCAAAATTCTCATCGGCGCGAATGCCTTTGGCGCGATTGGGTTTTTGATTGCCGAGCATGGATAAATAACGCCCCATAGCCGGCGAAAGCGCGACTTGCTCGAGGATGTCGCGAAAATTGCCGAAGGCATTACGCACTAAAATATCGTAGTAAACCGCCAAGGCATTAGCTGGAATTCCCGAGCCCGCATCGGAAACGACGAATATTTCAGACAAGGCAAACGCCACGCGCTGACGCAATTGGTCCGGGGCCGTAACGGCATGCCGGAACCACACTTCCATGCGATTTTCGCGCCGGTTGTTGTCCTGGGTCTGGTTAAGTACGGCCAGGTGACAGGAGGCGTCCATAGCTAACTGTTCGTTAAGCCATTGCGACAAGGTCATCCTGCTCAGGTGAGCGATGTCGTCCGGCGTCGCGCCAAACGTAGCCATATTGAGAAAACGCGCGGCATCGGCTTGCGGCGTAAGCGTTTCTGTTCCCCTGGTATCAGGGTACACAGGCGCCGCGACAGGGTCGAAGCAGTCGGCGGGAGCATCGGCCTGCGCAATGCCCGGTATCAGGACAATTAACAGCAGCCCTGACCGCAGGGTTTCAACAAAATCCCGGTAACGGTTCGCGCATTTCATCGGTATATCCTCCATTAGCATCAGGCTAAGCAAATAACGAATGGGGCCAGTGGACTGTTCACGGAACCCTGGCTAAGCTGGAAGTATAGTTTCCCACCTGTTGCTGTCAAGGCAGGTTTTGCCGGCATACGTCGCAATTTTCCAACTCTGGGTAATGGCAATATGACGATCATTTTGCTTGTGCCGGAGCGGCTATGGAAAATTCATGCAAAGCTTGCCGCGTAAAGCGGATAATATTGAACCACATACTTTGCTTGCAGTCAGACGGCAACCCCTATATTAAGACACATAACCACATTGAGAACCGCATGATTAAAATTTTTCACCTGAGCTTCATTCTAATGTCGATCATCAGCTTTGTCGGCAAAGTCATTATTTCAGAAACACATCCCCTGATGCTTAAACAAAAATTATTCAAAATTGCGCCTCATGTTATTGACAGCGGATTATTGCTGAGCGGTATCCTGCTGGTTTTTCAAGGACAATGGTTATTAACGGAACACGGATGGATTATTGCCAAACTGTTCGCATTACTGGGCTATATCGGCTTAGGCATCGTAGTGATGCGTCACCGGGGAACGGTACGATGGCTGGCTTTCAGCGCCGCGATGCTCTGTTTTGTTTATATCGGCATCGTCGCCGCCACTAAAAACCCGCTGTTTTTCCTGTAGCAGGACATTCACACGGATGGCTTCGCAATATTTTTGAGCCGCCTGTTTTTATGCCCCCCCCCTTGTAATGACCGCTGGCGGGACAAGCCGGGCAAAAACGGGATGTTCCTACATTTTTGATTGCCGGATTTAGTTTTGGAATACGGCGATTGCTTGTAAAACAGCAGCAGTCAAGCAAGACGCCGGCATTTTCAGCTTATAACGGTTTACAATATATACGCTATTAATAAACAATATAGCTAAAAATAAATCTATTTGGTGCGTAATTAGCTACAATTGCACCTGTTTGATACAAGCCGATGTTTAAAAAATGTCCCAGCTAGCCCCTTCGCTTAACCCGCAACGACTCCAACAAGCTGTCATTTAATCGCTATAGCCCTTGCCTATCAAGGCTCACAGCGCTATACAGGCAACCTCGGACACCACCGGACGACTGCGGCTCGATTAATGGCATGTAACATGCTGTGATTATTTAGTCTATGTTTTTACAGGCAGACCATCCACGACACCCCCTGTTTCATGACCCTGTCACTAACGCCGAGTATGCTTACACTGGTCGACCTGGATACGTAATACGTGTACCCGCCTTATCTTGAGGAAAAGCCCATGTTAAATTTAACCACTTTTTTACTTGAAACACATTATCCTGAATACCTGCATTAGCCGTTTATTGAGGAATAAACCATGTTAAATCTAACTGCTTTATTTGAAATACATTTCAAATGGCCAAGCGCCTTATCGGGAGAATTGGCGGCATTCGTCCTGCTGGTGTTCTTTGGCTTATTTTCAACGCTTGAATTTATTTTCCCGCGGGAAAAACTGCCGACAAAAGCGTTACGCCGGTCTTATAAAACCAACATCAGCCTGTTTGTTTTTAACAGCAGCATCATGTCGTTATTATCGATTTCATCGCTTTTTTTACTCGCCCAACGCTATTCACATCAAGGGCTGCTGCGTTACCTGGATAACCCATTATGGCAAGCCGTCCTGTCTTTTGTCCTGCTCGATTTGCTGCTGTATCTTTGGCATAAGGCATGCCACCACTTCGATCACCTGTGGATGTTTCACCGCGTGCATCATAACGATCCTTATTTAAATATTTCAACGGCATTCCGGATTCATGTTATCGAACTGTTCGCCACCAACGTCCTGAAAGCCGCCTATATTGTTTTACTGGGTATCGACCAGGTCATGGTGCTGGTGAATGAGGCCATTATTACCTTATTCGTCATGTTTCATCACACCAATATTACTTTCAAAGGCGAAAAATTGCTGGGTTATGCCATTATTGTCCCCTCCCTGCATCGCACACATCATTCCATGCAACGTCATGAACATGACAGTAATTATGGCGCGGTATTATCGCTATGGGACCGGCTGTTCGGTTCATTGACCGCATGCAAACCGGCGGCGATCGGCATTGACGGATACTCGCCACAGGATTTTATCCCGCTGTTGCGCTTCGGTTTCTCGTTGCTGCCACTATCGCCGGCGCAACCGCTTGCCGCCGACCTGGAAGTCATGATCGCTGAAGCCGCTTATTACAAGGCGGAAAAGCGCAATTTCCATCCGGGTTATGAACTGCTGGACTGGCTGGATGCAAAAAAGGAAATTATCAAGCTGGTCTACGGCGATCAACCCATGCTTAAAAGCAGCGGGCAAGGCTCAATGTAATGGCTTTAAATTAAGGGATTTAAATATCATTCATGCGCTTAGGCAATAGGAGTTAATAAAGCGACATCAGATGCTTATACATCATGATAGTCAAGCATGTAGTGTAACTCCCATGTCTCTTTGTCAATGAAGAAACTCTGTTAGCTAATATTTTCACTAGGCGTATGTCGGCCTTACCATTTCAATAAAAACAATTAGTTAAAAATAAGCAGAAGATATGTTTCGCTAGAATTAGCGTCTAGGCTATGTAACTATGGCAAAGTTTAATAATTATCAAAAATTGAAGTTATTATTATTCAATTAGTTATAAGTCCGACATACTCCTAGAACTTTTCGCCACATGCAGCTACTCCGTGATTGCAAACAGCTAGTCTCCTTCCTATGTGTCACCAACCCCCTCACAGAACCGTGCCTGCGCTATTTACGCATATGGCTCCTCATTAAAACACTTCACAGCGTTAGAATAGACTTACCGCATAACTGGGGTCAGTTATGCGGCTTTGACTTCAGTAATTTTTGCCAAGCGTACTTCCCGTCGTTGTAATTCTGCCGGAATATCGATGTCTTGCTGGCCTTGCCCGCTTTCCTAATAACTGGGGTCAGGTATTTGACCCCAGTTATTTTAAATTAGCGCGTAACCCAGTATCGGCATAACTCACAGGATATTATGACAAACAACAGCATTCCCATTACCCACTTTGACCTCTCCTCTATCGCTGCCAATGAGCGTTATGCGCTGTGGAAAGAAAGCATTTCCGTCATTTTTCAGACCGAGTTGCCGGAAGAAACGCTGATTGACGCCTTTAACGCGCAACTAACGACCTGTCATTTATCTTCCGTGTTATTGAGCGCCACCACCAGTCAGCCGCAGTATTTTAACCGCCCCGCCCAGCTGATAGCCAAAGACGGTTTAGACCATTTTTTAATTCAGTTATACACCCGTGGCTCAACCTCCGGGCAATGGGGGAAACATAACAACTCAACCGTCCGTACCGGCGATATTCTTTTTTTAGACGCCACGCGACCCATAAGCTCATTAACGGACTATTTCTGCAACTTAACGCTAGTCATTCCAAGACATCTGCTGACGGCGCAACATCCCAACATAGAACATCAACACGGCGGCGTCTTAGCGCGAGAGTCTACTTTTGGCAAATTGCTAGGCGCGCATATGCTGGCCTTGCAAGATGCGACATTAACCATGAGCGCAGAAGAAGCCTGTGCTGTCGGTCAAGGCGTTGTCAATTTAGCGGCGCTTTATTTTAACCACAGCTTACCGAAAGACGCGTGCCCAGCCATGCAGGCGGCAACGCATAAAACGATTCGCGATTACATCCTCAAAAACCTTACCCATCCTTATTTGTCCCCCGAAACCATAGCCGCGCATTTTAAAATGTCGCGCGCTTATCTTTATCGTTTATTTGAATCTACCGAAGGCGTTACCCACTTTATTCAAGAACAGCGACTACTGCGGGCCTTTACGCTCTTAAACAATGCCGCTAATAGTAAGTGTCGGATCAACGAGATTGCCTTTGCAGTGGGATTCAAAAATGACACTCATTTTAGCCGCAGCTTTTATCGCTATTTCGGCATCACACCCTCAGCTGTGCGAAAAAATGCCTCTGCGAGCAGTGCTGTAAAAACCACTGTGGACGCTATTGACCGGCGTTATGAAGACTGGGCGTTAAATCTACGTTGATGAAGCCCTTTAGCGCGAGTAGACGGAAAGACAAGGAATTGTAGACGCACAGACATTTTTATTTAGCCGACCTTGCGTAGAATGAGCTACACAAAAAAGGGGGCGGTAATGCTCTCCTTGGTAACGCCGCCTATTCAGGTTTAACAGCCGCTAGGTCTATAGGATAAATCATGGTTATGTCGACTAAATCAATATTCGCGCTTGCTCTGCTTGTGCTCACCTTGCCCGCCGTTGCCGATACGCTGACGGTATCCAATCAAAGCCGCTATACCATCAATATTACCAATCAGAGCAGTGGCGGCGATTATCACCTTTTTCAGGGACAATCACGCACCCTGGAAGGAGACAGCGTCGCCCTTAACTGGTTTAAGATAAACCCAGTAATCCCCCTCGTTGAGCCGTTTAGCCCAGAGTCGCAGTTCTCAATTAATATCAATGCGACAGGTATTAAACGTTCTATAGAAGTAACTATCCTTGGCGACATCTTCAACCCAAAAATCAAGACCGTAACCACTGTCTTCAATCCAGCCGTCGAGATTATTAGTCAAACGTATACGTTGAATCATTGGCAGCCGTTTCAATCTTCCGACACCCCAGCGGCGACTTGGCAACCACAACCCTAAACTCCGTTTCCAGGCCCCGGCTTAAAAATAACCCACGCAAACAACCATAGGATAAATCATGATGATAGCTATTAAAGCAATAGCAGCGCTTGCTCTACTCGCCGTTAGCTTGCCTGCAACGGCGGGCAAGCTAACCGTACACAATCAAGGGCATTATTTAGTCGCCTTTCAAGTATCGGATCAAGATAGCGGTGTTTTCCCCATAGGCCAATCCAGGACAATGGAAAACGTCTCTGGTACGCTTACGTTATCGTATCGTAATTTTTTTGCGTGGAGGACATATTCCTCATTTTACTCAGCGGGCGTCCGTACATTTCTTGACGTTAAGCCTGACGGCAATATAGAAGTCACTTTCACGGGCGACCTCTTCAATCCAAGAATAAAGATTAATAACCTTTACTGCGAGATTGTTTCTTATCTTTTATTGCAATGTTCATAATTTGCGCTTTAACAGAACCCGCAACAAGCTTGGGTAAGGTGGGCATAACAGCGACGCCACTCTACCGGAGTACCGATTTTCCAACGCTTTTTGGAAAGCATCCACGCAAACAACCATAGGATAAATCATCGTGATGGCTATTAAATCAATAGCAGCACTGGCTCTACTCGCATTGACTGTGCCGGCAACGGCGGGCACGGTGACAGTACACAATCAAGCGCACTATTTAGTCAGTTTTAAAGTATGGGGACTGCTGGATCAAGATAGCGGCGTTTTTCCAATAGGGCAATCGAGGACAATGGAAAATATCTCCGGTACGCTTGAATTAAACTGGCTTCCCGGTTTTTGGTGGCGCCAGTTTGAAAATGCCGCGCAGATTAAGGCTGACGGCGCTATAGACGTCACCTTCTTTGGCGATATATTCAACCCGACAGCCATTATTAACGGTAATATTTTCTATCTGAATCATGTCTGGCGATAGCGCTTTGCCCAACAGGCTTTATAACGTATTAGCCCACTTTTAGGACCTCTTCAAATGAAACAAAAACCACACAACACTAGCCCATCCCTGCTAACGCAAGCCGTCCGCGCCGCCTTATTGGCAGGCTTGGTACTGCAAGGCCCGATAGCCTTTGCCGCGTCAACCGATAACAGCAAAGACAGCAACAGCCTTGCCGCCATTATCAGCGGCAACGGACAGGTGCTGACTTACACCCATATCGCCAATAGCGCCAACGGCTACCCGGAGGTTTTCGTCCAGGACCTTAACACCCGCAAAAAGACCCGCGTCAGCGTCACCCCTGACGGTAAAAAAGCCAATGGCGGCAGCAACCTGTCAAGCATCAGCAGCAATGGCCGCTACGTGGCGTTCGACTCGCAAGCGAGCAATCTGGTGGCCGGCGATAGCAACAGTGCTACGGATATTTTCGTGCGCGATCTTAAAACCAGCAAAACCGAGCGCGTCAGCATCGCTACCGACGGCACCCAAGCCAATGCCGACAGTATGCTGGCGGCGATCAGTCCTGATGGCGGCTATGTCGCGTTCAGCTCTACGGCATCCAATCTGGTCAAAAACGACGGCAACGGCGCGGCGGCGGATATTTTCGTGCATAACCGCCACACCCACGAAACCACCCGCATTACCTCATCCGAGGGTACCGAGTCCGACGGGCAGGATGACTATCCATCGATTTCAGAGGGCGGACACTTTGTCGCGTTCACCTCCACCGCCACCAATCTAGTGTCGAACGATACCAACAACATGCCGGACATTTTCGTCTATAACAGCGACACTGGAGAAACCACGCGGGTCAGCGTCGCCTCAGACGGTACGGAAGGCAATGCGCCTAGCCTGATTGCCGCGCTCAGCCACGATGGACGCTATATTACCTTTACCTCGCTGGCCTCCAATCTGGTATCGGGCGACACCAACAACAGCTGGGACGCCTTCGTCCATGACCGCGAAACACACCAAACTACCCGCATCAGCGTTGCCTCCAACGGTGCGGAAGGCAATGCCGACAGTAAGCTCCCGGTTATTTCCGCCAATGGAACGATTGTGGCTTTTGTCTCCCAAGCCAACAATCTGGTAAAAGACGACACTAACGGCAAAGACGATGTCTTTATTCATAATTTAAAAAGCCATCGCACCACTCGCCTCACCACCGCATTCGACGGCACGAATGCCAACGGCGACAGCGATTATCCGTCAATCAGCGACAATGGCCGGTTTGTCGCCATCGAATCCTACGCCACCAATTTGATCCCGAACGACATCGCTGACGATAGACCTGATACCTTCGTGACCGACCTTCGGGCAAAACCCTAGAGAACTACGGTTGACTTAAGCAACGTCATGCTGAGTCGGGTGGGCAAGTTTTTTGCCTTTATGCCCTGCGGGTACACCCTTTGCGATAAAAAGGTGGGCAGAACAGCGTTGCCCACCCTAAAAGAACGCTAAAAGAACGGGGTCACAAAAGAACGGGTAGAGTAGAGAACAGGCTTGCGCCTGCCCTCCCTCATCAAACTGTAATGGTCTAATAATTTTGGACAGCCAGAAGAGTCCCTTATACTTCTGACAGGACACCCAAAGGACCACCATGACCCAACGTAAAACATTCACCCCCGCCTTCAAGTTGGAAATCGCCAAACTGATGGTTGACGAAAACTACACCATCAAACAAGCCTGTGAAGCGTCAGGTGCCGGCGAGACGGCGGTGAAACGCTGGCGCCAGCAATACTTGGCGGAACTGGCGGGCAAACCTTTGCCAAACGCCCAGGCGTTGACCCCGGAGCAACGGGAAATACAGCAATTGAAACAATGCATTAGGCAGCTGGAGACGGAGAAAGACATATTAAAAAAAGCCAGCGCCTTTTATGCCCCAGAGGGTATCTTTGCCAAGGAAATGAGATGAGCTACGGTCTCGTTGACGGGTTGAAGGAAGCGTATCCGGTATCACAGCTCTGCGACGCGCTGGACGTGAACAAGAGCAGCTATTACTACTGGCAAGGCCACCGCCAACCGACGGCGCACCGCCTGCGCCTGCAAGTGCACGCCAAGGCGGTGCATACGAAAACCCGCCAGACCTACGGCAGCCGCCGGATGTCCGCCGCCCTGAAGGCGCAAGGGCTGGATGTGGGGCGTCACCGCGCCCGGAGTCTGATGCGGGAAGCGGGACTGGTGGCGGTGCGCTCCAAGAAACGCCACAGCTATCCGGCAGGCGAAGTGTCCCGCATTGCCGACAACCACCTAGACCGCCACAAGCCGCTGATAAACCTAACCGAAAATGGGTAGGGGATATTACTTATTTATGGACAACTGCCGGCTGGGTGTATCTCGCGGTGGTGCTGGATTTGTTCTCGCGCAAGGTGGTCGGCTGGAGCGTGTCCGCATCCCCCGACACCGCGCTGATACTGGCTGCACTCAACCAAGCCGTGATCCTGCGGCAGGTCACGCCCGGCATCGGCCTGCTGTTCCATTCCGACCAAGGCTGCCAATACACCAACCACGCCTACCAGGACAGGCTGGCGGAATTGGGTATCCAGTCCAGCATGAGCCGACGCGGCAATTGTTGAGATAATGCGGTCATGGAACGTTTTTTCAGAAGCTTAAAAGTCGAGGCCATTAGCCGTGACCGCTATCAAACCCAAGACGAGATGGTATGGGCAGTGAAAAAATATATCCATTTCTACAATACCGAACGGATACATTCCACAATTGATTCGGTTTCACCCAACCAATATGAACAGGTTTTTCTAAAACAGGCTTAACGGATTGTCCAAATTTACTTGACCATTACATCGCTTGGTGATTCGACTTTATTGGAAATCGCTTTAAGAAAGGCTCCGGCTGCCTTTGCGCATGCTTTTGGTGTACCACTTGGGACTGCTTTTAGAAAAGTATCCAACCAATATTTTGACTTTTGCCCTAAAGCATCAATGACAAAAACCTTCGGTAATCCAGATAAGACAATAGCCCCTTTTTGGATTTTCTCCAGAGAAATACCTACTCGTTCGAGAACTCGTAGCGAGCCGTTATCGTTTGTGACATCGAGATAATCGCTCTTCCCTTCGATCCTGAACAGTCCCAATCCTTGTCGTGGTCCATCTTCTGTTCTAATGTCGTCGAAGAGTATTTCGATAAACTCGCCACCGCCAATGTTGGGATGTAAAGAAGCGCTGTATAGGTGCTTTGCGATTGCTTGGGAGTGAGCTTGAAAACTATCGTTATCAGAAAAAATAAGATTGGAAAAATGATGGATAGTATTCAGCGACAGATCAGATTCATGATAAAACTCATAAACTTCTCCACTTGTCTGATGCAGGGGCCAAATAACTTTTAAGTAATAAGTCATCTAACGTGGGCGTTCGTACTGCCTCTTGATCTGACAGAGTAAAACCTTCGTCACGAAGCTTATTTCCGATTCGATGAACTATAAGCTTTATAATTCTTGCGGAACTAATGTCAACCATTTCCCCCTCCATGCTCGATAATCGAGCTCTGATTGTATCAATCTGCGTAGGTATTAGCCTCCCATTGAAATGCACTGATTGAATACATTTTCTACGTGCACACTAATATCTGTTTTGACCGATTATCCGTTTTCATTACGACCCTTCAAGAATAGATGCATCAGTACAACCAGACAAACCATAAGGCTTGCCTGATTTTTTAAGGTAGCACTAAAAATTTAGGTAAAAATAGAAACTGCCGAATTTTTTCATTATTTGTGTCACTAGTTTTTCACTAATTTGGCACATTTTTCACTAATTGTGGCATCCGTGTCGGATCTCAAAATTTATGAAATATCGACTTCTATTATTTTCAATGAGTTACATTAATTATGAGATTTCGGTTTTCGTAAAAAATCTCATAATTAAAGGTAAAAATCTAACAAAATCTCACAATTTATGAAATCCTGATCGGCAAGTCCCGGCCAAATTGAGACGGTCAATTTTTGGAAAATTAGTACAATTGAATGTCCAGTCACACTCAATAAGCGGTCAATCACTATTGACACATTGCTTGAGCCACCTTGATCAATGCTGCTTTATTTCACAAATCATTATGCAGCGGTTACCATTACAGAAATGTCATCTAGAATGTAGAATGAATGGTTTTTGAAATTGCAACAATTTGAGGAAAATGGAGAATTTATGGCTTCCGGGGCGCTGCTAAGACAACTTATAAAGTCTGGTTCTGAGGGCGACTCAGAATCTTTCCGTCGTGTTTCGGAAAAAGTTATTCAGGAAGAACGAGATAATCAACACCATTTACTTGCCAATGATTTGGAAAAAATTCTTTATGGCCGACGAAGTACTTCTGAGCAAACAAAACGGTTTGTATTTTCGAAATTACCCGAAGATAAAGAAAGGGGCTTGGCTCTTTTACAGATTAAAGAGCCTTTGCGGAGAATTGATGATGTCGTTTTGTCTGATGAAAACCGTTCTCTATTGGACGAAATCCTTGAAGAGCACCATCGTGTGGAAACTCTTAAATCGCATGGATTATTTCCCGCTGACAGGCTACTTTTCTGTGGGCCACCCGGCTGCGGGAAAACCTTATCGGCAGAAATCGTTGCGGCAGAATTAAGTTTGCCTTTGGCAATTGTCCGAATCGACAGCGTTGTTTCTTCTTATCTGGGCGAGACCGCTGCAAACCTGCGTAAGGTGTTCGACTTTATCGCCGCCGTTCCTATGGTGGTTTTATTCGACGAGTTTGATGCGTTAGCAAAAGAACGTGCGGACAGTGCTGAACATGGAGAGTTAAAACGCGTTGTAAATGCTTTTTTACAAATGTTGGACGCTTATGACGGTAAAAGTCTGTTAATCGCAGCGACCAATCATGAAGGTATTTTAGATTCCGCAATTTGGCGACGCTTTGACGAAGTGCTAGTATTCGAAGCCCCCAATTTGGAACAGCTTAAACGCTTACTTGCCATAAAACTTAAAGGTGTGCATAGGGAATTCGAGGGTGCTGATTTTATAAGATGTGCTTAAACACAAACCTGTGCACCAAATTGATCAACCTTATGCCAAAATTGTAGCCACCGTCCTTTTGATTGAATCAATGCCCGCAAAGACAAAATTACTT
>Ga0172373_10002910_pt1 | contig 25664 bp, 23 predicted proteins | sample Lak10m_2_FD_114546 | JGI IMG/M metagenome (GOLD analysis project Ga0172373, IMG submission 114546) | Freshwater microbial communities from Kabuno Bay, South-Kivu, Congo - kab_092012_10m | ecosystem: Environmental > Aquatic > Freshwater > Lake | place: Democratic Republic of the Congo...
TGCAATTCGATGCCCTCATCGATGACATAGCGGTACCAGCGGCGCTCGCCTTGGTTGGTTTCGCTGGTTGTGATGGTGGTGCTACTCGTAAGAAGCTGGTCAAGCTGGTGATCGGCTACCGCTTCTGCCATGACGGCCGCATCCACCAATTCGTTGATGGGTTGCGGTTCGCTGTTGATGATTTCTTGGAGTTGTTCATCCTCGAGGCCAGCCAATTTAGCGCGGATGACCCGCAAAGGCAAAAAGTTGGCTTTCAGGCGGGCGGCTGCCATTAACTGGAGGAGATGACGGCGGGTGTAGCGTGGCATGCGCACGCGATCGACCGGTGCGTCGATGAGCCCCTCATCCGTATAGTAACGGATGGTACGCTGGGTTACACCGGCGGTCTCCGCTAGCTGGCGGATGGTAAAGAGCTCTTGGTTCATGACTGCTCTCTCTGTAGTAAATAATTCAGTACAGCATAGCATTTTTCGTTGCTATCGTCAATAAAAGCATATCACGAGTACATAAATATTGCATGAAAAACTCTACCGATGTGCATGACGCAAACCGGTAGAGTGTAACGTATTACGCCCCACGTACGACGGGTTCCGCAGATTGAAACTGGGTGACCACCACGTCATCGCCCACGTTGATAACGCCATCTGCACGCGCTGCCCACTCGACACCGTTGACACGAATTCGTACCGCGTTGTTGGAACCAACCGCAATACACACGCCGCGTTGACCGATGAGTTGTTGCTGAAGCTCGTTGATGGTGCTACGGTCACGACCGAGCACTGCATAGGCACGCGCTCCGATGACCGCCGTTGCGATGGCGCTCAACGCAAAGACCACAAAGAGGCCAGCGCCTAGGCTGGGCAAGAGCAGCGCCACGCCTGCGGTGAGTAGCGCTGCAATGCCAATCCATAGCATGTAAATCCCGGGAATGAACATTTCGACGGTGAGCAGGGCTAGCCCGGCAATCGCCCATAGAAACGCTGGATTCATGGTTATTTCCCGTCTTTGATGCGCATAATCTCGTTGAGCGTCGTCATGGCACCGCCCAGCGTGTTCAATTCGGTGGGCACAACGATCATGCGGGCTGCTGGGGAATCACCCAGCTTTTGCAGGGCGTCCACATAGCGTTGGGCGATGAAGTACTGCAAGGCGGCCTGTGGATTGCCGACTGACTCAACAAGCAAGCGGGTTGATTCTGCTTCGGCAGCAGCGAGCCGCTCACGCGCTTCGGCTTGTAGTTTGGCCGACTCGAGCATACCCTCGGCCTCAAGGATCTTGGATTGCTTGAGACCCTCAGATTTGAGGATTTCTGATTGGCGTACGCCTTCGGCCTCAAGGATGCGCGCGCGTTTTTCACGGTCAGCGGTGAGTTGGAGTGCCATGGCGCGCGTGATGTCTTCGGGCGGAAGCACATCTTTGATTTCGACACGGGTCACCTTGGTGCCCCAGGTCTGCGTGGCATGATCAAGTGCTGCTAGCAGGCGACTGTTGATTTCTTCACGTTTGGAGAGCACTTCGTCGAGCTCCATGCTACCGATGGCTGAACGAAGATTGGTGAGTGCCAAATTGATGATGGAGGCCTGCAAATTGAAGACTTGGTAGGCGGCGAGACCTGTTTCATAGACCTGATAAAACAACACGCCGTCGACGCGTACGGTGGCATTGTCGCGGGTAATCACGATTTGTGACGGGATGTCGAGCACTTGTTCTTGGACGTTCACTTTGCGACCGACTTGATCGATGAACGGGATAATCAGGCTCAGACCGGGCTTCAGGACAGTACGAAAGCGGCCAAAGCGCTCAATCGTCCATTCGTAGCCCTGTGGCACGATTTTGACGCCCATGACGACTACGGCAGCCGCAAGTAACGCCAGAAATACTAAACACAGAAAAATTTCCATGACGTGGGTTCTCCTTGTGATGACCAGTGTTGCAACACTATTACGTGCATTTGTGAGACGTGTGAAATAGTGCTAATGTTGCACATCGCTATTATACAACGGTATGATGGCAATGCGTGTTGCTGAGCGATTACCGGGGAATGTGGGTGGCACTCCCCGGTGTTTGGACAAAGCTACGACGTCTTGGTGGTGAAATCACACACGAATTGGTGGATGAAGCGATCCACGACGGCCGGTGTGGCTGGGGGATTGGCAGCAGTGAATATGACGCTCGGCGCGCTGGCGGTGCCGTAGAGCGTACGACTCAAGAAGGCGCGGAGTTGCTCCCAGGCTTGTTTTTGTGGGCCGTCACGGTTGATTTCAGCGATGCTTTTGACAAACGCATGTGGCATATCGGGGTAGACGGTGATTTCGTGGGGCACGCCGGCAGCACTCAAACCGGCCTCAAAGGCGTCGACCTCGCTCTGGGGAATCATGGTGTCTGCGCCGCCGAAAATGCCCAGCACGGGTCCATTCAGCCGTTTCAACAGTGTGGGATCCGCAATGGTCGACCCATAGAACACGGCAGTGGCACTGATGCTCGGTGTATTGACGCTGTAGCGGATGGCCGTGCCACCCCCAAAACAAAAGCCCATGATGGCCACGCGCTCAGGGTCAACGTCGGGTTGATTGCTCGCCCACAGGATGACGGCGTCAATGTCGCTGTCGACCTGAGTGGTGGGCGTGGTGCTGACCTGCCAGATGGCGGTGGGAATCCAATCGGTGGTATTGCCACGGAAGACATCCGGTGCGATGACGATGTAGCCGTCTTGGGCGAGGGCATCGGCTTTGCCGACGATTTCAGATTTGAGTCCCCACCATTCGTGAATCATGATGACGACGGGGAACGGTCCGTTGGTGTTATTTTGGGGACGTGCCACATAGGCACGAATGGCCGGATTGGTGCCGTTGGGGATGACCGTATTGGTCAGTGGGTCGAGGCGATTGACGCCCATTCCCCGGTCAATCACGATGGAAGCGGCCAAAACCAAGCATAGTCCGGCCACAATACCGACAATCCAGAGGGAGATGGTGATGACGCGTTTGAGCACGATGAGTACCTCCTGTGTATGAGCCGATATCTAGTAAGTACGCTGTGGGAGTGCAATCGGTTGTGTTAGGGGTTAGCAGAGATGACGGTGATATCGCTGCCACCTGTTTGATTAGACACCACGAAGAGGTGAATTGTTTCATTGGCGCGCGTGAGCGTCAAAGTAATCTGCTGGTCGCCACTGGTATCTTGGCTGGTCTGCCAGCCTGCGGCTTGGATGAGGGGCAGGGCAGTGGCGACGGCGGGCGATGGTGGATTGGGGGCATCGAGGAGCAATGCACCGGCATAATAGCGGCGGTTGACCCATTCCGACGGGAAAGGCAAGGTGTCGAGCAGCGTGCCCATGCACATCTGTGTGGGAGCGACGAGCGGGGGTGTGGTGGGTTGGTAGTCGTACACCCAGCTGATGTCCCCTTGGATGACCTCGCTCCAGGGGAGTAGAATGCGTCCGCTCCCAGTGCCCTGCAGATTGTGCAACTGTTGGTCGGTGATGGTTGCGCTGGCCACAAAGCGTTGCCAGCCAGCCCCGCCCGAGGTGCTCTGCCAGCGGTCAGGGTCTGATTGGGCGATGAAATCGTGCAGAGGACCGAAGATATCGCGCATGGTGATGGGGGGAAATCCGATGGCATCGCGCAAGCAGTCGCCGTCAATGACCTGGCGTTGATTGGATCGTACGACGAACGTGGCTTGGCCATCGACGGCTGCCAGCCAGTTGGGCAACAGTGTGCCCGTTGCTTGCACGTGGAGCAGGGTGGTCGTGGCATCTGCAGAGACGGTGAGTTGGTAGGTGCCGTTGCGGGGTTGGGCTTGGGTGTCCACGGCATTGGCGGTGGTGATGGTCAGTCGATGCACACCGAGGAGGTCGGCATCGAGTGTGATGGTGCGCGTAGGCGGTGATGCGCTACAGGCCGTCAGCAGACCGATGAGCGTGAGGATGAACGTGAAAAAACGCATAGTACGATGATCCATCAATCGGGTTGAATCCACTTGGCCATGAACACGTTGTCGTCGATGGCGAATCCGTGATGTTCGTAGAACGGGACCACTTGGCGGTTGGCGTGGCGCACCAGCAAGTTGACCTTTTCACAGCCTTGTTGGCGCAAGCGCTCAACGACGGCCTCGATGAGACGGGTGCCGTAGCCGAGACCTTGGGCGTCAGGGTGGACGGCGAGGTGATTGATCCAGCCACGGCGACCATCGTCGCTGCCAAGCACGGTGCCGAGGATGCGGCCAGCTGCGCCACAGAGCGCCCACGCCAAGTTGCCCGAAATGGCGAGGTGGCGCCGCAGACCGATTTCGCTGTCGGTGGGGCTGATTTGCAGGGGCGCAGCCCGCCACAATGCCAGCATTTCGGGTAAATCAGCAAGTACGATGGGGCGCAAAAACGTGCCATCGGGGTAGGTGAATATGCGCCGAGCCGGCTCGTAGATGCCGACGACTTGGAGCCACGGCGGATTGGCGTGCGGGTTGGTGCGGAGCTCCATGCCTAGTGTGCGCATGACTCCCTGCGAGGCCACGTTGGAGTACTCGGTGGTGGCAATGATGCGACGGAGTCCGAGGGGACCACAGGCGTAGTCGATGAGGCATCGTGCAGCCTCACTGGCGTATCCTTGTTGCCGCCATGCGGGGATGATGTTCCAGTAGAGTCCGACTTCGGCTTGGGTGCGGCCATCATCGGGCGCCCCAATGCCAACGCGCGCATAGACGTCGACGCAGGGGACTAGTCCAATGGCGCCAACGATTTGGTTGCTGGCGCTGTGGACGATGGCGCGCTCGCCGTAGGGCGGTTGGTCGAGCGATGCGAGGTAGTACTCGTTGGCCACGTTCCAGTTCAGCCATGCTTGCCGATTGGCGATCATGGTCTCGGTGGCGGTGCTCATTTCAATATCATCAAACACCGCGATGGCGGCCGGCAAATCATCGTGGGTGAAGGGACGGATGTGAAGCCGTTGCGCGGTAAGAGTGGACATGCGACGCATGACTCGTTAGCTCCCAATGATGGTGCGGATGGTAGCAATGATGGCCTGTAGGCCGGGATGATCGGCGGTGTGGGGTGCATCGGCGAGCTCTTGGGCGAAGCAGGCGGCCACGATACGCGCACCACTCGGGCTAGTCAGAATGGCGCAGTCGTTCTTGAGATCGTCGTCGGAGCCAGTTTTGCCGGCATAGTGCCAACCGCTGGGCAGGGCCCGTGGGAAGCCGACGCGGTCTTGTTGGGCCGCTAAGGTGCGGTGGAGCCACTGGTTGGTGATCGTGTTGCCCAATTGCTCGGTGGCGATGAGGGTGAGCAGGTGGACGATATCGTGGGCGGTAGTCACGCCGAGTCCCCACGGCAAGCAGTCTGGGGTATTGGGCGCAAACACTTTGCGATTGAGGCGGGTGTGATGCATGCCGACGGCTTGGATGTGCTGATTGATGGCGTCAATGCCGAGCACATCGATGAGCATGTTGGTGGCCGTATTGTCCGAAACGACGGTCATCAGGGTAGCCACATCGCGCAACGTGGGGTGTAACCCAGCATCCATGAGCTTGAGGATGCCCATGCCCCCGACGGGGTCACTGGGCAAGTCGAGTCGTTGCTCCCAAGCGAGGTGTCCCTGCTCGACCTGGAGTGCGGTGTACGTGAGGATGGGGAGTTTGATGATGCTGGCGGTTTTGACACGACGATCAGCATGATAGCTCAAAAAGGGCGGGGCGCCGAGCGGTTGCCACAGCACGGACAGTTGGGTGTGGTAGTGGGATTCGAGGGCGGTCAAACTGGATGGGGATGGCATGCGGCATCCTTTCGCAGGGGTGTTGTTGGTGGAGGAGAAACGGCAAGGTGTGAGGCATTCGCCTCACACCTGCATGGTAAAACACGGGCAACGATTTAGTAGGCGCGGGCAAAAACGACCATCTTGGTGGCCGGTTTGCCGGTGTAGAAGCAGGTGCCACTCCCGCCGGGTTGCTCGATGGGGATACAGCGAATGGTGGCGCGGGTTTCTTCTTGGATGCGGCGCTCATCGGCATAGCTCCCAGCCCACCAGCACCAAGCGAAGCCGGTCTCGATTTGGGCTTTGAGCTCGTCGTAGGAGCTGACGGTCTTGGTGCGGGCAGTGCGGAAATCGAGGGCTCGTTGATAGAGCGCAGCCTGGATTTCGTCGAGCAAGGCCACAATGCGTTCGGTCAAGCCCTCTTGCGGCACGAAGCTTTTGCCTTCTTTGCCGGGGACATCACGGCGAGCCATGGCGACCGAGCCTTTTTCGACGTCCTTGGGACCCACTTCGATGCGCACGGGCACCCCTTTGACCTCCCACTCGTTGAACTTGAAGCCGGGGGAGAGGTGGTCACGGGTGTCGATCTTGAAGCGAATCTTGCCCTTCCAAGCGGCGGTGATGGTGGCCACCGCAGCCATGACGAGGGCCTTTTCGGCGTCGTTTTTGAAGATGGGCACGACCACGACTTGGATGGGGGCCAACAAGGGCGGCACCACCAAGCCTTCGTCGTCGCTATGAGCCATGATGAGTGCGCCGATGAGGCGGGTGCTCACACCCCAGCTTGTGGTCCAGGCATGTTGCAGGGTGTTGCTCTGGTCGGTGTAGGTGATGTCGAACGCTTTGGCGAAGTTTTGGCCGAGATTATGCGAGGTGCCAGCCTGCAACGCGCGACCATCTTGCATCATGGCTTCGATGCAGTAGGAGCGCAAAGCGCCGGGGAACTTCTCTTTTTCGGTTTTCAGACCGCGAATCACGGGCACGGCCATCACCTTTTCGACGAAGTCAGCATAGACGTCATGCAAAATCATCAGCGTCTCTTGCTCGGCCTCGGCCTCGGTGGCGTGCACGGTGTGGCCCTCTTGCCAGAGGAATTCGGCGGTGCGCAAAAACGGGCGTGTGCGCATTTCCCAGCGCATCACGTTGGCCCATTGATTGACCAAGATGGGCAAATCGCGGTACGAGCGCACCCATTTGGCATAAAAGTAGCCGATGATGGTCTCGGAGGTGGGGCGGATGACGTAGGGCTCGGTCAACTCCTCGCCGCTGGCATGGGTGACTTCGGCGACTTCGGGCGCAAAGCCTTCGACGTGCTCGGCCTCTTTCATCAAGAAGCTCTTGGGGATGAGCAACGGAAAGTAGGCGTTGACGTGGCCGGTCTCTTTGATGCGGGCATCGAGGCCTGCTTGGATGCCCTCCCAGATGGCATAGCCGGTCGGCTTGAAGACGATACAGCCACGCACGACCTCCGCATAGTCGGCCAAATCGGCTTCACGGACGACGTCGAGGTACCATTGTGAGTAATCTTTGGCGCGGGGCGTAATGCCGTCTTTGGGCATGGCAACAAGCTCCTGTGGATTGCAATGAAACAACTTCTTTGTATTGTACCACGTTGGCACGCATTAACGTGGCGTCAGGGTGGCTTGGAGTGCGTGGTAGGCGGCGGTGAGATTGCCATCGGCGCGGAAAAAGGCGCTCCCGATGACTACGTCGTCGACGCCAGCTGCGGCGACCGTCGCCAAGGTGTCGAAGCCGATGCCACCGTCGACTTGGATGTGGGTGGCGAGCTGGTGTTGATCGATGAACGCACGAGCAGCGGCGATTTTGGCGGTCGAGCGTGGGATGTAGGTTTGCCCGCCAAAGCCCGGGTTCACGGTCATCAAGAGCAACGTGTCGATTTCGTCGAGCACCTCGTAAATGCTGTGGAGCGGTGTGGCTGGGTTGACGGCCACGCCGACGGCGGCGCCACTGGCTTTGATGAGCTGAATCGTGCGGTGGAGATGCGGCGAGGCCTCAACATGAACGCTGATTTGGTTGGCGCCTGCCGTGACGAAGGGCTCGATGTAGCGCTCTGGATCGACAATCATGAGGTGGCAATCAAGGTAGGCTGCAGGGCCGAGGTGGCGGCGTAATGCGGCTACCATGGGCATACCCATGGTGATATTGGGCACGAAACGACCATCCATCACGTCGATGTGGAGCCGGTCGCCGCCGTGGCTGAGTGCTTGCGCAGCTGCGTCACCCATGTGGGCAAAATCGGCGGCGAGCAGTGAAGGGCTGAGGCGAATGGGACGGTTTTGTAGAAAGAGCACGACACGAGACCTTTCAGTTGTAAGTCAGAGGGTGAGAAATGGCGTATTGGGCGCTTAGACAGGCAACATGCGGGTATGCGATTGTTCACGCATGAATTGTGAAACGTACCAGGGACCACATCCGCCCTTGCCACTGGAGCCACTGGCTTTCCAGCCACAAAAGGATTGGACACCGGGCCAGGCACCGGTTGTTGCACCGGTGGGGCGATTGACGTAGAGTACACCGGCTTCGGCTTCGTGCAAAAACCGTTGGATGTCGTGTTCGTCTTGTGAAAAGCACCCAGCAGTGAGGCCGAAATCGCTGTGATTGAGGGTGGTGATGGCTTCGTCCAAGGAGTGTACGGTGGCAATCCCCGCAAAGGGCACGAAGAGTTCTTGGAGCATGAGTTCATGTGTTACGGGGAGCTCAGCAAAAACGGGCATCACGTAGTGTCCTTTGGGCAGGGACGAGTCAACGTTGCTATGGTGGTAGATGATGCTCCCGCCGTTGGTGGTGGCGAGGGCATGAGCGAGTTCAGCACGTTGCACTGCGGCCGTATTGATGACTGGCCCGAGATTGCTGGTGCGGCGGGTTGGCTCACTGACCAGCCAGTTTTGCGCCACGCTACAGAGTTTGTGGAGGAAATCTGCTTTGATGTCGTGATGGACGATGATGCGCGAGAGGGCACTGCATTTTTGACCGGAGAGTCCAAACACCGATTTGACGCATCCGAGTGCGGCCTCATCGAGGTTGGCGCTGGGCATGATGATTGCGCCGTTTTTGCCACCGAGCTCCATCAGGCACGGTTTGTGCCAGCGACCACTGGTACAGGCGCGGTGGATTTCGCGGCCGGTCGTTACGCTGCCGGTGAACGCGACCCCAGCAGTGACGGGGTGATTGACCAAGGCTCGTCCCACTACTTCGCCGCGGCCATGACAAATCTGGAAAACCCCTTCAGGTAGGCCGCTTGCGTGCATCACCTCGGCGATGAGTTGCCCGCACCAGGGTGTTTCTTCGCTGGGTTTGAACACCACCGTGTTACCACCGAGTAGCGCGGCACTTGACATGCCCACCGCGAGTGCGACGGGGAAATTAAAGGGGGAAATGACCACGAAGACGCCGTAGGGCCGCATCCAGCTGCCTGTTTGTTCGCCGGGGAGGAGGCTACCAAGTGGGCGGTAGTAGCCGTCAGCAGCGCTTAGTTCATCGGCGTAGTAGTCGATGAGATCGGCTGCTTCGGCCACATCGCCGAGCGATTCAAACCGATTTTTCCCACTTTCGAGGGCCACTGCAGCGGCCAGTGGCATCAGGCGGTCACGAATACCGGTGGCAACTCGACGCAAGTACTCAACGCGGCGTTGCCACGGCAACGCGCCCCAGTGATTTTGGGCGGCACGTGCCTGATCCATGATTGTGTCGAGTTCGTCGAGGGGGAATTCGTCGAACCAGTGGAGTGTTTCGTCGAGATTGGCCGGGTTGACCGAAGGGAAGGCGTGGTGTGCGTGCAACGTGCGTTGGCTGGCATCTTGTGGTGGGTAGTGGATTCCGAGGCGGCTACGGTGGTGTGTCACTGCCGCATCGAAAGCGGTATTCATGGCTTCGAGTTCGGCCGCAGTATGCGGTGTCGTGTAGGTGATACGTAGGCTCATCTCGGCGCTCCTTTTTGTTTATTCTGCGGCAGTGTTGACATATTGACAGAGCATGGCAATGCCTTGGCCGCCTCCGACGCACAGACTCACGATGCCCAACTGACGGTGGGATTGGTCGGCGTGCATGCGCGCATGGAGCGTCATGAGGAGGCGCAGACCACTGGCACCGAGCGGGTGTCCGATCGCCAGTGCACCACCCCAGCTGTTGAGGATGGCGTCGTCGATGTGGAGTTCGTGCATGCAGGCAAGCACCTGAATGGCAAATGCCTCGTTGAGTTCTATGGCTACTATATCGCGCATGTTCACGTCGTTGCGGCGAAGCAGGGCCTGAATGGCAGGTACTGGCCCCATGCCCATCACATCGGGGGCCACGTGAGCCGTGGTGACATCAAGGATGCGTAAAAAACTACGCACTCCGCTCAGGCGTGCACTGGTCTCGCTGGTGACGATTGCTAGGCTGGCACCATCACTCATTGGGGAACTGGTGGCAGCAGTGACGACACCGTTGTCACGAAACGCTGGCGGGAGTGCTGCCATTTTGTCGCGATTGGCCGGATAGCGGATCGATTCATCACGGGGGCTGAGCGGCGTGGTGAGGACATGGTCGGCGTACCAGCCCGCTTCCCATGCCTGATGGGCGCGTGCATGACTCTGGGCTGCAAAGGCCTCTTGTTGGCTGCGAGTGAATTGCGGGTATTGCTGTGCCACCTGCTCGGCAGTTTCGCCCATCGTGATGTAGGTGGCGGGTGCATCGTGACTGATGCGTGCAGACTCCGAAAAATTGGCTCCGCGGCGGGGAATACGCGACATCGATTCAACCCCGGCTACCACCCAGGCCGGATTGCGCCCACTAGCGACTGCACTGGCCGCAATAGCGGCAGCTTCGAGTGCTGAGCCACACAGTCGGTTCACCGTCATCGCGGGGATGGCAAGGCCGGCACCGAGTGCCACGGTGCGAGCCACGTTGTATCCCTGCTCACCCTCCGGATAGGCGCACCCGACCACCATGTCGCGCGGTTGATGTGCGCTCTGCCAGTAGTCGGCATAGCGCTGGCGATGTGCGTTGATGACGTCGACCAACAAATCATCGGGGCGAATTTCTTTGTGCCCACCGCGATGCGCCACCGCAAAGGTGCTTCGTAAACCGCCCCATAGCACAGGTTGGGTATCGGGAGATTGTTGTGTACGCCGATTATGTGGTTGATGCATGACCTGAGTCCTCCAGTGTGAGTAGATGTGCCGGGATGTTGAGATCGGCAGAGGTGATGCCAGGAGCCAACGTACGGATGTGGAAGCGGCCATTTCCCGGAGTAAACACACCGAGGTCGGTGACCACGGTGTGTACACAGTGCATGCCGGTGAGGGGCAGGGTGCAGTGTTCTTTGAGTTTGGCCTCGCCAGATTTGGTGAAATGGGTCATTACCACGACCACATGCCGGGCGCCGTGTACGAGGTCCATGGCGCCGCCCATGCCGGTGATTTTTTGGCCGGGCACAATCCAGTTTGCCAAATTGCCGTCAGCATCGACCTCCATGCCACCTAAAATGCAAAAATCGATGTGACCACCACGAATCATGCCGAAGCTGAGCGCACTATCAAAAAAACTGGCTCCGGGGCGCACACGAATGGTCTCTTTGCCGGCATTGATGAGTGTGGGTGATGCCTCAGCGTGAGTAGGGCGACCTGCCACACCGAGAACGCCGTTTTCGGATTGGATGAACATATCGAGGTCTGGCGCGGTGGGATCGTTGGCGTGGCGTTGTGCGAGTACATCGAGAATCGTGGTGGGCAACCCAATGCCCAAATTCACACTACAACCCGGAGTAAAAAGATCGATAACTTGACCGAGCATCTCTGCTTTGCTCCATGGTGTTATCATGGTTCACCCCTGCACTTTGAGGATTTCAATTTCGTTGCGATAATTGCGCCCTTGGTAGATGCGTTGTACGAAAATACCGGGGAGGTGGACATCCTCGGCGGGAATGCCTCCGAGTGGTACAAGTTCTTCGACCTCCACGATGGTGGTATGGGCCGCCATGGCCATCAGCGGCGAGAAGTTCCGCGCGGCTTCTTTGAACCACAGATTGCCGTACGTATCGCCACGTTGGGCTTTGATAATGGCCACATCTGCGTCCAGTGGGTACTCGAGCAGGCACGGTTTGTCGAACATGCGCACCTCCTTCCCCTCGGCCACCACGGTGCCCACACCGGTTGGTGTATAAAATGCCCGAATGCCCAGCCCAGCTGCCCGAATGCGCTCGCTGAAGGTGCCCTGAGGAACCAACTCAACGCTGATTTCACCATTGAGGATTTGTTGCTCGAGGTCGGGATTGCCGCCCACATAGGTGCAGATAGCGTGGTGTACCTGCCGACGTTGCAGGAGCTTTGCCAACCCGCGTCCTGAATTGCCGATATTGTTGGAAATCACGGTAAGGTTGCCAATTGGCATGTCTGCAATCACGTCGATGCTGTTTTCGGGTATGCCACATAACCCGAACCCGCCACTCATCAGGCGGATGCCAGAGGTGAGATCTGCGAGGGCGGCGTGTGCCGAATCATACACTTTGCTTCGTGTGCGGGGCGTTGTGGGCCTACTCATTGGAGCCTCCTTCGTCGAGGAGTGCAGTTAGACGCTGCATGATGTCGTTGCATTCATGTGGGGTGCTGGTTAGTGGTGGTGCAAGTACGATGGTGTTGGCTTTGACGGCGAGGTGCAACCCGTGGCGGACCCCATCCTCCCAGCGAATGGCATCGTTCGGGGCCAGGTCGATGGCCGCCATCATGCCGATGTGTCGTGTGTGGTGTACCCGTGGGTGGGTGGCGAGCGTGGACACGCCGCTTGCGAAGAGAGCACTGATGTTGGCGAGGTGCTGTTGAAAAGTGGGACTGTGCAGGATGTCGAGCACGGCATCGCAGGCGGCGAGCCCGAGTGGATGCGCATATGCGGTTAGCCCGGCTGACAACATGCGCGTATCGTACCAGCTGGCTACCGCTTCGTGCACCCATACCGCTCCAAACGGAACATACCCACCGGTGATGGCTTTGGCCATGCACACAAAATCGGGCCGTATGTCGTAGTGGTGCATGGCAAAGGCGGTTCCCGTGCGGCCAAAGCCACAGCTGACTTCATCAACGATGAGCAGAATGCCGTAGGTGCGACAAATGGTTGCAATGCGTTGCCACCATCCGTGTGGTGGAATGATGACTCCATTCATCCCAGAAATTGTCTCAAGACAACAGGCTGCGATGCTCTCGGGACCGGCCGCACGGATGATGGCGTGAGCCTGCTCCGCATCTGGGTCGTCGGCAGGCTCAGGGATACGAATAGTCGCCGATTGTACGCCGAAATGCCCCTGACCACGCCAATCGCCGGTCACCGACATGGCACCCATGGTAGCACCATGATAGCTCCGTGAGCGCGCAACGACTCGGTCACGACCAGTGACTTGACGAGCCATTTTCAGTGCGTTCTCGATGGCCTCAGCCCCCGAAACCGTGTAAAAAATGCGCCCTAGACCACGGTCTACGAGCTCACAGAGACGTTGACTGACCTGTGCTTTGAGAGCGTGGTCGTGCTTGGGATTGGCGACAGGCATGCGGAGTAGTTGTGCTTGAATGGCACTGATAATCGGTTGTGCACTGTACCCAAAAGAGGCTTGAAAGTTACACGAAATTGCGTCATAGAGCGCATCGCCGTTGGCCAAACAAATCATGTGCCCCTCGCCACCGCTGACATCGATGGCAGATGCGTCTTGTTGTGGTGACCATGTCCGAAAAAACTGCACTGGTGTTGCCTCCTTTGGTCACTCCGCATGGTGAAATGTGTGAGGGGTAGGGGGAATCAATGTAGTGCCATTATAGTACACTCGTTGGTGCACGTACACGCACTACCCACTCAGCACATCGCTGTACCGAGTGGGTGACGGGGAACCACATACCAAACCGAATTTCACCGTTACATGGTTGTCGGCGTAATCCGTAGCGTGTAAGCGGCTACATCGGCCAAGTCGTGGGGACATGTGACCCGGATGCCCGTGCCTGTGCGTTGCCACGCAAGTGCGCCCTCATGCCCGAGGAGCGTGATTACGCTGTGATCGCTGACGGGCAGGTCAGCGATGGTGATGTCCCCACGTGGCACCCCAAAGATGGTGGCGTACAAGGTGTGCTCCCGGGTAGTGAAGCGGATGCTCAATCCGCTGTCGGTGCTCCCCTCGGCGCGGCTCCATGGGCGCGTGGCGTAGATGGCTTCGCCGTTGATGGCCAGCCACGCGCCCAGCGCCAACAGGCGCTCGGCCTGCTCGGCCGGGATGGAGCCGTCGCCACGAGGACCCACGTTGATGAGCAGGTTGCCGTTTTTGCTGACAATGTCCACGAAGGAGCGGATGAGCTCCACCGGTGAGAGCATGTCGTTGACGGATTCGTTGCGGTTGTACCCAAACGAAAACCCGAGGCCGCGGCACGATTCCCACTTGTCGGGTTGAATGGTGTCGAACACCGCGTACTCCGGGGTGCGGTAGTCGGAGTGGGCCGGTTTGGGGAGCATGCCTTGGCTGATTTGGGCAATTTGATCGGGCCCTGCCTGCGTGAAACGGTCGTTGATGACGCCTTCGGGGACCGCGTTGTAGTAATCGGCAAAGAGCGCCCCGATGTCGGAGCCTACCGGATAGCCGATGTCGTTCCACATGCAGGCAGGGCGGTAGCGCCGGGTCAACTCGCGCCAATGTGCGTCCGCATAGGCCACGTAATCGGCGGATTGTGGTACTGCCTGGAAGAGGTCACTGATGTCGGCGATGACGTGCGTGTTGAACGTCCAATCGAGGCCGCCCGAGTAGTAGAGCCCCATGGTCAGCCCTTTGGCACGCACCGCATCGCTTAATTCGCCCACTAGGTCGCGTTGGACTTGATAATCGGCAACGAACGGATTGGGTTGTTCGCTGGGCCACAGCAAAAAGCCGTCGTGGTGTTTGGTGGTGAGGACCACGTATTTGGCACCTGCTTGCGCAAACAAATCGGCCCAGGTGCTTGCGTCCCAACTGGCGGTGGCCGCCTTGAAATCGTTGGCGAAGTCACCATAGGTCTTGTCGCCGAATTGTTCGTTGTGGTACTCGGCCGTCACACTGCCCGGCACACGCAGTGAGTTCATGTACCACTCGGCGTACGGATTGCGCGAAAACCAGCCCTGCCAGCCTTCGCTGGCAACGACGTCGTGCAGTGGGCCGGTGGTGGGGGCCCAGCCCGGCACCGAGTACAACCCCCAGTGGATGAAAATACCCAGTTTGGCGTCGTGGAACCACTGCGGTACTTGGTGCTGTTGCACGGCTTGAATAGTCGGGTCGAATGTCATAACACTGGTGCTCCTTTGTGTCCAATCATGGATGTTGGATGTCGTTGTGGTTTGAAATCAGTCATTGCGCCAGTTCGAGGACCACGATGGCGCCATAGGTCAGCCGTGGAATCGTGCATTGCCAGGCGCCCGATTGCCCCGTGAGTGGCAACACGGTGCCGTCAGGTGCCATTGAGGCGCGTACCACCGTCTCCGTGACGCCCACGGTAATCGTGATGTCGTGGAGCGGGATGGGGTCTTCAAGGTACTCCATGTGCGGAGTGGCCCGCCGATTGGGCGAGTAGTTGACCACGTGGACCATGTAGCGGGCCGGGTGCTGTGCATCGGCGGCTTGGTAGGTTAGGCTGATTTCGCTACTCAATGGTGCGTTGCTCCGAATGAGTCGTTGGGGGAGCAAATCGCCGAGCAACGTCCGCATTAATTCGCGGTAGACCCAGTAGCCGGTTTTGAAGTAACTGCCAAACACCGGGAAGGCCATGGCGGCCATTTGGGCGGTTTTGGCGATGGCCGTGTACTCACTGACGTGATCAAACGGCGACTGGGCGTGGCTGGTGAAGTGGCGCGCACTGCGCTGAAAGAGTGGTTCGCCGACGTGGGCGAGCACTTGCGTACCCCCGCGCCATTGGGCAGTGCCCCCATAGAGCGCATATTCGAACGCCGGGATATCGCCGAAGTAGCTGTGGTCGAGGCACAAAAACGCAGGTACAAACGGGGATTCGCCGGCATACACTAGGCCGAGCTCTGCGTGCCAACAATCGCTGGCGTGGCCACGGAGTGCCTGATGACTAGCGATGATGCGTCCGCCGTTGGCGAGGTATGCGCGGAGTTGTGTGGCGAGTGTTTCGTCGACGCTGAGCATGTCGGGGAGCACAATCAGGCGGTAGCGATCGAGTGTGGCTCCGCCTTCGATGACGTCGAATTGTAGTTGGAGCTCAGTGAGGAGTTTCACCGCACCGTAGACGGGGCCTTCTTTTTCTTGGCGCCCACTGCCCCCAATCACCAAGCGATCGCCGATGTCGGTCAGTGCGGTGTCGGCTACCACAATGGCGGCCTCGGTGACTGGTGCGGCGCGGATGAGCCAGGGCTCAATGCTGGCCACGTAGCGGTAGCCGACGCCGATTGCGTCATAGACCGCAGGATCAAGGCGTCCGTGGGGCGGTGGTTGATCGCCAATGGAAATCTGCGCGCCGTGCGCAACAATGCCAGGGAGCTCGCTGAGCAGTTGTTTGGGGTGTTTGAGTCCGCCAAAATCGGCCCATGAGCGATGAAAACGCCCCGTCATGCCCACCACGCTCTGGCCAAACGTGCGGGCGTAGCGCACATTGGTGGGGTAGTAGAGGTAGCCCCAGCCGCCCGTAGGCAGTGCCTCAATGTCCACGTTGTCGAGATGAGCAATGCGCTCTCCCAGTCCAATGCTGGTCTGGTTGTTTTGATCGACCTGGTAGTCGGGGTTGATGGCGTGTGCCAAATCATGACAACGACGCATGAAATTGGTCAGCAACTGCTGTTTGTGCGCGCGTTGAGTGGCCACGTCGTGGGGATCTTGGCCGTGTGCGTGAAAGTACGCCAAGCAGTTCGCACAAAAACACTCTCCCCCAATGGGAAACGGCATGTCGTACCACGGACCGTCGAGGTCGTATTTGGTCAGGAATTCGTGGGTGTGTGCGAGCACCTGATCAACAAAATCTTCGTTGCTGAGGCACAGCGCCGTCCAACCCGGTGTTTCGTCGAACTTGGGCAGGTAGGTGGTGCGGTCACGCTTCCATACCAGCCATTCTGGGTGCCGTTCGGCCAAATAATGGTCCCACGTGACGCAGTAGTAGGCGTACACCTTGATGTTGCGGGCCCGACAAGCCGCAATTTGTGCGCCCATGAGGTCGAAGTCGAGACCCGGGTGCACCGGGCCAAGGTCTGTCGGGTAGTAAAAATACCCGTGCATGTCCTTGGCGAAGACGACCACTGCGTCCACGTGGCCGGCGAGCAGGGTATCGCCGAATTCGTCGGCATCGAAGCGCTCGCCGATGCGTGGCACATGCGCCGAATTGTGGAAGTCGAGATGAATTTTGCGGAATCGCCGTGGCGGCTGATTCAAGAAGGCCGGGTCAATCCAAGGCTGTTGCATGACCGACTCCTTTGGCGTACGCAGAGATTACGGGTGCAAAATACTGCGGCATTCATTTGCCGCATCATCAAGGGCTTGGGCCACCGATTTGTGCCCACACACGGCTGCCCACGTCATGCGGCTAAATACATCGTTGAGGGCCGGGTACTGTGGCAGGGCAGGCAACGTGTCGATGCCGGTATGCACCTGCTCCATGACCTCGTAGTACTGGAATTGCGCCCGAATCTCGGGATCGTCCCACGTCGATTTGCGCACGCCACTTCCGCCCGCCAAAGAGGTGATTTTGTCCATGGCTGGACTGGCCGTCTCCCGTAAAAACTGGTACGCCAGCTCCGGATGCCGACTCCCCGCACAAATCCCCAACACCCAGTACACGTTGAGGCTGGCGTGTCGTCCGTTTGGAGCATCTCCGCGCGGGATGGCGGTGCACCGTGTTTTGCCGATAATCTGGCTCGGCGGCAGTTGGGCCACCGACATGAAACCGGCCCAGTTGAGCATCATGGCGCCCTCGCCGGCCGCATACGCCACCCCGGCCGCCACGCTGTCGTAGCTCAGTGCCTGTGGTGACGTGATGCCCATGCTCGTCAAGCTGTCGACATAAAATTGCAGTGCGGCTTGCCCCGTGGCGTCGTTGAAAACCGGGTTGAGTTGGGCGTCAAAGAGCCGGCCGCCGCGACTCCATAGATGAATGAAAAAGTCGTACACGTTGTTGTGCCCGTCGTTCAGTCCCGCAATGACTGCGCCGTACAACCCTGCGGCCGGTCTGGTGAAAAACTGCGCTACTTCGCGGAATTCATCCCACGTCTCGGGTACCCGCAAGGCACGGCCGTGTTGGGCCTGGAAGGCCGCTTGTTCGTGTGGTGATGTAAAAAGGTCCGCCCGGTAATGAAACATCTCGGGGCCGTCGTGGTACGGGAGTCCGTAAATCTGCCCGTGTGCCCCGCGCTGGAGCTCTAGCAACGATGCACTCCAGCCCTGTGGCCAGTCGAGTGGTGGCGCAGCCGCGATGAACGGCCGCAAATCGCAGAGTCCGCCCCGTTGTTGTAAATCGGGCAACCAGTCGGTGAGCACCAACATGATGTCGTAGTCACCACTGTGGACACCGCCGTGCTCGACCATCTCCGCATATAATTCTTCTGGTCCTGCATGACTACTCGTGAAAGTGACGTCGGGATGGAGCCGTTGAAAATGCGCCATCTGAGCGGTCATGGCCCGCTCGAAGCCATCAAAAGTGCGGTACTTTATCGATAACTGTGGCATGTCCCGTACTCCTTCGCTCTTGGTATTGCTCTGTTATCGCCCACCCATGCCGGTGAGTGACACACCCTGGACAAAGAGACGTTGCGAGAAGAAAAAGACTACCAAGACCGGTATCAGGGTGATAATCGACACCGCCATCAACAAATTAAACTGGGTGAAGTTTTGCCCGCGAAAGAGGTTGAGCCCGAGTGCAAGCGTGTACAACTCGGTCGAACGCAAGTAAATGAGCGGGTCGAGCAGGTTGCTCCAATTGCCGATGAACGCAAAAATGGCCACCGTGGAAAGTGCCGGCTGTGACAGCGGCAAGATGACTTGGGTCAAAATCTGCCAGTTGTTGGCACCATCGATGCGGGCCGCGTTGTCGAGATCGAGCGGGATGCCCATGAAAAACTGGCGCAACAAAAAGATGAAGAACGCATATCCAAACCACGCCGGCAAAATCAACGGCCACAAAGTGTTGGTGAGTCCAGCAGCGCTAAACATCAAAAAGCGCGGAATGATGGTGACTTCGCGCGGAATCATCAAAGTGGCGAGGAGCAGCAAAAACAAGAAATCGCGCCCGCGCCCTTTGAGACGCGCAAATCCGTAGGCCACCAATGAGCACGAAATCAAGTTGCCGATGACGTTGGCAAAAGTCACGATGAGTGAATTGGTCAGAAACGTGTTGAACGGCAACACGCGCCAGCCTTTGGGGTAGTTTTGCCACTCGAAACTGTTGGGCAAAAAGCTGGGTGGGTAAGAAAACACGTCCTGCGACTGTTTCAGTGAGGTCGAAATCATCCACAAAAAGGGGAGCACGAAGCTCACCGATAGAGCGGCGAGGAGCACGTAGATGACGACGCGCCAGACAACGGCGCTGCCACGAATGCCCAACAATGATGGGCGTAAAATCGGTGTTTGTTGCATGGTATCCTCGTTGTGCGCTGATTTATTGCTTGAGATCGCCTTCGTAGTAGACCCAGTAGCGGGCTACTGCGAACTGAATGACCGTGATGATGATGATGACCACGAGCAGAATCCACGCCAGTGCTGACGCATACCCCATCATGAAATTGATGAATGCAGTGCGGTAAATGTAGAGACCGTAGACGAGCGTTGCGTTGGCCGGGCCACCGTTGGTCATGATGTAGACCAGCACGAAGCCCTGAATCGATGCGATAAATCCTACAATCAGGTTGTACAAGATGACCGGCGACATCATGGGCACGGTGACGTTCCAAAATTTCCCGAAGGTGTTGGCACCGTCGATTTCGGCGGCCTCGTACAAATGAATGGGCACACTCTGGAGTCCGGCCAGGTAGATGACCATTGATCCGCCTGCCCCCCACAGACTCATGAGAATCAGCGACGGCATCGCCCATTCGGGTTGCACCAACCACCCCGGCCCTTTAATGCCAAAAAATGCCAGGAACGAGTTGATGAGCCCGAAATCTTGGTGCAAAATCATAATCCACAAAATGGCCACTGCAATGCCGCTGACCACCGATGGCAAATAAAAGATGGTGCGAAAAAGCGAGATGCCCCAGACATTTTGATTGAGGAGCAGTGCCAACAAAAACGACACGATCGTGCCAAGTCCGACGCTGCCGATGCCGTAGTAGAGCGAATTGCTCATCGCTTTGTAAAAAAGGGCGTCAGCAAACAATTTGTCGTAATTGGCGAGCCCCACGTAGGCCGGTGCACTGAGTGCCGACCAGTTGGTGAAGCTAATGAACAACGATGAGATGATGGCACCTGCGTCAAACAGTAAAAAACCGATTATCCATGGCGCAATGAACAGATAAAAAGAAATCTCTTCGCGACGCGCCATGCCACCGAGTGTGCTTTTTTTGGTCGTGGTTGGTGGTGGCGATGTGGGATGCGTGATGGCCATGGTTCGTCCTCTCTGTCAAAACCGTGGGTACATGGGGATGGTTTCGAGGCGGGCATGCTACTGGGTCGACATAGAAATTCGTCTACTGGCGGGTTGCCCCACCAGTAGACGAATGTGTGCTGATTAGCCGCGGTTTTCGGCAACGATGGGGTCAACGGCCGCAAAGACCTCGTCGAGTGCTTCTTTGACACTCTTCTGACCGGCGACCACCAAGTCCCAGATGGGGCCGGCAGCTTGGGTCACCCGTGGTCCGGTGGGCTGGTCGATGATGTCGTGGGTACCGATCCCCTGACTCATCGCCTCTTCCACGTTCTTGGCACCGGCCGGCGCAAACTTGGAGCTCAAGTAGGCGGGCCAAGCCGACAACCGTGACGGGCTCCCACGACCGGTGCTGGCCCACATGTAGGTCTGGCCGGCGGTGGAGATGTACTCGTTGAGGTAAATCCAGGCGGCGTCCACGTTCTTGCTGTCGCGCGTAATCATGTAGGCGCTTCCGGCCGAGAAAGTGGAGTGGGCCTTGGGACCCTTGGGCCACTTGGCAATGTCCCAGTTGAACTTCGAGCCGGCTTGGATGGGCGGGGTGGCCCATGAGCCCTGCAACGTCATGGCAATCTTGCCGAACTGGAAGGCCGGCCAGGCCACGTTTTGCAGGTCTGCGGGGCTGGGCACCGCTCCCTTGGCACGCAACTCTTCCCACCACTCCATGGCGGCAACCGCCTCGGGCTGGTTGATGAGACAGGCGTCTTCTTTGGGCTCGCTCAAGTACTGCGCCCCAAACGGGAAGAGGTAGTTGGGAGCCATCAACGAATCGCCGGGGCTGGGCAGTTCGCCCAAACCGAAGATTTTGTTGGGGCCTTCGCCGGAGGTCAGCTTGATGGCAACCGCTTTCAGCTTCTCCAGATCCCAGCTGTCGTCTGGGTAGGCCTCGCCGGCTGCGTCGAAGAGGTCCTTGTTGTAGTACAGGTTGCCCGGACCCTCATCGTACGGGATGCCCCAAAGCTTCCCGTCGTGCTGGTACGACACCAACGACGGTTTGGTGAAATCGCCGAGGTTGAAGTCCTTTTCTTTGGCGATGTAGTCGTCGAGGGCAATGTACAGACCGCTGCGAATGGTCTCTTGTGCCCACGAAAACTGCGTGTACAGGATGTCTGGCATGGCACCACCGGCCGCTGCCGCCGTGTACTTCTGCCGGTACTCGCCCCACGGGGTGTTTTCGGCTTTGACGACGATGTTGGGGTGGCGCTCCATGAACAACTTGTCGAATTGGAGCTGGCGCTCAAAGAAGACGGCATCCCACGTGTGACCGACGCTGATTTCGACCTTCGCACCAGGGTCCGCTACGGCGCTGGCGGGCCAGCTCCCCGTGTTGCCGGCGTTGATGTCGAAAATGCTGTCGCTGGCTGGCTCTTCGGCAGCCGGGGCTTCTGCGGCTGGGGTCTCGGTGGATCCACAAGCAGCCAAAAGTGCGCCCATGCTGGCGGCGCCCAATCCGAGTTGGAGACCAATGCGCAACACATCGCGGCGACTCAAGCCACGGCGGCGCATCTCGCGTGCCAATTCCTGTTCGTGCTTCGTCATTGTCAACTCCTTTGTGACAGTGTTATTACGGGCCCGATATGATGCAACGGTGTGCCCATCGCATCGGTTTCCTGAGAATCTGACTTACCAATCAGCGGACAAGCGGTCGGTGGTGGGTGGCAGGCGTCTCTCTTTCGTTTACAGGTCACTCGGGCAGATGGTGCGCCCGTGTGTCGCAGACTCATATGATCCATGTACAAGTTGCAGGGTGCCGATGTTGTCGGTTGCGCTTGTAATGGGCGTGGTGTTGGTCTGGATGGCGTGCATCAGTGAGCTCATCGGCCCAATGAACGCGTCCGGTATCCAGAGACCCTCGAGTGGAATGTCGACCAGTGCCTCGCCGTGGCGTGCATAGGCCAGCGTGTCCGGACGACCGTGCGGGTAGTTGTAGAGCAACCCGATGGTCCCTGTCAGGATTCCTTTGGTCCCGAGGAAGCGAAATTTTGCATAAATATCTGACGAGTCATCGTGATGATTGACCATCACGACGGTCTGTAGGGCACTGGCGTATTCGAGGATGGTGACCGTTTTGGTCTCGGCACGTTCGAGTTGCCCCGGGTATTTGGCATGCCGACTGGTGACATGCGTAGGATCACCAAACAAGTAGCGCAGGCTGTCGAGGTAGTGGATGCTGTGGTACATCACTTCGAGGTGCTCTGCATCGCGTAGCCACGGCCACATGTGCCACGGGGTCAGTGTTGACACTTGAATCTGGGCATCGGTGGGCTCACCAATGTACCCCCGCACAAGCAAATCTTTGCAGGCAGCGATGCCGGCGCTCCAGCGCATCTGTTGATTGACCGCAACATGGCGGTTGGCGGCGCGTCCCGCCGCCTCGATGGCGCGGGCGTCTGCAAGATGTTCGGCGAGGGGTTTTTGACAGAGGATGTGTTTGCCAGCAGCAACGATGTGCGTCGCAATGGCACGTTGTTCCCACGCGGGCACCGCAATATCAACGATGTCGACGCGGGGATCTGCGAGCAACTCGGCAAGTGAGCCGTAGACCGTGCCAATCTGGTGGGTGGCGGCCGTCTGCTGAGCGGCCTCTGGGTTGATGTCGTAGCAACCGACCACGTTGAGTGCGTGTTGGCGGTAAGCCGGGAGATGTGCGTAGTTGACGATACCGCCACAGCCGACGATGGCAATGCCGTAGTCGTGTTTTGGTGGTAATACAACGCGGTACTGTGGCGCTACGTGTGACATTGTTTCCCCTTCGAAACGAAAGTCCCCTGGTGCCGTTGATATGCGGTGTGTTCACTCGATACAGCTAAATTATATAAATTTGCTGTGTAGAAATCGCTGAGGTGTCCCTATACTAGCGACAAATGGTGATTTTGTCAACTCGTCGCAAGTCCTGTGAAAACATCATATAAATTACTATTCCGTAGCCGATTGGCGATTGACTAGGTAGAGATGTTCACAGACCAACACGGTGTCGTGATGCTGATTGGTGACCTGCAACGTTTCGACCACGATGCCCACGTCGTGGCGCTTGGCATGCGGGCGTTTTTCGCTGATGGTGGCCGTCACGGTAATCGTATCGCCGATGTGTACCGGTTTGATGAAGCGCAACCGGTCGTAGCCGTACGAAATCGCATGTGGGTTGATGTCGCCAGCCGTCATCCCTACGGCCACACTAAAAATCAGCGTGCCGTGCGCGATGCGCTGTTGGATGGGCTGTGTTTTGCACCACTCCGCATCCATGTGGTGCGGATAAAAGTCCCCCGTTTGCCCAGCGTGTGTGACAATGTCGCTCTCGGTGATGGTGCGCCCAAACGAAGTCCGACTACTGTTGAGCACATATTCTTCAAAAAACAACGGTCGAAACATTATTCAACTCCTTGTTGGGCAGACAACTGAAAGTCACGCTGGATGGTTGCGGTGTCGGCGCCGATGTGTGGTGCGCCTTTGGGCGAGGTCAGCCGCTGACCGTCGATGCGGATGGGGCAACGGGTGGTGGTCAGCGTGGCACCGTTGGCACGCCGGACGTTTTGGAGCATTTCAAGGACTTGGAAGCCTTCATGGGCCAACAGTCGGCGCCAATCAAACACATCGGCACACCAGTAATCGGCCGGCTCGAGTCGATCCAACCACGCCTGGGTGGGGCGGGTGCTGAGGTGGTCTGCGAGAATGCGCTTGATGTGGTCACGTTGCTGAAACCAACTCTCCGGATCGGTGAATTCGCACAGTGCGGCGCATTCTAGTAGCGTGCCGAGATGCGGTACTGCGCCCATGGCCAGTGCCAAGTAGCCGTCTTGGGTGGCATAAATGCCGTAGGGAGCACCGAGGTACGCATGCGCGTTGTTGAGGCTACTGCGCGTGGGAAGCAACCCGCCATCGTTGAGATGCGTGGTCAGCACTTCGAACTGGGTATCAAGGATGGACTCGAGTAGGCTGACCTCCACATGGCCACCGCGTCCCGTGATGCCGCGGCGTACCAAGCAGGCGAGGATGCCTTGCGCGAGATGCGCACCCGTCATCAAATCGGCCACCGCGAGTCCGAACGGCGTCGGCGGTTGGTCCGCATTGCCGTTGAGCCACGCCAACCCGGAGATGGATTGCACCAGCAGGTCTTGGCCGGGTTTGTTGCGCCACGGACCGGTGTTGCCGTACCCCGTGATGGTGCCGTAGACGATGCGCGGGTTGAGTGCGGCCACCGTCGCATAATCGAGTCCGAGCCGATCAATGACTCCCGGACGGAAGTTTTGGATGAGCACATCGGCTTGTCCGATGAGCTGGCGCACTTGTTCCATGTCGGCGGCTTGTTTGAGGTCGGCCGCAAAACTCTCCTTGTTGCGGTTGATGGAGTGAAAGAGGGTGCTGTCGCCGTCGAGGGCCAAATTGCTGATGTAGAGCTGGCGACACAAATCACCGCCTTGTGGGCGCTCGATTTTGATGACACGGGCGCCGAGATCAGCGAGGCGCAGGGCGCACGACGGACCCGCCAAGAATTGGCTGAGATCAAGGACGACGAGGCCGGCAAGTGGCAGTATGTCAGTCATCGCAAGGCGCTTTCTTTGGCAGTGCTCAGTGCGCAAGCTGCGACTGGCGATAGAGTTCGTCGATGCGCTGTAAATAGGGCACGGGATCGCCGCCGTGGCGCAAAAATTCGTGCACTACCGGCCCCGCACTGTCTTGGAAGTGCAGGTAGCCGTTGTAGCGTGGCCGGAGGTAGGCTTGGTCGAGCGTGGGCAACGTGTTGTGGAAAAAGTCGCCACAGACCCGATTCACCTCCGCCGATTCCCACGCATCACGATGCCCGGGCTGGCCACCGCTTTGCACGTACAGCGTGCGTTGGCAGGCCGGTGAGCAGACGTAGCGCGCATAGGCCACGGCGATGTCGCGGTGTGCACTGTGCTGCGAAATCGCCAGCCCGGTGCCGCCAAGGGTGGATTGGAGCGGTCGCCCGTCGTGCCACGTGACGAGGCCACCGTAGCGTAGCGCATGAGTGGCGTACTCGGGGCGCGCATAATTGCTGTAGCCGTAGGCAAACGGGCAGTAGACCGCCTCGCCACGCACCAACGCTTCGTAGGTGGCAATCGGGTTGCGGGTCAAGCAGGCGGGCGCACAGCGCCCCACCAAGTCGGCGAGATGGGTCAGTGCTTGGGCGCCGATGTCGTGGGCGACCACTTCGGTTGTCCCTTGAAAGGGCTCCACGCCGAGTGCCTTGCAGAGCATGTAAAAATTCATCAGGCTGTCGATGGTTCGGCCGCGGCTGCATCGCCCAGCTCGATCAACGCCTGGGCATGCAAACGCATGAAGAGCGGCCGCTTGAGGTCGGCCCGATCACAAGCCTCTACCA
>Ga0172373_10002912_pt1 | contig 25656 bp, 23 predicted proteins | sample Lak10m_2_FD_114546 | JGI IMG/M metagenome (GOLD analysis project Ga0172373, IMG submission 114546) | Freshwater microbial communities from Kabuno Bay, South-Kivu, Congo - kab_092012_10m | ecosystem: Environmental > Aquatic > Freshwater > Lake | place: Democratic Republic of the Congo...
ACGCGGCTCGGAAAGTAGGTGACCTTCACGCCTTCGACGTCGACCGGCGTGCCGAGCGGCACGTCGCTGTCGCCGGGACCGTCGACGCTGGTCGTGAAGACGTGCACGTCGTGCCCCGCCGCGACGAGCTCGCGGCACAGCGCATGAACGGAGCGGATCGGCCCGCCATACCTCACGGCGGGAAGATAGGTCGGAACGACGTGTAGAAGGCGCAACGGCTCGTCCACTGGCTCGCAAGGGCTTGATGTGCCGGGCCAATTGATAGCATAGGTGTTGCAGAAATGGGCTCCGCGATCGAATGAAGCTCCGCATCGATTTCCGGCCGTCGATCGTGGTGACGCTGTTCGCCGTCGTCGCTGCGCTCTTCTGGCTCGCGGCGCGCCTGCCCGGCGCCTTCTGGATCGCCCTTCCCTTCGCGCTGTTCTACTCGGCTCTGCTGCTGCTGACCTCCGTCGCGCTGCTGCGCGTTCTCGCGATCGAGCGCTGGATGGGCTGGGATTCGCCCGGCCGGCTGCTGATCCTCGCGCCGCACGAGGACGATTGCGTCATCTCTGCCGGCGGCCTCGGCCTGCGCAATGCGCGGCTGGGCGGGGCGACCCGCATCGTCTATCTCGCCCGCGACGAGACGCCGGCGATGCCCGAGCGGCGCGCCGCCGAAGCGCGTGCGGCCTGGAGCGTGGCCGGCCTCGGCAATGCCGATCTGCGCTTCCTCGATGCGATGCCGCGCCTGGAGGAGCGCGACCCCGCGAAGCTGCGGACGGCAGCGGCGACGCTGCGCGGCATCATCGACGAGTTCGCGCCGACCGCGATCGTCGTGCCGGCGTTCGAGGGCGGTCACGTCCATCACGACATGGTGGCGGCGCTGATCGGGATCGTGACGACGCCGTCCGACCGCTTCACCGTGTTCGAGGCGCCGGAATACAGCCCCTGCGTCTCGCTGCTGAACACGCCGCACCGGATCCTGGCGCTCTGCGCCCGCTGGCTGTTCGGTCTCGTCGCCTACAACGGGCCACCCGACGGCGTCGACGGAAGGCCGGTCCTGAAGGTCCGGCTCACGCCGGGCGAACTCGCCGACAAGCGCCGCATGCTGGCGGCGTTCGTCAGCCAGAATGCGCCCTCGCTTATGGCGACGCGCGGCTATCCTGACCGGCTCGTGGTCTATGATGCCGCGCACCGCCGACGGCCCTTCGACTTCGACCACTCCTACCTGCGCTTCGTCCTCGCCCTGCGGCGACGCCTGCCGCCGGCGCTGGTCGACCGGCTGCTGCCGGTCCAGCTCGGAACCATCGGGCGCATGGGCGCGGTCACGGACTGGGACGCGGAGTGGATGGAGCGCCAGGCTTGACCGCGGCGTGCGCCCGCGGTCCGCACGACACGAGGCACGAGACTGTGCGTTTCGCTCGATGACGGGTTGGCTCGCTCGCGCAGGCTACGCGATGAACCGGCTGATCCCCGGCTTGAAGAACTGCCTTCCCAAGCCGGTTCGCCGCTGGTTGCTGCTGAATGTCCTCAAGGTCAACGCGCCATTCGTGGCGTTCACGGGTTTTGCGAGCCGTCGCTTCATGGAAGACCAACTATTGCCGTGGGTCCGTGACCGCGGTGCTCGAATTCTTTTCGTCGGCACCGCCTCCTACACCTATCACTATGAGAAGCTGTTTGCCTCCGATGACGGCCAGTTCACGACAATGGATGTCAATCCGGCCGTATCGGTGTGGGGAGCGCGGAATCATATCGTCGGGCCCATCCAGGAGATCCTCCGATTCCGGCCGGCCGGCACGTTCGACTGTGCGATACTGAATGGCGTGTTCGGGTTCGGCGTGAACGACACCGCGGAGATGCGAAGGACATTGGAGGTCCTTCATGCCGTCCTGAAGCCCGATGGACTGCTCATCGTCGGCTGGAACAACGACCTGCACGCCGACCCGGACGTCCTCGGCCTCTACGAGGGGCTATTCCTGCCTTTCGACGCCTCACCCTGGGGGCATCGCATGACGTTCGAACCCGAAACCCATGTCTACGATTTCCATGTGAAGCGGCCGGTTCAGACGCCGCCGTAGGCGTCGACGAGGGCCAGGTAGGCGACGGCCTGATTCTCGAGGGTGAAGCGCTCGACGATCATCTCGCGCGGCGCATACATGCCGGCCTCGACGCCGAACCAGAACCTGTCGAACTGGCCGAGTACGTCGCCGCCGTTCCTGAACTTCAGGCCGCAGCGCTCGTCCCAGTAGGGCACCGAGGTCACCGGACCGAAGCGCACGAGATGCGGCGCGTATTTCGGGTCCTTCCACAGGCCGCCCTGATCCCACGCGAACAGCGGGACGTCGGACGAAAGCATCTGCTGGGCCGCGATGCCCTGCGTCTCGTGATGGCTGAGATAGACCATGGAACGCGCCCGCCGGCTGAGGGCGTGCAGCTCCTCCTCGCGGTAGAAGCCGTAGCGCAGGACCTCGACGCTGAGCCGGCGGCGGCCCAGCTCGGCCAGCAGCGGCTCGACGATGGACCGCAGGTAGCGGTCGCGATGGCGCACGATCTTGTCGTAGATCAGCACGTCGACATCCTTGTTGGCACGCTTCGAGGGCGACCAGCGCTCGGTGTCGATACCGGACGGCCAAACGCTGACGGCGCCAGGCCAGACCGTCGAGAACATCCGTTCGACCCACGGGCTCGGCACCAGGACGCGGCGGATCGGCCGGCGCCGCAGCAGGTCCGGATCGTCGCTGGGATGGTTGTAGATCGAGGTGCCGAACAGGATCGGCGCCTCCTGCGGGATCTTCGACAGCACGTAGGGCTGGCCGATGACGCAGGCCAGTTCGTGGGGGTGGGTCCGAATGTGATGGAAGTCGTTGACCCGGTACGGCACGTCCAGCCGGTCGAGGCCGAGGCAGAGGTTGATGTAGACGCGCATGGTGCCGCCGGGCGGCTTGGGCCCGCGCAGCGCCCAGCGCACCAGCCGCCGCGGGTAGCGGTCGAACGGCGCCCAGCGGTCGGCATCCGGCTCCTCGTAGAAGATGTTGAGCGGCGCGCGACTAGGCATGCGCACGCGCCTCCACGATCTGCCGGTAGAGCGCCGCCATCTCCGAGGCGACGTCGTCGGCCGATCGCACGCGCCGCATCTTGTCCGAAAGCCGCGCGACCTTCGCGCGGTCGGTCGCCACCTCGCGGATCGCCGCGGCCCAGGGGCCCGGGTCGTCGAACGGTAGCAGCCAGCCGTCGACGCCGTCGTGGACGCGCTCGGAGATGCCACCGAGATCGGCACCCATGACGGGGATGCCGAGCGCCCTCGCCTCCTGCACCACGATCGGCCCCGTCTCCATGTAGCGTGACGGCACGGCCAGCACGTCGATGTCGTCCAGGAAGGACGGGACCTGCTCGTGCTCGACCAGGCCAACCAGGCGGATCCGCGGATCCCGCCGCGCCGCCGCCTCGAGGCGGCGCGTAAAGGCCACGTCGGTGCCGACGCCGGCGATCCGCAGATGGACCGGCAGATCGGCAGGCAGCCGCGCCAGCGCCCGCACCAGCAGGTCGGCACCCTTGTACGGCTCGAGGCGGCCGAGGAAGCCGATCACGGTCTCCCGCCGGCCGGCGAGCGGCCGCGGCTTGCGGTTGGCGAAGGCGTCGCTTGCCGCCTGGCCGGAAACCACGACCTTCTCCGGCGGGATGGCGTTGGCGGCGAGCGCCGCGCGCACCCATTCGCTGGGCGCCACGATGCGCTCGCTGAGCGTCGCCATCGAACGGAGCTGGCGCGCCTTCGTCGCGGCGGCGGCACGCGCCGACAGCAGGTTGGCGGCGCGCTGGGACATCCGCGAGATCGGGCTGTCGGTCACATCCCATTTCGGCAGGAAGGACACGAGGTGGGCGATCGGCCCCGGCAGTCCGCGATCGAGCGCCGAACACGCCGCGCAGCGGCGGTCGTCGATCAGGCCGTCGCACGGCTTGCGGTCGTAGAGCAGCATCGTGCCACGCATGCAAAGCGCGGACGGCACGTGCATCGTCACGACGCAGGGAATTCCGAGCCTCGCCACCTGGCGCAAGTGAGGCAGCCCGGCGCCGCTGGTCCATGAATGGAGGTGGAAGAGATCCGGCCTTGCCGCCTCGACGATGTCCTGAAACGCCGTGCGGCGGGCCTGGACGCTGCGGGGCTGCGGCCTCTGGTTTTCCGTCGCGTCGATCGGATAGCGCACGATATCGACGCCGTTCCACGAATAGCGGTCGTAAGCACCGTCGGTCGCGGCGATGATGGTGCTGTCGACCGCTTGACAGGTCAGCGCCGACACGAGGTCGCGCACGTAGACCTCGGTGCCGCCCGTCGAGTCGGGAAAGTAGAACCCTGCGCAGTGGACGACGCGCAGCGGCCTGTCCTTCCCGCCGGCTGGCCCCCCGCCCTGCGGCGTCATCGCAGCCGGGCCTTCAGCCCGAGCAGACGCTCGGTCGCGGCAAAGCCCAGCACGCCGTAGCCGAACGCCACGGCCGGCCGGACCGGCGGCACGAACTCCGGGTCGATCCGGCGGATCCAGTCGAATATCTCTGCAGCCTCACGCGGATAGACGCGGGCGAAGCTGCGCAAATTGTCCCACATGACGCCGATCGCCGCCCGCTTGCGCCGCTGCGTGAGCTCGCCGCGGCTCTCGAGGATGGTCAGCGCCTTGCGGTACACCGAGATGTGGGTCCAGTGGGCGAAGTCGCGCAGGAAGCCGGCCGGCCGACCCAGCCGCTCAGCCCCATGGTGACGGTAGACGAAGGCCGGCTTGCGATAGACCGCGAGACGGGGCTTGCGCATCGCGACCTCGATGATGAACAGCCGGTCGTCGCGAAGCGCGAAGTCCTGGCGGTGCGGTATGTCGCGGATGAAATCGCGGCGGAACAGGAACGCCGAATAGTGCGACGACCACACTTCCCCGAGCTGCTGGGCGATGAAGTCGTCGCAGTCGACCCACTCGTTGACCGACGCCTTGCCCGTCGTCTCGTCGCGATCCTCGTAGCCTGCGACCACGACGTCCGCGCCGGTCTCGCGGGCGAGCGCGAGCTGCCCCGCGCTGGCGCCCTCGCACAGCCAGTCGTCGGAATCGAGGAAGCGCACGTATTCGCCGCGCGCCGCCTGCATCGCCCGGGCGACTGCCCAGCACTTGCCCCAGTTGTCGGTGCGGATGGCCACGACGTCGGGCTGCGTCTGCAGCCAGTCCCAGGTGCCGTCGGTACTGCCGTCGTCGACGACGACGATCTCGACCCGGCAGGCCGCGGACCGGCACGAGTCCAAGGCCTTGGGCAATCCCCATAGCCGGTTGTAGGTCGGAATGACGACCGAGATGTCGCTCATGGCGCGGTCAGGAGAGCAGCGACCGCGACGTCATCGCCCGCTGGTCGAGCCAGCGCATCGCATAGGGCAGGACGTACTTGCACATCAGCGCCCATACGATGAAGAACATCAGCATCGCGCCCAGGATCTTCGGCAGCGAGACCTCAACACCGTCGCGCGCCATGCTGAAGGCAAAGCCCATGATGATGCCCTCGCGGATCATCCAGGGCAGCGGTCGGCTCATGAAGTATCGGATGATGAGCGCCAGCATCAGGCCGATCGCGAAGAGGCCGGCCAGCATGCCCGGGAAGCCGAGATCGACGAAGTTCTCCGCCATGTAGCCGACGCTGATCGACGTTCCGGCGCGGATCAGGTCCATGGGATCGGCCCGCGCCAGCCGGACGTAGACTTCCGTGTCGGACAACGCTGCCTTGTCGGGGAAGAGGAAGCGCGGTTGCAACACGTGGCCGACCGCATCCCTCCATTGACGCATGACGACCGGCTCCGGCGAGCTCTCGGCAACGCCGATCACCTGCCCGAAGATGTCGACATAGGCGAACCGGATCAGAAGCCGGTAGGCATTCTCGCTCCAGTCGGTGTCGCCGACCGCCAGCACCTTGTCGCCGAGATAGGCCATGCGCTCCTCCAGGGGAACGCTGATCGCCTGGGTGGTCTCGTCGTCGCCGGTGGCATAGGCGCGGTACTCCGACTTCACCGAGGTCCAGAACAGCGCAAGGAAGAGCAGGATGCCAATCCAGATCAGGGCCATCACGGTGGCCATGCCCGTCCAGCGGATGCGCGCCGCGAGAGCGGCGATCGCCACGTAGATGAAGACGCCGCGGAAGTCCGAGAGGAAGCCGCTGAAGCCAACCATGATCTCGAATACGACCGCACCCAGCAGGAAGCGCCCGCCCTTGCCGGTCGTGAAGACGTAGGTGCAGAGCACGAAGAGCGCCACGACCTTGACGCGCGCGGCGGCGTCCAACGGCTGCTCGAGCGCACCCGCCGAGCGGCCAACTACGCCCAGCACGGTCGCCGCGATCAGGCCCGCGCCGTAGACGATCGTCAGGTCGAGCGGCCGCCAGCGCTCGTGGGCATAGAATTCCTGCGCCGTCGGCGCCCGGATGCCGCTCAGGACCATGCGGAAGGCCAGCGCCATGACGACGAGGCCGGCCAGCATGTACCAGTAGGCGCGCAACACATCGACACCGTCGATGCCGGCGGCCATCGACTGGCCGTCGAAGATCGCCTGCAGGGCGCGCGCGAACACCTGGCCCCACTGCCACAGGAACAGGTAGACGACGGCCATCGGCATGGTCGGCCGGCCGACGATCGAGAGCAGGACGAGCGGCGTGGCGGCCCCCACCCCGTAGGCCACCGGATCCGGCACGAACGGCGCCACCAAGGCGTTCAGGAAGGCGAAATACATCATCCCGCGCTTGAGCAGGCTGTAGTCGAGCCTGGTCGCGACAGGTGCCGGCGTCGCCGTAGCGGTTGTCATGAGTCGAAGGAGCGCGCTTTTGCCTGCACGCCTCTACTTTAACCGATTATGCCTCGCAAGGGCACCGGCGGCTTCGACGATCCCCTCGGCCGCCCGGACCGGCGAATAAATTTGCATCAGCTCGGCCAGGCGTCGCCGCGTCATGTCGCGATCGAAGCCCAGCACCCGGTCGATGGCGTCGGCCAGCGCGGGAACCTCGCCGAGCGGCGCGACGGCGCCGGTAACGCCCACTTCAACGAGGTCCGGTCCGCAGCCGACCGCATCGGAGACGACGGCCGGCACGCCGCAGGCCATCGCCTCGTTGACGACAAGCCCCCAGGTCTCGCGCGCGACGGAGGGCAGGACGATGACGTCGGCGGCGGCATAGACGGCCGGCAGCTTGCTCTGGTTGACGAAGCCCAGGAATCGCACGTCGACGCCGCCCGCCTGCGCGGCTGCGGCGAGTCTCCGCTGAAGCGCGCCGGCACCGGCGAACGTGAGCGACACCGGATTGCCCCGGGCGGCGAGCCGGGCCGCGGCATCCATCAGGTCCATCGGACGCTTGTCCTCGACCAGCCGGCCGACGAACAGGACGCGCCGTTGCGGTCCTCCGGCCCGAGCGCCACCGGCCCCGGCGCGTGCCGCCTCGCTCGCCGCGAAGAAGGCATCGTTGTCGACGCAGTGCGGCGAAAAGAAAAGACGATCGGCCGGCGCGCCGTAGTGCTCCAGATATTCGCGATTGCGCCGGCCGACATAGAGGTATCCGTCGAACTGGCGCAGCAGCGCGGGAAACAGTGCAGCCTTGACGAGGCGCGCCGTCCCGCCACGCTGGCCTGCGAGCTGCGAGTCGCCGCGCACCATGACCGGAACGCCGGCCCGGCGACAGGCCCGCACCGCCTGCCAGTACGAGCGCAGCGACCAACCGGGCACGACGAAGGCGTCGAAGCCGCCGGTCGCGATCGCGGCGGCGATCTCGGGCGTGTTGCAGCCGCCGAACCGTGCGGTCGAGGGGCTGCGTGCCACGTTCGCAAGGAAGCGGCTTTCGTAGCCGGACAGCAGGTCGACATCCCAGTCGAACGCCACACCGTAGCCCGCGTGCGCCTGCTGCTCGGCAGCCTGACGATGGGCGAAGAAGACCGTGAGGTCGCAGAGCCCCGCCAGCGCACGGAAGATCGGCGCGTAGTACTGGATCGGATGGCTGACCAGGAAGCCGATGCGCCGCGTCATGCGCGCCGCCTCCCCGCCACGGCGCGATCGAGCGCCCCGGCGAACTGACGGGTCGATTCGCGCCCCGAATAGGCGTCGAAGACACCCCGGTCGACAGTCGACGGATCGTAGGCCGGACGCTCCACGAAGGCCTGCAGCTCGTCGGCCACCGCCGCCGGCGCCGGCAGCTCCGTCGCGCCGAGCGTGAGCACCTCGCCCGCCCGGGCGGAGCGGATCATGGCCACGGCCGTGCTGTCCCGGTGCAGCATGGCGAAGACCGGCCGCTCCGAGAGCATCGCCTGGAAGACTTTCGACGGCGTGTAGTGCGGTTCGGTCGATCCCAGCACCAGCACGGCGTCGCTGCGCATCAGATGGTTGAGCGCGTCGACGTAGCCGATGCGAGCCGGATGCTCGCTCACCATGTCCTCGACGCCGGCGGCGGCGGCACGCGGCAGCACGCGAAACCCCTTGGGATCGTCGGGCGAGCTGCCCGTTCCCACGAAGTGGACGGCAAGGCGCGACGCGACATGCGGCGCCCGTTCGCGCAACGCGCGCAGGCCGGCCAGGAAGGCATCGAGGACGACGAGGCCCGCCGGCAGGAGCGCGCCGGCATAGATCATGTGGAAGCGGCCGTCGCCCGGCCGGAACAGAAACGGCTCGCGATCGAGATCGCGCACCAGCCGGTAGTCCTCCGGCGCGCTGCCCATCGGCATATAGGCCAGCACCGCCTCGCGCGCGACCTCGGGGTTGCGCTCCAGCATGCCCGCCACGTAGCCCGGCGCCATGCCGGTGATCAGTGCAGCACCTCGCACCGACCACGGTTCGAGCAGGCGTGCCAGACGATGGGAGGCCCAGGCGCGGCTGAACGGCACCTCGACCCCCGGCCACACGTTGACCCACGGGTCCTGATAGTCGATGCCGAACGGCACGCCGGTCTTCAGGTGCACGAGCCGGCCGACCGGGCCCAGGAAGTTCGACGGGATCGTCACCATCACGAAGTCGATCTCGCCTGCCCGCGCCATCCGCACGAGTGCGCGATAGCAGCCCCAGAACGCACGCACGCCGATGTCGCCGACCAGTCGGACCGGCCGCGTCGGCCACGTTCTGGCATGGACGATTCTAAGTCCCGGCGCGACCAGCCGCTCGAGGTCGGGGTCCGGCTTCTCCTCGTACTCGGCGGGATCGCCGGTCACCACGACAGGCTCCCAGCCGAACTCCGGCAGATAGCGCGACCACAGGCGCGCGCGCTGCGCGCCGACCAGGTTGGAGGGCGCGAAGTGACCGCTGACGATGGCGACGCGCCGGGTCATGATCCCGCCAGACGGGCACGCACTTTGGAATAGAGATCGAGATAGCGCGCCACGACGGCGTCTGCGGAGAAATGCTCGACCGCACGACGCCGGCATCCGGCGCGATCAAGCGCCGACACCTTGTCGACTGCCGCGCAGCCCTCCTCGATCGACCGGATCAGGAAGCCGTCGATGCCCTCCCGGACGATCTCCGGCAATGCGCCGCGCGGGCAGGAGATGACCGGCGTGCCGCAGGCCAGCGCCTCGGCGAACACGATGCCGAATGGCTCGTCCCACTGGATGGGCACCAGCATGGCGCGCGCCTGGCCGAGCAGCGCGTTCTTCCGGACGTCGTCGACCGGGCCGACATACTCGATCCCGCCCTTGCCGATCTCGGGTGCGATCCTCGTCCGCCAGAACACGCCTTCCGGATCGTCTCGGTCCGAATGATTGCCGGCGATCACCAGCCGCCGACCGCTCTGCCGCGCGATCTCGATCGCCCAGTGCGCGCCCTTGATCTCCTCGACACGGCTCAGGAAGACCAGCGGCGCGTCATCGGGCACCGATGGTACAAGGGTAAGTGCGTCGGTGTCGGCGAAGTTCGGGATGCCATGCCATTCGCCGCCGGCCGGTCGGCCGCGGCGGGCGATGTATTCGCTGCAGCCCGTGAACGTGATCCGGCCCGGTGCCGCCAGCCGCACCGCCAGGCCGACCGTGCGATGCGTCGGCTCGCGCTGAAACGACATTACAATCGGCACGCGGCCACGCAGATGCGGCAGCAGGTAGGCGATGCGCGAAAAACTGTGAATCACGTCGGGCCGAAACGATCGCACGGCGCGGGCGAGCGCAAAGGTGTTGGCGACCGTGTCGCGGCGCGACAGCGAACTCTGCCCGGGCCACGGGAAGAAGCCGTCGTTGGGGCATTGCGAGCCCGCGCGCGCCACCAGACCGACCATATGGCCCGCCGCCCGCAGCCGGCGCACGAGGACGTCGACGATGCGTTCGATGCCGCCATAGAGGCGTGGCGGCACCTCGATCTCGGGATCGGCGGTGAGAAGCAGGCGCATCAGCCGGCCGTCTTGCGCCGGTCGAACGCCGCGGCCACCGACCCGAGCAGGACCGCCTGTTCGCGGTCCCAGTTGTAGCGCTCCCGTCCGAGCCGCCATGCCGCCGACGACGCCGCCTCGAGCGTCGCCGCAGGCGCAAGCCTGTCCAAGACCTCGGCGATTCCCGCCGGATCGGCCAACGAGACCAGGCGCGCCGCGTCCCCCAGGTCGGGCGCGAGGCGCCGCTGCGCCGGCGTGTCACTCATGATCACCGGCACGCCCGCCAGGAGGTAGGTGAATATCTTGTTGGTCAAGCACAGCTTGCGATTCTCGCTGATTTCGGTTTCCAGCGACAGGCCGATGTCGCAAGCCGCCGCCAGGCGCGCCATCTCGTGCGGCGGCGCCATCGGCAGGAGGCGAACGCGTTCGCCGATGCCGAGCGATCGCGCCAGCGCCACCAGCGTGTCGCCGTGGCCCCAGCGGTTGCTGCCGCGGATGTCGAGCGTGACCGTGGTGCGCGCGCGCGCCATCGCCTCGATGAAGGCCTGCAGCCCGCGATCGAGGCCGATCGTCTGGGAGAACCAGTAGGCCTTGAGTCCGCCGTCCCTGTGCACCGCACGAGTCGCCGGGGCCATCGACAGCGGGAAGACGTTGAGCACTGTCGCCGGCATGCCGATCCCGTAACGCGCGGCATAGGCCTCGCCGATCAGCGGCGCCGCGGCCGTGAGGTGACTGCAGGTCGGCAGGATCGGCCGCTCCACCGCTTCGACCATCCTCATGCGCAGATCGTCGCCCGGCGCACCGGTTCCCTCGCCCGAGTGAAAATCCTCGGCGTCGAAGCCCAGCAGCGCCCCGTGCCGCCGGGCCGCCGCGGCCGCGGCCGGAAGTGCGGCGACGTAGTGCGCGATGTAGAGGTCGGCCCGGATGTCGCAGGCGCGGGCCGTCAGAGCCGCGACCGGCCCGCCACAGGCGCGCGCCGCAAGACCGGGCGGCACCGCCCGACCGATCGCGGCGAACGCACCGGCGATCGGCCGCGCCAGGCGCGAAGCGAGCCCCTCGCCTGCCGCGCGCGCCACCCTGACGACCTTCCAGGGAACGCCGGCGGCAATCCCGTCGTCGGCCTCGCGCAGGGCCTCGGTGTAGTCGCAGGTGATGGCCGTGACGTCGTAGCCCGCACCGTGGAGCGCGTCGGCCTCCTTCAGCACCCGCGGATTGGACGCGAGGTTGCCGGGGCTGACGATGCAGACCGTGCGGCGCATCGGCCGGCGTCAGCCGGATCCCGCCGGGCGGCCGTCGACGACCGTCGCGTTGCCGATCCGCTCGAACGTCACCGGCGCATCGATCAGCATGGCGTGCGCGCCGAGTCCGTAGTCCTGCTTGAAGTCGAAGGTCCCGCCCCCGGGGTTCGAGGCAGCAACGTGGAACGTCACCGCATTGTCGACGTCGTGGTCGGACATGATGGTCATGTAGTTCGTGCCGAGGTCGAAGCTGTAGGCGCCCGACGCGAGGAAGTACGGCTTCAGCCGCACCGTGCAGACGTAGCGCCCGGGCTCGTGCGGCACCTCGACCCGCGAGAAGACCTGGGACGAGTAGAAGGCCACCGGCAGGTTGTTGGCGTCTCGCAGCGTGAGCTCGAGGGTCATGCCCGGCATGCCCGACGTTTCCATCTCGATGCGCAGCACGAGCGGCGTGCCGGGCTCGTAGACGTCGGTCGGCATGTCGCTCTCGTCGAGCAGGTCGGCAGAGACGAACGTCGTAGCCTTGCCCTTGCCCCAGTTGCGGTCCTTGCGGCCCTTGCTGAGCGAGTCCGAATAGTGTGCGACCGCCGCCTCGGTCGGACCGTCGAAGATCACCCTGCCTTCCTTCAGCACGATGCCGCGATGCGTCAGCGCCGAGATGGCCGCGAGATTGTGGCTGACGAACAGGACGGTGCGTCCCGCACTGGCCACCTCCGACATGCGGTCGAGGCAGCGCTTCTGGAACTCGGCGTCGCCGACGGCCAGAACCTCGTCGACGAACAGGATCTCGGTCTCGAGATGGGCCGCGACGGCGAAGGCGAGGCGTGCGTACATGCCGATCGAATAGCGCTTGATCGGCGTGTCGATGAACTTCTCGACGCCCGAGAAGTCGACGATCTGGTCGAAGCGCGCCCTCACCTCGGCCTGCGTCATGCCGAGGATGGCGCCGTTCAGGAAGATGTTCTCGCGGCCCGTCAGCTCCGGATGGAAGCCCGTGCCGACCTCGAGCAGGCTTGCGACGCGGCCGGCGATCTCGACCCGGCCGGCCGTCGGCTCGAGGATGCGCGACAGGATCTTGAGCAGTGTCGTCTTGCCGGCGCCGTTGCGTCCGATGATGGCGACGACCTCGCCGCGCCTGATCTCGAAGTCGACGTCGCGCAACGCCCAGAACTCCTCGACGACGTCGCCCTCGACGACGGCGCGGCCGCGCAGCACGTCGAGCCCCTTGCGCATGAAGTTGCGGGCGCGGCGCATCAGCGCCTCGGCCAGCACCGCATCGTACTGGAGCTGGTGTCCGATGATGAATTTCTTGCCGAGCTTCTCGGCGCGGATCACGACGTCGGACATGGTCAGATCAGGTCCGCGAAGCCGCGCTCGGTGCGGCGGAAGGTGCGGATGCCGTACCACAGCATGCCCGCCGCCACGAGCAGGCTGACGGCGAAGCCCGGCAGGTAGAGCGGGCTCGCACCGCCCAGGATGGACCAGCGGAAGCCGTCGATGACGCCGACCATCGGGTTCAGGCTGTAGAGCAGCTGCCACTGGTCGGGCACGATCTTGGCTGAGAAGCCGACCGGCGAAACGTAGAGGCCGATCTGTATCACGAACGGAATGACGAAGCGGAAGTCGCGGTACTTCACGATCGTCGCCGCCATCCAGACCGCCGGGCCGATCGCGACGATCACGGCAAGCACCACGAAGAACGGCAGCAGCACGATCTGCCACCCCGGCACCACGCCGTACCATGCCATCATGCCGGCAAGGATCACGAGGCTGACGAGGAAATCGATCAGCGCCACGACCACCGTGGCCGTCGGAACGATGAGGCGCGGGAAGTAGACCTTGGTGATGAGCTGCGCACTGCCGATCACGCTGCTGGACGCGTCGGACAGGATGGACGAAACGAGCGTCCACGGCAGCAACCCGGCAAGGACCAGCACGGCATAGGGCGCGTCGCCCTCGGTCGGCAGCTTGGCGATCCGGCCGAACACGACGGTGAACACCACCATCGTCATGAACGGACGCACGAAGGCCCACGCCACGCCGATCAGGGTCTGCTTGTAGCGGACCGCAACGTCGCGCCAGGCCAGGATCAGGAACAGCTCGCGGTACCGCCAGAGGTCCCACCAGTACTGGCGGTCGGCGCGGCCGGCCTCGAGGACGAGGACGGGCGGCGGGGTGGAGCGGTCGGTCGTGCTCATATGCCGGACCTCATACGACGCGGCTGGGCCAGAAGGCGAGCAAGGAGTGCCCGGGCGGCGGCGGCAAAATGCGATCGGCGGTAGGGCTCGACCGCCGCCGGATCGGCCCTGCCCCGCTCGAGCTGGCCGAGGATCGCCGAGGCGAGCGCCTCGCGATCGGCCGGATCGACGACCACGCCGACCCGCTCGTCGGGAATGGCGTCGCCCGTGCCGCCGCCCCTGCCGCCGACCACGCGCAGGCCGCACGCCGCCGCCTCGAGATAGACGATGCCGAACCCCTCCTCGGTGCTCGGCATCACGTAGAGGTCGGCCAGGCGATAGAGATCGGGCAACTCGGCATCGGGAACGTAGCCCAGGAAGCGCACGGCGCCCGACGGCGCAACCGCCGCCGCAACGGCTTCGAGGCGTGCGCGGTCGTCGCCATCGCCCACCACCACATGGACGAGGCCGGGATGTCTTTCGCGCAGGCGACCCAGGACGGAGAACACCGGCTCGTGGCCCTTGTACCGCTCGCTTGCGGCGAGCCGGCCGACGGTCAGCAGGATCGGGCCGTCGCCCAGTCCGAGCTTTGTGCGCAGCGCCTCCGACGGCGGCCCCGGCATGAAGACGTCCTGGACGGTGTCGGGCAGGACGCGCGCCCGCTCGGGCGGCAGATCGGCCCAGCCCAGCAGGATGCGGCGCGTTTCGCGGCTGACCGTGGTCACGAGATCGGCGCGCTCGATCAGCCGTCGCACCCGGGCGCGGCGATCCTTCCAGATGTCGGTGCCGTGCGCCTGCAGCCAGCAGCGCGCGCCGAACAGGCGGGCAATCATGAAGGCGAGCGGCGCCATGAAGACGTGGCCGCAGAACACGATGTCGACCGGCCGGTGCCGCCACGCCGCGCCGAACGCCGCGAGCGAATAGCCGAGCCGGCCGAAAATCGCCGGCTGCTGACGGATGCCCCGCGGCAGGGCGAGCCCCTCCCCGTCGCCAAGGCGCGGCAGGATCACGATCTCCGCCCCGCCGCCGCCGGCCAGCGCCTCGAACAGATCCTGGTTGTAGCGCGCGATGCCGCCGCGCGCCCCGTAGCAGTCGCCGACGAGGGCGAGGATGCGAGCGGCCATTCGCGCCGCTAGGCCGCGGCCGGGCCGGACCAGCCGGCGCGCCAGACATCGAGCGCCCAGTCGCGCGAGGCGGCCGAAAAGTCGACACCCTGCTGTGGTCGAGCGCCTGCCGCGTCGCGCAGCCAGCGGCCGACCGGTGTGGAGAAGCCGGTCTTGGGCCGATGGCGGACGCAGTCCGGCAGCGGCGGACTGGGCAGGTCGGCCACCGCGTCCTTGGCCCGCATGGCCGCGAGCACCTCACCCGACGGAAGCGCAGCCAGGAAGAACGGGTCGACATACGGCACCCGGATCTCGATCGAATGGGACATGCCCGCCCAGTCGGCGTCGCGCAGCAACTGGTTGCGCATGTAGAGCGAGGTCTCGAGTGCGGCAACGCGGTCGAAATCGCCGAGTGGCGTGCCGGAATGCAGCGCCGCGGCGATGCGGCTGAGTGGCGCCAGGCGGCGCAGCCCCTCCTTGACCAGCTCGGGATCGAGCACGTCGTCGAGCTCCCACGGCATGTAGACGCCGCGGCGCAGCAGGTAGGCGCCGGCCCAGTCGCCGCCGTACTGCAGCACGCCCGGCGCCTTGGGATGCAGGCCGAGCCCCGCTTCGTTGGCAGCCGACAACCCGCGGCGCGCCAGCGCCCCCAATCCCGGCAGCCACGAAACCGGCCGCAGCCAGCGCACGCTCCGCGGCACGTCGGCGAACGAGGGGTAGCCGCCGAAGCATTCGTCGGCGCCGAGCCCGCTCAGCGCCACCTTGATGCCTGCCTCGCGCGCGGCCTTGGCGACGAACCAGGTGTTGATGCCGTCGATGGTCGGCAGGTCCATCGCGTCGCGCAGCGCCGGCAGGTCGCGCTCGAACTCCGCGCGATCGACGGTGCGCACGATGTGGCGGGCGCCGTAACGTGCCGCCACCTCGGCGGCGAGCGGCGCCTCGTCCTGCGCGAGGCCCTCGAACTCCGCGAAGGCCAGCGTGACGGCAGTGATGTCGCGCACGCCCAGCCCCGCCATCGTGCCGAGCAGCGCACCCGAATCGAGGCCGGCCGAGAGGAACACCGCGACCGGAACGTCGGCCACCAGATGATGGCGAACCGAATCGCGCACCGCCTCGGCAAGACGCGCGCGCGGATCGTTGGCCAACGCCACGGCGGCGCGTCCGGCGAGGGCCGTCGCGACATCGTAGTAGGCCTTCGGCGTGCCGGGTCCGGTCGCATCGACCGTCAGCGTGGTCCCGGCCGGCAACGACTGGATGCCGCGCCACACGGTGAAGGGCTCGGGCACGCTGCCGAACAGGTGAAAGCCCACGATGCCCGCCGGATCGGGATCGCGCGGCACCGCGCCGCCGGCCAGCAGCGCCTTGGCCTGCGAGGCGAAGCGGACGGTCCAGCCGTCGTCCGCCCAGTAGAGCGGCTTGATGCCAAGCGGGTCGCGCGCCAGCAGCAGCGTGCGCCTCGCTGCATCCCACAGGCCGAAGGCAAACATGCCGCGCAACCGGCGCACCATGTCGGCGCCGTACTCGTCGTAGAGGTGCAGCAGCACCTCGGTGTCCGACTCGCTGCGGAAGGCGTGGCCCCTGGCCTGCAACTCGGCGCGCAGTTCCCGATAGTTGTAGATCTCGCCGTTGAAGGTGATGGTGAGCCGGCCGTCGCCCGCGTGCATCGGCTGGGCGCCGCCTTCGGAGAGATCGATGATGGCGAGGCGGAGGTGGCCGAGGCCGGTCTTGCCGTCCTCGCTCAGCCACAGGCCGCTGCCGTCGGGTCCACGCGCCGCCATGCGCCGGTTCATGCGCAGGATCTCGCCGCGGTCGACCCGGGGCGCGACGTCGAGATAGGCGTGGATGCCTGCTATGCCGCACATGACTCGAGATGAGTTTAGCGCGCGCCGGTGCCGCGGAACACTACGGCGAACGTCCTGAGCACGATCACCATGTCGAGCCACAGCGAGCAGTGCTTGAGGTAGTAGAGGTCGTATTCGAGCTTGGCGCGCATGGCGTCGGCTTCGTGGGCATAGCCCTGGTTGATCTGCGCCCAGCCGGTGACGCCCGGCCGCACGATGCCGCGCAGGGCGAAGTACTCGATGTCGCGCACATAGCCCTTCTCGAGCGACGCCGCTTCGGGCCGCGGTCCGACCCAGCTCATGTCGCCTTTCAGGACGTTGAACAGCTGCGGCAACTCGTCGAGCCGACACGGCCGGAGATAGCGCCCGACGCGCGTGATCCGCGGGTCGGCCGACTTGGTGAAGCTCGGTCCGTCGGCGCCGTCGTACATCGTGCGGAACTTGATCATGCGGAAGGGCCGGCCCTGGCGGCCGATGCGGGTCTGCAGAAAGAAGACCGGTCCCGAGCTGTCGAGCCGCACCAGCAGCGCCACGATCGCCAGCACCGGCAGCAACAGCGGCAGGACCAGCGTAGTGAGGGCGAGCTCGACGGCACGGCGAACCACGAGATACTGGCGCGACGGCAACAGGGCGCCGAATTCGTTGGGCGTCAGCCCGCCGAGCGGCGTACGTCCGGTCATCGTCTCGACGATGTAGCGGCGGTCGAGCACCGGCACGCCGGAGATGGCGGCGTCGGCCAGCGCCCCGATCTGGCCCTCCTCCATCTCGACGCTCAAGTCGGCCACGATCGCATCGACGCGCAGGCCGTGGCGGCGCACCTCGGCGAAGTCGAGCCAGCGGCAGGTCGGCAGCCTCGGCAGCGCTGCGATCGCCGAGTACGGCATGACCGCGTAGTTGCGCACCAGATAGCGGGCGCGCAGCTGTGCTATCACCGCCATCCAGAGCACGGTGAGCAGGCCCGAGCCGAAGAACTGAACGCGCGAATAGTCGAGGCGCAGCAACAGGAGGATGGCGGCGATCAGCGCGTAGGTGATCACTGCGATCGGCGCAATCTGGCTCGCATTGACGCCGGCGCCGGGGAACGCATCGAGGCGGCGGCCGCCATACCAGACGATCGAGTAGGCGATCGCCGTGACGATGATGGTGAGCTCCGAGGCGTCGAACGGGCCCATGAACGGCTCGTCCGTCGCGTAGATCGGAATCGGCAGCACGACGCAGAACAGGAAGCCGAGCACGGCGTCGACCCAGGTTTCGATGAAACGCTGCGGAGCCGAGCGCAGACGCGGCCCGTCCGTCGCCTGCTCGCTGGACGGCGCCTTCGCGCCGGCGGGGATCGCTTCACGCACCATGGCACCCAAGATTGACTGCGAGGCACTCGCAGCGGCAGGCCGCCACGACACACCTCACCTCACACGGCAATCGCCCACACCCGCAAACATGCCCCCACGGCATGTTTGCACCCGCAATGATTATAGTTGATTTATTCCCACGGGGTAAAGCCTTCCGGCGTCCGGTCCCGGCGACCGAAGGCCTGCGCCCAGCCCATCCCCAGCAGGGCGCTGGTGACGAAGCCGATGGCCGGCATCTGCAGGCTGAAGTCGACGACCGAATGGAGGATCGCCACGGCCGCCACGGAGAAGGCGGCGGCCGGCAGGTAGCGATGGGAGACCCGGCGACGGAATGCGCCACGCAGGCAGATCGCCCAAGGCAGGGCCACCACCGCCATCGCCGGCAGAGCGGCGATCACGCCCAGCTCGACGACGGTCTCGAGCGGCGTGGAATGGGCGAGGTTGTTGGGCATGAGGATGCTGGCCGGCTGCAGGACCGTGTAGATATCGGCGAAGCCGCCCAGCCCCCAACCCAGCCACGGCGACAGCCAGACCGCCTGAAGGGCGACGTACCAGATGCGCAGCCGCGAAAAGGAATCCGAGGAGTCGGCGAACTTGGTGAGCAACGCGCTGCCGGCAACAAGGCCCACCACGACGAAGACGCCGAGCCCAACAAAGAAGGCGCGCACGAGCTCGGGCCGCGACCGCCAGCGGCCGCGCATCAGCAGGAGTCCGAGCGCCAGCCCGCCGATGGCGGTTGCGGCGAAGCCGGCGCGCGAGGCCGACAACAGCATGCCGCCCAGCATCAGGAAGATGGCGGCGAGTTGCATGACGCGGGCGCCGGTGAACCAATCGACCAGACGGAAATCCTCCTCCTCGTCGTGGCCGTAGGGAGAATCCTCCTTCTTGCGCCGGCCGCTGAGGAGTAGCGCCACGGAAGCGACGATCGCCATGCCCATGTAGCAGGCGAAGGAGTTGCTGCTGACGAACGTGCCGGCCATCAGGCAATAGTCGATGGGGTTGTATTCGAACTGCTTGCGCAGGTAGCTGCCGACGTAGCAGGAGTGTGTCGACACCTGCATGGCGAGCCCGTAGCTCACGACGATCACGCCGCTCGCCACGAAGGCGATCAGCAGCCAGCGCGCACGATCGCGATCCAGGCACACGGCGCGCGCCATCAGGAAGATCAGCGCGCAGGCCAGGGACTTCAGCAGCGAGTTGCGCGCCAGGTCGGCGGCGATCGCCGGGACCGGCCCATAGGCCTGCCCGAGGATTTCGGACGCCCGTGCGAACAGCCAGGCGTCGCCGGAGCGCGGCGTCCAGGTCGTCGTCTGCCACAGCCCAAAGGCCATGAAGAGGAGCCAGCAGCCGGCCAGCACCGCAAGCGGCAGCCGCTCGGCCGGCGCCACCACGTGGCCGCCGCGCGCGCCCATGCCAGCCGCGATCGGGGTCGCCACCAGCCCCAGCATCACGCAGAGCGGCGCCCACGCCCAGTCGCGGTTGGCGCCCATCGGCAGCGCCGCCAGCACGACCAGGGCGAAGAACAGGCCGACCACGGCGCCGTGAACGATGCGGCCGGCCAGCCACCGCCAGTCGCGCAGCACCGCGACGCCGGGCTCGCGGCCCTCTTCGGTCCAGCCGGTCATTTCTTGCGGCTCTCGGCCAGCATGCGGGTGATCTCGTCCTGGGCGCCGGCCTCGTTGCGCACGAAGTAGCGGATGAACAGCTCGTCCACCGGACTCTGGATCGTCGCGGCGAACCAGCGCCGGTCGGTGCTGAGCTGCCAGGTCCTGGCGACGTACATGCTGACCATGTTGCGCTGCTGGGGCGTCAGTACCTGCCAGTTCTCGAGGATGAGGCGCAGGCGGACCGGCCAGATCGGCTGCAGCATCGGCGAGGTGTCGATCGACATCAGAAGCGGCGCGACCGTGCGCTGGGACGGCCCCTCGAGCGCCAATCTCACGGTCACCAGCCTGAGCCAGTCGACGCCGCGCGCCGGATCGCGACCGAGGCCGAATACAAGGTCGGCTTCGGCGCGCTTCAGCCACGCGCTACGCTGTTCGGGCTTGGGCGTGAAGGCCGGCAGGAGCGCGGCGGCGACCAGCAGCTCGGACCGCTGCATGTGGCGGGTCGGCGTCGGGTCGGCCGCGACCGCGCGGTCCATCGCGTCGAGCGCGCCGAGCATGGCGTCGAAAGTGACCTTGTAATTCAGGCGCAGGTTGGTGGTGACGGGGTCGGTGTACTGCGCCTGCCAGGCGCCCTTCGACACCGGCCAGGCCAACCAGACCAGCAGCACCCCGCCGAGGCCCAGGACGCCGCGCATCAGCCAGTCGATCGAGGTCAACGGAGGCGGGCCCCCTGCACGGTCATGACGTGTCGCTCCCCGCCGATACTCAACCGCCGAGTCCGGCCGATGTCAAAGCCCATGACCGCCGGCACGTTCAGACCCGTTCGATGTAGGGGATGGGAATCTTCTGCGACAGCAGGAAGCAATCGCCGACGAACACCAGCGAGGTGCAATGCCGCATCACGACGCCCGGCGCGAATCCGAAGAAGTCGATCCGCCGGCAGTCGTGCCTCGACGTCTCCTCGTAGAAGCCGTAGCCCTCGGCATTGTCGAGCAGCAGCGCACCGCATGGCGCCAGATGCTCGAAGGCGATCGCCGTCGCCTTCTCGCGGAGGTGGCCGTCGACGACGATGACGTCGAACTTCGTCACCGGGTTGGCCGCGATCAGGCGGCGGATCTCGCCCATCGGGTCCGGGCCGTCGATCGGCACGTGATGCAGGGTGGCGTTGGCGCCGGCGTCGCGCTTCACGCGCGCCATCCACTCTGCATTCTCCTCGAAGGTCAGCACCGAACGCGCACGCCTCGACCACCATACCGTCGACTGGCCGCCACCGAACTCCAGCACGTTGCGGCCGCTGAAGTCGCGCTGCGCCAGGAAATCGATCGCGGGGTAGGTGTACCAGGGGATCGCCGTGCCGTCGGCGGCGCGCGCCGACAGGGCGAGACTGCTGCGGAAGTGGCCGGTCCTGAAGGCGAAGCGCCACGGCGCCAGCAGGCCGGTCCCGAGCGCGCGGAGCGGACGCCACAGTGCTGTCGGGAACAGGCGTTTGACCGCCGCAGAAAAGCGATGCAGGCCGTCATCGGTCGGATTGGCGTCGGGCATTGGGGCCGCACTCAACAGCCGGCGCCTGTGGATGTCAAAGGGCCAGCCGCGGTCGCAGCCGCTCCCTTCAGGCGAAGGGATAAGGCCCCGGAAACGAGCCGACCGGCACGAAGTGCGTCACGAGGCCCGTTCCCGGCCGCCAGTGATGCAGCAGGATCGCCGGCGGCTCGACATGCGACGCCGGCTGCGCGTCCGGCCGAAGCTGCAGGGCGATCGCCGTCGTGGTCGAGGGCGCGGTGCAGAGCGTCGTGCCGCCGAAGCGCAGCTGCATGAAACGATGAACATGGCCGCAGACGATGCGCTCGACCTGGGGATGACGCGATACGATATCGGCCAGCCGCCGACCCTCGCGACAGGAATAGAGGTCGAGATACGGGATGCCGGTGTCGAACGGCGGCTGGTGCATCATGACGACGGTCGGCCTCGCAGGCTCGGCCGTGAGCGTTTCGTGGAGCCACGCCGCGCCCTCCTCGCCGAACTCGCCATGATGCAGCCCCGGCAAGGTGACATCGATCGCCACCACGCGGACCGGCCCATGCTCGCCCGCGGCATAGTTCATCGGTCCCGCGGCCGGCAGATAGAAATGATCCCGGAACCCCTCGCGGAAGGCGTCGCGGTCGTCGTGATTGCCGGGGATGACCAGGAACGGGCTCTCGAGGCCGGCCAGGATCGTCCGGAGATTGGCGTATTCGGCCGGCGTGCCCTTGTCCACAAGGTCGCCGCTCAGCAGCACCAGATCGGGCTGCGGATCCAGGGCGTTCACCTGCGCGATCGCAGCTGCGAACTGCGCGTTCGAATCGGCCACTCCCTGGTAGAGGACGCCCTCGGGCCGGATGTGCGGATCGGAGAGCTGGGCTATCAGCATCTATGCCGGCTTGCGGTCGAACCGCACGAGGCCTTCGCGTCCCTTCGGCGTGATCGCATAGACGCCGCGCTCCACCCGTTCGAACCAGCCATAGACGTCGGCTTGCAAGATGCTTGCCGCTTTGGGCGCGTCGGCCGCGGCGCGCAGGGCGGCGAGCTTCATCGGTCCGTTGGCCGCCAGCAACTCGGCGCAACGCAGCGCCTGCTGACGATAGGCTGTCATCAGCGGCGCCCGCATCGCCTGACCGCCGATGTTGGGATCGCCGACGCGGCGCGCATGCTCGCCCAGCAGGCGTCCCGCCTTGCGCTTGTTCCGGCGCGGCGCGTACGGCAGCGGATCGAGCACGACGTCGGCCTTCTTGCCGTTGACCACGATGAAGCCGAGCCCCAGCCGCCGGCAGAGCTTCCTCACGTTCTTCATCTTGCCGGGCCACCGGCCGACCGCGAGATAGACAGTGTCGGTGAGCGACAGCCGGTCGACGCCCTGCAGCACGAGGGCAAGACCGAAAGCGCGCTTCAGTTCGACGACGACGGGCGGTTCCTTTCCGCGCACCGCCACGACGTCGCAGCCGCGAACCTCGCCCTTGACGACGTAGCCCTGTCCTTCCAGCAGCGCCTTCACAGGCGCATAGAGGTCGCTCTCCAACGGCATGCGAACTTACTTTACCTCACACGGCAGCATGAGGTGAGATGGAACCAACGGGAGGATCTCCACATGACCGAGTTGCTGGACCAGGGCGCCGCCGCCATCGCCGCCGCCGTTCGCGCCGGCCGGACCAGGGCGCGCGACGTGGCCGAGATGGCCATCGCCAGGGTCGAGGCCCGCAACACGGCGCTCACTGCCATCGTCGATTTCGACCCCGCCGAGGCGCGCGCCTCGGCCGAAGCCGTGGATGCGAGGCGCAGGCAGGGCTTCGACGGTCCGATCCTGGGCGTGCCTTACACGGTGAAGGACACGACCTGGGTGCAGGGCCGAAGGGTCACCAACGGCTCGCTGCTGTGGAAGGATTTCAAGCCGCCGCGCGATGCCGTCGCCGTCGAGCGCCTGAAGGCTGCCGGCGGCATCTTCCTCGGCATGACCAACACGCCGGAGATGGCGGCCAAGGGCCACACCGAGAACAAGGTCTATGGCCCCACGCGCCATCCCATGAACACCGCGCTCACGCCCGGCGGATCCTCCGGCGGCGCGGCCGCGGCGCTGGCTGCGGGTTTCACCCCCATCGCGCTCGGCACCGACGGCGGCGGCTCGGGGCGGCGTCCGGCGTCGCATTGCGGCGTCGTGGGCCTGAAGACATCGGCCGGCGCCATCCCCTCGCCGTTCGGCTTCGGCGGCGCCTACGGCCCGCTCTACGGCGTGACGGCGCCGATGGGCCGTTCCGTCGCGGACGCCAAGGTGGCGTTCGAGGTGATGGCCGGTCCCGACCGGCGCGATCCTCATTCGGTGGCATTGCTCGACTCGGCCCCGCCTGCGGCCCCGCGCATCGCAGCGAGCCCGCGCCTCGGCCTCAACGTCGCCGTCGATCCCGATGTCATGGCAGCCTTCGAAGCGGCCATCGCGAAGCTGCGAGCCGCGGGCTGGCGCATTGAGGAGGCCGACGTGACATGGCCCGAGAACACGACCGAGACCGCCTTCACCGCCGTCAACGCCGCGGCCTCCGCCCTGCTCTACGGCGAGCGTCACGCTAAGGACAAGGAGCTGTTCGGCGACAACGTGGCGGGCCTGATCGAGCGCGGCCGCGCAGTGCCCGGCACCGATGTCGTCGCCGCCTTCCGCTTCGCCGACGCCTGCGCCCGCGCGGTGGCGCAATTCTTCACCGAGTACGACTATCTTCTCACGCCGACCACGGCCTGCGTCTCCTGGCCGGTCGAACAGGTCTATCCGAAGGTGATCGAGAATCGCGAAGCGGGCCCGCGCGGCCATGCCGTGTTCACGCCGCTGTTCAACCTCGCTCTGGTGCCGGGCATCTCGATTCCCTGCGGCAGCGGCCGCGACGGCCTGCCGGTCGGCCTGCAGATCGTGGCGCCGCGCCTGCATGACCGGCCGCTGTTGGCGATGGCGCAGCGTGCGGAGCTCGCCCTTGCGTAGGTTCGCCCTCGCCGTCGCCCTGCTCTGCGCCCTGCCGACCGCCCTCGCCGCCCAGCAGTTCGGCGGCTCCCGCCGCGTCGAGGTGCCGATGGCCTATCCCTATACGGCGGTCGGCAGATGGACCCTGAGCGAAAGCGGCATGCGCGGCATCTGCACGGCCTTCTTCGTCAACGCCTGCACCGTCGTCACGGCGGCGCGCTGCACCTTCGGCAGGACCATCGGCAACTTCCAGTTCGAGGCGAGCGACGGCCAGCGCTTTCCGGTTCGCAATATCAGGACGACGTCGGCCCTGGGCGGCGACGCCCCCGATCTCGAAGTCGCCTTCGGCCAGATCGCGCCGCGCACCGGCCAGAAGCTCGCCGACGAAAAATACGGCCGGTTCGCCTTCGACGCGGCCGACACGGTCGCCGCCTCGTCGGGCCTCACGCCGCACTGCAGCTACGGATTCAGCAACAACGAAGAGGGCCGCAACGGCCGCGGCACGCTCGACCCCGACGTCTACGTCTGGGGCCCGGCGCGCCAGGTGCTGAACGACAAGGTGAAGAGCGACGAGTACTTCCTGCACATGACCAACGGCGTGCTGGGCTCCTCAGGCAGCCCGATCTATCGCTGCACGCCCACGATCATCGACGGCAAGTTCGTCGGCGTCGAAGTGAGCGCGCCGGCGCGTCTGGTCGGCGTGTTCATCCGCGTCGGCAACGACCTGGACAGCTACGCGTTCCCCGACCGGCTGAGGGTCGAACCGCGCCACATGGCGATGGGCATCGGCGGCCGGCAGTTCTTCGCCGAGCTCGCCGACTATGTGAAGGACAACCCATGCCAGTGACGATGACCCAACTGCTGATCGTCGTGGTCGTGGGCCTGACGCTCGGCATCGGCATCCGCGTCGTCCGTGCCCGGCGGGCGGCTCGCAACCGAGCACCGACGCACATTCACGGCCTGCTGATGAAGCGCGCCGAGGCCCACGCCGACAAGAGCCCGTTTCTCCGGAACGTCTGCCGCGAGTTCAAGGCGAATGGCCACATCTCCGACCGCCAGGCCGAGCAGGTCGCCAAGGCGCTGGCGCGGCTAGAGAAGGACCAGCTGTCGATCTGAGTCCGGCCGCCGTCGTCGTCACGATTTCACCGGCCGGTGCCCGCCGCCCGATGCGGCGATCACGCGACGCATCTCCAGCAGCAGCCGGCGGCGGCTCGCGTCGTTCGGCGCCTCGCGCAGCGCGCCGCGCAGGTCGAGGAGGATCTGAGCGTAGTCGTTGTGCCAGTCGCGCCGGGCGCTCGCCTCCCCGCGTTCGAGCCGCGGCATCTCCGCCACGGCGCCGACGACGGCCTCCCAGCGGCCGGCGCGGTGGACGAGGTCGTAGCTCTGGTCGAGCGCCGGCGCGGCGATCCGTTCGCGGGCCAGCCCCGCCCGCCCGAGCGCCTCGCCAAGCCCTGCGATCGGGTCGGGCTCGCCGTGCACCAGGATCGCCGTTCCGAGGCCGTCCAGCATCGGTCGCGCCCAGTTCACCAGCTCGTCGCGATCGGCGTGGCCCGAAT
>Ga0172373_10002915_pt1 | contig 25649 bp, 25 predicted proteins | sample Lak10m_2_FD_114546 | JGI IMG/M metagenome (GOLD analysis project Ga0172373, IMG submission 114546) | Freshwater microbial communities from Kabuno Bay, South-Kivu, Congo - kab_092012_10m | ecosystem: Environmental > Aquatic > Freshwater > Lake | place: Democratic Republic of the Congo...
CAACCAGCGTGGCACCGCTGGGTCTTTGTGATCATCCATGTCAGCATCTACCCGTTGGGCGTATGGGCACTGGCCGCACCACCAGCAGTCCGACTAGTGCTCCTCAGCGTGTTAATCATCAAAGTGGCACTTTTCATCCGTGGGAGTTGGCAGCGCACACCACCCCTATAAACCGACCCAGCGCAACAACAACGAGACCCCGGTCAGCCCCACTAGCGCGCACAGCACAATCCAGAGCAATTCGGGCTGAATGTCACGCCACCCCGGTCGTCCCGTGGATCGGGGCACCTCGTAGCGCACGCCACGCCAGTAGGTGACTTGCTGGGCACGGTGCGAACGCTGGAGTCGGTGCCAAATTTGCAGGCCTTGGAGCACCGCGAGGAGCAGCAACACTACTCCCATGACGACCGTCGGGATGACCCGACTGCCCGCCACGAGCACTGCGAGCAGACCAAGCAACGGATAACGCCATTCGGGAGGTATAAAGAGACGCTTCATGGGTCTTCATCCTTTTACTATTTTTGTACGTACTACTCTTCTGTATAATACTAGGAGAAACAGCTTCGCGGAGTGAGTGCAACCACCGTTCATGTCAACCACACAACGTTATGTCCGTCATAGTCGATTTTCGTGGCAACGCATGCTCAGCCGCGCGTTGCTCTGGCTCCTCGGCGTATGCACGGTGTACGTGGCCATCGTCACCTACACCGTCTCCACACAGAGTCGCATCGACGAAACCCGCCAGGCTGACGCCGCCATCGTGCTCGGAGCCGCCATGTGGGCGGGCACTCCCTCGCCGGTACTGCGGGCACGGCTCGACCACGCTCTCGAGCTCTACCGCACGCAGACCGTCAAGTACATCATCGTCACCGGCGGCGTCGGCTACGGCGACGACATATCGGAAGCCGAAGGCGGAGCCAACTACCTCATCGAGCAAGGGGTCGACCCGACCAACATCCTGCTCGAAACACAGGGACGCTCGACCTACCAGAGCCTTGAGGGGGCTGCACGGGTCGCTCCTGCCAAGAACATAGAGCGAGTCTTGCTCGTCAGCGACCCGTTTCACATGCTTCGTTCGCTCAAAATGGCGCACGACCTCGGCTTTGAGGCCTACGCATCACCGACCACCACCTCGCCCATCTCGACGCGCCCCATCGAAGAATGGATTTACATGATCCGCGAAGCGCTGGCCTACAACGCCTACCTACTGACCCGTCAATAGTGCGTCAGCGCGCCGGCATGACCCCTTTGGCGACCAACGCCGCACGATTGACCACTGACTTCGGCCAGCCCCCTTGGACCACCCGAGCGATTTCAAGGGCTGCGTACTGCTGGAGTCGCACCAACGAATCCTCCGAATACCAGGCAATGTGGCACGTCAGCACCGTATTGGGAGCGTGCCGGAGCGGATGATCACCGGGCAGTGGCTCTTGCTCGAAGACATCAAGTCCGGCTCCGGCAATCACGCCTCGACTTAACGCATCGGCCAAATCAGCCCCATTGATGATGCCTCCCCGGGCCGTGTTAATCAGGTACGCACTCGGTTTCATCAGCGCCAAACGCTCCGCATTGATGAAATGACGGGTCTCTGCCATCAAGGGCAGGTGCACACATACCACATCTGCTTGGCTGAGTACCGCTTGCCAAGAGGCTGCTTCCACCTGGTGCTGCGCAAACACATCGGCTGCCACAAAGGGATCATAGGCCATCACCTGCATGTTGAAAGCGCGGGCGCGCTGCGCCACTTCACGCGCTATGTTGCCGAATCCGAGCAAGCCGACACGCTTGTGTTGCAAGCCGATAATCGGGTGAAACGGATTGTCGCCCCAACGCCCGCCCCGAATATCCGCATCAATGGCCGGAATCTTGCGAATGGTGGCCAGCATCAGCCCCAGCGTGTGATCGGCCACTTCTTGCATGCCGTAATCGGGCACATTGACCACCATGATGCCGTAATCGCTGGCTGCGTCCACATCCACACTGTCATACCCGACCCCATAACGAACCACCATTTTGCAGGCCGGCAGCTGACTGAGGACTCGGCGTGTCAACGGCGCATACTGGTTGAGCAGGGCCTGCGCACTGCCACAGCGATCGATGACGTCTTGCTCACTTTGGCACTGCTGGCCAATCACCGTGCATCCCAACGGCTCAAGCACCGCACGTTCGTAGTCGAGGTGCTGGTACGTACAATCGGTCACCATGACGGTTGAAATCATCGCGCATTCTCCTTTTTGCGACCCGGCTCAACGATGAGCCGTAACGGGTTGAATCACCTCAAGCACCTGCAAAATCTGCTCCAGCCACTGTGCTCCGACCTCACGGCGCAGAATGCGCACAAACTGCGGGCCGATTTTCACGAACGGATGCCGTTGAAAGCGGCGCACCAGTCGATTGCGCATTTCATCGTGGACATCGGGCAATTTGATGATGTACTCCTGCTCGGAGGCGACCACCGATGGCACCCCGGCCTGCAACGCCAAACTCTTGATGGTCAGCCACGTCAGCAAATCTTCTACTGGCTCGGGAGGTTTGCCGAAACGGTCACGCAACATGGCACGCAACCCACGCACCGCTGCTACGGTCTGGGCCTCTGCCATGTGCTGATAGGTCGACAAGCGCACTTGGTCGTCGGGAATGTAATCGACGGGCAGGTATGCGTTGAGCGGTAAATCGACGGTGACCAAGGGCGTCACCAACACGCGTTCGTCGACCCGTACTCGGCGCATGGCCGGCTGAGCGCCCACGGGAGTCTCCGGCGCAGGCGTAGCGCCTGCATCGCTGGTCAACTGCGCTTCGAGGCGATGCTTCATGCCCCGTACTGCTTGCTCGAGCAAGCGCGAGTAGAGATCGAAGCCGACCGCCGCAATATGACCGCTCTGCTCCGATCCGAGCACATTTCCTGCCCCGCGAATTTCGAGATCACGCATTGCAATGCGGAAACCAGCCCCTAATTCGGTTGCTTCTTGGATGGCCTGTAGGCGTTGATGCGCCTCAAGTGACAAAGGCACGCCGGGTGGCAGACATAGATAGCAGTAGGCGCGTTGTGAACTCCGCCCCACCCGGCCACGCAACTGGTAGAGTTGCGCTAAACCGTAGTAGGGCGCATTATCGATGATGATGGTGTTGGCCGTAGACACATCGAGGCCGTTTTCGATGATGGTCGTACTGACCAGCACGTTGGTTTTGCCCGTATAAAAATCAAGCATGACGCGTTCCAACTGTGCTTCTGGCAACTGGCCATGCCCGACGCCAATTCGTGCTTGTGGCACGAGTTGCTGGATTTGATCGGCGAGATGATAAATCGACTGTACGCGATTGTGCACCACGTAGACTTGTCCATCTCGCTCGAGCTCACGCTCAATGGCCTCACGCAGATGCCGGTCGTCCCGCTGCACGAGGTAGGTTTTCACCGGCATACGCTCTTCGGGGGGAGTCTCGATGACACTCATATCACGGATACCCGCCAACGACATGTGCAACGTGCGTGGAATGGGCGTGGCGGTCAACGTCAGCACGTCGATGCCCACTTTCAGATGCTTGAGCCGCTCTTTGTGCTTCACGCCAAACCGTTGCTCTTCATCAACAATCAACAGCCCCAAATCCTTGAAACGCACATCGTTGGAAAGCATGCGATGCGTGCCAATCAACACGTCCACCGTGCCGCGCACGAGTTTTTCGAGCACCTGGTCTTGCTCTTTGGCGGAGCGAAAGCGTGAAATCAGCTCAACGTTGATGGGGTACGCCGCCATGCGACGGCTAAACGTTTCGTAGTGTTGCTGTGCGAGCACGGTAGTTGGCACCAACACGGCCACTTGTTTGTGGCTTTGTACTGCTTTAAAAGCCGCCCTGAGGGCGACTTCGGTTTTGCCGAAACCCACATCGCCACACACCAAACGATCCATGGGGCGATCCGACTCCATGTCGTGTTTTACATCGCTGATGGCTTTGATTTGGTCGACCGTTTCGGTATAGGGGAACGCCGCCTCGAACTCACGTTGCCACGTATTGTCGTCCGCATAAACGAAACCCTTGCTGACGCTGCGTTTGGCGTATATGGTCAACAACTCCTCGGTCAGGTCTTCGACCGATTTCCGCGCTTTGCGCTTGGCCCGCTCCCAATCTTGGGTGCCGAGCCGGGTCAGCGTCGGCTCCGCATCACCCGCACCAATGTAGCGCGACACGCGATCGACCTGATCAACCGGCACGTACAAACGGTCGCCGTTGGCGTACTGCAAGTTGAGGTATTCACGGTCTACCGCATCGATGACGCGGCGAATCATGCCCTGATAGATGGCAATGCCGTGCTCAATGTGCACCACGTAGTCGCCCACTTGGAGCCCGCGTAAAAAAGCCGCCCGATCGTTGACGCCGCCGTCATCGCGATCTGCGCGTTTCGTCTTACTCGTCGCCCGGCGTTGCGTCCATCCGAAGATTTCAGCATCGCTGTAGATGGTCAACTGCATTGCTGGCGCTTGCCACCCATTCTCAACCACGTTGTTGACCACCACGAGGCGCGTCAAATCGGCGCCTGCTTCTTCAATCATTTCGTGCAAGCGTGCCGCTTGCGGTGTCACCAGCCACACCTGTTCGCCACGTGCCAAACGAGCCACACAATCGCTGACCAGCTCTTTGAGGCGACCACCGTAGAGATCTACGGCCGTCCAAAAGCGCTCCGGGATCTGATAGAGGCGGGCCTCGGCCAACAATTCACGAAACGGCAACTCAGCATGGGCAAAATGCACCGCCTGCGGGCGCACCAACAACTGGCGCCACGGCAACACCACGTCGGGGTACCACGCGGGTAACTCGCCGGCTTCGATGTGCTGAGTACGCCGTTGTTGGTGCTGCATGCTGTATTCACTGGCCGTCTGTGCCACCAACACCGGCTCAACCACCCAGATGGGCGCAACGGGCGGCAAATAATCGAGGAGCGACGTGAGCACACCTTGATGCGCAAAAAAGGGCGCCAACAAGGCTTGGCCCTCTGCGTGCTCGTCGTGCGCCAAGGCGTCAATGAGTTGCATCCACTCGGTGCGCGCTTCGGCGCGGAGCGGTGCCAACGACTGTGCCCGCAACCATGCGACCACGTCAGCGCGCCGCTGATGCGCATACTCGAAGGCGGGGCCGAGTACCACCGACTTCAACTTCTCGACACTGCGCTGCGTCAGCGGATCAAAGACGCGAATATCGTCGATTTCGTCGCCAAAAAACTCAATCCGCACCGGTTGGCTGGAGCCGAGGGGGAAAATATCCACAATCCCACCACGACGGTTGATTTCGCCGGGCTCGCTCACCGCATTGCTGACGCGATACCCCATCGCTTGCCATTGTTGCATCAGCGCCAAGGGATCGTGCATGCCACCGATGTGCAACTCAACCGTCAACTCCTGCAAATCGGCCGGCGCGATGGTGGCTTGGAGCAACGCGCGCACCGGTACCACTACGACCACGTCTGCGCGTTGCTGGAGCAGGCGTACCGTGGCGAGACGTGCGGTCGTCGCATCCATGCTCGCCGTCATGGGTTCGTAGGGAATGGCATCATTGGCCACGAATTGGGTCACACGTTGGTGGGGCGCCCACACCGCGATATCCTCGCTGAGGCGCCGTGCATCCTCCGTGGTGGCGACCACCACCACCTGCGGACCAGATTGTTGCGTCGCCAACATGCTCACGAGCGGCGCCATGGTGGCTTTGCGCACCCCCGCCACATGGATGAGCCCGCCTTGGCGCAACTCGGCCACCAGTGCGCTCATCGCTGGCTGTTGGGCCAAAAGTGCTGTGAGTTGTGCTAAATGCTCCGCCATGCCCGTTCTTTTCTCCCACGGCGACGCCGTGTGTTCGCCACGCTTACACCGACTCTTTTTGTTGCCAAAAACGACTCAACCCCTGCCAACTCATCTCGATGGACGCGCCTTTTTGATAGGCGGCAATGCCATCGGGAGTGGCATCTGCGCCCATTTCAGCCGTCGCAATGCGCCGCAATTCAGCAATTTGCTCTTCATCAGACCAACCACGTAGCCGCCAGTCACGCACGTATTCAGCCCAACGCCAGTTGCTGGCCTGCATGCGTTGCAAATGGTCGGCAACAGCGAAGACTGGGCCAAAATGCGTCAAGCACAGCGCCTGTGGTTGCACGTGATTGATGGCAGCCACACTCGCATCCCACACCGCCAAATCAATGTCCGGCGGCGGGGTAGCTGGACGAATATACGTGTACCCCTGCATGCGAATCCCCGCGGTGTCGCCGATGAAGGCCACCCCGTCACTCGTGCGCACGTAGGTCACGTGGTGTACGGCATGGCCGGGCGTGTAGAGCACCTGGTAGTGCGTGCCCGCTATGTCAAGCACCTCACCGCCTTGGAGCACCTGCAGATTGGCAGCAGGTACCGGTAGAAACTCCCCCCAGAGCGCATCCATCAGCCCACCGTAAATGCGTGTCGCACTCCGCAACAGCCGCGTTGGATCAACGAGATGCGGTGCGCCACGCTCGTGTACATAGACGCGGATGTGCGGGTAGTCGCGCACGATGCTCCCTACTGCGCCCGCATGGTCGAGATGAATGTGGGTCAACAAAATCGCTGCCACATCGGTCATACGCGCCCCTTGCGTAGCGAGTTGACGTTCCACCTCTGCAAACGACACCTGCGGCCCAGGATCTACCAACACCAGCGCACCCTGCAGGTCAGCATAGCACGCAATCGTGCCCGTTTTGCCTACATGGAGCGTGTCAATCACCTGTATATCGGCTGGTAGTTGCTGCATATGCGACCCTCCCTTTCCACGCAAATACCGCCGTCATGGTGCTTCGTGGTAAGCACCATGACGGCACACGCATGTGGTGTCTTCGATTTAGGACCCAGCGACCGTGGTGCCACTCACCGCTGCCACTGCGCGCCATACCCGCTCTGGGCGCATCGGAATGTCGATGGCCTGCACCCCGAGGTGCGAGACCGCATCAATGACCGCATTGGCCACTGCTGGCGTCGAGCCCACCGTCGCCGCCTCCCCAATCCCTTTCACCCCCAACGGGTTGAGCGGGGTCGGCGTTTCCGTCTTGTCGAGCACAAACGTGGGGAAGTTGTCGGCCCGTGGGAGCGCATAGTCCATCAACGAGCCACTCACAATCTGACCGTTTTCGTTGTAGACCACCTCTTCGTACAACGCTTGCCCGATGCCCTGTGCCAATCCTCCATGCACCTGGCCAGCCACTAGCACCGGGCTGATGCGCGGACCACAATCGTCAACCGTGTAATACCGGTCAACCCGCACATCACCGGTGTCGGGATCGACTTCGACCACCGCAAGATGCGCGCCGAATGGATAAATCAATTCGGCTGGGCGGAAGAATTCCGTGGCCTCGAGACCAGACGTCACATCTGGGGGCAATTTGTCGGTGTAGGCGCGTTTGGCAATCTGGACCAACGTCAACCCGCTGTCGGGCGCGCCCTTCACGTGATACCGCCCTTCCGCATACATCACATCTTCGGGCGCTGCCTCGAGCATATGGGCGGCCACTTTGATGGCTTTGTCGCGCACGATTTTGATGGCCTCGACCAAGGCGCCGCCACCAATCGCCAAACTACGACTCCCCATGGTGCCTTGTCCCATTGGCGTATTGGCAGTATCACCCGATTTCACCACCACCGTCTCAAAATCAGCACCGAGTTGCTCGGCCACAATTTGGGCAAACGTGGTGTACAACCCTTGCCCGTGTGGTGACGTGCCCGTGAACACGGTCACCGTGCCCGTGGGTTCCACCCGCACCGTGGCGCTCTCGTACGGGCCAAACCCGCACATTTCCACATAACACGCAAATCCCAGCCCCAACAAGGGCACGTTTTTGCCCAGATCCCGCTCCGCCCGGCGCTGTGCTTGCTCGGCGAGCAGCCCTTGGTAATCGCTGATTTCGATGAGTTTGCTGATGGCCCGATTGTATTCGCCGCTGTCGTAGAGCGGGCCGGTGGGTGTCTTGTAGGGGAACGCCTCCGGCGGGATGAAATTCACACGGCGCACTTCGGCCGGATCCAACCCCAAATCGTCGGCGACCGCATCCAACATGCGCTCGATGTAGTACGCGGCCTCGGGACGACCCGCGCCACGGTAGGCGGCCACTGGTGTCGTATTGGTGTAGACACAATCAATGGTGCCATCAATCACCGGAATCTTGTAGACTCCAACCGCCATCATGCCGGTCAAGTTGGGCAGTCCGGCTGCAATCGGGTATGCGCCAATATCGGCCACAATGTGGAAGCGCAACGCGTCAATGGTGCCATCAGCGCGGACCGCAGCACTGAACGTACCGATTTGGCCACGCCCGTGCGTGGTCGCCGTCATGTGCTCAATGCGCCCTTCGACCCACGACAACGGGAAACGGTGATGCATCGACAACGCTGCCAAGGCTGCGTCTTCGGGATAGACGCCGATTTTCACGCCAAAGCCACCGCCCACATCGGGAGCCACCACACGAATCAAGTTTTCGTCCATGCGCAACATCTCGGCCAGGCTACTCCGAATCAAATGGGAGGCCTGCGTGCTGGTGTACACGGTCACCCCGGCTCCAAGCGGATCGGGGTAGGCCACCACGGCGCGCCCTTCCATCGAGACGCCGGCCAAACGCTGATTGACCATGCGCCGCGTGACCACTGCATGCGCCTGCGCAAATGCAGCATCAGCATCGCCCACTTTTTTGGTCCAGGTGTGATGCACATTACTGGCCATATCTTTGAACAAACGTGGCGCATCAGCAGCCATCGCCTTTTCCATGTCGACCGTAGCAGGCATGGCAGCATATTCGACTTCCACGAGGCTGACCGCATCCACGGCCACCGCTTGGCTCGTTGCAATCACGGCTGCCACGATTTCGCCCACATGGCGCACCGTCCCAAACGAAATCGGGTAGTGGCTGTGTGGCCGAATCGACTCCAAGCCGGCCTCACTTGAGCCCTCACCGCCCGCCCCAATGGGCATCGGGCCACAGATCTGCGCAATTTCTTGCCCAGTGACCACTGCGGTGACCCCAGCAAGTGCCAACGCGGCGGTGGCGTCAATCCCAACAATCTGCGCATGGGGGTACGGGCTCCGCACAAAAGCCACGTACTGCATGCCGGGCAACTTCAAGTCGCCTACATACGAGCCCCGCCCTGTTAATAACCGCGGGTCTTCTTTGCGCTTGACTTCCGCACCGATGAGTTTCGCATACGCCATCGTACTCTACCCTTTCATGTCAGCTACTTGGTTCGCGGTGTATTGGGAAAAACACTGTGTACTGCTGAATAGTATAGCGCAAAACCCACGCCGACCAACAGTCGTCCCGTGTGCACCTGCCAATAATTGACGCAAGCGCAGGGCAATGGTAGGATAGGGCAGTAAAACGCACCATACTTACGTGGAGGCCCTTTGCGATGAAATTACACGAGTATCAAGCCCGCGACATCTGCGCCCGCTACGGCATCCCCGTCACCGGTGGTGGCGTGGCTTCCACCCCCGCCGAAGCACGCGCCCACGCCGAACAAATCGGCGCACCGGTGGTCGTCAAGGCCCAAGTTTTTGTTGGTGGTCGTGGCAAAGCAGGCGGCGTCAAGCTGGCCAACAATCCAGCCGAAGCCGAGTTGGTGGCCAGCCAAATCCTTGGCATGGACATCAAGGGATTGACCGTTGAGAAGGTACTCGTTGCAGAGGCCATCAGCTACGAGCGCGAAATCTACCTCGGCGTCATCATGGATCGCGCCAGCAAGAGCATCGTCGTCATGGCATCGGCCGAAGGTGGCGTCGAAATCGAAGAAGTCGCCAAGACCAACCCTGATGCCATCAAAAAAGTCGCCGCTCACCCCACCCTCGGGTTGCTCGACTACCAGGCTCGCAACTTGGCCTTCGCCATCGGTCTCACCGACGGCAAGCAGGCCCGCCAGTTTGCTGGGATCGCCATGTCGCTCTACAAGGTCTACATGGAAAACGACGCTTCGCTGGCCGAGATCAACCCGCTGGTCGTCAAGGCCGACGGGAGCCTGCAGGCCCTCGACTCCAAGGTGGTCATCGACGACAGCGCCCTCTTCCGGCACGCCAGCCTCGAAGCCATGCGCGACAGCTCCGATGAGCCGCTGGCTGAGCAACAGGCCCGCGAAGCCGGTATCACCTTCATCAAGCTCGATGGCGACATCGGCTGTATGGTCAACGGCGCCGGCCTCGCCATGGCAACCATGGACGTGGTCAATCTCTACGGCGGTGAGCCGGCCAACTTCCTCGATGTCGGCGGTGGTGCTGGCAAAGACAAGGTGAAGGCGGCGCTACAAATCATCCTTTCTGACAAAAACGTCAAAGCCGTGCTCTTCAACATCTTCGGTGGCATTACCCGGGTCGACGAAGTCGCCCGTGGCATTATCGCCGCCCTCGAAGAGGTCGACACCGACGTCCCCATGGTGGCGCGCCTCGTGGGTACCAACGAAGTCGAGGGCCGCAAACTCCTCGAGAATTCGCGCCTCATCCCGGCGGCGACCCTCGGCGAGGGTGCCCAAAAGGCCGTGGCCGCCGCCAAAGAATACGCTGCTCGCCGCGCCTAAACTTCTCCCCCCCCATGTGATACACACCTCGCCCGTCTCGGAGTACTCCGAGACGGGCGACGCATTGGAGTTAGCGCGTGGCCTGGGCCAACGCCTGTTGCAGATCGGCAATCAAATCAGCCACGTCCTCGATGCCCGCCGAAATACGCACCAAATCGGCCGGAATATCGTGTGCAGACCCGGCTGCATGCGTCAAAATACGTGGAATCTCGATGAGACTCTCTACCCCGCCGAGACTAACCGCATAGGTGAAAATCTTGGTGGCCTCTACGAGACGATGCGCCACGTAGACTCCCCCTTTCAACGTAAACGACAACATGCCCCCACTCATGCGCATCTGGCGCTGAGCGAGCTCGTACTGTGGGTGCTGGGGCAACCCCGGGTAGTAGACGTGCGCCACTGCGGGGTGCGTCGCCAAAAACTCGGCCAGCGCCTGTGCATTCCGACAGTGCGCCTGCATGCGCAACGCCAACGTTTTGACACCACGCATAATCAAAAACACATCCCACGGCGCTGGCACCGACCCTACCGCATTCTCGATGAAGCGCAAACGCTGCGCTAACTCGGGATTGTTGGTGACCAATGCGCCACCAATCACGTCACTGTGGCCACCGTGGTACTTCGTCGTGCTGTAGCTCACGATATCGGCGCCGAGTGCCAACGGTTGCACGAGATACGGCGACGCAAAGGTGTTGTCGACCACCAGCAACGCGTCGTGCTGTTTGGAGACCGTGGCAATGGCAGCAATATCGGCCACACGCAACATCGGGTTGGTGGGGCTCTCGATCCACACCAACTTGGTCGTGGGACGCATGGCCGCCGCCAGTGCCCCCGTGTCCGTAACGTCCACGAATGTCGTCTCAATGCCGTGGTGCGCAAACACCTTGGTCAACAAACGGTGCGTCCCTCCGTAGACGTCGTCGCTGGCAACCACGTGAGCACCCGGTGCAAGTAGGTGCAACACGGCAGTCTCAGCGGCCAGCCCGGATGCAAACGCCAACGCATCACAACCGCCGTCGAGCGACGCAAGCACCTGCTCGAGGGCGGTGCGTGTCGGGTTGCCCGAGCGTGCATAATCGTAGGGCTGTGTACTCCCCACTTCAAACTGCGCAAATGTTGAGGTCTGATAAATCGGGAACGCCACCGCTCCCGTTTGTGGGTCAGGTGCCTGCCCTACGTGAATCGCTCGCGTCGTGAATCCAGCCTCTTGCCACTCCGGTGTCTGTGCCATGGTTGCTTCACTCCCTCGTTGGTATTACATTCGTGTCCATAAAAAACGCCTCATATCTGACATGCCAACTCGTTATATTGGCATGTAGAAGATTCGTATTCACGTATTATTTCATGCTCGTGGAATACGGTTACGTACCAATTGTTCGAGTTCATCAAGCACCTCACGCTCATCCTGACTACGGCACATTGCCCGAGCCTGCTCCAAGCGATCGAGCCACACATCCCACAGTCCAGGGCGGACTGCGCCGGTGCCAGTCCACGCAATATCGTTGTGGAGCAGGTGGGTGAGGAGCTCGGTATGGGTGTAGCGGCTTGTCACGGCCGGCAAGCGTTCACGCTTGGGGAGTGGGTAATTGGAATCGGCCACGAGTTGCCACGGTTCCATATCAAAAATGCCCGCAAGGAGCACCACGGTGCGTTCACTCGGCACCGTCAGTTCCATTTCGATATGCGACACCGCCACGCGCGACACCGCGAGGCGTTCGGCGAGGCGCTCTTGGGTCCAGCCACGTTGATTGCGGAGTCGCGCAATGCGTTTTCCGAGGGTTTCTCCAGTTGCCATGGCCCTCTCATGTTGCGATAAGTCACTTAGCAGACAACTCGGGGGCTGTCGTGTTACTCTGTAGTATAGATGGTTTCGAATGGCACAGACACACTGTGCCCTAGCAACAGGGGCTCCCATGGCCAAACGCGCACTGATTACCGGCATCACGGGCCAAGACGGCTCCTACTTGGCCGAATTTTTGCTTGAACAAGGGTACGAGGTGGTGGGCATGATCCGCCGCTCGAGCACCGTGAATTTCGAGCGCATCCGCCACATCCAAGACAAAGTCACGTTGGCGACCGGCGATTTGCTCGACGAGGTTTCACTCATCAACCTATTGCGTGAACACCGCCCCAGCGAGGTCTACAACCTCGCAGCACAGAGCTTCGTGCAGACTTCATTCAGCCAACCCGTATTCACCGGTGAAGTCACCGGCCTTGGCGTCACCCGCATGCTTGACGCCATCCGCGTGGTCGATCCGGGGATTCGCTTTTATCAGGCCAGCTCGTCGGAGATGTTCGGCAAAGTGCAAGCGGTCCCCCAGACCGAAAGCACCCCCTTTTACCCGCGCTCACCGTACGGCGTCGCCAAGTTGTACGGGCACTGGATAACCGTCAACTACCGCGAAAGCTACGACATGTACGCCTGTAGTGGTATTTTGTTCAATCACGAGAGCCCGCGCCGTGGTCTCGAGTTCGTCACCCGCAAAATCACCAACGGGGTGGCTCGCATCAAACTGGGTATCGACAAAGAACTGCGCCTCGGCAATCTGGACGCCAAACGCGACTGGGGCTACGCCAAAGACTACGTACGCGCCATGTACTTGATGCTCCAACAAGACAAACCCGACGATTATGTGGTATCCACGGGTGAGACCTACTCGGTGCGCCGCTTCTGTGAAATCGCCTTTGGGCATGTAGGCCTCAACTACCAAGACTACGTCGTCATCGACGAGCGCTTCTACCGCCCCGCCGAAGTCGATTTGCTGGTCGGTGATCCGGGCAAGGCCAAACAAAAACTCGGCTGGCAACCAGAAGTCAGCTTCGAGCAACTCGTCACCATGATGGTTGACGCGGATTTGGCGCTCATCCAACGCGAACGCAGCCTGTAGTCGGACACCCAACCGAGCCCTCACGTGACATTTACGTGAGGGCTCGGACTATTTTTTACATACACCAGTTACCGACACGACAGGAACACCTGATGTATCACCCTCCCGATGCACCGTTTGTTGCGCGCATGCACCGTATGTACGGAAATCTGGGCGCGCAGTGGTGTACACATTTGCCAGTGCACGTCGCACAGCTCGCCCAACAATGGGGTCTCCAGCTAGGAGCAACCTTTGCTTTGAGCTACAACTATGTGTGCGAGGCAACACGCCGGAGCGATGGCATGCCCGTTGTGCTAAAAACTGGCGTACCAACGCCGGAGTTCATGGGCGAACTCACGATGCACCAACACTATGCAGGACGCGGCGCAGTCACCTGCCTCGCCACCGATGCCGCCAAATACGCCGTATTACTAGAACGTGTCTTTCCAGGGACACGGTTGTGCGATGTGATTCATGATGACGAAGAGGCTACCACGATTGTGGCCGGCCTGATACGGGATAGTGTGTTTCCGGCAGCGCCCACCCTGCTCATCCCGAGTATCTACGAATGGGCCGATGATGTGTTTCCCCATGCACGAAGGGTGTGCGCAACTCGCCACGATTTGCTCGACATGCACCACATCGAACAGGCACAGGCGATTTTTCGTGATCATCCAGCCCACACCGCGGTTGCACTCCATGGCGACTTACACCACGACAACATCCTGCGCACGGCAACGGGATGGTGCATCATTGATCCACAAGGGGTACGCGGCAACGTTGCCTATGAATGCAGTTGCTTTTTACGCAACCCGCAACCGTGGCTCAGCCAGCACGCTGACGCTGTCGGCATCACGATGACGCGCATCGCCATCATGAGCAACATCCTGCACGTACCGGCAGTTGACATCGCCATGTGGAATTATGCGGCCATGGTTGTTTCCGCATGGTGGAGTTTCCAAGCCAATCAAGCCATCAACACCGCCGAACTGCCGTTGATTGAGGCATTTCATACCGTGTGGCAGGCATACCGCACACATGATTGAGCACCGTGCGGCGCTGAAGCATGCATCACACGGTTCCGACGCGGGAAACGATCTGCTCCATGTGAGATAATCACCGACAACCGTTGCAGTACACCACACCGAAAAGAGTCTATCATGCACACAGACACCGACATTGAACGCTTTGTCATTGCGCAAAACAAATCACCCGAGGGCTACCGGAGTGCGCTCGCCGAGCTCCGCCACGGCCGCAAACAAACGCACTGGGTGTGGTACATTTTCCCGCAAAAACGCCCGAGCGACCCCAACACGGGGTCATACAACACGCGATACTACGGCATCAGCGACGACGCAGAGGCGCTCCGTTACCTGCACCACCCCGTGCTCGGGCCACGCCTCGCCGAAATCACCGCCGTGGTGCACACACAGCTCTTTGACAAAAATGTTCACCCCGAAGTGCTGATGATGTGGGACGTTGATGTCAAAAAACTGCGCTCGTGCATGGATTTATTTCTTCGGGTGGGAGCGCAGGCTGATACACACACCCTGCCGTGGTTGCCCACGTTTTTCACACAGGCCCAAGCCATTTTTCAAAAAATTGACATCCCAGCATACCGCCACCACTAACGCATCACACCGGGGAGGGGCAAAGCCCCTCCCCAGCACACGTGCAATCTCACATCACCAGCGCCCGCCGGAATATGCCGACCGCCGCGTGAATCTGGTCATCGTTGACCACCAACGGCGGGATAAAGCGCACCACGTTGTCGTACGTGCCACAGGTAATCACCAGCAACCCGAGCTCACGGCAGGCCGCAATGGTGCGTTTGGCCAACGCCGCATTGGGTGCCCCCTGCGCGTCAACCAACTCCACCCCCACCATCAGCCCCATGCCACGCACATCACCGATGACGGGCATGGCCTGCTGTAACTCGCTGAGTTCGCCCTTGAGCACCGCTCCCATGGCCGCGGCGTTTTCCACCAAACGCTCTTCGACGATGACATCGAGTGTGGCTAGGGCTGCGGCACACGCTACCGCGTTGCCGCCATACGTGCCACCGTGCGTGCCAGGATGCCATTTGTTCATCACCGCTGATTTGGCCATCACCGTCGACAAGGGCAACCCCGAAGCGAGCCCCTTGGCAGCAACCATGATGTCGGGCACCACGTCGTAATGCTCGACCGCGAAGAACTTCCCCGTGCGCCCGAAGCCCGTCTGTACTTCGTCCGCGATCATCATGATGCCGTATTTATCACAAATGTCGCGGATACCGCGCAAAAACGACACCGGCGGCACCACGTAGCCACCCTCACCCAACACCGGCTCAATCAAGATTGCTGCGACATCTTCAGGGGTGGTGTTGGCGTGCAAAATATGCTCGATGCGTTTGAGCGGATCGCCACAGCACCCCGCATCGCTGGGGGCACACGCCGACATGTTGGCCGTGTCACGTCCAGCTGCCTTGGCGATGGCACAGTTGTAGCAGTAGGCGTAGGGAGCAACATGGACGCCCGACGGCAACGGCGCATAACCGCTCCGGTATTTGCCCTTGCTGGTGGTCAGCGCCATCGCCCCCGACGTGCGCCCGTGGAAACCGCCGTCAAAGACGATGACATCGGTGCGTCCCGTGGCGTGGCGCGCCAATTTGAGCGCCCCTTCGACGGCCTCAGCACCGCTATTACTAAAGAAAAACGCGTCAATTCCGGGCGGGGTCACCTGTTGCAAGGCCTCTGCCAAGCGCAACATCGGCTTGTGATAGACGATGTTTGCTTGACCATGGAGCAACAAACCGGCTTGTTCGCGGATGGCCGCTACCACGCGTGGGTGGCAGTGCCCGGTGTTGGTGACGCCGATACCACACGTAAAGTCGTAGTAGGCTTTGCCATCGTCACCGTAGAGCATGACTCCCTCGCCACGGTCTACGATGATGTCGTTGTAGCGTGCCCAAACCGGCGATAAATGCGCCTTTTGATCTGCAAGTGACATAGAATTCTCCTGTCGCATGGGCACATCCACGTGCCACTCGTTCACTAGCGTTGCATATCGAGGACGACTTTGAGCGCACCTTTGCTGGCCACAAAGGCGGTCATCGCATCGTCCATGGAGTAGATGCCGCTGAGTAGCGGCTCTGTTTCAATCAAATTGCGTTGGAGTAGCCGCAAGGCAGCGGCAAAGGGACCACAACGGGAGCCAATCAGCTGGATCTCATCCACCACCAACATGGTCAGGTCGAGCTGAGTTTCAGCGGCCACGGTGCTTTTCATCACCAACCGACCGCGCGGACGCACCAGTTTGCGTGAAGTTTTGAGCCCCTCTGGATTGCCCGTCACATCCACCACCACGTCGTACCAGACCTCTGCGGCCGTACTGGCCACCGTGTGAATACCTTGGCGGTGGAGCAATGCCCAACGCTCTGGATGCCGCCCCACCACCGTGACTTCACAGCCCGGCAAGCGCAAGACTTGCGCAATCAACAACCCCAATTTGCCGTCGCCCACCAAGGCCACCCGATCGGTGGGGCGCAGATGCGTCTGTTGCAAAATCTCCAGTGCAGCGGCGAGTGGCTCCACGAAGACGGCTTGGCGATCGCTGACATCAGCGGGCACCTCGTGCAAACAGTCAACGGGAATGCTGACCAAATCGGCCATGCTCCCCGGTCGATTAAAAATCCCCAGTGTGGTGCGGTTGGGGCAGTGGGGATCGTCCCCACGCAAACAGGTGGGGCACACACGACAGGCAGCGTTGATTTCACCCACTACCCGCTTGCCCAACCATGTCGCATCTGCACACGCCACGACCGTGCCCACGAATTCATGACCGAGGACCCCGGTAAACCCTTTGTAGCCCCGGGTAATCTCGATGTCGGTGTTGCAAATTCCCGCCAAGTGCACTTTGACCACGGCCTCCCCCGGCGCCAATGTGGGCTCGGGGCGCGCGCCATCGAGGCGCAATTCTCCATCAAATACTACTGCCCGCATGTGCGTTTTCTCCCTTGTTCTTCAGGCACCGTGGGTGCGTTGGCGCAACATGACCCGTTCTGCGTTTTCGTAGTAGACTTTGCGCAACACATCATCGGGCAAATACAGGCCATAAATATGCCAGCGCCCCTGCGGCGGCACAGCGCCGAGATGGTACGGGAAGTATTCATCGTCGCTCTCGAGGAAGCGGTAGTAGAGCTGGTACATGGCCACATCTGCTGGCATATCCGTGCCAAACAAGATGCGATCGGCGTAGGTGATAAAAAACTTGCGCGCTGTATACGGCTGGCGCCCGACCTCGGCAATCCGGGCACTAAAGTCGATGTAGACGTTGGGGCAATCGTCGAGCCACTGTGCTACCCAACCCATGTTCTCCGCATAGCACCCTACATGTGCAATCACAAAATCCGTGCCGGAATGGCGTTGCGTGGTGCGTTTAAAGGCTTCGAGGATGGAGATAAACGACGGAAAGGGCGGGCTCGGAAAGTGCCAATCGGGATGCGCATGGAGCTCTTCGTAGCGCTCGTTGTGCGCATCAATGGGATCAAAAAAAGCCACCGGATCGGCGACATGCACCAACACGGGAATATTCAATTGCCCGGCCATGGCCCAGAGTGGGTCGAGACGACGATCATCAACGGCCACAAGCACCCCGTGTTGGTCGCGTACGTGCAACCCGAACGGCTTCCAGATTTTGAGGCCGGTCGCACCACGAGCGACTTGCGCCTGCAAGCGCTCCGTCGCCCAGGCGCCGAAATCGTCCCCGTGCTGTGGCCACGCCGCCCAATCGACCCCTGCAAACACACGAAAGCGATCGGGAGCTTTTTGCACGAAATGTGCCAAATGCCGATCAAGGATGTCTTCCCCCCATCCACCATCTAGATTGACGAGCAGGCGCACATGGGAGTGGTCGAGCACGTCGATGAGCGCACTGACCGGCTTTTGATCCCACCCTCCTCCAAAGGCACTGCCAAGGTGGTTATGTGCATCAATGACCGGGAAGCGTGGTTGCGTCATCTGGGTAGTTTTGGTCACCAGTTGCGGGCGCGGCAGGTAGCGTTGCAGTTCCATTGTCACCTCTGTATTTCTTCCACATAACCGAGTAGGCGCAAGCGTATACTGTCGATATCATACACGGGAAGCACCGGTTGGTGAATGATGGGGAGCCCAGCGCTGGCAAGCACCGCATCAAGGAGTTCATCACGACGCCGCCGCTCTGGGCGTTCGTGGCTGGCATCGTCAAGCTCAATGGCCACCACCGGACGGGCATCGCTACTGCGCATCACCACGAAATCCAGCGATTTTTGCGCAATCCGGTTCCACCGTGGGTCACGCCAGCTATCACCACGCCGCGGATTACGGACTTCGACCACGCGGTTGAGTGCCACTTGCACCATGAGAACCGTCCCTGCGGGGAGCGCTTGGCGCAGTGCCGCAGAAAAAGCCCGCTCATTGGCCGTCAGCAATTGCCCAACGAGCCGATAATCGTCGGGGGATACCCGTAGCCGATCTGGATGCGTAGCGGGCGTTGCGGACGGCGCTGATTGCTCAGCACGCCAGCGCCGGTACATTTTGAGGACCACGGCAACCACCATCAACAGCACCCCACTACAACCGATGGTCGCCACCACCAACACAACCAAGGTCTCCACGCACTCAACTTTCTACTCAGCGGGACACTACCCGTCGTAGTTCATACAACCGGTAGTATGCACCCAGCGTGTTGCATTCATGCTACCATAGCGGTAGTTGTGTCGTACAATCCAATTTTTGATAGCGAAAGCGATGTGTCTCGCAATGTCGAACTCCACCGTCACCGTCGATATTTTCAGCGATGTTGTCTGCCCCTGGTGTGTCATCGGCGGGGTGCGCCTCGCCAAGGCCATGCAACTCCGGCCAGAGCTCACCTTTGAGCGCTATTGGCACCCTTTCATGCTCGACCCAGACGCGGTACCCGGCCAACCCTGGCAAGCCACGATGACGGCCAAATTTGGCAGCGAGGCCAAGGTCACGCAGATGTTTGAGTACGTGACCAATGTGGCCACCCAAGAGGGATTGCGCTTCGATTTCGACGCCATTCCCTGCACCACCAACACGCATGACGCCCACCGGCTGATTTTGTTGGCCAGCACCTACCAGTTGACGTGGCCCCTCACCGATGCCTTGTATAGTGCCTATTTCAGCGAAGGTGCCGACATCAACGATCATGCGGTGCTCAGCGACATTGCGGTGCGCGTCGGACTGCCCGCCGACAAAGTGGCCGAGCTTCTCACCACCGATGCATTCGCCGAAATCGTCACGCGCTCACAACAGACCGCGGCCCAACTGGGCATCAGCGGCGTGCCCTTTTTCATTTTCAATCGCCGCTTAGCCGTTTCAGGGGCCCAATCGGTCGAATACATGCTCCAAGCCATCGATGAGGCGTGTGCCACGAGCTGACGCTCCGGCCACGGCTAGCCTTTTCTAGCATACATCCACCCGTAGTATAAATTTCGTACTACAGGTGATTTGTTTTTGCAAAAAGAAAGGGACCTGCGCATGATCGAACCACTTGCTCAGACGGTTCTTCCCACCAAATACGGTGTCTTTCATATGGCGGTGTTTGCTGGTGACAACGTGGCACTCTGGGTCGGCGACATCGCTCAGACCGCCCCCCTCATCCGTCTGCACTCGGAGTGCTTGACCGGGGACGTCTTCGGGTCGGCCAAGTGTGACTGTGGCGACCAACTCGACGCTGCCCTTGCGCGCATCCAAGCCGACGGTTGTGGCGTGTTATTGTACCTGCGCCAAGAGGGGCGGGGCATCGGCCTCGTCAACAAAATCAAGGCCTACGCCCTCCAAGAGACCGGACTCGACACAGTCGACGCCAATCGGGCGCTCGGGCTCCCCGACGACATGCGCGATTACAGCCTCGCCATGCAGATCATCGCCTACCTCGGCATCACCCGGGTACGCCTGCTCACCAACAACCCCAGCAAAATCGCAGCGCTGACCAGCAACGGCATCCAAGTGGTGAGCCGCGAAGCCATCCAGATGGCCAGTAACCCGGTCAACCACGATTACTTGGTCACCAAAAAAGAACGCATGGGGCACTTGCTCGACCTGAACCAGCCCCGGCCATAACCGCTGTTGCACCGACGTTAGCGGGCCAACGCCTGTGCACACGCCCGTTGCCACTGATGCGCCGTGTCTTGCCAGCGATCGAGTTGGCGGCCACGGCGTTGGGCTGCCTGGGCGAGCTCCGTGTGCCAATGCGCATCGGAGAGGATGCGGGCCAACGCCTGCCGGAGCGCCACCACATCATCGACAGCCACCAGCGCCCCAGCATCCGCCACAATCTGCGCTACCGGCCCGACGTCACACGCAATCACAGGCACTCCGGCCCACAACGCCTCCGCAAACACCATGCCGTACCCCTCAAATCGACTCGGCAACACCAAGCACGTTGCGCCTTGATAGGCGCGCTGGATGGCCGCATCGCTGACACAGCCGTGGACTTCGATGCGACTTCCGTGTGTCTGTGCCGTTGCAATCTGTTGCCACAGCTGAGCCGCATACGCGCTATCCGCATCGGTTTCGCCGTACAAGTGCAACACGGCACTCGCATGCGCCAACTGATGCCACGCCGCTACCAACACATCGATGCCCTTGCGGGGAATCCACTGGGCCACACAGATGCAGGCGGGCGGAGTGATTGGCTGTGGCGGAGCCGCAGGACCATGCCGGTCGCACCCCGGGTGTGCGACCACGATGCGCTCCGCAGGCACCCCGCGATCACGCAAGCGTTGCCGACCATCGGCACTGACCGCAATCAGCACATCGGCCCCGAGGAGCGGCGCTTCATCGGCGGCATCAACACCGCTGGCAACCGACGGCAACTCGTGGACCATGGCAACCACTGGGATGTGGCGTTGCCAACGTGCCAAATGGGGCGCCACGGCCGTGCGCGCCAATGCGTCGACCATCAACACGTCGTAACCGGTCACATCAAGCGTGGTCACGTCCTGTTGTGCTCGGCGTTGCGCCGGCACATCCGCACCACTCAAGACCACATCCGTCACCGTCATGCCTTGGGCGGCGAGGAGCGGGTAGACGTGGGCGTGATAGAGATACCCGCCCGTTTTGCGGGTGACGTCACCTACCGTGAGCATGGCGACCCTCATGGCGTCAGCTCGCAGGTATACGCGGCCCACGCTTGTGCTGATTCCCAGACCGCTACCCGTAGCTGGGTGAGACCGAGCCGGTGGAGCGCTGGTGCGATTTGTTCGGCCACATAATCGGCCACCACCTCGGCCGTGGTATTGCGCGCATTCAACCCCGGAATATCGTCGAGGTTCTGGTAGTGCAAGGTGGCAATCACCTGTTGCAGGGCGGCTTGGAGCCGGGTAATGTCAAACAACGTGCCATCGGCTTGGAGTTGCCGCCCAATGACCACCGCTTCGACGCGGTAGGTGTGGCCGTGCATGCGCTGGGCCGGACCAAAATCGCCGACAAGCCGATGGGCCGCTTCGAACTGTGCTACCACTCCGACTTCATACATCGCGCGCTCCTTCGTCAGCTGGCGGATATGCCAGCACTACTTGCATCATCGGCACATGAGCAGCATCAAGCTCAGCATAGGCCGTGGCCGCCTCGGTAAACGCAAACGTGTGCGTGATGACATCTTGATAGGGCAACAGGGCCAGCATCTGCCAGACCAACTGCATGCGCCGTGTCGTGTCCCAACGGGGCAACAGGGTGGCCGGGAGCTGCCCGACTTGACTCGAAATCAGTTGCAAGCGGCGGCGGTGAAAATGACTGCCCAAATCGAGGACTACCGGCTTCGTGCCGTACCACGAGGCCACTATCACCCGGCCTTCTTGGGCCAACCACGCCGTACTCGCGGCCAAAGCCTGTGGATTCCCACTCACTTCAACGACCGCATCCGCTCCGCGCTCGCACGTCAACGAAGCCAAGAAATCAGTGACCGCACCCGGTTCACAGACCCGGCTCACGCCCAATTGGTGGGCGAGTTGCCGGCGCGATTCACTAGGGTCGACCGCTAGCACCTGCACCGGATGACGCTGGAGCAACCAGGCCACTAGCATGCCCACAATCCCCAGCCCGACCACCACCACACACTCACCCATGCGCGGGTTGGTGTCGAGCACAATGTTGATGGCCGTTTCCATATTGGCAGCCAACACGGCTGCGGGCAGTGGCACCGTGGCGGGGATTTTTTTCACCAACGTGACCGGCACATGACAACGGTCTTGATGGGGATGGAGCACGAACACCGCATCACCGACGGCGACCGTGGACACCTGCGCCCCCACAGCCTCCACATGCCCCACCAGCGCATACCCGTACTTGATGGGGAATGCGAAACTGCCCTGCAACGTGGGCAAATCGAGATGCATGTCGGCGGCCACTTGCCCGCGGTACACCAGCAACTCGGTCCCCTGACTAATCGCCGACCACTGCGCCCGCACACACACCTGATCGGCGGGGAGTTCGGGCAACTCTTCGGAGCGCACGACCACCTGCCTCGGGGCTTGCATCCACACGGCACGCGCATCACCGCTCATCGGCACACTCCCCCTCCAGCCACATATCATCACCACAGGTTGAAAAGCGACAATTGCGCAACGACAACGCCTGTGCCATCGTGGTCACCCCGATATCACCCAACGCCGAGGTGCCCGACCCCACCCACTTGGGCGCAATCGTCAACGCCACGCGATCGACGAGGCGAGCACGCATAATGGCCGTCAACACGCGCTGACCACCCTCGACCATGAGTGTCTGCACCCCGGCGCCGGCCAAGACGGCCAAGGCGGCCGCCATGTCAATGCTCCCATGCGACTGCACGGGTACCTGCCAGCAACGTACACCGGCCGCCTGCAACGCGGTCTGCGCCGCCATTGGCGCCGTGGGTGCATGAATGACCCAGGTCGGCGTGTGTGGCGCAGTGGCAACCAACTGAGCGGTCACGGGCAGGCGCAACTGGCTGTCAAGCACCACGCGAATCGGGTTTGGACCAGCACACAGACGCACCGTGAGGAGCGGATCATCGCACAGCACGGTGCCGATGCCCACCAAAATGGCGTCATGGGCGGCACGGAGCTGATGCGTACGCACCAACGATTGCGGACCACTAATCCAGCGCGACGAGCCATCGGCGGCCGCCACACACCCGTCAAGGGTCTGCGCATAGGCCACCGTTACCCGGGGGCGCATCATCGGTGGCGCTCGATGATGACCGTTGACCCGGCCAACACGGTGTCCGCAAGGCGCACGTTGGGTTTTTTGACTTTGACTTGTACCCAGTAGACGGCCGGCTCTTGTTGCAAAATACGTTGCGCAATGCGCTCGGCCACCGCCTCGGTTAATTTGAGCGGCGTCCCGGTGACGATGTCTTTGGCGATGTCGTGGAAGCGTGCATAATCGATGCCGAGACTCAGATCATCGGCCGTTGCTGCTACCGCCAAATCGGCACCCACACACACATCCACCTCAAACCGTTGCCCCAAGGTGGTCTCTTCGGGACGTGTCCCGTGGTACCCCACGAACTGCATCCCCTCCAGCACAATCCGATCCATGCGTCACGCTCCTTTCCGCGCGGCAATGCCGTACAACAGCGGAAAGCGTGGAAGATGTGGTGGGGTGACCATCCGCCGTCCTGATTCGGCGACCATGTCTGGGAATGGTCGCTCACCGTTGCTAAAACAATATTCTTGCACCGATTCAATCACGAGACCGGCGTGTGCCAGCGCAGTCACGACCTCGCCAACCCCCCACTGAAAGAGGGTGCACGGCTCCGGATTGGAGAAATCACGCACGCCAGCCTCAAAGCCGGTCGGCGTCAAGCCACCGTCGGAGTGGGCCACGTAGTCGTCAATGCCGTGCAACGGCAACGGTCGACCGCCCTGCGGGTAATCGCGCATCAAGCGGTAATCAGCCGCAAACATGTTGGAAAAGGGGTGGAACTCGAGCAACACGAACCGCCCGTGGGGCGCAAGCACCCGCGCCACTCCGTGCGCCCATTCGGTGAGATCGTTGAGCCAGCAAATGGCACCGTATGACGCATAAGCACGGTCGAAACGCTCGGGGGTCTGTGCCAACCAATCGTAGATGTCGGATTGTACGAACGTGGCCGGCACGCCACTCTGAAGCGACCATTCACGTGCCTGCGCAATCGCCACCGCACTAATGTCGACCCCGGTCACCACGGCGCCTTGATTGGCCAAACTCAACGAATCCAACCCGGCGTTGCACATCATGTGGAGCAAGCGCTGGCCACGGAGCTCACCGAGCAGGGCCAGCTCTTCGGGGAAAAGCGAGCTACCGCCTTGGCGCAAAAACCCAGGCACGTCACGGTGATGACTCACATGGGCAGGCACCACCGCATCCCACGAACGCTGATTTTGCACCCGCACATCACGATTACTCATCGACCCTCATTGTATGTATGGTGGGAACGGACATCACACCGGCCGGCGGTGTACACGCGAACTACCATTGCATACGTAATTCTCGGCCGCACAGATGCACACGAAATCCTGCGGGGGCGCACAGCAGTGCGCCCTGCCCTAAAGATACGCAGCCAGCATGGATTTGACCCAGTCATAGATGAATTTGTGTTTGGGGTAGGTAAGCTCAAACAGCGCCCAACAAGCAGCGATATACGTCATATTGATCGCCAACAAATTAATTCCCGCAAATAACGTTGCCCATTTGTTCTGCGTAAATTCAGCATGCGTCTTGTCGAGACCTTGCTGCATATCACGCCAGGTCATCGTATTTGCAAGATTTTTTTGGGCTGATTTTTCCCACACATAATCCATACCCACATCACCAATAGCGTACACGACATACGTCACCACGCAAAAAATAAACAACGCAACCATACAAAAACACCCTCTCTTTTGCTTTCATTTTTTACTTTTTAACCAAACAAACTGAATTATACTTTCATCGGATCCCCCCTACCCCAACAGCGCCACCAGCAAGATCCCCCACTGAATATAGCGTTTGATGATGCCGATGTCAATACCTATTTCACCCCGCGCTCAGCACACGTACCGGCAGGGCACGCCCCTGCCGCCTGATTCATCCCGCGCTCAGCACACGTACCGGCAGGGCACGCCCCTGCCGCCTGATTCACCCCGCGCTCAGCACACGTACCGGCAGGGCACGCCCCTGCCGCCTGATTCACCCCGCGCTCAGCACACGTACCGGCAGGGCACGCCCCTGCCGCC
>Ga0172373_10002917_pt1 | contig 25644 bp, 17 predicted proteins | sample Lak10m_2_FD_114546 | JGI IMG/M metagenome (GOLD analysis project Ga0172373, IMG submission 114546) | Freshwater microbial communities from Kabuno Bay, South-Kivu, Congo - kab_092012_10m | ecosystem: Environmental > Aquatic > Freshwater > Lake | place: Democratic Republic of the Congo...
CTGCTTCGCACGGGCGCCATTTTTGGCGCCCCTTGGCAAATCTCCCCAGCTCCTCCGAATCTCCCCTGCTCCCTGCTTCGCACGGGCGCCATTTTTGGCGCCCCTTGGCAAATCTCCCCAGCTTCTCCGAATCTCCCCTGCTCCCTGCTTCGCACGGGCGCTATTTTTGGCGCCCCTTGGCGCTCTCTTCAGCTCCGCTGAATCTCCCCAGCTCCCTGCTTCGCACGGGCGCTATTTTTGGCGCCCCCACGCCTATGCTATACTAGCCCTATCCAGCACGGAGGACTGCAATGCACACCACACTTGACCCCATCTATCAGCAGGTTGTTGACCAGCTCGCGCATGTCGTCGGCCAGCGCTACGTCTTGTGGCGCCCCGAAGAACTGATGCTCTACGAATACGACGGCAGTGCCCTCGACATGGCCCGCCCCGATATCGTGGTGGTGCCGAGTAGCACGGCTGAAGTGGCCGCCGTGGTGCGCATCGCCGCCGCTGCCGGCTTCCCCATCGTCGCGCGCGGTGGGGGCACTGGTCTCTCCGGCGGGTCCGTGCCTGCAGCCGGCGGCGTAGTTATTTCTACCAGCCGCATGCATCGCGTCCTCGCAGTCGACGCACATGCACGCACCGCCCTAGTACAGCCCGGCCTCATCAATACCGACCTCAGCGAGCACACGCTCCCGTGGCACCTACACTTTGCCCCCGATCCATCAAGCCAGAAGGCCTCCACCATTGGCGGCAACAGTGCCGAAAACGCCGGTGGGCCGCACTGCCTCAAATACGGCATCACCACCAATCACGTCCTCGCCGCCACCGTGGTTCTCGCTAGCGGCGACATCGTGCATCTCGACAACACCGCTCCAGATCGCCCCGGGTACGACCTGCTCGGCGTCATCGTGGGCAGTGAGGGCACGTTGGGGATCGTCACCGAGCTCACCGTGCGCCTGATGCCCAATCCCGAATCCGTCAAAACGTTCCTAGCCATCTTCGATGACCTCGACAGCGCCTCGCAGACCGTGTCGGCCATCATCGCCCAAGGCGTCATCCCAGCCGCCCTCGAAATGCTCGAAGGCCAGGGTATCGCCCTCGTGGAGCAATCCGTGCATGCCGGTTACCCGCTCGACGCCCAAGCCGTGTTGCTCATCGAAATCGACGGCACCGACGAAGAAATCGAAGACGAAACCCGCCGCATCGAGTACATCTGCCAGCACTTCGAGGCCCGTGAGCTCCGTGCCGCCCGCGACGAAGACCAACGCAAAAAACTCTGGGCCGGCCGCAAAGGAGCCCTCGCCGCCTGTGCCCGCCTCGCGCCGCACTACCACATCCAAGACGGCGTGGTGCCCCGCTCGCGCTTGACCGAGGTGCTCCAACTCACCCGAGATGTCGCCAAAAAACAACGCGTGCACATCGTCAACATCTTCCACGCCGGTGACGGCAATCTGCACCCCCTGCTCCTCTTCGACATCCGCGAAGAGGGCGTCATTGAGCGCGCTATCGCTGCCAGCGAAGAAATCCTCAAAGCTTGTGTGGATGCTGGTGGTACGATTAGCGGCGAACACGGCATCGGCATCGAAAAGCGCGATTACATGGCGTGGCTCTTCAACGACGACGACCTGTGGGCCATGCGCCAGATGCGCGCCTGCTTCGACCACGTGGGTGTCATGAATCCCTGCAAACTCATCCCCACTGGCGCCTCGTGTGGCGATATCAAGGCGGCGCGTGGCGCCGCCAAGGCACTCGCTGCAGGCGCCTGGATCTAAAGCGGCGCGCGGCGTGATTTGCCCCGTTCCCACGTGCAACAAGGAACCATCATGTTCAAACCGACTACGCTCGCCGAACTCAGCGCCGCCGTCCGCGACAGTAGCGGCCCACTGACCCCACGGGGTGCCGGTCTTCATCAAGGTCTCGGTCATCCAGCTCACCCCGAGAGCACTATCATCGACTGCACCGGGCTCAACCAGGTCGCCGATTACGTGGCTTCCGATTTGACGATTACGGTGGGCGCAGGCATCACGCTCGGCGCCCTGCAAGACATCCTCGCAGCGCACCGCCAGTGGCTCCCCTGGGACGCCCCGCAGTACCGCCAAGCCACCGTGGCCGGGTTGTTGGCAGCCGGGTTGAGTGGTCCCCTGCGCCACGGTGCCGGCGCACCGCGCGATTGGTTGCTGGGCATGCAATTTGTCATCGGCGATGGCCGCATCATCAAGAGCGGTGGCAAAGTCGTCAAAAACGTCGCCGGTTATGATTTGCACAAACTCCACCTCGGCGCCCTCGGCACGCTGGGCATCATCGGCGAGGTGTCGTTCAAAGTAGCCCCGCTCCCGGCCTGCGACCAAACACTGGCCATCTCCTGCGCCTCGCTCGCCGCCGCCACCCAATTGGCGTATGCACTCCGCCAACGCCCCTACAATCCGACCGCCTTGCTCGCAGTGCAACACGCCGGGCAGTGCACGTTGTGGGTGCGCTGGCAAGGCGTAGAGGCCGCGGTCATGCGCCAAATCGCACATGCCCGCCAACTTGCACCACAGGCCGAATCGCACCCGACCAGCGCCTGGGAATCACTGAGCAATGAGCCGTTTCGCACGCAACTGCGCACCCAAGTGCGCATCGGATTGCCACCACAACACCTCGACACACTCTGGCCACTGCTCACCCATCTCCCCGCCGACGCCAGCGTTCACCTGATGCCCACCGTGGGACTCGCCCGCATCTACGCACCGCATCTGCCCGATGTGGCCGCCTGGCGCACTGCGCTCCCCGCTACCGGGTATGTAGTTGTCGAAATCGGCACTGCTGCCGATCGTTGGGGTCCAGAGCCTGCTGGTGCCGCCATCATGCGCCAACTCAAGCAGAGCTGGGATCCGGACGGACGCTTCAACAGCGGACGTTTCATCATTTCCTGAGTATTTCTCGGCCCCAGCGTGCGGTTCCATGCTACAATTCCTCTGGTTTGCTGTTGCTACGAGAGGAACGATTACGTCAATGCGCTCACCCGCACGCTTGTTGGTGCTCGGATTTGCCACCTGCACGGTGGTGGGCACGTTGCTTCTCATGCTCCCCGTCGCTACCCGCAATGGCCAAGGGCTCACCTTCATTGACGCCCTCTTCATGGCCACCTCGGCCGTCTGTGTCACCGGGCTCGTCGTCGTTGATCCCGGTTCCGTGCTCAGCACGTTCGGCCAAGTGGTCATCCTGCTTTTGATTCAGTTGGGCGGGCTCGGCTTCATGACCATTGCGTCGTTGTTGGCCGTGCTACTCGGCAAACGCATCACCATCAAAGAACGCCTCATCCTCAAAGAAGCACTCAACCAAAATTCCCTCCAAGGCATTGTGCGCCTCGTCCAATCCATTGTCGTGGTCGCTGTTGCCATACAAGCGGCCGGCGCCGGGTTGCTGGCCATCGCTTTTGCCACGCACATGTCCGTGCCCCAAGCGCTCTACTACGGCGTATTTCATGCGATATCGGCGTTCAACAACGCCGGGTTCGATTTGTTTGGCAATAGCCTCATCGACTATCAGCACAACCCGTTCGTGCAACTCATCGTGGCCTTACTACTCATCAGTGGCGGGCTCGGCTTCATTGTTCTGTTGAGCATTGCGCAAAACCGCCATCAGCTCCGTCGCGTTTCCTTACACACAAAGCTGACGGTCATCACTTCTCTGGCACTCCTCGGCACTGGCACCATGGCCATTTTTGCCATCGAATACGGTCAAAACGCCTTCCAGCATCTGACTGGCCCGTTGCAACTCCTCAACAGTTTCTTCCACAGCGCCGCGTCACGCAGTGCCGGCATGAACACCGTGCCACTCACACAATTCAGCGATGCCACCCTGCTCATCATCATCGTGCTCATGTTCATCGGTTCCTCTCCTGGGTCTACTGGCGGCGGCATCAAGACCACCACGTTCGCGATTGCGGTACTCATGATCTGGAATACGCTCCGTGGCCGCACGCACATCAGCGCCTTCTATCGCACGGTCGCCCCGGCCACGGTCATCCGAGCGCTCGTACTCATCTCCATCTCCGTGACCCTGGTTTTGGTCGTCACCATCGTGCTGAGTATCAGCGAGCAGGCGCCCTTTTTGGCCTTGTTGTTCGAAAGCGTCTCTGCGTTTGGCACGGTCGGGCTCTCACTCGGCATCACCGCTGGACTCAGCGAATTCGGCAAACTCGTCATCATCGCCACCATGTTCGCCGGGCGCGTCGGCCTGCTCACCCTCTTGTTTGCGCTCGCCAGCCGCGTCGACTCCCAAACCTATCGCTACCCCGAAGACCACGTCCTCGTCGGATAAATGAGCATCACACGCACCACTACCAAGAAGGGTTGCCGCTATGATTGTCAAACAAGTCGCCGTCATCGGTCTCGGTCGCTTTGGGTCGAGTGTGGCCCGCACCTTGGCACAACAGGGGCACGACGTGCTCGGCATCGACATCGATGAGGCACGCGTCAATGCGCTCGCGCGGGTGTTGACCCAAGCAGTTACCGTACGTGAAGTCAACGAAGATGTGTTGCTTTCCCTCGGTGTCAAAGAATGCGATGCCGCCGTTGTGGGCATGGCCAACCTCGAATTCAGCATCACCATCTCACAAATCCTCAAAGATTTTGGCATCAAGTTGGTCGTCAGCAAAGCGGCCAGCGAGCTCCACGGGCGTGTCCTCCAACGCATTGGCGTCGATCGCATCATCTTCCCCGAACGCGACATGGGCATCCGCCTCGCCCATAGTTTGATTAGCAACTCCGTCATCGACTACATCGAATTGTCACCCGACTACAACATCTACGAATTGGCCTCGCCAGCCACATTTGTGGGTCAAAGCCTCGCTCAAGCCCAGCTCCGCGCCACCTATCGCATCAACGTCATCGCCATCAAACGTGCTGGCAACGTGCTCATCTCACCTGGCGCCGATGAGGTGATTCAAGCCAACGACATCCTCGTGGTCATTGGTCACAACCAAGACCTCAACCGTTTTTATCAGTAGTTGAGAGAAAAGGTCGGAAGCCGGCCAAGGCCGGTGTTATAATGCACACGAATGGACGGTCAGCACTTCGGGAGCATACTCCCACGCCCGACCGTGATAAGGGAGATTCTCCATGGCACACGCACGCACCACGCTCCTCGACCGCATTGCAACCCGTGAAGCCCGCATCGGCATCATCGGTGTCGGCTATGTGGGGTTGCCGCTCGCCGTGGTCTTCGCTGAGGCTGGCTTCCGTGTCACCGGCTTCGACCTCAGCGCCGACCGCGCCGCCACCATCAACCGTGGGGTCAGCTACATCGAAGACATTCCGAGTAGCACGCTCGCTAATCTCGTCAACCGTGGACTCATTGAGGCCACCACCGACATGCGTCGCCTACAAGAGATGGATGCCATTAGTGTGTGTGTGCCCACGCCGCTCAGCAAAACCCGTGACCCTGACATGTCAGCGGTGCTCCAGGCTGCCGACGATATTACCCGGGCCCTCCACCCTGGCCAACTTATCGTGCTCGAAAGCACCACCTACCCAGGCACCACCCGTGAAATCTTCCAGCCACGCTTCCAAGAACGCGGGTTTACTGTTGGACACGAGGTGTTTCTCACCTTTTCACCCGAACGCGTTGATCCCGGTCGCACCGATTGGACCACCAAAAACACCCCCAAAGTCATGGGCGGGATTACCCCGGAGTGTCTGCAGGTCGGGCGAGCCCTCTATGAGTCGGCCATCCAACGCGTTGTACCGGTCAGTAGTCCAGAAGCTGCCGAAATGGCCAAACTGCTCGAAAACACCTTTCGCGCCGTGAATATTGGTCTCGTCAACGAAGTCCAACTCATGTGCGATCGCCTCGGCCTCAACGCCTGGGAAGTCATCGAAGCCGCTGCCACCAAACCCTTCGGGTTCATGAAATTCACCCCTGGGCCCGGCCTCGGTGGGCACTGCATCCCCATTGACCCGCTCTATTTGTCGTGGAAGCTGAAAACACTCGACTACACGGCGCGCTTCATCGAACTCGCCAGTGAAATCAACACCTCCATGCCACGCTATTGGGTACAAAAAGTAGCCGATGCCCTCAACGACCAGAGCAAATCCATTCGTGGGAGCCGCGTGCTCGTCCTCGGCGTGGCCTACAAAAAGGACGTCTCCGATGTGCGCGAATCCCCCGCACTCGACATCATCCATCTGCTCCGCGAAAAAGGCGCCGTCGTCAGCTACCACGACCCCCATGTCTCCAGCATTCGCATTGACGATGAACGCGTATACGGTGAACCAGACTTGCTCGCCGCACTTGCACACAGCGACTGTGTCATCGTTGCCACCGATCACAGTAGCTACGATTGGCAGCAAAATCGGGCACATGCGCCGACCACCATCGACACCCGCAACGCCCTCAAAGCCTAGCAATATCCCCCTCTCCAACCGCCGTACGTCGCAACGATGTGGTGTGGTTGGAGGGGGCAATTCCACGGCCGCCTCTGTTCCGCATTTTCCCTCATACAAACGGTCATCTAGATGTGCTAGAATCGCGCAATTCTCTCTATCGTGAGTCAATATGCCAATTTCACGTCGTGAATTACGTCGCTTGCTCGCCTTTGGGTTCGGGACAACGCTCCTCGCTGCGTGTCGGCTCGATGGTCAAGCCCCGCCACCCCGCCCCGCGCACGGCACCAACAATCCGCCGACACCACGCGCTACGGCGCTCAACAGTCCAGCAACCGCCAGCACTGCGCCCACCCAAATACCACAAACCCCGACAGTGCTTGCCACTCGGGCCGCAACACCAGTGGCGACCGCCACCGAGTTGACCAGTGCGAATGCCATTTCACCAACCACACAAGCCCAAGCTCTCCGCGCGCTCGGATTTGACGCATTTGCAGATGTGGTCACACTCTCTCGTGATGACACCTATCTCACCATCGAATCGAACGGATTACCCCGTCATCCCATGATGATTGGCATCCGTAGTTGGCAACAACAGCTCCCGCTCGCACAAACATACCGTGGCACCAATGCCTGGAAAGTGCCGTTGCATCCGCACCCCGCAGTCAATCCCGTTTCAGCGCAACGCGCCCTCTATCGCGGCGCCATTGCCATTGCTGTCAACGGGGTGCCCATTTTCAACGCACTCAACAACCGCGGTGACGATGCGTATCTCGCAGGCGAGCTCGACAACTGGGGTGGGCACGCTGGTCGCGCCGACGACTACCACTACCACATCGCGCCGCTCCACCTCCAAGCGTTCCTTGGTGCCGACCAACCGATCGCATACGCCCTCGACGGGTATGCCATCTACGGGCTTCTCGAAGCAAATGGTAGCGAACCGGTCGGATTAGACGCATTCAACGGGCATATTGGCCCCGATGGCGTCTACCACTACCATGCCTCCAAGACATACCCGTATATCAACGGCGGCATGTACGGCGAAGTCACCGTGCAAGACGACCAAATTGAGCCACAACCGCACCTCGTCCCCTTTCGGCCACCTCAACAACCGTTGCCCGGCGCAGTCGTCACCGATTTCATCCCACACGATGCCACCCACAGCACCCTCGTGTACACCCTCAATGGCCAAACCTATTCCATTGACTACGAACAAACCGAGAGTGCGCTCAACCTGCAATTTCACGATGCCAGCGGGGATCGCACAGAGAATTACCGCATGTCGCCTCGCAACGCGGGCGCTGCCGGCGCCGGTTCTGCGCCTTCACCAGCTCCACAACCAACCACCAGCGCACCGCAACCCGCCACATCCACGGGATTCGTGGTGCGGAGCTCAGCGGTGAACAGTGATCTGAGCCTGCCTGCCACCTATACCTGCGATGGTGACGGCATTTCTCCGCCCATCGAGTGGGCAAACACCCCCGACGGCACCCAATCACTCGCACTCGTCATGCACCACGTTGCGGGAGTCGGCGATGTTCATTGGTATTGGGTGGTGTACAACATCCCGCCGACACTCACCGCCATTGCGGCCAACGATCGGAGCATTGGCACATACGGCAGTAACAGCGTGAACCCACAGCTCGCATATGCGCCGCCGTGCTCCAAAGGACCAGGGCGCAAAGAATACACGATTTCACTCTACGCGTTACGTGCTGCACCCCAATTCACCAGCAATGCTACGGTTGACCGTGATACCCTCCTTGCTGCCATCTCCGATCGCACACTCGCCGTAGCCACCCTCACCCTCAACTACACGCGCTAACCCATGCGGCCACGAGTTACCCACATCACAGCTCACCCGACACAGGCACTCGCTTGGCCTGTGTCGGGGAGTGCCATTGCCGTCCCAGCACGATACCCCACACCAGCGATGCCCCCCCTCAGACCCGTGCGTACCCCGACCAAGTACGTGCACTTGATGTATGATGAAAAAGGTATCTACCGTCAGCCGGTGTTGTTGGCGCAACCACCCACCTCCGGTAGCGTTCTCGTTGGTTTTATCGCATCTCGCAAGCACCAAGTACGCATGTCGATGAAACCACTTTGGAACGATGCACACTGTATCAGCACACCATCCATCGTGCGAGTTCGCACAGGCCACCCGTGCTGGTTCGCCACCTCGGCGTCAGCAGCGCGCGCCGCTCTCGTTGCGGCGGGCCCGTAGCAGTGCAGGAGAGTCCACCCATGTCTCACCCACCGCATCCCGTAGTCAAGCACTACGATCAGGCGCATATCCGCGCCATCGCCATGCCCATCGGCGGCATCGGCACCGGTACCGTCGCTCTCGGTGGTCGTGGCGACCTGCGCGACTGGGAAATCGGCAATCGCCCCGCCAAAGGATTTCGCCCTGATGTGGCCTTCGTGGCCCTGCGACTCCACTCCGCGGCACACGGCACCACCACCATCGCCCTCGAGGGTCCCCTCGATGACAGCGAGTACCAAGGCCCTTTTGGGGCCACCGCCGCGCACCACGGGTTACCGCGTTTCCGCACCTGCCAGTTTGACGCCTGTTATCCCTTTGGCACGGTCACCCTCAGCGATCCCGACCTGCCCGTGCGCGTGGTGGTGACCGGCTTCAATCCGCTCATCCCCACCGACGCCGATGCCAGCGGCATCCCTATTGCCGTTTTGACCTATACCATCACCAACACGGGAAGCACCGCGCTCGACGTCAGCCTCGCTGCGTCACTGCAAAACTACCTCGGCAATGCACCGACCAGCGGCGCCTATTCATCGGCCATCGTCAACGACTTCTTTCAGCAAGACGAAGCCGAAAAAGCCCGACGGCGCAATCAAATCGGCTACGTGGCCACCGATCGCCTCAACGCCCTCGTTTATACTGCCGCTCCTGCCTTGCACGGCAGTGAACACGACGGCAGCATGGCCATGGGCTGGCTCGACGCCAGTGATGTCAGTCATCGCACTGGGTGGGCCGATTACACGTGGGGCGATTCCCTGCTCGACTTCTGGGACGACTTCCATCACGACGGTCGCCTCGATGCGCGTCACAGCCAAGCCGTCAATCCGGTCGGCTCTGTGGCGCAGCACCTGCACCTCGGCGCCGGTCAAAGCGCAAGTTGCACCCTCCTGCTCGGCTGGCACTTCCCCAACCGCATGGCGTGGCGCTCCGAAGAATACGGCGCCATGCACTTCGGCGAGTACACCACCACCGTGGTCGGCAACTACTACACCACCCGCTACCGCGACGCCTGGGACGTGCTCGTACGCACGGTGCCCCACCTCGATCACCTCACCGAACGCACCCTCGAGTTCGTCGAAGAATTGACCACCGCCAACCTCCCGGCTCCCATCGTCGAGGCCGCCCTCTTCAACCTCAGCACATTACGCAGTCAGACCAGCTTTCGCACCGCCGATGGCCGCTTCTTCGGTTGGGAGGGCACCGACAATTTCCGCGGATCGTGCTTCGGCACCTGCACCCACGTCTGGAACTACGAACAAGCCACCGCCTTCTTGTTCGGTGATTTGGCCAAGACCATGCGTGAAAACGAATTCGCCTTTGCCACCCGTGCCGACGGTCTGATGAGTTTCCGTATCGGCTTGCCACTCAGCCACGCCCAAGCCTGGCCGACCGCTGCCGCTGACGGTCAGATGGGGTGTATCGTCAAACTCTACCGTGATTGGCGCCTCAGTGGCGACACCCAGTGGATGCAAGCGCTCTACCCACAGGCCAAGGCCGCCCTCAGTTTCGCCTGGGTGCCCCACGGCTGGGATGGCGACCGTGACGGGGTCATGGAGGGGTGCCAACACAACACCATGGACGTCGAGTATTTCGGCCCCAACCCGCAAATGCAATTCTGGTATTTGGCCGCCCTCAAGGCTGGCGCCGCTCTCGCCAGCGCCTGCCACGACCACGAGTTTGCCGCCGAGTGCAAACGCCTCTTTGCGAGTGGCTCCACCTGGAGTGAGCACCATCTCTTCAACGGCGAGTACTTCCGCCACGAGATTCGCCCACCCATGCACGCCGGCAACATCGCTCCGGGCACACGCCACATGGTCATGGGAGCAAGCAACTTGGTTGATCCCGAGCTCCAACTCGGCGACGGCTGTCTCGTCGATCAACTCGTCGGGCAGTACTTGGCCCATATCAGCGGGCTCGGCAATCTTGTGGCGTCCGAACAACTGCGCACCACCCACCAGAGCATCTTCCGCTACAATCGCAAGGTCGGGCTCCACCACCACTTCAACCACATGCGCAGCTTCGCGCTCGGCGCTGAATCCGCCCTCTTGATGGCCAGCTACCCCCGTGGCAATCGCCCCCAACGCCCCTTCCCCTATTTCAACGAAGTCATGACTGGTTTTGAGTACACCGCCGCTGCTGGCATGATTTACGCTGGTCTGCGCGATGAGGCCATCCAGGTCGTCAGTGACATCCGCGCCCGCTACGACGGCGCCAAACGCAGCCCATTCGATGAAGCCGAGTGCGGGCATCACTATGCCCGCGCCATGGCTAGCTGGGGGCTCGTCAACGCCTGGAGTGGTCAGCAGTACAACGCCATCACCGGCGCCCTCCACTTCGACCACATCCCCGCCAACCACAAGGTGTTTTGGAGCACCGGTCACGCATGGGGCACTCTGCGCCGTCGTGGCGACACCTACACCCTGACCATCTACGCCGGGCAACTCCAGCTCAGCACGTTGACCGTGGGCGATGACCAGCTCTGCGACTACGGCGTGATTCAGTCCATCGCACGTAGCGCCCTGCAGTTTCAAGGCTAATCCACCACTTCCAGCCAAATTCACGAGCCATGCGCAGACGCGCATGGCTCGTTCGTTCCTTCATTCATTGGCACTGTGCGCTCATCCCACGTGCTCCGGACGCTCAGCCAACCAATCGGCCAACGTGGCCACTCGCTCGGGGTGCGCCTGTGACCGTGCCAAAAACCCCACCCCGTGCTGTGGCATCGGGTCTTGGTCAGTCGGCTGATAGCGCAAATCCACACTCCAACGCACATGATCCGCGTTGTTCGGCGTGCTCATGTGAATACACCGGTCATTGAACAAAATCGCCGTCCCTGCTCGCACCGGCAACGCGACCGCAGCCCGCTTGGCCTTCGTCAACATGGGGCCCGAGATTTCGTAGTAGCCAGTGCCCGAATACTGCTCTTGGTGAAAGTCGTAGACTTGCGTTTTGTGCGTCCGTGGCCATACCGACAGACAGCCGTTCTCCGCGGTCGCATCGACCAGCGGAATCCACACCGTAATCACCGGGTTCGCGTTTGCATCCGGCCAATAACTCTTGTCTTGATGCCACGGCACCGCTCCCGCTGCCACTTTGGGCACCTTGGGACGCACGTTGTAGACCGGATTCGCAAAAATTTCTGCGCCGATTAGCGACTCCACCGCATTCAGAATCTTGGGGTTTGTCATCAACACAAAGTACCCGGGGATGCGGTCGCGCCAACTGCGCCCGTATTTCAAAAATTCTGCGTCCGTTAAATGTGAGAAGATTTTTGCCAGCCGATACTGAAACGGTTCATCGACGTAGGTCGTCTCAATCAGTCCATCTGCTCGTAGTTCGTCAGCAATTTGGTCTACTTTTGTGCGCATTGCGGCCCGCGCCGGCTCCAACTCGGCATCGCTGAGGAGGCCATCGAGGATGAGGTAGCCTTCGCGGTCGTAGCAGTCCTTTTGCGCATCCGTCAAAAGACCAGCAGTCGTCGCCTGGTGCAACTCCTTTGGTTCACGGTAATCCATACGTCCTCCGTCATAGCAGGGTTTGCGGGCTAAACCTATTATATACTGGCGAATTATGGTGGTGTACGGGCATCCTCAACGACAATGTGTCAATATTTACCCATCGTTGATACATCGCATGTAGTAGCACCTGGTAACTATACTGTAATCGTAGCGCCTATTATTGAGATATAGCGATTTAAACAATCCGTATAATACCGAGATGAATTCATTACATTGAGGAACACAAAAATGCCTGAGCCAACATTACGGGCACGGTTGAACTACTTGTCTGACCGATTTTTTGCACGTGGCACAGTATCGTTTATGCTCTTTCTATTGGTGAATTCGTTCATCGCTGTGGTACTGTATTCAATTGTTGCCGAGATTTTTGACACCAAGCAAACGCCATTTATGGAGATTTTTTCGCAAGGTTGGCTAAAAATATACAACAAGAAGATCGATGCGCCTATTGACTTGATTACGGCGATTAGCGGGACTTTTATTTTCAGTACACTCATCGGTGTTTTGACCGCAAATGTCAATGAAATTTTTGCTCGTTTGCGTTCAGGTCGATCCGAAATCATCGAGAATAACCATTATGTCATTTTGGGGTGGTCAGCCTACGCACCAATTTTGTTGACCGAGTTGGTCGAAGGGTTGCGCACCAGGCCACGCTCGTGCGTTGTAGTGATGGGTGATCAAGATGTGGCAACTATGCAGCACTTGATGCGCGGTCGGTTACCCAAAGATCACAAAACGCGGATTATTTATCGGCGTGGATCGCCCATCGAACAGCAAGATTTGGCGTTGTTGCATCTGCATCGGAGCAAGGCGATTATCATTTTGCGCCCACCGCAAGATGACCCAGACGCCCAAGTCATCAAAACGTTGCTGGCGATTACGTCGGTACGTGGCAAACGCCAGGCGCCATACCATATCGTGGCGGAAATCTACAACACTGAAAATGTGGCGGCGGCCAAGGCGGCTGGGCATGCTGAAGTTGAGATTATCCGGGTCAGCGACATGGTGGCCAAAGTCATCGCCCATGCTTGTCGTCAATCAGGCATGTCCATCATCTACAACGAGTTGTTGGGATTCGGCAACCAGGAATTTTACTTCTATGCACCAAGAGCGACGGTCGGAAGACCATTTGTCGAAGCGATGCACATGATTCATTCAGGGACGTTGGTGGGACTCATTGACCGTGACAATATTCCACGGTTGATGCCTGACATGCAACGGGTGATTACGGCGGATGATCAGTTGGTTGTTATTGCCGAAAACGGCCAGAGTGCACAGATTGTTGCGGCGTTGCCACCCATTCCAAAGGTGGAGTTGCCTGTGGTGCCGGCTAGTACCCCCAGCGACGAATCCATGTTGATTTTAGGGTACAACAAGCGTACACCCATCATGCTCAAGCAGATCAATAACTATGCCGAACAGCCGGTCAAAGTCACCGTTGTGACCAAGTTCACCGAGAATTTGGCACAATCGATTGCTCAGCTGAATTTGACCCAATTGGAGTGTACGATTATTAGTGCGGATACAACGAGTGTCAGCGTCCTCGAAGGACTCAACATTCCTCGCTTTCATCATGTGATTGTGTTGGCCTATACCGAACACTTCTCCATCCAAGTAGCGGATTCGTTGACGCTGATGACGCTGTTGCACTTGCGCCAAATCTGGCGTGACCACGGGCGGACATTCACGATTGTGAGTGAAATGATGGATGTACGCAACCGAAGTTTGGCCGAAGTCACCGAAGCCGACGACTTCGTGGTCAGCGACCGTGTGGTAAGCATGTTGATGGCACAAGTCGCGCTCAACAAACAGCTGAATCAGTTATTTTCGGAGTGGTTGAACGTGACCGGTTCGGAGATTTCGCTCCATCCTATCAGCATGTATGTGCCCATCGGGGTGCCGACCACCTTTCGACAGGTGATTGCGGCAGCCGCGGTGCGCGATCACGTAGTGATGGGCTACCGCCGTGGCGACGACAGCCAGCGCGCAAGCGTCAACTACGGGGTCGAACTCAATCCCAACAAAGATACGGTTCATGTCTTCAAAGACAACGACGTGCTGGTCGTGATTTCGCGCTAGCGCTACACCGCGTCCTCATCTAGACACGTACAGGAGGGGCAGGCGGTATCTGGCGCAGCTGAAAAAATACAGACCCCGTGCTCGTACTGAGCACGGGGTCAACTGGCGGGGAGGGAGAGATTCGAACTCTCGAGGGAATTGCTTCCCTAGCGGTTTAGCAAACCGCCGCACTAGGCCAACTATGCGACCTCCCCGTGCGTGTGGTGTGGCGAGAATGGAGGAGAGAGAGGGATTCGAACCCTCGGAACGTTAGTTCTCTCGTTTTCAAGACGAGCGCGATCGACCACTCCGCCATCTCTCCGGATATGGTGATGTGCTGGCAGGCGGGACAGGAATCGAACCTGCAACCTGCGGATTTGGAGGCCGCTGCTCTGCCTAATTGAGCTACCCGCCTACACATCGCATACAAGTATACATGATGTGGGCGGGGAATGCAAATGCAGAATGCGGTGGGGAACATTCCCGATGGATCGCTCGTCCTCTCCTATGAGTCTTTCATTGCGGCGACCCAAAAGTGCCGTACTGCGTGGTGAACAATGTCCACAGCTCGGATTATTCGGATCATGTGGAGCTTCATCTTCTGCATCAGTATCATATTGGCAATGCATACGTTGCCAATTGCCCACACTTATGCGCAAAACGGCCCGGGGTGGTACGACATAGGCTCGCCCACGCTACAGAGCATATGGGTGGACCCCATCAACGGCAACGATAATCATAGCGGCACCACTGCCGCTCAAGCCAAACGTAGCGTCAGTGCCGCTTGGCAGAGCATCCCCAGCAACACCGCTCTCACCACCGGGTACCACATCCAGCTCATGCCTGGCACGTATGACGCATCCCTGCTCCCAAATTACTGGGAAAACCGCCAAGGCACCGCTCAGTTCCCCATCATCTTGGCGGCCAGCCAAGGCCCAGGCACGGTCACCTTTACCCGTGACATCAACATGGCTCAAGTGGCCTATTTTTACCTAATCGGCGTAAACATCGTGCCCGCAGCTGGCGGTGACGCCTTTCATTGCGAACGTTGCACCTACCTCCTTATCCGCAATGCAACGCTCAACGGCGGCGCACAACGCCAAGCCCACGAAACACTAAAAGTCAATCAGTCCCAACACGTCTATATCGAGCACAGCACCATCAGTGGTGCTGACGACAATAGCGTTGATTTTGTGGCGGTACAGTACGGGCATATCATCGGCAATACCATTCACAATGCACAAGACTGGTGCCTCTACGTCAAGGGTGGCTCTGCTGCGATTCGCATTGAGGCCAATGAAATCTACAACTGCGGCACGGGCGGCTTTGTGGCCGGACAAGGCACCGGCTTCGAGTACATGACCACACCGTGGCTCCACTATGAAGCCTACGACATCCGCTTTGTGAATAATCTTGTGCACCACACAACGGGAGCTGGTATGGGGGTCAATGGTGGCTACAACATTCTCTTAGCCCACAACACCCTCTACCACATCGGCACACGTAGCCATCTCATCGAGGTCACGTTCGGACTTCGTTCTTGTGACGGCGATAGCAGTGCGACTACCAGTTGTAGTGCCAATTTGGCCCGTGGCGGGTGGGGCACGACCACCCTGCACAGCGACGGTGAACCCATCCCCAATCGCAACGTCTTCATTTTCAACAACATCGTCTACAACCCGGCCGGTGTCCAGAGTGCGTGGCAACACTTCCACATCGCTGGACCACGGACTCCCGCAACCAACTCGCACATCCCGAGCCCCAGCCAGAGTGACACCAATCTGCAAATCAAGGGAAATGTGATTTGGAACGGGCCTGTCGACCACGAATTGGGACTCGGTAGCGACAGTGGTTGCCAACCGACCCACCCGACGTGTACACCCAATCAACTGCGGGCCGACAACCAGATCAACACGCTCCTCCCACAACTCATCGACCCAGCTGCTGGTGATTTCCGCCCCGTACCAGGGAGCGCGCTGGCTGGCATTGTTGGACTTGCCATCCCCGAGTTCCCCGGCGACGACCTCCCGAGTCCGCCGCTCGCACCGGCCACCGTTGACTCCAACACGGTCACACTCGATTTTTTCCATGCTGTGCGCCTCACACGCATGCTTGGAGCATTTGAGACATCGGGGACCACCGCTCCCCCAACCAGCTCACGCACACCCAGTGCTTCGTCCACCCCCACTCGTTCGCGCACACCCAGTGCTTCGTCCACCCCCACTCGTTCGCGCACACCCAGTGCCTCAGCGACCCCAACCATCAGTGCGACCACGCCCCCAATCACCGATCTGCCAATTGTGCCAACCATTGACGCTACGGCCAAATCACGCTTACGTGCCATCTATCTCACGGGGCAAAAGCTAAAAAACCGGCCTAGCGTGTTTGCGAAAGCCGGTGACAGCATCACCGCATCATGGTCGTTTTTGGTGGACGTGGGATGTGGAAGCGAGCAACTCGGAGCATATAGTCGACTTGCCGACACCATTAAATTTTTCCGTGCCACCGCACTCAAGCCAGCTATCGCCTTCGGGAGTGGTTGGTGTACCACGGCCAACTCGTTCACGGCTCGGAGCATCAGCGCCGACAGTGGCTGGGTCAGCGACGATGCCGTCCGCACATTGGCCATCCGCGCACTCCCCGCCAGCTGTGGCGCACGCGCCAACACGCCGTTTCTTTGCGAGCTCAAACGCAAAAAACCCAGCATCGTGTTCATCATGTACGGCACCAACGACCTTGAGCGTTCCGCCGACACCACCACTTTTCAACGCAACCTGACGACCATGGTGCAACAAAGCCTCGCTGCCGGAGTCATCCCCGTGCTCAGCACCATCCCACCGCGCACCGACGGCTACGACACCCGTGTAGACAGCTACAACCAAGCAATCATTCGGGTTGCACACAACGCTCAAGTGCCCCTGTGGAACTACTGGCGCGTCTTTCAGCGTGCCGACCTTGTCAACAATGGGCTTGATCCTGATGGCGTCCACCCCAACGTGTACCAGCAAGATCAGGGGGCTGATTTTGGGCAAGTCGCCCTGCAGTACGGCTACAATCAACGCAATCTGACCGCCATTCAGATACTCGACCTCATCCGCAACGTGGTCATCTTAGACGGTCCACCTAGTTAATCCGCCTACGACGAGCGTCGCTGATCAATCTCGTCGAGCAAGTATCGCGCCACGCGCTGGAGCGCATCTAGAGGCGGTAGATGCACCTCTTGTCCGTCACGGAGCGCCAACACCGCCTGCACCACCTGCCGCGCCTCACCCGTGAGTTCTGGCACAAGTGCCCGGCCACCGGCGCTCTTGGAGTGCACCTCCCCCGTGCGTAGCCAGTGGAGCGTACGACAGAGATTCAGTATCACATACACCGGCTCTGCGATCACCTGCTCAGGAGCCGCCACAATGTCGTACCAGACCGCCGCCATGGCGTCAGCGGCCGTGGGCTCCGGCAACGTGCATCTGCCGTACACCAACAACCCGTGGCGCTGTGCGACCACGAGGTGCGCCGTCAAATCCGGGTCATGGCGCACCGCCAGCCAGTCATGTGCGGGGTCGCGCAACGCCGCCTGCATCAACGTGCGCCAGCTTTCACCAAAATGAAAGTAAAAGGGGGCCGGGTGGTGCCACGCATCAAGTGTGGCCACATCAAGCACCGAAATCTCTAGTGGGGCTGGGTGGCCAGACACCGCCAGCACCAGCCGTGCCAGTTGCTGATGCTGATCTGTGGCGGGTTGTCCCGCACAAAACACCAACACGTCAAGATCGCTCTGATGCGCGTGGAAATCTCCGAGCGCCACCGAACCGTGCACGACTACCGCCACCGTGGTGCTCCCAAGCACCGCCACCAGACCATCACACAGTTGTTGCACCTGCGGGTGGAGCATGGCGGGCAAGCCAGCGAGCTGGGTCATGGAGTTCCTCCTTCGTCGGCAAATGCGCTTCAGCGCGCCACATCCACGCCACCAGTTCTGGCCCGCCATGACGTGCCACGGCCTGCACAAAGCGCTCACCATCGCGGTACTGTGCCATTTTCACCTGCATGCCGGTCACACGCAAAATCAGCGCATCAAGGGTCGGCCGCTCGTGTTGGCGCGCCTCCATGCGCTGATGCAGGCGTTGAAACTGCGGGATGCGGGTTGCCCCAATCGTGTTCATCACGTAGTTGGAATGCCCCTCCACAAGTGACATCATCACCTGCATTTCTGCAAACAAACGCTGTTGCGCATCGGTCATGGCCCATTCGAGCCAACTCCCTTGCCCACCGCGTTGCAACGCACGCTGCGCCAGTACCCACATACCACCGGTGTCATCCGCCATTTGTGCGGCCAAAGTCTGCATGAATGCATCCATCAGCGTGCGCATTTTGGGCTTCAGCCACGGAATACCCTCAAACTGAAAGACGTGGGAGACTTCGTGAATCACGATCCACTCACGCATGGCCGCCACGTCCACCCGTTGCTCACCAGCAATCCGTGCAATGTTGGCATCCACCAGCAATAGTTCGTTGGGCTGATCTGCATCGTGCATGATGGCCACGTCGTATTGCCCGAGCACCCGCATCGCCATCCACCCCAACAAGGCGCCGCTTTGGACGCCGGCCACATGCCCATTCACACGCCGTCCTGCCAACCCCCAATCGCTGTCGTCATGCGCGGCCTGCCAGTGTGGCTCAAGCGGCGCCATGATGCGCGCAAACGAGCGCAGATTGGCTCGCAACCAGTCGGACTGGTCCACGGCGCGTACGCGGAGTGCGCCACTCGGAATCTCACATTGCATCAAGGCGGCCACCTGTGGTGCCACCGTATCTGCAAGTTCTTGGTAGTTGTGTTGTGGTGGTTGGTGCGCCGGAGGCAACATGCGCCGAGCCGTTGCCAAAGCCGCCTGCCAATCGACCATGTCGGTCGGCTGCCGCCGCTCTTGGTTGGCCAGCCACTTCACCCCAAGGCGCATCATCAGCGCAGTCACCCCAATCCAGGCCATCAACTGCCACGCGCGACGCGTGGGCGGTGCGGTACGACGCATCTCTCTGCCTTCTTTCATTGGGGAAGTTGCTCAGGCGGGCGTATAACGCACCCGCACATCATCGTGGCGACGGGTAATTTTTTGTGCGTCGAGGTATTCCATCACGGCCAGCGCGTATTTGCGCGACGTATCAAAGCGATCACGCAGGTGTGCCACACTCACACTTCCCTGCCCATCAATGGTATGGAGCACCCAAGCGAGCATTTCCTGCCATGCTTGGGCTGCAAACACCACCCCTTCACCGACTTCGACCACCCGACCACTCATCATCAAGTACATCAACAATTCACGGTCGCAGGTCAGCACCGGCGGACTAAACGGGCTCTGCTCCAACCGGCGCAGTATGTCGTTCACTTCTCGCTGTTGGAGCGGCGTCAACGTCACCTGGTAGCCCCGCTGGCGAATCAACCCGTCCCCACACGGCTCGTAGGCATCCCAGTAGCCCAACAACTGCTCGAAGAGCGCCGGTGGCAGGGCTACCCGCCGCCGCACTTCTTCACGCGGCATGCCCATGCGCAACGGGTAGCGGCTCTGGTAGCTCACCACGGCGCGCGCCACTTTTTCGGCGAGTTCACCGATTATCTGGCGGTCAATCACCCACTGCTCGCCGAGTACCAGCACCGGCGCAAGCGTGGCCAACGTCTGCTGGAGCACCGGCCAGGCCAGATGGGTGCTGTGTTGGAGCTCTTCGATCGTCAAAAACCGCCCACGCACCGCCGCCCAACACAGGTCGGCAGGGGTGGCTCGCTCCAGCGCCATCAGGCTTTCGAGCACTTCGGAGCGCAAGCGCCGATGACGCACCGGGTGCGTGTCGATGACACGGCCACCGCCCACCGTCAGGCTCGGCGACGCCTGGCGCACGATGAGGCGATCGCCACGCCAAAGTGGCAACGGCGTGTCGAGGTGCAGTTGTACGAAGCCGCTTTCACCCACTGCAATGGCGTCACTCGCCAACGTGGTCACACGGGCGCTTGTTTCGGCTGCCCCCACAAAAACGTCGAGACGCACCCCTTGCGCAAGCGCGCGCGGAGCAATACGCGCCACATCGAGGCGCACGTCGATGCGTTGGGTGGGCACAATGGCGCCCGGCACCACCACCAATTCACCTCGGGCCACGTCGTGATGCGACACGCCTGCGAGATTTAGTGCCACGCGACTGCCCGGCTCAGCACGCTCGCGCTTTTGGCGGTGACTCTGGATGCCACGGATGCGTGCCCGCACGCCACGCGGCGCAATTTCGATTTCTTGGCCGACGTGGAGCGGACCCGCTAGCAGCGTACCGGTGACCACCGCCCCGAACCCGTCTACGCTGAAGACACGGTCAATCCACAGGCGGGCCGGCTCGTCGCGCCGCTGTGGCGAGGGCAGTCCTGCAACCAGCTTCGCCAACGCCTGCGTCAGCTCTGCCATGCCGTGGCCGTGTCGTGCCGATACCACCACAATTGGAGCATCCGCCAACGTGGAGCCCTGGAGTTGCCCGCGGATGTCGTCCACCACCAAGGGCAGCCATGCAGCATCGACCATGTCTGCCTTGCTGACGACCACAATGCCGTGTTGAATCCCCAACAAGTCGATAATTGCAAGATGCTCGCGCGTCTGTGGCATCACGGATTCATCGGCAGCAATCACCAGCATCACCGCGTCGAACCCACCCACACCCGCCAACATGTGCTTGATGAAACGCTCGTGACCGGGCACATCGACCAAGCTCAACTCCTGCCCGCCCGGAAGCGTCAACCACGCAAATCCGAGTTCGATGGTCATGCCACGGCGTTGCTCTTCGGCGAGTCGGTCGGGATCAATGCCGGTCAAAGCCCGCACCAACGTTGATTTACCGTGGTCAACATGGCCGGCCGTGCCGATTACATACATGCGCGGGTCCTCCGCAAAAATTTTCCACGAAACGCAATATTTAATGGTATCATACCAAGAAATAAGGGTCATCATGTACCGACTTAGGTGAGGAGTACACATTCATGAACGAGCGCCGCATCGTTATCACCGGCATGGGAGCGGTCAGTCCACTCGGCCTTGACGTTGCCAGCTTGTGGGAGGGGATTCGCACCGCCCAAAGCGGAATTGGTCCCATCACCCTGTGTGACGTGAGCAACCTCGAAACCCGCTTCGGTGGCGAAGTCAAACAATTCGACGCCAGCAACTACATGGATAAGCGCGATGCCCGCCGCTATGACCGCTTCATCCACCTCGCCGTTGCTGCTGCGGGCGAAGCCATCCGCATGGCCGGACTAGTCGCCACCCCTGATACCGCCGAAGACATCGGCGTCATTGTTGGCAGTGGCATGGGTGGTTTGACCATCTTGGCCGACAACATTCTCACGTTGAACACCAAAGGCCCCGGTCGTGTCAGCCCCTTCATGGTGTCCGGCATGATTACCAACATGGCGGCTGGCCAGATTTCGATGATGCATGGCTTCAAAGGCCCCAACTACTGCCCCACCTCGGCCTGTGCCACCGCCGCTCATGCCATCGGCGAAGCGGCCGAGATGATTCGCCGTGGTATCGCCACCATCATGGTGGCTGGCGGCACTGAGGCCGTCATCACTCCCATCGGCATCGCTGGCTTCAACGCCAATAAGGCGTTGTCGACCCGCAACGAATCCCCAGAGACGGCCTCACGCCCGTTTGACACCACCCGTGACGGCTTCGTGATTGCCGAGGGGAGCGCCGTGCTCATCCTCGAATCCTACGAATCCGCCGTGAACCGTGGCGCCACCATTTATGCCGAGCTGGTCGGCTACGGGCTGTCCGCAGACGCACATCACATCACGGCACCTGCGCCTGGTGGCGAAGGCGCTGGCCGAGCCATGAAAATGGCGCTCAAACAAGCCGGCGTTGCCCCCACCGACGTACAGTACATCAACGCCCACGGCACAAGCACGCATGCCGGTGATATCGCTGAGACCATGGCCATCAAGAGCGTCTTTGGCGATCACGCCTACCGCTTGGCGGTGAGCTCATCCAAGTCACAACTTGGGCACCTCATCGGTGCCGCAGGCGCCATCGAAGCCGTCATCACCGTGCAAGCCATGCTCAATCAGGTGCTGCCACCGACCATCAATTTGCAGACCCCCGATCCCGAGTGCGACCTCGATTACGTGGCCAATGCGGCTCGTCCCGATCACATCGACGTGGCGGTCAGTAATTCGTTCGGTTTTGGTGGGCACAACGCCTCATTGGCCTTCCGGCGGTGGGGTGCTTAGCTCCATGTATCGGCCGCATACCGCGCTCCCCGCCGCGTTGGGGGTTCATATTGATGACCTCGACCTGCTTAGGGGCGCGGTAATGCACTTGTCGTACCGCTACGAGCATCCCAACGACACTGCCCACGCGCCCGACACACAACGCCTCGAGTTCCTCGGCGATGCAGTGGTCAACATTGTGGCCACGCAACTGGTCTACCACGCCTTCCCAACGGTCGACGAGGGTGGCATGACCCGCTTGCGCAGTGCCCTCATCCGCACCGAAAGTTTGGCCGAAATCGCTCAGCACTACGACCTTGGCTCGTTTCTGATTTTGAGCAAAGGCGAGGATCACATGGGGGCGCGACAACGCCCAACCCTGCTCGCAGATGTCTTTGAGTCCATCGTGGCCGTCATTTTTCTTGATCAAGGGCTCGCAACCGCACACGCGTTTTTGCAACCGCATTTCAGCACGCGCCTCGCTCAGTTTCAGCAACACGGCATCCCCATCGATGCCCGCAGTGCGCTCCAAGAGCAGGCGCAACGACGCTTCGGGATTACCCCACGCTACCACACGGTCGCAATCAGCGGACCCGATCACCAACGTACGATTACCGTAGCGGTGCATCTCAACGAGCATGTCCTCGGCCAAGGCAGCGGCAACAGTCAAGCATCTGCACGCCAGCAGGCCGCCGAACAAGCACTGCAACGCCTTGACGAAATCGTGATTGCTCCCAAACCCTCTCCGTCCGACCTTTGAAATCATGCGTATGCACGTCCCGTGTGAGGAACACATTCTATGCGTCTATATATCACCGGTGGATCCGGATACCTCGGTAGTTATGTGCGCAATCTCGCCCACCAAAACGGCTGGCAGGTGCGCTACAGCGTTTTTCAGGCTAGTCCAGCCACAGACGCAGACACCGTCGATTTACGTCGGCGTGGCCAACTGACCGCCGCTATCCGTGCATTTGCGCCGCAAGCGGTCATTCATACGGCCTACCGTCAACACGAGCCCGACTTACACGCGGTGACCGTGCTCGGCGCCATCGAGGCCGCTGCCGCCAGCGCCATGGTGTCCGCTCGCCACATTCACATGTCAAGCGACATGGTGTTTGCGGGCACTGCGGGCGAATACGACGAAATCGATGCTCCCAACCCCATCGTGCCCTACGGATTCGCCAAAGCCGTGGCCGAGGCCGGCGTGGCGCAAGCCAACCCCGAAGCCAGCATTGTGCGCACCTCGCTCATCTACAGCCCACCACAGCAGCCCCCCGGGCGCCACGAACAAATCGCGCTCGCTGCTGCGAACGGCATGAGCCCAATGAACTTCTTTCATGACGAAATCCGCTGCCCCGTGTTGGTCGATGAGTTGGCCCAGGCCCTGCTCATCCTCATCGGTCAACCGCACCGTGGTCCGCTCCATCTCGTTGGCCGCGACGCAGTCAGTCGCTTCGAGTTCGCCCAACGCGTGGTGCGTGCTCGCGGTGGCAATCCGGTCACCCTCAAATCAGCCACACTGGCCAACATGCATCCGCCCCGCCCTGCGCGGCTCGTGCTCCGGAGCACCTACCCCAATCCTGCTTGGCAACTGCGCGGGGTACGCACCGTGTTGCCCGATTGAGCGCCTCATCCGCCAATTTGCACCCGCCTCGCAAAATTCGCCCAAATTCCGTTTGACATTCCCCCGTTCCCCCCGTATAATACAAAACGTTGTCCGCAAGGCAACAATGTGTGGGTCGATACCGAAGTGGCCAACCGGGGCAGACTGTAAATCTGCTGGCTTACGCCTTCGCTGGTTCGAATCCAGCTCGGCCCACCACACCACAACACTGCGTTTGGCCGACGTAGTGAACGGTATATGCGGTGTGCCCACGTGGCTCAGTGGTAGAGCACGTCTTTGGTAAAGACGAGGTCATGGGTTCAATCCCCATCGTGGGCTCCACCAACTTTTATTGGGAAGTGCGGCGTGGGCTAATGCCTTACGCTGCGTTCGTGTTCATGGAGAGTATGACACATCATGGCAAAGCAGAAGTTTGAGCGCACCAAGCCGCACTTGAACGTGGGCACCATCGGTCACGTAGACCACGGCAAGACCACGTTGACGGCAGCCATCACCAAGGTATTGGCATTGCGCGGGGCCGCAGAATTCACGGCGTACGACCAAATCGACAACGCCCCCGAAGAGCGCGCCCGTGGTATCACGATCGCCATCCGGCACGTGGAATACCAGACCGAGAGCCGGCACTACGCCCACGTGGACTGCCCGGGGCACGCCGACTACATCAAAAACATGATCACCGGTGCGGCCCAAATGGACGGCGCCATCTTGGTGGTATCGGCTCCCGATGGCCCGATGCCCCAGACCAAGGAGCACGTGTTGTTGGCCCGCCAAGTGCAGGTGCCCGCCATGGTTGTCTTCTTGAACAAAGTCGACATGATGGACGACGAAGAGTTGTTGGAATTGGTCGAGTTGGAGTTGCGCGAGCTCTTGAGCAAGTACGGCTTCCCCGGCGACGATATTCCGATTGTGCGCGGCTCCGCCTTGGGCGCCTTGTCGAGCACCTCGAACGACATCAATGCTCCCGAGTACAAGTGCATCGTGGACTTGATGAACGCTGTTGACGCCTACATCCCGACGCCGGCCCGCGAAATCGACAAGCCATTCTTGATGCCCATCGAAGACGTCTTCGGCATCAAGGGCCGCGGTACCGTGGTCACGGGTCGTATCGAGCGCGGCAAGGTCAAGACCGGCGACACCATCGAAATCGTCGGCATGACCGAAGAAGCCCCCAAGAAGACGGTCGTCACGGGCGTGGAAATGTTCCAGAAGACCCTCGACGAGGGCTTGGCCGGTGACAACGTGGGTTGTTTGTTGCGTGGCGTAGAGCGCACCGACGTGGAGCGTGGTCAAGTGTTGTGCTTGCCCAACTCGATCAAGCCCCACAAGAAGGTCAAGGCCAACGTGTACGTGTTGAAGAAGGAAGAGGGCGGTCGCCACACTCCATTCTTCCCCGGGTACCGGCCGCAGTTCTACATCCGCACCACCGACGTGACGGGCTCCATCGAGTTGCCCGCTGGCGTCGAGATGGTGATGCCGGGTGACAACATCGAAATGTTGGTCGAGTTGATTGTGCCCGTCGCCATCGAAGAAGGCTTGCGCTTCGCCATCCGCGAAGGCGGTCGCACCGTCGGCGCCGGCGTGGTTTCAACCATCGTTGAGTA